>Ga0315294_10000410_pt1 | contig 46297 bp, 38 predicted proteins | sample YL17G13_40_MG_FD_203626 | JGI IMG/M metagenome (GOLD analysis project Ga0315294, IMG submission 203626) | Sediment microbial communities from Yellowstone Lake, YNP, Wyoming, USA - YL17G13_40 | ecosystem: Environmental > Aquatic > Freshwater > Lake > Sediment | place: USA: Wyoming | collected... | reverse complement strand
AAGAGGCGGACCTGGGCGGCTTTCTCGAGGATCTGACGGCCCAAGGTCTCCCGGGCCTGATAACCCACGAAAAGGATGGTGGATTCGGGGCGGGTGATGTTGTGGGCCAGGTGGTGCTTGATCCGTCCTCCCGTGCACATGCCCGAGCCGGCCATGATCACGGCCGGAACGCGGACGGTGTTGATGGCCTTGGACTCTTCGGGCGTCCGGACGATGACGAGCCCAGGGAAGCGGAACGGGTGTTCTTCCGACGCGAAGAGCTTCCGGGCTTCCTCGTCGAGGAACCCGTCGTGGCGCTCGAAGGCTTGGGTCACTTCCCGGGCCATGGGGCTGTCGAGATAGACGGGCACCGGCGGGATGGCCTTGGCCCGGACGAGCCGGCTGAGATGGAACATCAGGTCCTGGGCCCGTTCGATGGCGAAGGTGGGGATGACGACGTTGCCGCCCGCGCCAGCCGTGTCGCGGATGATCCCCCCCAGCAAGTCGTCCACGCGTCCCGGGTCTTCGTGGTCCCGGTCGCCGTAGGTGGATTCCATGACGATGTAATCGGCCCGCTCGAAAAGGGAAGGATCGCGGACGAAGGGACTGCCCCACTGGCCGATGTCCCCCGAGAACACGATCGTCCGGACGCCCTCCTCGACCCCGACGGCGGCCGGGGTCCCGGGCTTTACCCGGGGGTCCACTTCCGCCGCGAAGGCTTGTCCCTTGACGCTGAGTTCGACCATGGCCGAGCCGAGGATGTGGCCGGCATCCCGGAATCGGACCGAGACGCCCCGGCCGAGTTCGCGAGCTTCGTCGTAGGCCGCCTCCTCGACCAGGGGCATGGTCATCTGGACGTCCTCGGTCGTGTAGAGAGGGACTTCCGTGGGGAGACCGGAGCGCCCTTCCTTTTGATGGCGTTTTTTCTTGTAGGCCGCGTCTTCCTCCTGGATTTTCGCCGCATCCATGAGGGCGATGGCGAGAAGGTCGGCCGTGGCGGCCGTCGTCAAGATCGTCCCGGCGAACCCGTCGCGGACGACCGTCGGGATGAGGCCCGAGTGGTCCAGGTGGGCGTGGGTGAGCAGGATGAAATCGATGTCCTCCGGAGGGACGGGAAGCGGCAGCCAGTTCCTCTCGAGGTAGGGTCTCTCCTGGTGGAGGCCGCAGTCGACGAGGATGCGGAGCCCGTTGGCCTCGACGAAATAACAGGAACCCGTGACCTGCCGCGCCGCCCCGAAGAAAGCCAGTTTCATGCCGCTCAATAAGGGTGAGACCTATAGAATTCGGCTTGGGCGGCGAAGAACAGAGTCTTGATCCAAATCCGGAACAGCACGTTGATCTGCATCCAGAAGAAGCCTAGGAGGACGAAGAGGACCGTCGGTCCGGAGAGGAGCCCAAAGACAGCATAGAAAAAGACCGTCCCGGCGACAAACCCCGCGACGACGAGAAGATAGAGGCCCCAGGACCGGAAAAAGCGCTTCTTGAGGAAATTGAGGGCCTGGCGGAGGGCCCGCAGGATCTTGGTTTCTTCGTCGGCGACGACGGCGATGCGGGCGTAGTCAAAGACCATGTGGACGATGGAGAGCAAGAGGAGGGCGACGAGGAAATGGAGGTTCCTCAGAATGACCGACGGCCACTCCGTCCAAGCGTTCTCGAGCCAGAGGTTCATCAAGGCCGAGAGGAGACGAAGGATGACGCCGAAGGTCAGGATGAGGAAGACGAGCGAGGCGAGGAACAGCCGGACGAACCTCCAGAAATAGCGGCCGCAATCGCCGAAAAACGCCTGGAGGGTCGGCCGGCCTTCCCTGTCGAGGAGGCGGCCGATGATGCCGCCGTTGAGGAAGACGTAGAGCACAAGGAAGAGAAGGGCCGAAACGACGAGGCCTCCGATGACGGCCGGCATCGCGTCCTGGTACTTGAGGACGGCCTCGCCCAGCCACATGAGGTCGAACGGCCGAACGTTCGAGCCCAGGAAGGAATGGCCGAGCTCCGTCTGGACGAGGAAGACGAACGGAAAGGCGACGATCGCGGCGTAGACGATGTTGACGACCCAGAGGATGGCGAGCAGCCGCGGTTTCCGAAGCGTTATCCCCATGCCTTTTCCGATGGCTTTGAAGACACCCATGGGACCCTCCTTAGCTCAGTGAACTGACGAACTGAAGTAAGTTCTGGACGGTGAACAGCAGCTGGGTCAGGAGCTTGACGACGTTGCGCCGGAGCCCGTCCACGCCGCGGCTGTTGTTGGCGAGGTTCGCGTCGATGAGCCAGACGCCATCCGGGTCGACCTGGGCGCTTTCGACCTCGACCGGTTTAACGAACTCCAAGCGGGCCCAGCGGGCCTGTCCGTCCCAGGACCGCGTCTCCGTCGTCCCGTCCTTGAAGCGGACGAGGACCTTGACCTGGGCATCGCCGCGGACGCGCGCTTCCCCGAAGCGCCTCAGGACGACCGTCGTCAGGTACTCGGTCTTGACCTTGGCCTCGGGGGACTTGGCTTCCAGGGCGTCGAGCTCTTCAATTTTTTTCGAGGTCATCTCTTCCCGGGCCCCCTTGACGTCGAAGACCCCACGCCGCGCACGGGGGACTTTGACCGACGCGACCTCGGCGACGCCGTAGTCGAAGGCCTGCGTCGAGTCGAGAAGCTCGTCGAAGAACCAGGTCATGTCCTTGCCGGAGACCTCGTTGACGACCCCGATGAATTCGGCCTTCCCGGGGTGCTTGTAGCGATAGCGCATGTGGTAGGTCCGCATGACCCTGGCCCACGTCGGCTCGCCGAGAAACCCCTCGAGCGTGCGGAGGAGGGTTGCCGCCCTCATGTAGACGTTGGCGGCGTAGCTTCCGGAGTTATAGAATCTCCAGGACCAGGCGGTCACCGGGTCGTAACGGACGGTGTTGACCGCCGCGACCCGGTCGAGTTCGAAGTCGAAGGTCTTGGGCAGGCGGAGCAGCCAGGTTAGCGGGATCCCCTTGAAAACCATCGGCATGGCGCCGGGGCCGTAAGCCCGAGCCATGACCTGGCCCGTCGAGTAGGTGTTGAAGCCCTCGTCGAGCCAGGCCGCCTCGAATTCGTTATTGGCCACGAGCCCGTACCAATAGCCGTGTCCGAACTCGTGGACGATGACCCCCTCCGGGGAGAGGACGTCCTTGCTCGTCAGGACTTGGGTGCCGGCGGTGAACAGGGTGGGATACTCCATTCCGCCGCTCCCGGTGCGGTAAGGCGGGTCGACCATGGTCACGGTTTCATAGGGATAGGGGCCGTACCAGAGGCCGTAGTATTTGATGGCCGCCCGGAGCGCCCGGAAATGACGCTCGATCTGCCGCTCGTGTTCGGGGGCGATGAGCAGGGTCATCTTGACGTCGGGGAGCTTGACCTCTTCGAGAGGAAGCCCGAGCAGCTCGGCCGTCTCCCGGTATTCCTCCAAGGTCACTTCCTTGTCGGCGATGAACTCGCGTTCGACCTTGAGGTAGCGGGGGTCGGCCATCCAGGCGAAGTCGTGGACCATGGACTGGCGGTATGTATAAGTGGTTTTCTTGACCGATTCGTCGACCCGGATGTCGGTCTGCTTTCCCGACGAGCCTATTACGAAATCCCGGGGCACGGTGATGTGGACGACGAAATCAGCGAAGTCGGCGAAGAACTCGGAATTCTGATGGTAGGCGTGGGCGTTCCAACCCTTCCCCTCTTCGTAGACGCCGGGCTTGGGGAACCATTGGGCGATGAAAAAGGAGTTCTTGTAATAACCGGAGCGGGCCACGGTCCGAGGGATCTTGCTCCGGAATTCGAGTTGGAGACGGACGCTTGCTCCGGGCTGGATGGGTTCGGGGAAGAGGATCCTCACGACGGTCTGGTCGTCCGGATGCTCCGGTCCGTCAGGCGTGGCGAAGGAAAGGCCGGACTTGAGGTCCGTGCCGTCCGCGAGCCGAATGTCCGTGACGTCGATCCAGCCCCACTCGCCTTCGTCGGGGGCCCTGCCCCGGCCGAACATCGCTTCGGCCCGGGCTTCCCGGAGAAAAGCGCTCTCCTCGTTCTTGAAGGCGTTCCAATAGAGGTGGAGGAGCATGTCGGGGACGGCCTCCCGGGACGGGTTGGTCCAGACGATCTCTTCCTTGCCGAGGAGCATCTTCCCCGCGGCGTCGAGCTCGACCCAGATCTCGTAGCGGAGGGCGGGAGCGGCGGCGACGCCCGCTGCCTCCTGCCGCGGAAGCCCCAGCGTCGGCAGGACCAGGAGAGCGGCGCCTAACAAACACACGATGCCGATGCGTTTTCTCATTCTGAACCCCCTAACGGTGATGGGCTTCGGCCAGGCCGGATAATCTTCAAGGTCAATCTCGCAGCCATTCCTCCCAGGCGGTCCGCCGGGGGAAATACATGAAGATCAGGAGGAGGGAGGCGAAGACGAGGACGTAGAAGTCGATGTTATACCCGCTCAGGAGGAACAAGCCGAGGCCCAGAATTCCCGGGATCTCTCCCAGGACCAGGGTCATGATCGCGGCCCTCTGAAGCCTGTGGAGGGCGGTCTTGGCGTCCTCCCCGGGGGCCTTCCGGAGGAGTTGGGGACGAAGAAGGCGGATGAGGACGATGACCGCGGCGGCCGCCCCAAACACGACGTAACGGAGCTGCTGGATGTTGGCGATCGTGGCGAAGCCGCGGAAAGGCCTGTACACGGCCCGCAGGACTTCGACGAGGCCCAAATAGATGAGCAGGCTGGCGATGATGGCCGTCGCGATCAGAGTTGCGGACTTGAGATGGATCCGGAGTTCGTCCCGGATATCCATGTCGACCTCCTCGCGTGCGCGGCCTGACTGACAGCCGGCAGCACCGTCGGAATTATATGAGAATCGAGGCCATTAGGCAATCAACCCATTTAATCCCCCGGCCTGAGGCCCGGGGGTATGCGCAGGGTTAATACTGAGCGGGGCTTGACGCCCGCGAATGTATCAACCCATTCGACAGCGGCCGGGGCTCAATCGACATAGAGCAGGAAGCCCTTCAAGTAGGATGTCTCCGGGTGATAGATGTTGATCGGGTGGTCAAAGGCCTGGCGGTGCTTCTGGAGGATGCGGACGCGCCTTCCCGCCTCAAGCGCCGCCTGGAAAACGACCTGCTGGAAGAGCCCCTCGTCGACGTGGTGAGAACAGGAGAACGTCAGCACAAGCCCCGGGCTGCGGACTCGCTGGAAGGCCAGGCGGTTGATGTCCTTGTAGCCGCGGCAAGCGGCGACGACGTCCGCTTTTTTCTTGGCGAAGGCCGGCGGGTCGAGAATGATGAAATCATGGTCGAGGGCTGGTTCCCTCAGAAACTCGAAGACGTCGGCCGTGAAGAAGACCCCGGAGTCCGCCGGAAGGCCGTTGAGCTCGAAATTCTCCCGTGCCAGCGCGATGGCCGCCGCCGACGAATCGACGGAATCGGCCCGGACGGCCCCGCCCCTGAGCGCGCAGACGGAAAAGGCCCCGGTGTAAGCGAAGGCGTTGAGGACCTTCCGGCCCGCGGCGAAGTCGCGGACGAGCCTCCGGCTTTCCCTCTGATCCAGGTAGAAACCGGTTTTTTGGCCGTGGGCGAAACTGACCCAGTAAGGGATTCCTTCTTCGAGGATGCGGACTTTGTCGACCCTCTCCCCCGCGAGGTGCCCCTCGGTCTCCGCGAGGCCCTCTTCCCGCCGGGCCGGCAGGTCGGATTTTTCGAGAACGGCCCGGGGTCTGACGGCCGCATCGAAGAGTTGAAGGATGAGAGGCTTCAGTTTCTCCATCCCGAGCGTCGCGACCTGGAGGATGAGAACGTCGTCGTAGAGGTCGGCTATGAGGCCGGGCAAGCCGTCCCCCTCGGCGTTGATGAGCCGGCGGGCGTTGGTCACGGCCGGGTCGAAGAGCCCGGCCCGGAGGGCCAGAGCGCGCTCGACGCTGCCGCGGATCCCCTCTTCAGGAGACTCTCCCCCGAAGCTGAGCATCCGTCCGGTGATCGAGCTTTTCCGGTTGAAGTAACCGTGGCCCAGGAGGTCTCCCCCGGCGCTGTGGACGGGAAGGACGGCGCCGTTCTCGAACTCGGGCAGGTCCCGGATGGCGCCGGAGAAGATCCAGTGGTGCCTGTTCCGGACGGCCTTGTCCCGGCCGGGTTTGAGGACGACGGCGTTCATCCCGGCTCCCGCGCTGCGAGCATCCGGACGACGGGCCGGTCGGGCTCCGAAAAAAGATTTTCATCCATCTCCGCCGGCTCGAGCCAGCGGAGCTCGTCGTGGTCGGTGAGTTTGAAGGATTCCGAAAGGAGCTCCGTCCGGAAGACCAGGAGCTCGAAGGACATGAGGGCGCCCGAAAACGGCACGGAACACAGAAAATCGCCGACCCGGGTGCGCACCCCCAGTTCTTCCTCGAGCTCCCGCTCCAGGCACCTTTCGGCAGCCTCCCCCTTCTCGAGCTTTCCGCCGGGGAACTCCCAAAGTCCGCCGGCCGTCAGCCCCGGCTTCCGCCGGGCGACGAGGATCTTGCCGTCTTTTTCGATCACGGCGGCGACGACCTGGCGGATATTCTTTTCCACGGCTTCTCTTTGGCGCTGTTCGCCCTCTCATATTAATTCACCGCCACCCGATTGACAAGTGGCCTCGGGGATCATCCTCGCTCGCTGCGGTGATTTTTTACGCCGGTCAGTGCGCCGGACTCGGCACCAAAACAACTCGCTCGGCGTGCGCTACGCCGAGCTCAAACACGTTTTGGCGGTTTCCCCTGAAACTTCTCTCGTCCGGCTTCTGACCGACTAAATCACCGCTGATGCTCTCTCTGATGACCCCCTTCGGCCCAATTTATTAGCAAGACCAGGACAAGCTCTTACCGACGAGGCGAAAAAGAAGGCCGCGGAAACAGGGGCAGAGGGGTGTCGTCGAAGGGAGCGGCCGGGAGCGAAGTCTTCGTAGCGACCAGCAGAATTGTAGCGGAGTACCCGAAGCTACAATTCTGGTAAATATCTGAAGAGAGAATTATATCACTGGAATTGCTTAAGATATCTCCTAGAAGTGCGGCTCCGAGTTGCTCCGCCGCACTTCTATCGGTCGCTCCCAAGAGGCCGCTCCCTGCCGCTCCCATCGGATCCGGACCGGGAATGCGTAAAGAATCACCGCAGCGGACGGAGACGACCCCCGAGGACCCTCAGCGGCCGACGGCGAGTACAGCCTCCCGTAGCGGAGGGGTCCGGGGGAGATGCATGGTCGCCGTCACTGCCGAAACGGGCGGCTGTCTGACGAAGTGACCGTGATGGAAACTTGTGCTAAAATAACGAGGCAATGAAAATAGCTTTCCTCGCTTCGGAAGTCATCCCCTACGCTAAGACGGGCGGCCTGGCCGACGTGGCCGGGGCCCTGCCCAAGTTCCTGTCCGGTCTCGGCGCCGACGTCCGGGTCTTCATGCCGCTCTACCGGGAGGTCCGCAAAAAGAACCTGCCGCTCGAGCCCGTCCTCGCCGACGCCTCGCTCGATCTGGGCGGGAAGCGGGTGACGTTCTCGGTCTTTGCGCACCGCGCCGGAGGCCTGTCCGTCTTCTTCATCGACCAGGCGGCCTATTTCGACCGCGACCAGCTCTACGGGACGCCGGCGGGCGATTTCCCCGACAACGCCGAGCGCTTCGCTTTCTTCAGCCGGGCTTCGCTCGAAACCATGCGGGCGACCGGCTTCCGCCCCGACGTCGTCCACGGACACGATTGGCAGGCGGCCGCGGCCTTCGCCTATCTCAAGTTCAGCTACGCGGACGACCCCTTCTTCGCCGGGACGCGCTCGCTTTTCACCATCCACAACCTGGCCTACCAGGGCCTGTTCGAAAAGGACGTCCTCGGCCGCATCGGGCTCCCCGAGTCGCTGTTCAACATGAACGACCTCGAGTTCTACGGCAAGGTCAATACGCTCAAGGCCGGCATCCTCTACGCGACGGCCGTGACCACGGTCAGTCCAAGATACAGCCGCGAGATCCAGACGCCAGAATTCGGCTGCGGTCTCGACGGTCTCCTCCGGCACAGGGCGGACGCGCTGCACGGCATCCTCAACGGCGTCGATTACCAGGACTGGGATCCCGCGACCGACCGGCTCATCCCCCGGAACTTCGGGCCCGCTGACCTGGCCGGGAAAAAGGATTGCCGGGCGGAGCTCGTCCGGATGTTCGGACTTTCAGCGCCCTCGGACCTCCCCGTCGCGGGCATGGTCACGCGCCTGGCCGGCCAGAAGGGCCTCGATATCATCTGCGAAGCGCTGGATGCCCTGCTCGGCCTCGGCCTGACCTTCGTCATCCTCGGCACCGGCGACCAGAAGATCCAGGATTTCCTCCTCAAAGCGCAAAAAAAACACCCCACTCGCCTCGGGCTCAAGATCGCCTTCGACGAGAAAATCGCCCATACGATCTACGCCGGGAGCGACATCTTCCTCATCCCCTCGCGCTATGAGCCCTGCGGGCTGACCCAGATGTACGCCCTGAAATACGGGACGATCCCCGTCGTCCGGGCCACGGGCGGGCTCGACGACAGCATCCAGGAGTACGACCCCCTCGCCGGAAGCGGAAACGGCTTCAAGTTCGTCGAGGCCGCGCCCGAAGCGCTCCTCTCGGCGGCGGCCCGTTCGATCGAGGCGTTCCGGCGGCCGGAAGCGTGGAAGGCCCTCGTCGGGAACGCCATGGTCGCGGACTTTTCCTGGGAGCGCTCGGCTGCGGCCTACCTCGACCTTTACAAGAAGATCGCCGCGACCGCCTGAGCCGCTAAGGCTGCCGGAGGAACTTCGCCGCCGTTTCCGGAGGGACGGGGTTGATGTAAAAGCCGGTCCCCCACTCGAACCCCGCGACCTTGGTCAGGATCGGGAATATCTCCAGATGCCAGTGGAAGTTCTTCTCGATTTCCGGCCAGCCCTCAAGCGACAGCGAGGGATTGGGGGCGTGATGGAGGACCATGTTGAAGGGCGGATCGCCGACCGTCTCTTTGAGCCGGGTCAGGACGGCTTTCATCGTTTCCGCCAGCGTCAGAAGCTCGTCCTCGCGCACGTCCTTGAAGAAGGGCGAATGCCTCAGGGGGTAGATGGCCATTTCGAACGGGAACCGTGAGGCGTAGGGAGCGATGACCGAGAAATGCCTATTCCGGGCGATCTGGCGTGCCCCCGCCGCCTCCTCTTCCTGGAGGATCCGGCAGAAGGCGCATTCCTTGAAGTTCCGGAAAAGCCGGTCGGCGCCGTAGATCTTTTCCTTGATCCGTTTCGGGACGATCGGCGTCGCAATGATCTGGGAATGAGGATGGCTCAGGGATGCCCCGGCCTCCTTACCCTTGTTCTTGAAGAGCTGGACGTACTGGTAGTGGAACTCTTCCTCGATGGACGTGATCCTCTGCTGGAAGACCCGGAAGACGTCCCGGATGTGGGCGACGGGAAGGTCACTCAGCTCGAGGGCGTGGTTGGGATTTTCGATGACCACTTCGTGGACGCCCGTTCCTTCCATCCACTGAAAGACGCCGCCCGTCGGCTTGAGTGGCGGCGTGCCGCGGTTCAGGGCCGGAAATTTATTAGGCACGACCCGGACTTTCCAGCCCGGGGAATCCGCCGCCGTCCCGGCCGCCCTCAGGGCGAAGACCTCGGGAGGCGTTTTCGTCTCGTTGCCTTCGCAGAACGGGCAGAAGCCGACGGGCTCAGCGGCTCGCGCCGTCCCGCCGCTGGGCAGGAAATCGTCCGGACGCTTGCTGCGTTCCGTCGCGATGATGACCCATCGTCCGCTGACCAGGTCTTTTCTCAGTTCCGACATCATTCACCCATCAGCTGCTTGATTTTCGCTTTGAGCTCGTCGAGCGACGCGGACTTGACGACGTAGGCGTCGGCCGCCCAGGTCATGAAATCCTCCTTGTAGCTTTGGTAGGCCGAGTTGATGATGATCGGGATGTCCTTGCGGAGCCCCATGATCTGGGTGATGAGCTCGATCCCGTTCATTCCCGGCATCCTGATATCCGTGACGATGAGGTCGAAGGCCGTCTTCCCGAGCTCGGCCAGGGCGGTCTCAGCGTCGATTACCGCGGTGACCGCGTAGCCCTCCCGGCTGAGCTCCTCTTCATAGAGGAGGCAGAGGGCCTTCTCGTCCTCGACAAGTAGGATCTTTTTTTTCATGGCCATTCACTCCCTTTCGCGGCAGAGAAAAATGAGCTTGAAAAGAGCCCCCTTCCCAACCCGGCTCTGGACTTCGATCTTGCCGTCGCAAGTGTCCATGACCCTCTTGGTGAAGGGCAGTCCGAGGCCCATGCCTTTTTCCTTGGTCGAGAAGAAGGGCCTGAACAGCTGGTCCTTGTCCGGGTTGGAGATGCCCTTGCCCGTGTCCCGGATCGAAAGGACGAACCAGCCGCTGTTTTTCCGGTAGCCCCTGACGGTGACCATCCCGCCGGGCGGCGTCGCCTCGAACGCGTTGTCCAGGAGGTTGCGGACGACCTCGCCGAACGAAGTCGGGTCGCAGAGGATCTGAGGCAGGCAGGGCTCCAGCTTGACGTTCAGCACGTATCCCTGCGATTTCGTCTGGACCTCGGGGCTGTCGAAAACCCCGGCCAGGACCGGCCCCGGGTCGAAATAGACGGGCTCTTTCAGGCTGACTTTGAGGAAGTGCCCCATCTGGAAGATGATGTCCTCGAGCCGGCGAACCTCGTCCCGGATGATGGTCAGGTTCCTGAGTTTTTTCTCTTCGGGGACGTCCGGTTTGAGGAGCTGGTCGGTGAACCCCCCGATGGCGACGATGGGGTTCCGGAGCTGATGGGTGACGAACATGGCCATCTCGCCCATGGCCGCCATCTTCTCCATGTCGAGGAGCTTGCGGTGGAGCGTCGTCGAGTAGATGTAGTTGCCGGCGATCAGGCCGCAGAGGCCGGCCAGCTTGATATCGGATGAGGTGATGGGCGTCCGGGTGATGGCGTTGTCGAGGACGATCTCGCCGAGGACCTCGTCCCGGGCGAGGAGCGGGATGCAGAGGAACTCGTCGACCTGGATGACGTCGAGGAAGCGCTTGTCGACGAGGGGCTCGCTCGTGGCCTCGCGGACGAGAAGGATCTCCTTGCGGCAGGCCGCGTAGGCCGGGATGAGCGAAGTATCCTCGTCCACCGTGTAGACGAGACCCTTTAGGCGGCCGCTGAGGGTGTCCTCGTTCTTGCTGACCAGGGCCCGGTTGTGCTCGATGATCTCGACGTACCCGATGCCGGGCGTCGACAGGACCTCCCAGATGAACCCGGCCTCCTCGGCCGAGCGGGGGCCCAGCCACATCTCCCCCTTGAGGCGGTCCCCCTGCTTGAGGAAGAGCATGGCCCGGTTGAAGCCGACGCCCGAACCCGAGGTCAGCGCCGTCAGGATGACGAGAAGGTTGTCCTCGAGGGAGAAAGGCTGGAAGAAGCTCTGGGAGATGATGGACAGGAGCATCATCTCCCGGGGCGCATCCCGCTCGAAATCGGAGGCGAGGAAGTCGTATTTTTCGATCATTCGGACGTCCAGCCCTTGGGGACGACCCGGATGCCGGTCTTGCTGATCTTGAAATTCCGGCAGTCCCTGTCGGCGTCGAAGCCGATCTCGAACCGCTCGGGAATGACCGAGGACTTGTCGATGATGACCTTGCGGAGCCGGGCGCCGCGGCGGACATCGACGTCCTCGAAGAGGATCGAGTCCACGACCTCGGCCCCGGCTTCGATGCGCACGCCCGGGGCGATGATCGATCTCTCGACGAGGCAGCCGGATAACGAGCACCCGGTGCCGATGATGGAGGAGCGAAGCTCTCCACTGGCGATGAACGTCGGCGGATACTGGGGCTTGTAGGTCCGGACGGGCCAGGCCGGGTCCTTCAAGATGACCGGCGGGTCCGGCGAAAGGAAGGCCATGTTGGCTTCCCAGTAGGCGTCGATCGTGCCGATGTCCTCCCAGTAATCGTCGAAGGTGTAGGCGAAAACGCGGTGGCCGCCGACGAGGGCGGGGATGATGTCTTTACCGAAATCGTGGGAACTCCGGGGGTTCCTGGCGTCCTTGATCAGGGCCTTGATCAGGACGGGAGTCTTGAAGAGGTAAACGCCCATGGAGATGAGGCTCTTTCCGGGATCCCAGGGTGTCGCCGATGGCTTTTTCGGTTTTTCCATGAATTCGACGATCTGCCGTTCCTCGTTGACGCCGATGACGCCGAAGCGGGAGGCGTCCTCGATGGGGATGACCCGCGTCATGATAAGCGCGTCGGCCCCGGTCTGGCCGAAGAACAGGAGCAGCTTCCGGTAGTCGGCGTTGTAGATGTGGTCCCCCGACAGCACCAGGACGGCCTCCGGATTCTCCTGCTGGATGGTGTAGATGTTTTGGAAGACGGCGTCGGCCGTGCCTTCGTACCAGTGGTCGCTGACCCGGCCCTGGGCGGGCAGGGAGAAGATGTAGTCGCCGCTCTCGGCGTGGAAGATGCTCCAGCCGTTGAGGATGTGGCGCTCGAGCGAAAGGGACTTGTACTGGGTGAGCAGGGCGATCCTGCGGAGGCCGGAGTTGAGGGCGTTCGAAAGGCTGAAATCGATGATCCGGTAGGCGCCGAGGAACGGGACGGACGGCTTGGCCCGGTCGCGCGTCAGCGGGTAGAGCCGTTCGCCCTTGCCGCCGCAGAGGACCATGACCAGCGTTTTCTTAGATAACAGTTCCATCGGGCAGGACGACCTCCTCGAACAACCTGTCTTCCGTCTCGAAGACGCGAAGGAGCGACTCTTCGGCGTCCGTGAGGACACGGCCTTCCTCGAGCCACCCGGCCAGCGTCAGGGCCCGCTCGAAGTGCTCGGCGGCCCTGTTCTCGGCATAATCCCGGGCCGACCAGGTCGAGATGAGGAATGGCCAGTCCGAGCTCTCGAGCAGGAACTTCTCGCGGAAGAACTGCTTGAGGATCCGCCGGTCGAGGCGGGCCAGGCGCGGCGTGAGCGCGGCCGCGGCCTCTTCGATCCTATAGATCTTCTTCCAGATCCAGGACGTGTCGTCGTTGAGCCAGATCCAGTGGAACCCGCCCTGTCCCCACGACCCCTCGGGAAGGGAGATGACGGTTTCGGGCGGCAGCCGGTCGAGACAGCCGCCGGCGGTCATGGGCTTGATCGGGCCGGCCGCGAGTTTTTTGATGACGCGGTAAAGCCACTCGGGACCTTCGAACCACCAGTGGCCGAACAGCTCTGTATCGTAGAGCGCCACGACCGAGCCCGAGGTTTTTCCCTTGAGGGTCTCCTCGATGACAGAGACGAAATGCCCGGCGTGCTCCTCCATCCTTTCCAGGGTCCGGGCTGGGTCATAGGGCTCCTTGAGGCCTAGATCGGCGTCGCTCGAGGTGATCCGCCAGTAGCGCATGCCGCCCGGGAAATGCTTTTTGTGGAATTCGAGATAGGCGCCGTCCCCGGGATAACCCATGTTGCGGCTCCAGACCTGCGAACCGGAGACGTCGTCCCGGGCGAAAAATGGCACGTGCGAGGGATAGGCCAGGTAGGAGGAATAGGGGTCCTGCGGCAGTTCGTCCGTCGGTTTGTAGGAGCCCTTGAATTTCTCCCAAAGAAGCTTCAGGCCGGGAAAGCGGTCGAGGTAGACGCCCTTGGCCTCCCCTCCCTTGAGGAGATGGGCGTCGACGAAGAAATAGCCGATGCCCTCCTGGCCCAGGATCTCGTCGACGCCGAGACGGGGATAAGGCGCTTTGTCTTCGACCGGGGATTTCCAGTTGTACCCGGGGCGGTAGGCGCACTCGGGGATCCAAAATCCCCGGGCCTCCCGGCCGAAGTACTTGCGGTAGGTGTAACGACCCTGCCGGACCTGCTGGCGGACGCTTTCGTCCCTGGCGAGAAGCGGGAAATAGCCGTGCGTCGCCGCCGAGGTCAGGACCTCGATATCGCCGCGGTCCTGGAGGGACCGGAATGCGTCGATGATGTCGCCGTGACAACGGCCGTGGAAATCGTCGAGGAGCTTCCGGTACCAGGTCTCCCAAAAATCAGTGAGCGGACGCAGGGCGACGTTCCCCGTCCGCTCGAAATAATCCCGGTCACGGACGGCGATCTCGATCTTCATCCTCAGGTACTCGTCGAAGCCCCGGGCGAAGCCGGGATCCTTCAGCTGCTCCATCAAGACCGGGGTGAAGCTGACGCTCGTCCGGGCCACGATCCCTTCGCCGGCCAGCCGCTCGAAGACGTCGAGGAGTGGCATGTATGTTTCTGCGGCGGCCTCGTAAAGCCAGTCCATCCCGTGCGGCCAACTGCCGTGGGCCAGGACGTAGGGGATGTGGCTGTGGAGGACGAGAGAAAAATACTTATCGGCCATGATGCTCCTTCAAGACGATGCTCAAGCGTTTTTTCGCGTTCCTGGCCAAGGCCAACGGCCACAACGGGCAGAAACAGTACCCTTGATGGATTATATCAAAACCCCCTTCCGATTGGGAGAGAGTCCGCAGGGCGAAGGACCAGAGGGCGTCCGCCCCCTCGGGCTCGAACAGGAGATGTCCCCCGTAGAGGGCCGCTCCGGCGGGGCCGCGGAGCTCGAGTTCGTGGGGGAAGGCCAGGAAGTTCCATTCCGACCCGTATCTCAAGGACAGGCTTTTACCCGAGAGGTTCTCGACTTCGATCGCGACGCGGAGCGCGCCGTCTCCGGGCTCGATGGTCTTCCTGACGGCGAGAGGGACGCGCTCGCCCGAGGCCCAGACCGCTCCCCGGCGCTCCAGGACGAGCGTTTTCCCCACGGCCTCGAACGAGAACGGCTGGTCGACGAAATCCCCCTGTTCCCCGTAGTCGGCCTTCCGGAAATCCTCCGCCTTCGTGTCGGCGTGGAAGAAATGGTCGATGAGCGAGAATCGGGGGTACCAGTCGGGGCGGGTCAGCTCTTCGGCTTCGGGCGGCAGCTTCTTGCCGAGCTCGTGGATGCTCTTGCCCGTCCCCTCCTCCCCCTCCCCGGCTTCCGGCGACCGGTGGTAGGATTCGCGGCGCCGCGAGAGAACGTCGGAAAGGTTCCGCGACCAGGGGCGGTAGTCGATCTCGACGAGGGCTCCGCCCGAGGACGGCTTGACCAGCAGGCCGAAGGCCGGGCCCTTATAGAAGAGCTCGTCCCGGCCGTCGCAATCGTAGTCCAGGGCGCTCCAGCCGGGCGAGTCCGGCGTCCGTTTCTCCGCTTCGAGGAGATGGTGAAAGACGGCCTCGCGGAGATGGGGCAGATAGAGACCGCCGAAGACGCCGTGCCAATAGGGGTCGTTGCATTGGCCCTTGTAGAGGTCTTTGAGCGCGTCCCCCTCCGCCCGGGCGGAGCGGACTCCCCGCGAGACCATGACCATTCGTTTGTGGAGGTGGTTCGCCTCCGGGTACTTGAGGAAGAATTCGCGGAAGAACCCGCCGCGCAGGAACCGGCGGGCTTCCGCGCCGGACCCGGCCTTGAGCTTCTTGAAGGCCGCCTGGTCGTCGGGCTCGAGGACCCACTCCATCATCTCTTCGTAGGACGCCGGCGGAAGATAGACCCTGCCCGAGGGCGGATGAGAGTCCAGATACTCGGAAAAGGACATCGTCCGGATGCCCTTGTCTTCGATGAAAGCGAGGAACCGCTCGAGCCAGCCTTCCTCGAACACCCATTTGTGGGTGCCCGGCCAGACGCCGAATTTTTCGCCGTCGTCCCCGAGGATAGCCGTCCGGCCCGAAGCCCGGAGGCCGTCGAGATAGGCGTCGATGTCGTCGAGGCCGTGGAACGGCACGAGGTAGCGGAGCTTCTTGTCGATCGGAAAAAGCCGCAGACTCCGGCCCTCTTCCTCAGTGATATAGGTCGTGGCCAGGTCGCGGATCCCGGCGTAGTGAAAATGCTCTTCGTCGAGGAGGATGTATTCGATGCCCGCCGCCGCCAGGGACTTGGGTAGGTGGGGCTCCCAGACCCTTTCGGTAAGCCACAGCCCGCGCGGCGCCCGGCCGAAATTCTCCCGGAGGTAGTCGTTCATCATCCGGATCTGCCCGACCCGGTCCTCTTCGGGAATGATCGACAGGATGGGTTCGTAGAAACCTCCGCTCAGGAGCTCGACCTGCCCCCGGCCGGACAGTTCCTTGACGAGGTCCCAACAGCTCCGCTCGTTCTTTTCCATGTACTCCCAGAGAGGGCCGGAGAAGTGGAGGGCGAAGCGGAAGCCCGGATGCCGGGCCAGGTGCTCCAGCAGCGGCCGGTAACAGTTCTCGAAAGCCTCCTTGACGACGTGATCGAAATTCCCCACCGGCTGGTGGTTGTGAACGGCGAACAGCAAGACGAGCTCGTTCATTCGGGCTCCTTCACGCCCGCGGCCCGGCAGGCCTTTCGGATATAGGCCTTGAAGAGGTAATCGAATTCTCCCTTCCCCTCCTCGCCGTACCACCAGAACCAGTCCGAGCCTTCGGCCACGGCCATCTCTTCCGACGGCCCGCAGGCCTCGCGGGCCTTCGACAGCCGGTCCCAGGCGGCATTTTTGGCCGGGTGGCCGACCCACTTGGAAAAATTCCCCAGCCAGGTCCCCGGGACGATATCGATCTCGGGACTGACGGGTTTCTTTGCCAGGTAACTTTCGAGGGACGTCAGAGTGAATCCGGAGTGGCGCTTGATCCGGTCGTAAAGGGAGCGCAGGAACGGCACTCCGTTGTCGGAGTAGTTTTCCCAGGGATTCTCTCCGTCGAGGACGATGACGCAGATCGAAGCCTCATCGGCCGCCTTCCTTCTCGCCTCAAGCCTCTTAACGAGGTCCTCGACGGCCTCGTCGACCGGGAGTCTCTGGTATTCGAAGCTCAACAGGTCGGAGAGCTCCCGGTCGCGAAAAAAGAGAGACAGCTCCCCGGACCGGTACGGCTTGAACAGGTCGGCCAGGGCGCGCGGGCCGGGCTTGCTTTTCCAGAGAATGTTCTCGTCCGTCAGAGCGTATTGGAAACCAGCCTCGGACGCGGCCCGAACGACGTCCCGGCTGACCCCGCCTTCGGATGGCCAAAGGCCTGCGGGGGAAAATCCGAATATCTTCTCGAAGTACGCCCGGCCCTTCAAGAGCTGGGCCATGCCGTCTTCGGGATGACGAAACGTCCGTGCTGGAAGGGTCTCTCCCCGGGCTGAACGGAGATCGAAGATAAGAGGCAGGAGCGGATGGTAGTAGGGCGAGGTCGTGAGCTCGGCCAGGCCCGCTTCGCGCAGACGTCGGTAGCGGGGCAGGAGGTCGGCGAGCACCTCTTTGCGGTGGTGGAGCAGGCCGTCTTTATCCAGCTCGGGCGTCAGGAGGGGCGAGAAGAGGGCCTTCACGGCACTTTCCTGAAGGCGGCGAGTGTTGGTCTCGCCAGGAACGATCCTCCTGAGGAGGCGGATGTCGGAATAGGTCAGCCTGTCCGGGTCTTTATCGAGTGCCGCCTGCGTGGGGTCGTTGGCCGAGCCGGCGACGTATTCGAGGACCTGCTCGAGAAGGCAGGGGACGAAATTGTAGGTGCCCGGGAACTCCTCCTCCTCGGCCAACCGGGCCATCTGATGATAGTTCTTTACGGCGTGGTAGTTGACCCAGGGAAGGAGATATTCGCCGGTCTCGGGGTCACGGTAGATGGGCTGATGGAAATGCCAGACGAAAGCAAGATGCATGCTTAGATCCCTTCCTGGGCGAGGATGTAGACGAGAGCGGCCAGGATGACGGCTTGGAGCTCGAGCTCGCGCGGATGGACGCTCGAGACGATATCGAGAGCGGAGTGGTGAACGTCGAAGTAGGCTTGGGAGTTGATCATGACGGCGGCCGGCTCCGCTCCCTGCTCGACGAGGGGCGCGACGTCTACTCCCCCTCCCCCGGGGACGATGAACGACACGCCGAGCGGCTTGAAGAGGCTTCCGTAAGAAGCGATTTTTTCGAGGACTTTGCCGTCGCGCCCTCCGACCGCGAGCCCGACGGGGGCGAAGCCGCCCCGGTCCGATTCCGCCGCGACGAGATGGCGTTCGCCTTTCCTCTGCGGGGCGCGGACGTAGGCCCGGCCTCCCGTTCCGCCGAATTCCTCGTCCATGAATAGGACGACGCGGATGGTCCGCCGCGGCCGCAGGCCGACGGCTTTGATCAGCCGCAGCGCCTCCAGGCTCGCTGCGCATCCCGCGGCGTCGTCATGGGCGCCCAGGCCAAGGTCCCAACTGTCCAGGTGCCCGCCGACGAGAATGACCTCGTCCGGGAGTTCGGTCCCGGTTAGCTCTCCGACGACGTTGGCCGAAGCCACGCGGCCCATGTCCCGGCAGTTCATCCTGAGCGATACGGAAACGGCCTTTTCCTTCTTGATAAGCGTGCTCAGGACTCCGGCGTCGAAAGTGCTGACCGCGGCCGCCGGGATCCGGGGAACACCGGGGTCGTACTGCATCAGCCCGGTGTGCGGATTCCCATCTTCCCGGAATGTCAGCGAGCGGACGAGGACGCCGACGGCGCCATGGCGGGCCGCTGCCGAGGCCCCGTTGACGCGCTGGTCGGCGGCGCCGCCGTAAGCGGAGAACGAGTCGGCGAGACGCCTGTCCATCAACCGGTTGAAGAAGACGATCTTGCCCTTGAGCCTCGGCCCCAAGCGGCCGAGCTCATCGAGACTCTGGACCTCGACGACCGGCGCGGTAAGGCCCCGGTCCGGCGTCCCGACGCTCCCGCCCAGGGCGCAGACTGCGAGCGGAACGGCGGCCCGGGTCCCGGAGGCGATGATCTCGGCCTTCTCGGCATCCCCGCGCACCCAGTGTCCGACCTCGACCGGCTCCGCGTGGACGTTGGCGAAGCCCAGCTCCTTCATGAGTCGAAGGGACAGGTCGACCGCGGCCGCGGCTCCGGGCGACCCGGTCAGACGGGGACCGACAGATGTGATCCGCTTGAGGAGTTCGAAGCCTTGTTCGCCCGTCAGGCCGGCGTCCCGGAACTCATCGACGAGGCGTTGATACTGTTGTCCGCCGCTCTGACTCCCGCCGGCGCACGCAGGAGCCGTAAAACATACGAGGGCCATGGCGAAGACCGTCCGGAGAAATCCGCGCGGTTTCAAGGCCGGCCTGCGTTCCGACACGCCTGTCTTTATGTTCATACCAAAAAAATCTCGCTTGTTCCTGCGGTCCCCAGGTCCCATTGCGAAATCCCCTTCTCAACGATGGAGGAAACAGCGTTCCGAATCGAGCTCTCCCGGCTTCCGGGTGATGATCATGGACAGTCCGAGCTCGTTGGCCTTGTCGATGACCTCCTGGTCTTTGACCGAGCCGAGCGGGTAGATGATGGCCTTGATGCCGTTCTTGGCCGCGAGCTCGACGACGTCGGGGAAAGGCATGAACGCGTCGGACGCGAGGACGCAACCCTCCGGCCCATAGCCGCGCCGCGAGAGACGGATGGCGTCCTCGGCGGAGTCGATGCGGCTGCGCTGGCCGGAGCCGATGCCGTGCGTCCTGTCGGAAGTCCCGATGACGACGGCGTTCGACCGGGTGAAGCAGGCCACCGTCCAATTGAAGATGGCGGCCAGGATTTCGTCGGGAGCCGGCTTCCTGACGGAAACGACGTCCACGGCTCCCGGCGAGACGATCTTCGAATCGAAGCGTTTCTGGATGAGCAGTCCTCCGGCCACCCGCTTGACTTCGAGGCCATTATCCGTCGAGGGCGCGTCGAGCGGCGCGCCCATCTTGACCACCCGAAGGACTTTCCGTGCGGCCAGAAGGGCCAGGGCTTCGGGAGCGAAATCGGGGGCGTAGACGACCTCGACGTTGCGGGGGCTCTCGACGAGGAGCCGGGCCAGGGGCTCGGTCACGCGGTAGCTGAAGACGTCGACGCTGCCGAAATTCGAGAGCGGGTCGCACTTCCAGGCCTTTTCGAAGGTCTCGACGGGGTCGTCGCCGAGGGCGACGCCGCTCGGCATCTCGTGCTTGATCAGGACGCAGGCCTGGCGGCCCGTGAACACCTGGACGAGCTTCCGGGCCAACCGCTGGCCGAGGTCCATGTCGCCGACATTGATGTAGCTCAGACCCTTCGTGCCCTCTTGAAGGACCTCGAGATGGCCCATGTTAGGGCCCGCCGCACCGGCCTCCTGGTAGAAGGCCGCCGGATAACCCGGGTTCTCGCCGTAGCGCATGGGGAATTTCTTGACGAACCTGTCTTCACCCAAGTTGAGAGTTTCCGGGAAATCCTCCCCGACCTTCATCTGGTACTGGCTGCGGGCCGTCCGCTCGGGCTTGCTCATCGTTCATGTCCTTTCGCGGCGGTTGAGGATGTGGAGCTCGATTCTCCCGGGGTCGGAAAGCGAGACGAAGACACAGGCGACGGACACGCGGAAATCCTTGTCCGGTGCCGAGGGAGCCAGGGCCCGATAAGCCTCTTCGGCCGTTTCCCGGGGGGTTGTCCCGGCCAAGGCCATCCGCCGCGGCTCTCCTTCAAAGCACGGCAGGGGTTCTCGGTTGGGACCCTCATACGTGGACACGATCCGCCCCTCCCCTTCTCGGAGCGGGACCTCGAAGTAGCTCCTCAAAGTCTCGCCTGCTGTGCCCCTGCGGACGACGCTCAGGCCGGCCGCGCCGCGGACGAGACATCCGCTGATCCGCGGCGTGAAGATGGGCGCGTCGGGTTCGTAGTCCCAAGCCGCCAGGACTTTCGACAGGATGGCCACCGGGGCGTCACCCTCGACGAGTGCGTCCAGGATATCGGCGGTCTGCTTGCCGTTGGAGACGGCGACTCCCGCTTGTCCGAAAAGGAGCGCCGGGTAGACGAGCAGATCGACGTTCCCCTTCTTCAGCACGTCCTCGTCGGTGGGTTGGACCCAGATCCCGCCGTCGCGGTGGACCAGATTGCGGGCCTGGCTCGAGGGTGAGCGCCCGGTGATGGCGTAGACGATCACGGCCTTGGCGCCTGCGGAAGCCAGGCCCATGGCGATGAGGCGGCCGGGGTATTCGAGCGTCGCGAGCAGTCCTGTCGTCTTGTCCATCGTCTCGTCCTTTCGCGCCTATTGATAACACAGCCTCTCTCGCCTGTCAAAATCGGCTTGAGGGAAGTCCGAGGAATCTGGTAGAATCCAGAGGAGATCCGGTGAAGGAGGCCGAGCCGAAGATGAAGAAAGCCGACTACCATGAGGAATCCTTCCGCGATCCCGAATTCCTGGAATCCCTGGAGGGCCGGACGCTCCGCATTCTGAGCGAGTACCTGGGCCCGATGAGCCGCCTGGACAAGGCCAAGATCAACAGCACGATCCTTTTCCTCGGCTCCGCAAAGGCCGACCCGACCAACGCCGATTCCGACTTCCACCGCTATTATTGGGAGGCGGAAGAATTGGCCTTTCTCCTGGCCAAGTGGGCCATCTCCCTCAAAAAGCCCAAGGGCAAGGATTTCGTCATCTGCACGGGGGCCGGCCCCGGCATCATGGAGGCGGCCAACCGCGGCGCTTCCCGGGCGGGAGGGAAGACGATCGGGATGAACATCTCCCTCCCCCAACCGCAGAACCCGAACCCCTACGTCACGCCCGAGTTGTCCTTCTCCTTCCATTATTTCTTCATGCGCAAGTTCTGGCTCGTCTACAAGGCCAGGGCGGTGATCATCTTTCCGGGAGGCTTCGGGACGCTCGACGAGTTCTTCGAGATCCTCACCCTGCTCCAGACGAGCAAGATCTCGAAAAAGGAGCTGGCCCTCGTCCTCTACGGTGAGGACTACTGGCGGGATCTCATCAAGTTCGATTCCATGGTCGAGAAGGGAGCTATCTGCGCCGGCGACCTCAAGCTCTTCCACATCGCCTCGACGCCCCGCCAGGCGTTTTTCTATCTCAAGAAGAGGCTGGCGGGATTCCTTGTCTGAAAGGCCGGCGGGACGGCGGAACGGATCCGGTCGGAGGTCCGTCCTCTGCCTGACCGCGGTCATGGCTCTGACCGCTGCCGCCTGCGCGCGGCTGCCCCGAGCTCCGGCTCCGAAGGCGGGAGTCGAGGTCGGCATCGCCTCCTGGTACGGGCAGGAGTTCCACGGCCGTCCGACCTCGAGCCGGGAGGTCTACAACATGAACGACATGACGGCGGCCCACCGCTCGCTTCCGTTCGGGACGCACGTCATGGTGACGAATCTCGCCAACGACCGTTCGGCCGTCGTCCGCATCAACGACCGGGGGCCGTTCGTCGGGGGCCGGGTCATCGACCTGTCTTACGCCGCCGCACGAGTCCTGGGCATCGTCGGTCCGGGCACGGCCCGCGTCCGAGTGGAAATTTTGGGCGGATTCCGGGAGCCGGCTCCGGATGCCCCGGCGGGGATCTGGCTCCAGGTCGGCGCGTTCACGGTCCAGGAAAGCGCCTACGCCCTGAAAAAACGATTGGAAAAAACATACCCGGGCGTCGCCGTGACGGTGTTCAAAACCGCGAACGGGACCTATTATCGGGTCAGAGTCCAGGCGGCCAAGGGTTCGGCGGACGCGCTGGCCTCGCGCCTGGCCGGAGAAGGCCTCCCCGTCATCATCATCCGCGAATAGAAGCCGCCTCGCCGAAACCTACCGGTTTCTCTCCCGGCGCTTGTACAGATAGGCGGCGTCCCTGAGCTTGTTTTCGACGCCGTCGTGGGCCGCGTAACTCCCGCCCTGATAGAGGCAGGCCGCGCCGAACTCCCCTTTCTTATTGAGAGCGTAAAAATTGAGGCCGAATTTCGGCAGGCCCCGGTCGTCGCAGAGCCGGGACACGAGCTTGGTTTTAGCGACGATGACTTCGCAAACCTTCAGGCAGGCCTGTTCGGGCGTCATTCCCCGTCCCATGAAATCGACGATCCGGAAGCTGGCGCACGTTTGGAGGTTGGCCTCGCCGCGCCCCGTCGAACCGGCCGCGCCGATGTCGTTGTCGACATAGAGCCCGGCCCCGATGATGGGTGAATCCCCCACCCGTCCGGAGAGCTTCCAGGACAGGCCGCTCGTCGTGGTCACGCCGGCCAGTCTTCCCGCGGCGTCCAGGGCGATGCAATTGATCGTCCCGTGTGTGCTCATCACCGAGCGGAGCTCTTCGGGGACGCTGTCGGACTTCGGAGGGAACCAGTTGTCCCGATCCGACATGGTTTCCTTCCAGCGCAGCCAGACGGCGCGGGACTTCTCAGTCAAGAGGTCCTCCTCCTTGAAGCCGTGGGCCCGGGCGAATTTCAAGGCCCCCTCGCCGACGAGGAGGACGTGGTCCGTCCTGTCCATGACGAGTCTGGCCACCTTGGACGGGTTCTTGATATTCCTCAAGGCGGCCACCGCGCCGGCCGTATGCGTCGGCCCATACATGACCGAGGAGTCGAGTTCGACGACGCCGTCCTCGTTCGGCAGGCCGCCGTAGCCGACGGACATGTCGTCGGGGTCGTCCTCGACGATGTTCACCCCGGCGATGACGGCGTCGAGGGGGTCGCCGCCGGACTGGAGGATCTCCATGGCCTTTTGAGTGGCCCGGATCCCGTTCCCGCTGGACACGACGCGGGGAGGCGCACCGGCCGCCGCCGTAACGGCCGCCGCCCGTCCGAGCCCGACGGGGACGAACGCTGCCGCGCCGGCGCCGATGCCGGTCTTGAGAAAATCCCGTCTCGTGAATTTCGACATTTTGCTGACTCTCCTTCTATTCCGGTGGATTCTGTTTTTCTAGATCTTCGAGCAGCTGGATGAGGACGGCGTGGTCGCCCTCCGGGACTTCGAACTTGTGCGAATTCCCGCTGAAGACGTCTATCTCCCGGCCGTCCACGAGAAGCTGGTACTTGCCTTTCTTCAGAAAGCGCAGCTTGACCTCCCGCCTTTTCAAGGACTTGATGTCGAAGGACACTTCCCCCTCATTGTAGAGGAAGCGGCGGACGATCGCTCCCCCGTCAACGGCGAGGATGGTTTCGCCTTCCTCGCGGAGGACGGTCGAGGAGTTTCCCGCCTCGACCTCATAGTGGCGGCCCTGGACGAGGACCCGGGACAGCTTCCCCTTGCCGTCCGGCTTGAGGATTCCGAAGCGGAAGCCTTCGTGGGGCGTGAAATCGAGGTACTCCTCGACCGCGATCAGGGCGGCCAGGGGGCCGCCGCTCTGGTAGCGCTGGCCTCCCGCCTCTCCGGTCAGGGAATCGAAATTCTCGGGCGACAGGCCGAAGCTCGTCCAGCTCCGCAGGAACATCTCCGCGCTCTTGCGGGCTAACTCGGAGGCGACGGCGTCGAAGCCGGAAGCCTTAAGCCCCTGGTAGACGAGATAGTTGGTCGCGGGCCAGATCAGACCGCGCCAGGACTGCTGGCTCTCGGGCTTGAACGACGGGTCGTCCCGTGAAATGGACGGGATGACGTAGTCGCCCCAGAACTGCTTGGGGTCAAGCAGGTGCTTGAGCATCCTCTGGGCGCGGGCTTCGTCGGGGATCCTGGCCAGGAGAGGGAAAAAAGCGGAGGCCGCCTTGTGGACCGAAAACCGGCCGTCCCAGTAGCGGTCGTAATAGAAACCGTCCTTCTCGTTCCACAGCCGGGAGTTGACGAGGGCCCGGGTCTTTTCGTACTGGTCGCGGTAGCGTTCGACGTCGACGGGGCGTTCGAGGATCGAGGCGATCTCGGCCAGGCACCAGGCGTCCAGGGCGTATAGGGAGTTCAGGTCGACACAGTTCAGCATCAGGGTGCCGGTCTCTTCGTTGAAGGGGGCGTCATCCCAGTTGGGCAGGTCGTCCTGCCCCGATTCCCAGCCGGCCCTCATCCGTCCCGAAGCGTTCTTCTCCCAGGACGGGACGTTCCTGCCGATGAGCTCGGCGTCCGACCCCCATTCAAGGAGGCCGTCGCCGTTGCCGTCTCTCCGGGTCGTCCCGTTCGCCCGCGGCGCCATCCAAAAATCGTGCCAGCGTTGGAGATAGGGATAAGCGTGCCGAAGGATCTCCATGTCTCCCAGCCGCTCGAAAAGCTTCAGGACGACGAACGCCCCGACGGGAGGCTGGGAGCGGTCTGCGGTGCCCCCGAAACGGCCCCGCCAATTCGGCATGTTCCCATTCGTGTACTGAGTTTCCAGGACGGCCCGGAGAGCGTCGACGGCCAGTTTCTGGCTTTCGAGGACGAGCCCCAGGGCGTTGAACAGGGAATTCTCGCCGAGGATCGTCCAGTGGTCCCGGCCACCTTCCGGCCTGGGGAGGATCCCGGCCCGGCTGGACGGCGTGTAAAGACGGTGGCTTCCCGCCTGGTAAAGGACCGTCCAATGCAAGCTGTTGGTAATCGCCTCGGGCACACCGGCGTAGGGGCCTTTGAGCTTGACCCGTTTTTCTTCATAAACGCCGGCTTCCTCGTCGATGAAGGCGCCGATGGTCTCGGCGTTCTTGTAGCGGTAGATGCGGTTGCCCACGGCTTGGGCGTCACCACCGACCCCGGCCACGAAGGCGATCGTGCGGTCGGCATCGGGGAGGTAGGACAGGGCCAGGCCGCCGGCCGGGGCGGAGGCCGGCTCCCCGGGTCGGCTCGTCCAGATCAAGTAGGACGGATTCCCCGGAGCGCCGCAGCGTCCCTGGACCTGGCCGTCGGCGAGTAGGGCGTATTCGCCCTTGAGGTCCCACGGGAAATAGTGAACGATGGTGACGCGGACGCCCTCGGGGCAAAGGATGCGTCCAATGACGGTCTTCTCGTCGCGCCGCGACCATTCGACAGTCAGGGTCAACTTTCGCGGCGGGGGCTTCAGCAGGATGGGCGTGTCCTTGCCCATCTTGAAGGGAAGTCCGAGGTCGAACTTGACACGGGCGTAGAGGCCGTCGGGCGAATGCGGGCCGACCTGGGAGACGAGGTAGTAGAAGTCCCCGCCCTCGGCGGCCTCCCCTACCCTCTCGACGCGCAGGAGGAAAGCGAAGGCGCAATCCTTGGCCGGGGCGATGACCAGGCCCGGCCAGCCGGGCCCGTCGAGCGATCCGATGAAGGTGTCTTTCCAAGGATAGAAGATCTCGGGCGCGAGGCTGGACGTTCCGATGAGCAACAGACCTAGAACGAGCAGTGTTTTTTTCGTCATCCCGAGAATCCTGGCCGGCGCGGCCCTCCTCGCCGTCTACTTTATGGAAATCGGGCCTTTAAATCAAGATGAGGAAGGTGCTTTTCTTTTCAAGCTGTGGTAAATTAACACTTTCGAATTCCAGTGGAGGAAATCATGGATTTCCGTCTCTATTTTCGCTCCCGTCAGGGGGAGATGGTCCATCTCCTGAAGCAACTCGCGATGCTCGAATCCCCGACCCACGACAAGAAGGCGGTCGACGCCTGCGCGGCCTTCGTGGCCAGGGAGTTCAAGAGAACGGGATGCAAGGTCACAATTCTCCCCCAGAAGGATATCGGCGACCTGACCGTGGCCGAGTTCGCCCCGGGACGCCTGAAAGACGCCGACGACGAGATCCTCGTCCTGACCCACATCGACACCGTCTGGCCCGTGGGGAAGATCGTCAAGATGCCCTTCTACGTCTCCGGGAACAAGCTCTACGGCCCCGGTGTCCTCGACATGAAGGCCGGAGTTGTGATGCTCCTGACGGCTCTGAGGAGTCTCCAAAGCCTCAACATCAAGCTCCAGAAGCGGGTTACGGTCGTCGTCAACACGGCCGAGGAGACGGGGCACCCCGCGGCCCACGACCTCATTCGCAAGCTGGCCCGGAAGGCCTCTCTCGTCCTTTGCCTGGAGCCCGCCCTCCCGGGCGGAGCGCTCAAGCTCGAAAGGAAAGGCCGGCTTGTCGTCCGCCTGGACGTCCGCGGCCGGGCGGCCCACGGCGGGAGCCCCGAGAAAGGGGTCAGCGCCATCGAAGAGCTGGTCACTCAGATCGCCCGCCTCAAGAGGCTGAGGACCGGCGAAACCACCGTCAACGTCGGCCTGGCGGGCGGGGGCGAAAAGGCCAACGTCGTCGCCGAGAACGCCTGGGCCGTGTTGGATATCCGCTTCTGGAAGTCCACCGACCGGGACAGGGTCCTGAAGATCCTGCGCGAGTCCGTCCCGGCCCTCGGCGGGGCGCGGCTCAAGGTCTCCGTCGAAAGCACGACGCCGCCCATGGAGAAGACCAAGGCCTCGGAAAAACTCTTCGTCCGGGCCCAGGAGATCGCCGCCGGCATGGGGTTCTCGCTCAAGGGAGGAAAAACGGGCGGCGGCTCGGACGCGTCGATCGCGGCGGGGATGGGGATCCCGACGCTCGACGGCCTCGGCCCGGACGGCGACGGGATCCACGCCGAACACGAACATCTCATCCTCTCCTCCTTCGTCGAACGGACGGCCCTGCTGACCCAGCTTCTGAAGGACTTATGAGGATTGACATCGGCCGGAAATTTTTGATAGCTTAATTTCATATACTTTATAAGGAGTGCATCGTGATCAAAAAATACTATCTCCTGTCCCCCGGACCGACGCCGGTGCCCGAACGGGCCCTGTCGGCGGCCGCGGAACCGATCATCCATCACCGGACCCCCGAGTTCTCGGCCATCTTCATGGAGGTCACGGAAGGCATCAAGCAGGTCTTCGGTACGAAGGAAGACGCCTACATCCTGACGTCCTCCGGGACCGGGGCCATGGAGACCGCCGTGGTCAACCTCCTCAGCCCGGGCGACAAGGTCCTGACGATCAACGGCGGCAAGTTCGGCGAGCGCTGGGGCAATATCTGCAAGGCCTATGGCGTCAACTACAAGGAGATCGTCCTCGACCCGTGGGGCAAGGACTTCTCCAAGGACGAGCTCGAAGCCGAGCTCAAGGCCATGCCCGACTGCAAGGCCGTTTTCGCCACCCTGTCCGAAACCTCATCCGGGGCCATGTTCGACATCCAGGGCTTCGCTGAGGTCGTGGCCAAGACGGGCGCCGTCCTCGTCGTCGACGGCATCTCCGGGGCCGGCGTCACGCCCTGCCCCATGGACGACTGGAAGGTCGACGTCCTTCTTTCCGGGTCGCAGAAGTCTTTTATGATCCCGCCCGGCCTGGCCTACATCGCCCTGAGCCCCAAGGCCTGGGCCCTGGCCGCCAATGCCAAGCTGCCCAAGTTCTACTTCGACCTCAAGAAGGCCAAGAAGAACCTGGCCGACAAGACGACCCCTTGGACGCCCGGGATCTCCCTCATCATCCAGCAGAAGCACGCCCTGGACATCATCAAGAAGATGGGCCTTGAGGCCCTTTTCGCCCATCACCGGATCCTGGCCGACGCGACCCGGGCCGGGGTCAAGGCCCTCGGTCTCGAGCTCCTGTCGCAAAGGCCGGGCAACGTCCTGACCTGCTGCAAGGTCCCGGAAGGGATCGAGGGCTCGAAGCTCGTCAAGACCATGCAGGGCAAATACATGGCCTACATCGCCGGCGGGCAGGACCCCTACAAGGGGAAGATCTTCCGCATCGCCCATCTCGGCTACATGGGCGGCTTCGACATCATCACCGCCCTCTCGGCGCTCGAGATGACCCTCATGGACCTCGGCTTCAAGTTCGAGGCGGGGGCCGGCATCAAGGCGGTCCAGGCCGTCCTCAAGGAGAACTGGCAATGACCAAGATCCTCATCGCAGATGGCTTGGACAAGGAGGCCCTGGAACTCCTCCGGGCCGTGCCGGGTTTCGAAGTCACCGTCAACAAAGGGATGAGCGAGGCCGACCTCGTCCAGACCGTCCCTGGCTTCGGTGCCGTCGTCGTCCGGAGTGCCTCCAGGATCACCCGCCCGGTCATCGAGGCCGGAAAGGACCTGAAGGTCCTCGTCCGGGCGGGCATCGGGCTCGACAACATCGACCGTGATGCGGCCAAGGAAAAAGGGATCGCCGTGGCCAACACGCCGGCGGCCACCTCCATCTCCGTCGCCGAGCACACGTTCGGGCTCATGCTCGGGGCCGTCCGTAACCACGCCAAGGCGGTCCTGTCGATGAAGGCGCACAAGTGGGACAAGAAGGCGCTCGAGGGCACGGAGCTCTACGGGAAGACCCTGGGCATCATCGGCTGCGGCCGGATCGGGATCGAGGTCGCCAAGAGGGCCCTGGCTTTCGGCATGACGGTCCTCGTCTACGACGTCATCCCGGTCAAGACCGACGTCGCCGTCAAGCAGGTGCCGCTCGAGGAACTGCTGGCCGCCGTCGACCTCATCACCCTCCACGTCCCCAAGCAGGCCAAGCCCATTCTCGGCGAGGCCGAGTTCGGCAAGATGAAGAACGGGGTCATCATCGTCAACGTCGCCCGCGGCGGGGTCGTCGACGAAAAGGCTCTGCTCGCCGCGCTCAACTCCGGCAAGGTTCGGGCCGCGGCCCTGGACGTCTTCGACAAGGAGCCGCCCGAGGACTTCTCGCTCGTCGACCATCCCAACGTCATCCCCATCCCCCACCTCGGCGCGGCCGCCGTAGAAGGCCAGCAGAGGGCCGGCCTCGAGGTCGTCCGCATCCTCAAGGAGAAGTTGGGATAACGGTTTTCGCGGAATTCGGATCGGGCGGCCCGTAAGGGCCGCCCTTTTTTTACTTTCCTCCGGATCTCGGAATCATATTTGCAGGGACATTGCGAATATGGCCGCCATGACAGCCGACCGAAGATGCTGCTCGGGCAGTGATGGGGGCCATGCATAGACCCCGTAGCGGAGGGGCGGCAGGGAGCGGATTCTGAGAAGCGACCGGCAGAAGTGCGGCGGAGCGGCCCGGAGCCGCACTTCTGGGAAATATCTGGATCGAGTCTTGGATATCAGGCCTCAGAAGATTCGTAATATTGGAGATTCCCTGGCCGACCGCCGGGAATCGCTGACAAAAACGAGCAGCGTCCTCGGGCGGGCTTTGGCACCCGCCTTCCGTTCTGGTAGAATAGGGCCATGATCTACCTCGACCACAACGCCACGACCCCCGTCGACCCGGCCGTCGCTGAGCGGATGACGTGGTTTCTCAAGGAACACTTCGGCAACCCCTCTTCTATCTACCCGATCGGGCGGAAGGTCAAGGAGTTGATGAACGAAGCCAGGGAACGCGTCGCCGGCTCACTGGGCGTCGACCGCGGCGAGATCTTCTTCACCGGCTCCGGTACCGAATCCGACAATTTCGCCGTCTTCGGGACCCTCGAGGCCGCGCCGGAGAAAAACGAGTTCGTCACCTCGGCCATCGAACACCCCGCCGTCATCGAAGCGGCCAAGGCCCTGGATAGAAGGGGTGTCAAGGTCACCTATCTGCCCGTCGACAAGTACGGCGCCGTCAGCCTGGACGACCTGCGCTCGGCCCTGACCCCGAAGACGGCTCTCGTCTCGGTCATGCACGCCAACAACGAGATCGGCACGATCCAGCCCATCGCCGAGATCGTCCGGATCGCCCACGAGCGGGACGTCCCCGTTCATACCGACGCCGTCCAGAGCTTCGGGAAGATCGACGTCGACGCCCGCAAGCTCGGGGTCGATTTTCTGACCGTCTCCGCCCACAAGATCTACGGCCCCAAGGGCATTGGAGCGCTCTACATCCGCCGGGGGGCGAATATCTGCCCCTTCGTCCGGGGCGGCCGCCAGGAGCGCGGCCTCAGGGCCGGGACGGAGAACACGGCCGGGATCGTCGGTTTCGGCGAAGCCGTCCGCGTCCTCGAGGAAAAGGGCCGCAAGGAACGCGCCCGGGTCGAAAAGCTCGCCGAGACTCTGAAGAAGGGGGTCGAAGAGAGGATCCCCGGCGCCAGGTTCAATGGCCACCCGGAAAACCGGATCAAAAGCACGCTCAATTTCGCCTTCCCGGGGCTCGAGGCGGAGGCCATTCTCCTGGCCCTGGCGACCAAGGAGATCTACGTTTCCACGGGCTCAGCCTGCAGCGAGGAATCGGAGGAAGTATCCCACGTCCTCCAGGCGATCGGCCTCCGGCCCGAGATCGCCCGCTCCTCGATCCGGATGTCCCTCGGACGTTCCAACACGGAAGAGGATATCGCCGGCGTCCTCCGCGAGCTCCCGGAAATCATCGAGAGGCTCCGGGCCATCACGGCCTTCCATCCCGAGGGCTGAAGCGCCGGCCGCTAGGCCGGAGGCTCACGGAGCCGGCGCAGGTACATCTCGCGGACGGTCCTGAAAAAATCCTGACACGGCCCTCTCCGGAAGTCGGGATAGGTCCAATCCAAAGTTTTGACCCCCGTCTTCGTGAAGAGGAATTCGAGATGGGCGTAGATGCCCCGCCCGAGAGGGATGCGGTGGGAGAAATCCTTGGCCGTGGCCATGACCAGCGCGGAGGCGGTGAGATAACCGGGGTCGATGTTGACGAGCCTCCCCGCCGCGCCCGTTTCCCGGCGAACGGCCTCCTCGAGCTCGTTCGTTCGGAGTTTTGCCTGAGGCAGGATTTCGGGGGCGACGAGCCCCGAGAAGCTCATGAATCGTCTAAGGAGTTCGGCGCCCATCTCCCGCTCGTAATAATCCGTGAGGTCGAAAGTGAATGCCGGGCTCTCCATGTCGACTGGCCCCCATTCATCGACAAGGCGGCGCCGGACTTCTTCGTACATGGCTTCCTCTCTATAGATGACGCCACAAACGAGCTTGACGGGCGCGAACGCTTTCGGTTGAGCCATGTTCTTTTGTATATTATAACTCATGCAGACAGGGACACAAGAATCCACGAATTCGGGTTAACTGGATGTTCCTTGCGTAAGCTTTCGCCTCGGAGCGATGCTAATCGGGGCCGAGGGGTGTCGTCGAAGTGAGCATAAAGCGGTGATTTAGCGTTCCCGGGACGGATACGCGGACTCCCCCCATCGGATCCGGCCCGGGAAGGCGTAAAGAATCACCGCAGCGGACGGAGACGATACCCGAGGAAACCGAGGGCATCGCGCTGAGAGAATAAGCAGAGCCGCGGATGGCCGGATTGCATGAGAAGCTCGTTTCTTTTATAATTGGCCCATCATGAAATGGGTTTATATCGAGGACATCGCGCAACATGACGGCCAGGACGTCGAAGTCCGCGGCTGGGTCTACAACAAACGATCCTCTGGTAAGGTCCGCTTCTTGCTCGTCCGCGACGGGACGGGCCTCGTCCAGGCGACCGCCTTCAGCGCCGAGAAGGACTCCCCTCTCTTCCAGAAATTCGACCGGCTGACACAGGAGTCTTCGCTCGTCGTCCGGGGCCGCGTCCGGGAGGACAAGCGGGCGCCCGGCGGCTACGAGCTGACCATCGTCGACCTCGATATCGTCCAGGTGGCCGAGGACTATCCGATCACGCTCAAAGAACACAGCACTCCCTTCCTCATGGAGCACCGGCATCTCTGGCTGCGGTCCTCGAAGCAGCATGCCGTCCTCTGCATCCGGGCCGAAATCGTCAAGGCCATCCGCGATTTCTTCGACGGCCGCGGTTTCCGCCTCATGGACACGCCCATCCTGACCCCGAGCGCCTGCGAGGGGACGACGACCCTTTTCGAAACGGAGTATTTCGACCAGAAGGCCTACCTCAGCCAGAGCGGCCAACTCTACAACGAGGCTACGGCCATGGCCTTCGGCAAGGTCTATTGCTTCGGCCCGACGTTCCGGGCCGAGAAATCCAAGACCCGGCGTCACCTCATCGAGTTCTGGATGGTCGAGCCCGAGGTGGCCTTCGCCACGCTCGCGGACATCATCGATCTCGGCGAAGACCTTGTGCTGTTCATCATGGAGCGCGTCTTGACCAAGCGCAAGCACGACCTGGAAACCCTCGAGCGCGATACGCGGCCCCTCGAAGCGGTCAAGAAGCCCTTCCCCCGACTGACCTATGACCAGGCCGTCCCCTTGCTCCGCGAGAAGGGCTCGACGATCGAATGGGGGAACGACTTCGGCTCGCCCGAGGAAACGCTGATCTCCGGCGTCTACAATTCCCCCGTTTGCGTCACGCACTTCCCGGCGGCCATCAAGGCCTTCTACATGCAGCCCGCGCCGGAGAACCCGGACGTCGTCCTCGGCGTCGATTTTCTGGCCGCGGAAGGCTACGGCGAGGTCATCGGCGGCGGCCAGCGCATCCACGACCTGGCCCTGCTCGAGCGGCGGCTCGAGGAACACAAGCTTCCCCGCGAGGCCTACGAATGGTACCTCGACCTCCGCAAGTACGGTTCCGTCCCGCATTCGGGATTCGGCATGGGCGTCGAGCGGATGGTGTCTTGGCTCTGCGGCATCAAGCACATCCGCGAAACCATCCCGTTCCCCCGGCTTCTCTACAGGATCTATCCTTGACCCGACCGACGCGCGGCGCCCCGGGCGGCCGGCGCGCCGCCGAAAAAATCGCTCTCATCAGTCTGGGCTGCGCCAAGAACCTCGTCGACAGCGAAGTCATGCTCGGGGCCCTGAAAAAAGCCGGGTTCGAATTCGTCAGCCGGGCCGAGGACGCGGACATCGTCATCGTCAACACCTGCGGCTTCATCGGGCCCGCCCGGATGGAGGCCGAGGAGACGCTTGGAACCGTCCTCCGGCTCAAGGAAAAGGACCCCCGGAAAAAGATCGTCGCTGCCGGCTGCTACGTGGAGCGAGACCGGCTCGGTCTCCAGGAAAAATTCCCCGAGGTCGATGCCTGGACCGGCGTCCGGAGCTTCGACCGCATCGCCTCAATCGTCGAGGGCCGGCCCGTCTCCGGCCCGGACCGGACGTTCCTTTATTCGGACACGTCGCCACGTCTCGTTTCAACCCCCGGAACATGGGCCTACGTCAAGGTCTCCGAGGGCTGTTCCCACCGCTGCGGCTTTTGCGCCATTCCGTTGATCAAGGGGCCTTACGTGTCCCGGAGCCTGGCCTCCATCGTCCGCGAGGTCCGCACCCTCGCCGGCCTCGGCGTCAAGGAGATCAATCTCATTTCGCACGATACGACCTGGTTCGGCCGCGACCGCGGGCTGCGCTACGGCTTGGTCAGGCTGCTCGAGCGCCTCGTCCGGGTGGAAGGCGTCGCGTGGGTCCGCTTCCTCTACGGCTATCCCGGGGAGATCACGGAGCCGCTTCTCGAAATCATGGCCGACCCGAAAATCTGCCGTTACTTCGACATCCCCTTCCAGCATTCCGACCCCGGTTTGATCAGGGCCATGAAGCGGGGCCTCGACGGAGTCCGGGCTCTCCGCCTCCTGGACCGGATCCGAGCGAAGCTTCCCGGCGCCGCCGTCCGGACGTCGCTCATCGTCGGTTTTCCGGGAGAGGGACGGATGGAATTCGCCGGTCTGCGGAACTTCGTCCGGGCGGCCCGCTTCGACCACCTGGGGGTCTTCACGTATTCGCCGGAGAGAGGGACGGCGGCCTTCGGCCGGCCGGATAACGTCGCAGCGGAGGAAAAGGAACGACGCCGCGGCGAGATCATGGACCTCCAGGCCAGCTTGTCGCTCGAGAGGAACAGGAGCTACTTGGGGCGTCAGGTGGAGGTCCTCGTCGAGAGCCGCGAAACCGGAGATTCGAGCCTCTGGGTGGGGCGGGGCCGTTTCCAGGCCCCGGAGGTCGACGGCGTCATCCGCTTCGACCTGCCCGCCGGCATAGCCGCCCCCCCCTCCCCCATCGTCCGGGTCGAGGTCGCCTCGGCCGGGGCCTACGACCTCGAAGGAAAGCTCATCCCATGAAAACCGTAGCGAAAATCCTGGCTACTTTCTTCGGCATCGGTTTGTTCCCTGTGGCCCCGGGCACGCTGGCCAGCGCCGTCGCGGTCCTGGCTTTCAGGATCGCCCTGCACGGGCTCGCCTGGCCCTTGTATCTCCTCCTTCTGGCCTTCCTCTTCTTCGCCGGGGCCGCGGCCTCAGCGGCCCACGCCGCCGAGCTCGGCCGCCCCGACCCGGGCCGGATCGTGGTCGATGAGGTTTGCGGTCAGCTCCTCGCCCTCGCGTTCCTGCCCGCCGCATGGGCGCCCCTGGCCATATCCTTCGTTCTCTTCCGCTTTTTTGATATCCTTAAGCCCTGGCCGATCCGGAGACTGGAGAAGCTCCCCGGGGGCTGGGGGATCATGGCCGACGACATCGGCGCGGGTTTGGCGGCGGCGGCATTGAGCCGCTTGGTCTTGCTCTGGGTCTGAGGTTCGGGAGATCATGAAGACGGAGATCATCGCGGTCGGCTCGGAGCTCCTGACGCCCGACTTCCAGGACACGAATTCCATCTTTTTGACGGCCGGCTTGAACGGCATCGGATTGGGTGTTTCCTTCAAGACCGTGGTCGGCGACGACGAAAGCGACCTCGCCCGGGTCTTCCGGACGGCCCTGGGACGTTCCCGGCTCATCCTGTGCATGGGCGGTCTCGGCCCGACGGAAGACGACCGGACCCGGGAGACTCTGGCCAAGGTCCTGGGCGCGAGACTCGTCTTCAGGAAGGACCTTCTCGCTCGCATCCGGGAGCGGTTTCGCCGGAGAGGGATGGCCATGCCCGCCTCGAATCTCAAGCAATGTTATGTGATCGAGGGGGCGGAGGTCCTGGACAATCCCAACGGGACCGCTCCGGGTTTGTGGCTGGCCACGGCGCGTCACCGGATCGCCCTGCTCCCCGGGCCGCCGCGGGAGATCCGGCCCATGTTCGAAAACCACGTCCTGCCGCGGTTCGGGGCTATCGGCCAGGGATTGATGGTCCGCCGGGCGATAAGGCTTACCGGGTTGGGAGAGTCCTCCATGGAAAGCCTGATGAAGCCGGTCTACGCGGCGGTCCCGGCCGGCGTCTCCGTGACGACTTTGGCGAGCCCCGGGGACTTGTCGATCCACCTGACCTACCGGGGCGCGGCCCCCCGGGCAGCGGCGGAGATGAGTCTCGACGGTTTGGAAAAGAAGATACAGGAGGCGCTGTCCCCGTGGATCTATTCACGGAACGGCGACAACTTGGAAGCCGTCGTGGGTTCTCTCCTTACGGAAAAAGGGAAAACGGTCGCCTGCGCGGAGTCTTGCACGGGCGGGCTCCTGGGCCACCGGCTGACCGGCATTCCGGGAAGCTCTGCCTATTTCCTCGAGTCCGCCGTCGTCTACAGCAACGCGGCGAAGACGAGACGGCTGGGAGTGCCCAAGTCGCTCCTCGAAAAGCACGGGGCGGTCAGCGCCGCCGCGGCCCGGGCCATGGCCGTCGGCGTCCGGAAAACATCGCGTTCGGACTTCGGCCTGTCCGTGACGGGAATCGCCGGCCCCGACGGCGGGACGGCCCGCAAGCCCGTCGGGCTCGTCTACATTGCCCTGGCCCATGACCAGGGCGCCGCGGTCCACCGGAACCTTTTCTTCGGCGGCCGCGCCCAGGTCAAGTATCAATCCTCGCAAAAGGCCCTGGATATTTTGAGAAAATTCCTTATCAAGGGGTCCCGAAAAGCTTTATAATGGGGGCGAGGCACTTTCGTGAGGACTTTTATCGCCATCGACCTCGAATCCGGGCTGAAGACGGCTCTTCAGGGTCTCATCTGGGCATTGAAAACGACCGGAGCGGACGTCCGCTGGACCCAAACAAACGGCCTGCACCTGACCTTGAAATTCCTCGGGGAGATCGATGAGGAGAAGTCGGCCGTCGTGAAGAGGACCCTCCGGGATGTCGCCGGGCGCCATGCCTCTTTTCCTCTCCGTCTCGAGGGCACGGGCGCCTTCCCAGGCGAGCACAACCCCCGTGTCCTCTGGGCGGGATTCGCCGCCGAAACGGGGCTCCTCGCCTTCCAGGACGAGCTCGAGCGGGAACTCGAACGGGAAGGCTTTCCCCGGGAGGAGCGCGCTTTTCACCCCCACCTGACCCTCGGCCGGGTCAAGGGACCGGTCCGGGTCCGCGACGTCATGCTCGAACTCGAGAAACACCGCCGGGATAGTTTGGGGGAGATGACCGTCCACAAGGTCGCGCTCTTCGAAAGCCGGCTTCGCCCGGAGGGCGCGGAGTACCGCGTCCTCGCGGAATATGAGCTCACATGAGGATTTTCATCGCCGTCGCCGCCTATCTCGTCGGTTCCATCCCCACCGGCTTTCTCCTTGTCCGGCTTACCGCGCGCAAGGACATCCGTCAGTTCGGGAGCCGGAGCATGGGGGCGACAAACGTCCTCAGGGTCAAGGGGTGGAGCACCGCCCTGCTCGTCGCGGCGATCGACGTCCTCAAGGGCTTCCTCCCGGCTTTCTTCGCCCTGAAATATTCCGGAGACCCCGTCTTCGCCGCTTTTTGCGCCTTCCTCTCGGTCGTCGGCCACTGTTTTCCCTTTTCCATCGGGTTCAGAGGGGGCAAGGGTGTCGCGACCTCTCTCGGGGCCTACGCCGCTATCGCCTGGCTGCCCCTGCTGGCGGGCCTCGGCCTCTTCCTCGTCGTCGTTGCCGTCAGCCGCTATGTCTCCCTGGGCTCCCTCGTCGGCTCCCTCGCTTTTCCATTCCTCGTCCTCCTCTCGGGCGGCCCGAAGGGTGTCTTCGTCATCAGTCTCGCCATAGCCGCCCTGGTCATCTTTCAGCACCGAGGCAACATCGGACGCCTGGTCAAAGGTACGGAACAAAAACTGGGAGATAGATCCTCATGAATGCAGCGGTCATCGGCGGCGGAAGCTGGGGCTCGGCCTTTGCCAGGTACCTCGGAACGATCGGCCTCCCGACGCGCTTGTGGATCCGGGAAGAAGACATCTATCAGGAGGCCTTGAGGTCTGGGGAGAACGCCGCCTTTCTGCCCGGGTTCGCCTTTCCGGCGGCGGTCGGGTTTTCCAATGACCTCAGGGAAACGGTGTCTTTCGGCGACGTGGTCTTCGTCGCCGTCCCGTCCCAGTTCTGCCGGTCCGTCTACGGCAAGGTCGCGGCCGTCCTGAGGAAGGACCAGATCGTGGTCAGCCTGACCAAGGGATTCGACAAGAGGACCCTAATGCGGATGAGCCAGGTCATGGAGGAGGTCTTCCGGCCCCATGTGCGACCCCGCCTGGCCGTCCTTTCCGGGCCGAGCTTCGCCCGGGAGGTCGCCGCGGGGCACCCCACGGCCCTCGTCGTCGCCTCGCGCGACCAGGCGACGGCCCGGGACGTCCAGCACCTCATCTCCAGCTTGACCATACGGGCCTACACGTCGAGCGACGTGACCGGGGTCGAAGTCGCCGGCGCGCTGAAGAACGTCATTGCCATCGCGGCGGGAATCGCCGATGCGCTGAAGTTCGGCTTGAACTCGAGGGCCGCCCTCATCACCCGCGGGCTCGTCGAGATCACCAACCTGGGGATTTCCCTCGGCGCCAGGAAGGAAACCTTCTCCGGACTCGCGGGGATCGGGGACCTGGTGCTGACATGCACCGGCGAGCTGAGCCGGAACCACCGCGTCGGTCATGAGCTCGGAAAAGGTCGGACGCTGACCGAGATCCTGGCCGGGATGAAGATGGTAGCCGAGGGAGTCCACACCACCCTGGCCGCCCGCCGGATCTCCCGGGCCTTGGGGGTGGAGATGCCCATTTCCGAACAGATCTACCAGGTCCTTTATCGGGGAAAACCGCCGGAGAAGGCGGTGACGGAGCTGATGTCCCGGGCCCTGAAGGCGGAGTGACTCCCTAAGTTTTTCGGACAAGGAGAAGACCGATGCGAACCAAAGTCCTAGCGGTCCTGAGCATCTGCGCCATCCTGGCCTTCTGCGCATCGACGCAAACGAAGGTCAAGAGAAACCGGGAGAAGGACCCCAATTACCAGTACAACCTCGGGCTGTTCCATCTCAACCAGAACAATGTCGACGAGGCCGTGAAATATTTCGTCAAAGCCCAGACTTTGGACACCCGGTTCTATCTCGCCTTGAACGCCCTCGGGCTGGCCCATTCCATGAAGGGCCGGCTCGACGAGTCGGTCAAGGCCTATCAGAAATGCCTGGAGATCAATCCCCGGTTCACCGAGGCCCGCAACAACCTGGGGACCGTCTACCAGGAGTTGAAGCTCCTCGACAAAGCCGAGGGCGAATTCAAGGCCGCCCTCCTCGACCTGGGCTACCAGAACCGCGAACTGCCCTACTTCAACCTGGCCCGGCTCTACGTCCTCCAGAACCGCCTCGACGAGGCCCTCGAGAACGTCGAAAGATCCATCCAGATCAAGCCCCGCCTGGCCATGGCCCAGCACCTCCGGGGGTTTATTTTTGAAAAACGGAACAGCCTTGACGAAGCTATCGCCTCCTACGAGGCGGCGGTGAAGATCGTCCCCGAAGAGGTCACCTTCAGCTTCGACCTGGGCGTCGCCTATTTCAAGAACGGGGATTACGCCAGGGCCAAGGAGATCTTCCTTAAGATCTCGGGCAGGGTTACGGACGCCGAGACCAAGGACACGATCAACCGTTATTTGAAGATCATCAACGACAAGGGATAGGCCGCCCGCCGGACGCGGGCCCGGCTCACGTGCCCTCGCTCCAGCCGGCCAGGTATTTTTTCTGGGCTGGGGTCAGCTTGTCGATCGCGGCGCCCATCGAAGCGAGCTTCAGGGCGGCGATCGCCTCGTCGATCTCCCGAGGGACGGGGAAAACGATCTTGTCGAGTCCTTCGCCTCGACCGAGCAGCCAGCGGACACTCAAGGCCTGGTTGGCGAAGCTCATGTCCATGACCATGGCCGGGTGCCCTTCGGCCGCGGCCAAGTTGATCAGGCGCCCTTCCCCGAGGAGGTGGACCCGCTTCCCGTTATGGAGCGTGTATTCGTCCACGAATTCGCGCACACGCCTTTTCCCCCGAGACAGGGCTTCCAGGGCCGGGATGTCGATCTCGACGTTGAAATGCCCCGCGTTGGCCACGATGGCGCCGTCCTTCATGCGCAGGAAATGCTCCTTGCGAACGACCGCCTTATTCCCCGTGACGGTCAGGAAGACGTCGCCGATCGCGGCCGCTGCGGCCATGGGCATGACCTCGTAGCCGTCCATGACCGCCTCGATGGCCCGGATCGGGTTGATCTCGGTGACGATGACGTGGGCGCCGGCGCCGCTGGCCCTCATCGCCACGCCCTTGCCGCACATCCCGTATCCGGCCACGACGAACTTGAGGCCTGCAAGAAGAATGTTGGTCGCTCGGAGGATGCCGTCGAGCGTGCTCTGGCCGGTGCCGTAGCGGTTGTCGAAGAGGTGTTTCGTCTGGGCATCGTTGACGGCGATGATGGGGTAGCGGAGGACGCCGTCCCTGGCCATGCTCTTCAGCCGGATGACGCCCGTCGTCGTCTCTTCCGTGCCGGCCAGGATGCCCGGGAGGAGGTCCCGCCGCTTGGAATGGGTGACTGAAACAAGGTCTGCCCCGTCGTCCATAGTGATGGCCGGGCCGTGGTCCAGAGCCTGGAGGATATGGCGGTAATAGGTCGCGTGGTCCTCCCCCTTGATGGCGAAGACGGGGATCTTGTGGTATTTGACCAGGGCGGCGGGAATGTCGTCCTGGGTGCTGAGGGGGTTGGACGCGCACAGCCGGACGTCGGCCCCACCGAGCTTCAGGGCCTCCATGAGATTGGCCGTTTCCGACGTGACGTGGAGACAGGCCGAGATGCGCACTCCGCGAAGGGGCTTCTCCTTGGCGAAGGTCCCCTTGATCTTTTCCAGAACGGGCATGGAACGGGCCGCCCATTCCATCCTCAAGCGTCCCTTGGGGGCCGCAGTCAGGTCCTTGATGTCATGGTCCATGGTTTCTCCTCTGTATTCGGGCTCAAAATAGCACATTCCAGAGGGGTTTTCAACAATGACGCTTTGTGTTATTGTTGAAGCTTGTACGGTTCCATGACTTCTTCTACAGGCATAAATAAAGCGGCGCGTTCGCTCTTACTCATCCTTCTGGCCCTCCTCGTTCCCGCGTCTTTCCCGGCGGCCCCGGTCCAGGACACGGCGCCGAACACCCTCGGTTTCGAATTCCAGGAGCACCGCCTGCGGAATGGACTTCGGGTCATCCTGTCCGTGGACGGCAGACTCCCCCTGGTGACCGTCGCCGTCGCTTACGGCGCCGGGACGATGCGGGAAAAACCGGGCCAGGAAGGCCTGGCCTACCTCCTCGAGAACCTGATGTTCCAGGGTTCGGAGAACGTCAGCCCCCTCCAGCACGTCGGTTTCGTCCAGAAGGTCGGCGGGGACCTCAACGCGACCACGACCCTGGACAGGGCGCTGTTCTATCAGACCCTGCCCTCGAACTATCTGGCCCTGGCCCTGTGGCTCGAATCGGACCGGATGAAATCGCTCGCCATCACGCCTGCGGCCATCGAGAAAACGCGGGCCGACCTCCTCAAGGAGCACCAGGACCGGCTCGCCTCGGACCCCTATCTCGAGAGCTTCGCCCTGTTCGACTCTCTCCTTTACCCCGATTTCCCTTACGGCCACCCCCTTATCGGCGCCGGCATGGAGATGTGGGGCCTCACCGAATCGGATGTCCTGACTTTCCACCGGACGTACTATGTTCCGGACAACGCCGTCCTCTGCATCGTCGGCAACATCGATATCGCCGGGACGAGGGAACTCGTCGCCAGGTACTTCGATTCCATCCCGCCGGGGCTGGACATCCCCGCCCCTCCCCTGCCCGACTTCCGCCAGGAGAACGAAGTCGTCGTGATCCGATCCGGCGTTCCGGCGTCTGTCGCCGGCTTTCATTTGGGCTATAGGTTCACCCCTCTGCAGACGGGCGACGCCTATTCCCTCAAGATCCTGGAATACCTCCTCCTGAAGGGCAAAACTTCCCGGCTGATGGACCGGCTCCTCAACCGGGACCGGACGGCCCAGCATTTCAGCGGCACGCTGGAGGACCGGCGGGGCGTGCTGGCCCTCAAGATCTTCTGTCTCAACAACAACGCCGTCATGGTCGAAAGGTCAGAGAAGGCGGTCCTCTCGGAGATCGACAGGTTGAGGACGAACTCCGTCTCTCCGGACGAGATGGCCAAGGCCAAACGCTTGTTCAAGATGGACTATCTCAGGAGCCAGTCGACGAACCTGGGTCGGGCCCTTTTCCTCATCGACGCTGCCTTCTCGGGAAAGCCCATGAACGCTCTGGGCGGGGAATTGGACAAGTACATGCGTGTCAATCCGTCGGCCCTGATCAGCCTTGTCAACAGGCATTTCAACCTTCGGAACAGGGTCATCCTGGAGCTCGGACAAAGATGAGGAGCACCTCACGCGTTCGCCCCGGCCCGGCGCTCTGCCTGCTCGCCCTGGCGGCCGTCGCCGCCGCTTCCCCGACCTTCGCGGGCGCCCAGGAGCGCTTCCGGAGGACGCCGCCGCTCCCCGACGCCCAGCCACAGGAGCTCAAGCTCCCGCCGATCGAGCGCGTCTTTCTCCCGAACGGCCTGTCCGTGGCCACTGTTTACCGGCCCGGCCCGCCCCTGGTCACGCTCCAACTCGTCGTCCGGGCCGGCGAGATCGACTCGCCGCCGGAACGGCCCGGCGTCGCCGCCCTGACGGCGCGCATGATCGGCAGGGGCACGAAACTGCTTTCGGCCGGCGCCATCGAGGACATGGTCGAGTCCATGGGCGCCGATTATTCCGTGGAGGTCCTCATGGACTACACGGTTTTCACCTTCCATGTCCTCGAGGAATCCCTGGACCGGGCGCTCTTCGTGCTGAGGTTCATGGTCCTCGATGCCCAATTCACGGAACGCGAGCTGGCCTCCGTTAAACGCACCGCCTACTACGATCTCTATAACCGCAAGAAGAGCCCGGAGTTCCTGGCCTGGAGGCAGTTTCTCAGGACGCTTTTCGAGAACCACCCGTACCAGACTGCGACGTATGACGAGGATGTCATCAAGTTCATCTCCACGAAGGACGTCGCTTCCTTCTACGCCCGTTTCTACCGACCCGACAACGCCGTCGTCCTCGTCTCCGGGGCGATCAACGGCGCGACCGTCGGAAAGAAGATCGGCCTCCACTTCGCCACGTGGGTCCGGCAGCCGGTCGAGCGGGCCGTCCCCGCGCCCCCGGCGCCGAACGCCCGGGACCGGGTCTGTTATGTCGAGGACCCCAACGCCGCAGACGCGACGGTTTTCGTCGGGAACGTGATCATGGCCGCCTCGGACCCGGCCTTCTTCCCCTTCCTCGTCCTCAAGCACGTCCTCGGGGGGACGACGCAGAGCCGCCTGTTCATGAACCTCCGTGAGTCCAAGGCCTATGCCTATTATGCCTTCAGCGAAACGGAGTTCTTTCGTTCGTGCGGCGTGTTCTGGGCCCGGGCGAGGGTCACGCCCGAATTCATCGTCCCCGCCGTCCGGGAGATCGTCCGGGAGATCAAGGCCTTGTCCGCGGAAGCCCCCGTGCCCGCCGAGATCGAGGAGGCCAAGTCGTTCCTCATCGGGAATCTGCCGACACGGTTCGAATCCCTCGAGGGATTCGCGGAATGGATGGCCCGTGTCGTGGCCCTGGACCTCGACGAAGGACAGTGGGACAAGGGGCCCGAGCGGCTCAAGCTCGTCAACGTCGAGAGGGTCCGGGCGGCGGCCCAGAATTACCTCGCCGGCAAGCCCCTCGTGGTCATCGTCGGCCGTCCGGAGTGGCTCGGCCTTTACTTGCGCGAGTTCGACACGATCGAGGTCTACGACAACGGCGGAGCGCTCAAGCTGATCATGCGCAAAGGAGAGGAAAGATGAAACTCGTCGAGTGCGTGCCCAATTTCAGCGAAGGCCGGGACCTGGAGAAGATCAAGGCCATCGTCCGCGAGGTCGAAGCCGTCCCCGGCGTCAAACTGCTCGATGTCGACCCGGGGGCGTCCACGAACAGGACCGTTGTGACTTTCATCGGGACGCCCGAATCCGTCAAGGAGGCCGCCTTCCGGGCCGTCGCCAAGGCGGCGGAGGTCATCGACATGCGCGTCCACAAGGGCGCCCATAGCCGTATCGGGGCTACGGACGTCTGCCCCTTCGTCCCGGTCTCGGGGGTGACCATGGAGGACTGCGTCCGGCTGGCCGGAGAGCTCGGCGCCAGGATCGCCGGAGAGCTGGGGATCCCCGTCTATCTCTACGAGGCCGCCGCCAGGACGCCGGAGCGCCGGAACCTGGCCACGGTCCGGGCCGGGGAATACGAGGGCCTGCCCGAAAAATTCAAGGACCACCGTTGGGCGCCCGATTTCGGCAAGCCCGTTTTCAACCCCAAGTCCGGCGCCACCGTCGTCGGCGCCCGCGAGTTCCTGGTCGCCTACAACATCAACCTCAACACCCGGGACCGGAAGCTGGCCCACGAGATCGCCCTGAGCCTCAGGGAGAGCGGCCGGGCCAAGAGGGACAAGGACGGGAACGTCGTCAAGGACGAGTTCGGCAACGCGGTCAAGGTGCCAGGGAAGTTCAAGGAGATCAAGTCGGTCGGCTGGTACATCGAGGATTACGGCTTGGCCCAGATCTCGGTCAACTTCACGAACTATAAGATCACCCCCATCCACGTCGTCTTCGACGAGGCGAGGAAGCTGGCCGGGAAGCTCGGCCTCCGGGTGACGGGCAGCGAGCTCGTCGGCCTCATTCCCAAGGAAGCACTCCTCATGGCCGGCCGCTACTACCTCGAAAAACAGGCCAAGAGCCCGGGCGTCCCCGAGGAGGAGCTCATCAGGATTGCGGTCCGCTCTCTCGGGCTCAACGATGTTACGCCTTTCGCCCCCGAAAAAAAGATCATCGAATACCAATTCGAAAAAGACGGGCATCCTCTGGTCGGGCTGACCCTCCGGGCGTTCGCGAACGAGCTGTCCATGGATTCTCCGGCCCCCGGCGGGGGGAGCGTCGCGGCCCTGTGCGGGGCACTTTCCGCGGCCCTGTCCGCCATGGTCGCCAACCTGACCGTCGGCAAGAAGGGCTATAAGGAAGTCCGCGAAGAGATGGTCGCGACGGCCGTCCAGGCCCAGGCCCTCAAGGACGGGCTGCTCGAAGCCGTGGACAGGGACACCCAAGCCTTCAACAAGGTCATGGAGGCTTTCCGCCTGCCCAAGACAACTCCCGAGCAGGCCTTCGAAAAGGAGCGGGCCGTCGAGGAAGCCAACAAGGAAGCGACCCTCGTTCCGCTCGAGGTGCTCGAAAAGGCGGGCGAGGCGGTCGCCCTGGCCAGGGTCGCCGCCGCGAAGGGCAACAAGAACTCCGTGAGCGACTCCGGGGTGGCCGGAATCACCGGCCAGGCGGCGGGCGAAGGGGCCTACTACAACGTCCTCATCAACCTCGCCGGCATCAAGGACGGCAAGTTCGTCGCCGACGTGCGGCGGCGGGCGGAGCGTCTCAGGAAGGCCCTGGACAAGGAAGGGAAAGCCGTCAGGAGCATTCTCAAAAAAGCCCTGAAGGTCCCCGCGCGCTGAGGCCAGAGCTCTAGCCCGGATCCCTCATATTGGGTTCTTCTCCCGATGTCGGGGAAGTCCTCTATTCGGCTTTGCTCAGGATATCGCCCCTAGCCCCCCGGCCTTTTTTCAGAAGCGAAAAAATCCCGAAGGCGAGGAAACAGAAGATCACGATCGCGGCCGATGCGGGGATGTTGAGGGCGAGCGACAGGCCGAGGCCCGCGGCGACGGAAACGACGGCGACGGCGGTCGATGCCCGCACGGCCGTCCTGAAGCTCGCCGCGACCTGGAGGCCGGCCGCCGCGGGGATGACGATGAGCGCGGCCACGAGGAGGATTCCGACGACCTTCATCCCCAGGACGATCGTGACCGCCGTGAGCACCATGAGGAGCATGTCCAGCCGGCCGACCTTGACCCCGGCCGCCCGGGCCGATTCCCGGTCGAAGGTCATGAAGAGGAGCTTGGCGTAGTTCATCCTCACGGCCAGGAGGACGGCCGCGGCCAAGATCACGGCCAGCCCGACCTCGAGAGGTTCGATGGCCAGGATATCCCCGAAGAGATAGGACATGAGTTCGACGTTGAAACCCCTGGCCATGGAGGCCAACAGGATGCCGATGGCCAGGCCCAGGCTGCTGAAAATGCCGATGGCCGTGTCGCCGTAGAGCCTGGCCCTGTCCTTGAGCTTTATGATGGCCAAGGCCGCGGCGACGGTGACGGCCAGGGCCGCCGCCAGGGGGAGGACGTTAAGGAAAAGGCCCAGGGCGACGCCGGCGAAGGCGATGTGGGCCAGGCCGTGGCCGATCATCGCGTCCTTTCTCAGGATCAGGAAAAGGCCCAGGACGGCGCAGGCGACGGCGATAAAGACGCCGGCCAGGAAGGCGCGTTGGATGAAGCCGTAGGTGAGGAATGCGGGCATGACAGGCCTAGTGTTCGTGTGAGATCAGGTGGTCGCCCCGGCTGACCATGTCGCGGAAGACTCCCGACCGGCAGAAATCTTCGTGGCTCCCGTGATAGGCCAGCCTCTGGTTGAGACAGGCCACGCTGGTGACGTGCTTGTTGACGATGCCGATGTCGTGGGTGACCAGGACGATCGTCAGCCCCTCCCGCGAGTTCAAGCGGTCAAGCATGTCGTAGAAAGACGCCTGGGTTTCGGCGTCGACCCCCGTCGTCGGCTCATCCAGGAAGAGGATCTTGGGCGAGGTCACGAGCGCCCGGGCGATGAACACGCGCTGTTGTTGCCCGCCCGAGAGCCGTCCGATGGCCCATTTCCCATAATCGGCCATGCCGACCTCATCGAGGGCCCGGATGATCTCGCCGCGGCCTTCCCGCCTCGACCGGGCCCGGGGCTTGCGGTTGGACAAGAGGGCCATGCCCACGACCTCCTCGACCGAGGCCGGAAAGAACGGGTCGATGTGCGTGGCCTTCTGGGGGACGTAGCCGATCTTCCGCCAGTCCGAA
>Ga0315294_10000409_pt1 | contig 46359 bp, 24 predicted proteins | sample YL17G13_40_MG_FD_203626 | JGI IMG/M metagenome (GOLD analysis project Ga0315294, IMG submission 203626) | Sediment microbial communities from Yellowstone Lake, YNP, Wyoming, USA - YL17G13_40 | ecosystem: Environmental > Aquatic > Freshwater > Lake > Sediment | place: USA: Wyoming | collected... | reverse complement strand
CGGCCTTACGGTCGGGAACAGTCCCGGCGATTCGGTGGAGATCAGCGCGGTAAGCTACTCCTCCGCGGGCGCGGGCCACTGGCCCAGGACCGGGTTCGGCATCATCTTTGCCATCGACCCCACCAGCGAGTGCGCGTCCACAGTTCAACTCTACGGCTACAATCCCCCGGGCGGCTCCACGGAAAAAGCCTGGCGCAATCCGGCCGCTTATGACTACCAGCCGACTTTGGTGAACCCTGAGCTCGGCATCGCCGCGGTCAAGGTTAGAGGCGTGGGTTGCACTCCCGGCAGCATCATCCGCCTGACCGCTTACATCCCCGGGGACATGGAATACCTGATCCCCGGCCAGCGGTTACCCGCGCGATTGACCGTATCGCCAACCCCTATTGGCATTACCGTGGGCGGTACGCCGCCTACCTGCGAAACGGTCGCCATTGATCCTGCCAGCGCCACCATTCCCGAGCTTGGCAGCGCGCAATTCCGCGCGGTCTGCTCCATGAGCGATTCAACCACCGTGGACTGCACCGCGGCCGCGACCTTCGGCGTCACCGGCGATTTGACCCTGGGTCCCAAGACCGCGACCCAGGAAGTTATCGCGGACCATATCCCCGGCGAGGCCGGCGGCTCGGGCATGGTTACCGCCAACAACGCGGCTTGCGTAACCCCGACCGCCACTCCTGCCAGCGCAACCGTTACCAACGACGAGATCGTGTCCTCCCTGGCCGTGAATCCAAACCCGGCAACACTAAATGGAGGAGAGACCATTTCCTTCACCGCCACCTGCACGCTTAGCGATTCTTCCACCGCCAACTGCACGGACTCGCTCATGGAAACTCCCACCCTATGGACATTCACCGGAGCGCTTACCCAACTGACTCCTCCCAACCTGTTCCAAGGCAACCAGGAAGGCGGCACCGCAACCGTTACCGCAACTTATGACGATGGCATCAATCCTCCGGCTTCGGATTCTTCACCGGTCACCATCACTGACGCTCCGCCGGAAACAATTATTACTTCAACCCCTCCCAATCCGTCCAACGACCCGGTCCCGAGCTTTGAATTCACCTGCAACGAACCCTCGTGCACCTATGAATGCAAGCTGGATACCGAAGCCTGGATTTCGTGCAGTTCCCCTTTTCTCACATATCCCGAATATTGGATCGCGACCACCACCGGAGCGCCTGTGGCAAGATATTTCCATACCGCTGTTTGGACCGGATCAGAGATGATCGTTTGGGGAGGCTACAACGGCTCCTATCAAAATACGGGCGGAAGATATAACCCGCTAACAGATACCTGGACAGCAACCAGCACCACCAATGCCCCGGTGGCAAGGACATATCATACCGCAGTCTGGACCGGGGAGGAGATGATAGTTTGGGGAGGTTTTAGTGGCTCACTTCAAAATACGGGCGGAAGGTATAACCCGCTAACAGATACCTGGACAGCAACCGGCACCACCAATGCCCCGGTGGCAAGGGCATATCATACCGCGGTCTGGACCGGAACTCGAATGATTGTCTGGGGAGGTCAAGATTCAGGTGGCGCGCGGAATACCGGCGGACAATATAACCCTACGAATAATACCTGGACCGCGACCTCCACCGGGGCCAATGTCCCGCAGGCCAGGTGGTGGCCGGGTTCGGTCTGGACCGGGAGCGAAATGATCATCTGGGGAGGCTATGGCGGGTCAAGCACCTTGAATACCGGAAGCAAATACAACCCCCTGACTGATACCTGGACCGTGGTAACAACGACCAATGCGCCCTCGGCTCGCGACAAACAAGCCAATGTTTGGACCGGTTCCGAGATGCTGGTCTGGGGCGGCGACGCGGGTGGTTCAGTACGGCTGAACACCGGCGGCAGATACAATCCTGTTACCGATTCCTGGTCTACAATTACAACTGCCGGCGCTCCTTCCGCGCGCTGGCAGCCGGCTGCGGTCTGGACCGGAGAAGAAATGATCATCTGGGGCGGAGATTGTTCGCCTCTGGAAAACACGGGCGGGAATTACGATCCCTCGCTGGATGCCTGGGTCCCAACCATCGCTGCCAATGCGCCATCTGCCAGGACCAATTTTGGCGCGGTGTGGACTGGCACCGCATTGATTGTCTGGGGTGGCTATAGCAGCGGATATCTGGCCGACGGCGGCGTTTATAGAATCGGCGGCGATCTTGAAGAAGGCGATCATACTTTTTCCGTCCGCGCTTACGACGCCGCTTTGAATGTTGATCCCACCCCCGCCACTTATACGTGGACCATCGATATGACTGCGCCCGATACCTCTCTCACATCTTTCCCTGACAATCCAACCAATCTCACGGAGGCTGATTTTACCTTCGTGTGCAATGAACCGGATTGCACGTTTGAGTGCCGGCTGGACAGCGGCGCGTGGTCGTCATGTTCCTCGCCCCAGCATTTTGACGGACTATCCGAAGCGAGCCATAACTTCCAGGTCAGGTCCATGGATGCGGCCGGCAACACCGATCCCTCGCCTGCAATTTACACCTGGGTTATTGACGTAAGCCCCCCGGAGACTTTCATCAATAGTTATCCGGCCGACCCCACTAATCTCGACAGCGCGATTTTCGGATTAGGCTCCAGCGAACCCGACTCAAGTTTTGAATGCAACCTGGACTATTCAGGCTGGGAGCCGTGTTCTTCGCCAGTTACTTATAGCCTGCTGCTTGAAGGAATGCACAATTTCCAGGTTCGGGCCACTGATTTAGTGGGCAACACCGACCCGACCCCGGCAAGCTACACCTGGACCATTGACACAATTCCGCCGGAAACGAACATCACTTCCGCGCCGCCCGACCCCTCCGGCAACAACTTCGCCACTTTCACGTTCAGCTGCAATGAAGCCGGCTGCACGTTCCAATGCAATCTGGACAGTGGAGGCTGGCTGGCCTGCTCGTCGCCGGTTGATTACATCGCTCTGACCGAGGGCGCGCATAACTTCCAGGTCCGGGCAACTGACCCGGCAAACAACACTGACCCCAGCCCCGCAGTTTATAACTGGACTATCAGCGCCAACCCGCCGGACACGTCCATAACCTCGATGCCGGCCAACCCGTCCAATTCCTCCAGCGCAAACCTCGAGTTCATTTGCAGTACTCCTCCTTGCACGTTTCAATGCCGGCTCGATGGGGAGTCCTGGTCGGCGTGCGCATCGCCGAAGAATTACTCAGGCCTTTCAGATGGCTCTCATAATTTCCAAGTCCGCGCCATTGATGCCCAGAACAACATCGATCCTTCTCCGGCGAGCTATACCTGGACCATTGACTTCACTCCGCCGGATACCCAGATAACCTCTCAACCTCCCAACCCGAGCGCCCAACCGGACGCGGCTTTTACCTTCTCATGCACCGAACCGACTTGCACTTTTGAATGCCAGCTTGACGGAGGCGGCTTTGAGGCCTGCACTTCTCCGAAGACCTATACCTCCCTGGTTGACGGTTCTTACACTTTTGAAGTCCGGGCTCAGGACATTGCCGGCAACCTTGACCCAACTCCTGCGTCCTACACCTGGACCATTGATGCCACCCCGCCGGATACCAACATCATCACCTATCCGCCCGACCCCGACAATGCATCTGTTGTAAATTTTACCTTCAACTGTACTGAACCGAGCTGCACTTATGAATGCAAGCTCGATTCTGAAGCCTGGGAGTCATGCGTCTCGCCGAAACCATATGGGGCGGCTAATGCATGGACTCCCACTTCCATTAGCAATGCGCCGACGGCCCGTTATTACCACACGGCCGTCTGGACCGGGAGCGAGATGATTGTCTGGGGGGGGTACAACGGGTCTCCTCTAAATACCGGCGGCAAGTACAATCCCGCCACTGATTCCTGGCTGTCAACCTCCACATCCGGCGCTCCCGCGGGACGGAGGTTCCACACCGCAGTCTGGGCTGAATCCGCCATGATTGTTTGGGGAGGATATACCAGCTCGGTGATTACCAACACCGGCGGCAGGTATGATCCCCCAACCAATTCTTGGACAGCAACTTCTACGGTAAACGCTCCTGCTGGAGCCTATTATCATTCAGCGGTCTGGACCGGATCGAGGATGATTGTTTGGGGTGGACGAGATTCTTCTGCAAACGCCGTTAACACCGGCGGTCAATACAACCCTTCGGATAATAGCTGGACCGCGACCTCAACCGGGGCCAATGTCCCGCAGGCGCGGTGGTGGCCGGGATCGGCATGGACCGGGACCGAGATGATCATCTGGGGAGGGTATAGCGGATCTTTAACCCTGAATACCGGGGCAAAATTTAACCCTTTGACTGATACGTGGACAGCTATCACTAATACCGGCGCGCCTTCTCCGCGCGACAAACACGTCATGCTATGGACCGGATCGGAAATCCTCATATGGGGAGGAGACCATGGTGGCGGTATAGCGTTAAACAGTGGCCGCAAATATAATTCCGTTCTCGATTCATGGTCTGCCATTACAACCACCGGCGCTCCTTCCGCCCGCTGGCAGCCGGCCGCGGTCTGGACCGGTTCGGAAATGATCATCTGGGGCGGAAATTGTTCGCCTCTGGAAAATACGGGCGGGAAGTACGATCCCGCTCTGGATGCCTGGTACCCAACCACCACTTTCAATGCGCCATCGGCCAGGACCAATTTTGGCGCGGTGTGGACTGGCGCCGCAATGATCGTTTGGGGAGGTTACAACGGATCCTATTTGGACACCGGCGGCATATATGAGGGCGACCCGTTGCCGGAAGGCAACCACACATTTTCTGTGCGCGCTTACGACACCGCTTTGAATGTTGACCCCACCCCCGCCACTTATGCGTGGACCATCGATAGGACTGCGCCCGATACCTCTCTCACATCTTTCCCTGACAATCCAACCAATCTCACCGAGGCTGATTTCGCCTTCTTATGCAATGAACCGAGTTGCACATTTGAGTGCCAGCTGGACAGCGAAGCGTGGTCGTCATGTTCCTCGCCCCAGCATTACGACGGACTATCCGAAGCGAGCCATAACTTCCAGGTCAGGTCCATGGATGCGGCCGGCAACACCGATCCCTCGCCGTCAAGTTACACCTGGGTTATTGACATCACCCCTCCGGATACTTTCATCAATAGTTATCCGGCCGACCCCACCAATCTCGACAGCGCGATTTTCGAATTAGGCTCCAGCGAACCCGGCAGCAGCTTTGAGTGCAACCTGGATGCCGGCGGCTGGGAGCCCTGCGAATCGCCCGGCACTTATAATTTGCTTTTGGAAGGACCGCATAACTTTCAGGCTCGGGCCATTGACATCGTAGGCAACATTGACCCGACTCCCGCGGAGTGGTCCTGGACCATTGACCTCACCCCGCCGGAAACGAACATCACTTCCGCCCCGCCCGACCCCTCCAGCAACAACTTCGCTACCTTCACGTTCAATTGTGACGAGCCCGGCTGCACGTTCCAATGCAATCTGGACAGCGGCGGTTGGCTGGCCTGCTCGTCGCCCGTTGACTACTTCGCTTTGGCCGAGGGCGCGCATAACTTCCAGGTCCGGGCAACTGACCCGGTAGGAAACATCGAACCCGTCCCTGCAAGTTACAGTTGGACGATCAGCGCCAACCCGCCGGACACCACCATTACCTCGCAGCCGGATAATCCGACCATTCAGACGGGCGCCACCTTCAGCTTCACTTGCACCAAAGCCCCTTGCACCTTTGAGTGCCAGATCGACGGCGGCGGATTTGGTTCTTGCGCCAGTCCCAAGGGCTATACCGGCTTGCTCGAAGGCAGTCACACTTTCGATGTGCGGGCAATTGACGGTTTCGGCAATGTTGATCCCACTCCGGCGAGCTATACCTGGACCATTGACTTCACTCCGCCGGATACCCAGATAACCTCCCAACCTCCCAACCCGAGCAACCAGCCGGACGCGGTTTTTAACTTCACCTGCACGGAAGCGCCTTGCACTTTTGAATGCAGGCTTGACGGAGGCGGCTTTGAGACCTGTACTTCTCCGAAGGCCTATACCTCCCTGGTTGACGGTTCCCACACTTTTGAGGTCCGGGCTCAGGACCTTGCCGGCAACCTTGACCCAACTCCTGCCGCCTACACTTGGACGATTGATGCCACCCCGCCGGATACGACCATCACTTCAGCGCCGCCTGACCCGTCCGGAAACAACTTCGCTTCCTTCACATTCAATTGCAATGAGCCCGGCTGTACGTTTGAATGCAATCTGGACGGCGGCGGCTGGCTGGCCTGCTCGTCACCCGTTGACTACTCTTTGGCCGATGGCGCGCATAACTTCCAGGTCCGGGCAATTGACCCGGCAAACAACACTGACCCAGTCCCCGCGGCTTACAGCTGGACGATCAGCTGCAACCCGCCGGATACAATTATCACTTCCAACCCTCCCAATCCGTCCAACTTCCCGGACGCGACCTTTACATTCACCTGCAATAAACTCCCGTGCACGTATGAATGCCAGATCGATTCAGAAGCTTGGGAGTCATGCGCATCACCGAAGTCATACGCATCTGGGGGGAGCGAGCTATGGACTCCCACTTCCCTGACCAATCCGCCCGGGCCAAGGACCAACCACACCGCGGTCTGGACCGGGAGCCTTATGATTGTCTGGGGCGGCTATAACGGAAGTTATTTAAACACTGGCGGCAGGTATGACCTGGCAACCGATTCCTGGACCCCAACCTCCACCGCCAGCGCGCCTTCCGGGAGGCGTTACCACGTTACGGTCTGGACCGGGAGCGAGATGATCGTCTGGGGCGGAAACGGATACATCAACACCGGCGGAAGGTATAACCCGGCCACGGATTCCTGGACCGCAACCTCTTTGACCAACGTGCCTGAGGCAAGGTGTTACCACACCGGGGTCTGGGCCGGGACCAGGATGATTGTCTGGGGCGGCCGGAATTCTTCCCTTGCCGCCCTTAACAGCGGCGGGCAATACAACCCTTCGGATGACACCTGGACCGCGACCTCAACCGGAACCAATGTCCCGCAGGCTCGGTGGTGGCCGAGAGCGGTCTGGACCGGCACGGAAATGATCGTCTGGGGTGGGTGGAACGGGTCAAGCGTAGTGAATACCGGAGGCAGGTATGACCCGCTGGCTGACTCTTGGGCACAGGTCACCGTTACCAATGCGCCTTCGGCCCGGCAACAGGCAACCATGGTCTGGACCGGGAGCGAAATGTTGATCTGGGGAGGAGATGGAGTGGGATCCGGGGGCCTGCCCTTGAATACTGGAGGCAGGTACGATCCTTTGACCAATAGTTGGGTTGCGATAACCAACACCGGCGCGCCTTCCGCGCGAATTGAGCCGGTCTTGGTCTGGACCGGAACAGAGATGATTGTTTGGGGCGGTTCTCCAAGCACAGACACCGGAGCCAAATATGACCCGCTGGCAGACTCCTGGGTCGCGACCAGTCTGACCAATGCCCCGTCGGCCAGGCGGGACATGGCCGGGGTATGGACCGGCGACAAAATGATCGTCTGGGGGGGATACGACAGTGCATATGCGAACACCGGAGGCATCTACGAAACCTCCGGGCTTGCCGAAGGCGAACACAATTTCTCGGTGCGCGCCTATGACGCTGGTATGAACGTTGACCCCACGCCCGCAGTCTATGATTGGACGATTGACTTAACTCATCCCGAAACTTCAATTACATCTTCGCCGGATGACCCGTCAGGATTTTCGGATGCTTCTTTTGGATTCACCTGCAACGAGCCGGGGAGTTCCTTTGAGTGCAAGCTGGACACCGGAGCTTGGACAGCGTGCTCGTCGCTCGCAACCTACACCTCCTTGAGTGATGGCAGCCACACTTTCCAGGTCCGGGCAACCGATGCGGCCGGCAATCTGGATTTGACCCCGGCGAGCTACACCTGGACCATAGATATCACTCCTCCGGAAACTTCCATAAACAGCGGCCCGTTCAATCCGACCAACCTGACCAGCGCGCAATTCTTTTTCAGCTCCAACGAACCCGGAAGCTTTGAATGCAACCTCGATTCCGCGGGCTGGGAGCCGTGTTCTTCCCCAACCACTTATGACTTGCTTCTTGAAGGCCCGCATTATTTCCAGGTCCGCGCAATTGATACTCTGGGCAATATTGATCCTACTCCCGCGGAATGGTACTGGATCATTGACCTCACCCCGCCGGAAACCACCATCACTTCAGCCCCGCCCGACCCCTCAAGCAACAACTTCGCTACCTTCACATTCAGTTGCAGCGAACCCGAATGCACTTTTGAATGCAACCTGGACAGCGCTGGATGGTCGGCCTGCCCGTCGCCGGTTGAATACATCGCTTTGGCCAATGGCGCGCATAATTTCCTGGTCCGGGCAATTGATATGGCAGGCAACACCGACCCTGTGCCCGCGTCCTACAATTGGACAGTCAACGCCATTCCGCCGGACACCACCATAACCTCAATGCCGCCCGACCCCTCAGCAAGCAACAACGCATCATTTGAATTTACCTGCAGCGATCCTCCATGCACATATGAGTGCCGACTGGATGGAGCCGGGTTCAGTGCCTGTTCCAGCCCCAAGAGCTATTCCGGCCTGATCGACGGTTTGCACACTTTTGAAGTCCGCTCCAGGGACGCGGCCGGCAACACCGACACCACGCCTGCAAGCTACACCTGGGTCGTCGATTCACCGCTTGACACCATCCTGCTCAGCTATCCGCCTGACCCGACCTCCAGCCCTGCGGAATTCACCTTCACCTGCACGATCTTGCCCTGCACTTATGAATGCAGCCTGGATTTGGCAGCCTGGGAGTCGTGCACGTCGCCGAAGTCATATGCATTGGCGGAAAGCTGGACTCCCACTTCATTGACCAACGCCCCTTCAGCACGATCATCCCATACCGCGGTCTGGACCGGGACCGTGATGATTGCATGGGGCGGGGGAGTAGGCTATCAAAATACCGGCGGCAGATATGATCCCGCTTCCGATTCCTGGACCGCAACCTCGTTGACCAATGCGCCTGAGGGGAGGTGCTACCACACCGCGGTCTGGACCGGGACCGAAATGATTGTATGGGGCGGGTATTATTATCTTGGTTACTCTGTATATCAATTTTTAGACACCGGCGGCAGGTATAACCCGGCCACCAATAGTTGGACCGCAACCTCAACAACCAACGCGGCTGATCCGAGGATATACCATACCGCAGTATGGACCGGCACAGAGATGATCGTCTGGGGCGGGTATTTTATTGAATATGGGGGGGAGCTTGACAGCGGAGGCAGATATAACCCGGCAAGCGATAGCTGGACCGCGACCACCTTAACCAACGCGCCCGCGGCCAGATCTAATCACACCGCGGTCTGGGCCGCATCCAAAATGATTGTCTGGGGCGGTTGCACCTATTTTAATTTCGAATATGGTTTCTGTTCTACCGCTATAAACACCGGTGGCAGATATGAACCGGCAAGCGATTCCTGGACCGCAACCTCGGGCACCAACGCGCCTGCGCCAAGGGCCAGCCACACCGCGGTCTGGACCGGGACCGTGATGATTGCATGGGGCGGGGGAGTAGGCTATCAAAATACCGGCGGCAGATATGATCCCGCTTCCGATTCCTGGACCGTAACCTCTTTAACCAACGCGCCTGCGGCAAGGTGGGCCCACACCGCGGCTTGGGCCGGAAACGAGATGATTATTTGGGGCGGAGATGGTGGTGGCTACCAAAACACCGGCGGCAGGTATAATCCGGCCACCAATTCCTGGACCGCGACCTCGACCAGTGCGAATGTGCCCTCAGCCCGGGCCTACCATACCGCGGTCTGGACCGGAACCGAGATGATTGTCTGGGGTGGCGCACCTTCTACCAACACCGGTGGCATCTACGAATACCATGAAGACGGTCTGGCTCCGGGTGAACATACTTTCTCGGTCCGGGCTTATGACGCGGAACTGAATATTGATCCCACGCCCGCGGTTTACACCTGGACCATTGACCAGACCGCGCCGGATACCACCATAACCTCAGGACCCGTCGAATGCACATCTGACACCTACGCTGAATTCACCTTCACCTGCAATGAGCCGTCTTGCACTTTCGAATGCAACCTGGACTCCGCGGGATGGGAGGCATGCCCCTCGCCCAAGACCTATTCCGGTCTTTTGTCCGGAAGCCATAATTTCCAGGTGCTGGCGATTGACGCCGCCGGCAATCCCGATCCCACGCCGGCATCCTACACCTGGTTTGTCAATGACGACTCTTACGAGCCTAATGACACGCAGGCGGCAGCTTATGACCTGAGTCCTTACCTAATCGGTTGCCTGTCCGATTTGCAGGGGCCGGCCATCGCCAATAATGACGACTGGTTCTATAATTATTGCGACAATTACCATTGGCTGTACGTGATTTTTCTCGTTTCTGACGACACGGATGGAGAACTGGATCTCTGCGTTAACGGGACCTGCTCACGAAATCCCGGTAATAACGAGAGCTACTATGTACCCGACCGCGGCGATTATTATATACAGGTCGAACTTATGTCCGGCTCAAATGTGTATTATGATCTTTGCTGGTACTGATGTCATAAACACGAGGGCCGCTTGAGCCCCCGAACTGCCGTGGTCAGAGCGTCACATTACAATCCCCTCGCGCTTTTATTAAGCAGGAGTCGGGTGACTAGCTTCGCGCGCTGTCCCTAACCCATGAACGAGAAACAAGAAACCAGGAACGGGGAACCCAAGACCTCGGTTCTATCTGCCCCCTGTTTTTGAGCACTTTTTGTGTGCCTGAAACTGCCTGCAAGTCATTGATTTCAAAGCCAGACAAAATGTGTTTAAGCAAACTAAAATTGTGCAGGATTGCCTTAATCTTCTTTTTCCCATTCATTTTCAGTTCTGTGCGAGCGATTTTCATGGCGATTTGTGTGAACATTTTTTGCTATTAATAGAGGGAGGAGATGCTCCAGCAAGCTGTCGCGTTTCGGCGTTTCTGAGTTTCGGAGTTTCGGTGTTGGAATTAAAACCCGGAACCCGGAACGCGGAACACGGAACATCGCGAAGCGAAGCGGAGCAAACGGCAGTGCAGAGAGCCGGTTCAACAAACGGGCCGGGGGTCTGGCCTTATCATCGCAGTCAAACATCCGCGAAAAGGCCTGACCCCATCTTTGCCCGTTTGTTGAATGGTCTCCTGCGGCGCGGACCTCGAGGGGTCTGGCCGGTCAGGTGGGGTCAGGCCTTAACTTCGCAGTTCGAGCTTCGTTGTTAAGGCCAGACCCCGTGAATTCCTGACCGGCCTGACCCCATGATTTGCGCCGCAGGATGGAACAGCTCCGCACTAATCAGGCATGAAGGAATGAGGAAAGAATGTTCCGCCTATGTCGCAATCGAAGCTGCCAACTTGGACCAAGGCGGAGGGTTCCGGCTCTAGTCAAGACGGAGTCGGACGGCCGGCATCCCTGTGGGGTCAGGCCGAAATCCCCTGGGGTCAGGCCCAAATTCATGGGGTCAGGCCTTTTCGCAGAAGAACGAACTGCGATGATAAGGCCAGACCCCTCGGGCCTGACCCCGCGAATTCGGGATTTCGGCCAGACCCCTCTCCGGCCCGGCGAGAATTCGGCGCCAATCGCGGCGTCTCCCGCGCCCCTTTCGCTCCAACTTTTGAAGAAAGTTGTTCCGAAGTTTCGGAAGCACGAGCGAGTCGCTCGAGCTGGTTCCGATGTTCCGAAGTTAAACTCCGAAACACCGGAACCCCGGAACAATCTTTCCGCCGCCAGTCTCGTCCTGCATCTGCGCCGCAGCGCCGCGCCCTAAATCATGGGGTCAGGCCGGTCAGGTGGGGTCAGGCAAAATGGGGTCAGGCCTTTTCGCAGGAGAACGAACTGCGATGATAAGGCCAGACCCCTCGGGCCTGACCCCGAGAATTCCTGACCGGCCAGACCCCCTGGTGCGCGACGCCGCGTGCCGGCTCTCGGATGACAGCGACTAATGACCGTTCTTTGACAGCGCATTGTTACGACGCAGTGGAGCTACAAAATAGTTCCGCAGTTTCGGAAGCTCGAGCAAGGATGCCCGAGCAGGTTCCGAAGGTTCCGAGGTTTGAATTTCTGAACATCGGAACTCCGAAACGCCGGAACGTCGGAACCTTATAGGCTTGGATGCGTTTTTTCATTGTTCGATGCGCGGACAATCATGGGGTCAGGCCCCGGGGTCCGCGCAAGGCCGGGCTCGCCTTATTTCCGGCCCTGATCTAGATAAAGGGATAACCGGACTGGCGGGCATTTTGCTGAATCCCGCTTTAAGGCGGGACGACGCGGAATTGGATTGGTTTCCGCCGGACCTTAACTACGCAACGCAATTGACAGACAAGAGTGTCCGTCATCCGAAGTGTTGAATTTCAAAGATGCTATTGCTATGCCCGGAATGTCCGCAGACAGGAGTGTCTGCGCCCCGAAGAAAGGCGGAAGGGTCAAAGGGTTGAAAGGAATCCATCTTGAATTCCAACTCCTAACACCGAATTCCTTCCTTATCAACCCATGCTTTTAGCGCCTTTTATTTTTTGCCTGGATTTGCCGCCGCGGATAATTCAACGCTACCCGTCTGTTCATTTTCGGACCAAGGTTGAAAGCTAAAGTGGTCCAACGCTTAAAAAGGCGAGGGCAGGGCAGGGGATCGCTTTCGGGCGCTATTCCCAAAGTTTGCAACTCCGGCTGGTTTTGCTAGAATATCTGACTGTCTCAGGCTCTGCTCAATTTTCGGGTGGATGATTGAGCGGTAATAATTTCGGGGGATGTAATGGCAAAGAAGATCAAAGTCAGCCGGAAGAAGATCAAGAGGCCGGATGAATTCTTGAGCGGATCGGACCGGGCGATCAAGTATTTACGCGCCAACAAGAACCTGGTTTACGGGGTGGCGAGCGGGGTGATCCTGGCGGTGCTGGCCTTCAACCTGGTGAACTATTCCCTGAGCTCGCGCCGGATCAAGTCGGAAGCGCTCCTGACCGAGGCGTTCTCCATCCTGAACACGCCGCTGACCGACCAGATGACCAGCGAACAGATTCTCAAAGGCTCCAAGACCTACGCTACGGGCAAGCAGCGCAGCGAGGAAGCGATTTCCAAGTTGAATGAGGTTGTCCAGAAATTCGGTTCCGGCACCACCGGGCTTGAGGCCCGGTACCGTTTGGGCGAGGTCTATTTCCAGAACGGCGAATTCGCCAAGGGCGTTGCGGCCTATCAGGATTTCCTCAAGGAGTTCAAGGCCCGGAAGGACCAGCCGGAGTTCCTTGAGTATTCCGCGTACGTGGGCCTGGGCAAGAACTATTACGAGTTGGCCGACTACCCGAAGGCGGTTGAAAATTTCACCAAGGTGGTTGACTCCAAGAAGGGCGGGGCATACAGCGCGGAAGCTTCTCTGGGTCTTGCGCGCTCGCTGATCAAGCTCAAGGATTTTGCCAAGGCCAAGGAGCATTTGGACTCGGTGGTTGCCCAGAGCCCCGGCACGATCTATGAAGAATTGGCCAGGCTGGAAATGGCCAAGCTGCCGGCTTCCGCGGGCGCGAAATGAAAAAAATTCCGGGTTTGCTGGCGTTCCTGGCCCTGGCTCTTCCCGCTCTGGCCCGGGACCAGGTCGTGGCGCTGGACCCCGCGGCTCTCATCCGCAGCAAGTATAATTTTTACGAAAGGGCAGGGGTTACCGGGCGGGACGGCTATTCCATCGCGGTCTCCAGCCGGGGATGGATCGTCAAGTTGGATGATTCCGGCAAGGCGCTCTGGCGAATCAAATCCGGATGCGTTCCCGGAAGCCCAGCCGCGTTAGATGAGCAGATGGTCTATTACCCCTGCGAAAACGGTCAATACCTTGCCCTGGAATCAGCGACCGGGAAGCAATTGTGGAAATACGATTTTGCCGACTCGGTGGCTTCTCCGGCCGCGATCGGCGAGGACTTTATCATCTTCCAGACCGGGGACGGCCGGGTATTTTCGCTCAACAAGTCCGATGGTTCCCTCAAATGGCTCGCGCGGCAAACGGCTCGGTACAACCTGTCGCTGCGCCCGGCAGGAGCGCCGCTGATCCTGGACCGCGTCATTTATCTGGGCATGGCTGACGGCGTATTCGCGGCGTTGAACGTCGAGTCCGGGGACCTGATCTGGAAAAGACGGATTTTTGAACGGCCCATAACCTCGGACATTGACTTTCCGCTCATTTACGACGACCAGGCCATTTATGCTTCGTCCCGCGAGGGCATTTGCTCGGTCTCAAGGACCAGCGGCAAGAATTACTGGTGCCTGGATGAGCAATTGGCGCTGGCCCCGGCGCAGGACGCCGATGCAATCTACGCCCTTAGCACCGCGGACGAACTCCTGATTATTGATAAGCTCGCGGGCAAGGCCTTGAAGAGGATTGCCATTGAACAGTCCGGCTTGGCCAAATTCGAATGCCAAAATCCTTTGCTGGTTTTGCCGGATCAAGAGGACGTGTTGATCGTGTTCAGCAACAAGATCATCCGAATTCAGCCCCAGTCCGAGAAGCCCAAGCTGGTCAGATTCTTCACCCGCCTGATCCAGAGTGCAGAATTTTTGAATCAAAAGCTATATCTCATCAGCTCAAAAGGGCTCCTCATTTTGACTGAAATTTAATCCTTTATTAATCAGCAGCCTCCAAATCACATCGTCCTTAAGATAAGTTATGTTAAGTTTGGAAAAAGGGATCTGAATTTGAGGTTGTTTTTAGGCTTTTGGATAAAAATCAGGGTTTGTGCCCTATTTCAGGCTGAGCCTGGCGATAGCCCAAGGGAAGCTTGAGATGATTTCAATGGCAGTGACTTCTGATTTCATCATTCCCGATGAATTGATGGCATTCTCAATTTTTGCGGCCAGGGAATTCAAAGAGAACTGGTTTACATGTTCCGGATGCTCGCCGAATCGTCCGGCGTATTTTCCGAAAGCCAGGTTTGAAATCTGGTACCAGGGCCAAGCCGGGACCGACAAAATCAACGCGCTCCTCGATACCCTCACCCCTTCCTGGATCAGCTTTTCCCAATCGCGGGCGTGTTCAAATACCTCCAGGAAAAGCGAAAGGTCAAAACGGTTGTCGGCAAACGGGAGTTGGCGGCCGTCAAGCATGACCAGATCGCGGTGGAGAATTTTCTGGGCTGCGCCAAGTCCTGTGGCATTAAGGTCTCCGCCCAGGTAATCAAGCCCTGGGAAAGCCCGCGTGACCAGATATGCCGCCAAGCCATCCCCGCAACCAACCTCCAGCACACACCCTGCTCCGCGGGTTTTCCCGATCATTCGTTGCACGTTCTTGAAAAACCTTTCAAGAAACAACCGCTTCAGCGGATTGCTCGAGTAATACTTGAAACGGGACTGGGGGCTGACTAGGGGCTGGAATTCATGGGGAAGGTTCAGCATTTTCAGGTTCTCACCGCCCTTTTGAGAACTTCCATCAACATCCGCGGACGAGTCATGATTGGCAGGTACCTGGCGACAAACCGTCCCGGGTGCCTGGCCATTTGTGAAAGGTTGTGCTTCCAGAACCATTTGCGCCTCATCTGGAAAATTTCGCGCCGGGTCCATTCCGGGGTATTGAGCGAGCACTCGAAGTAGTCGATCTGGTCGAACTTGTAATCTTTTTCAATATATCCTTTTTCGCGGCAGACCCTCAAGATTTCCGTCCCGGGCAGGGGGTTGGCGATGAAGCAGCTGATGCGGTCAATGTCCAGGTCGCTTGCGAATTTCAAGGTGTTTTGGACCTGCTGCCGGGTCTCGCCCGGAAAACCAATGATGAAAAAACCGTAAGTGCCGATTCCCTTCCGGCGCATCAGCCGCGCCGCGGCCTTGACCTGGTCCAAATCCGTGGGCTTGTGGATGATGTCGCGGAGCACGTCCGGATCTCCGCTTTCCACCGCCAGCGTCAGCTCGTAGCAGCCGCTTTGCTTCATCAGGTCCAGCATCTCTTCGTCGATGTTGGCCACGTGCACGCCGTTGGGAGTGTTCCAGGTCACGTCCAGTTTGCGGTCGATCATGCCCTGGAAGATCTCCTTGGCGCGCTTGGTGTTGGCGGACAGATTATCGTCAAAAAATTTGAACTCGCGGACGCCGTATTTCTTGACCAGCTCTTCCATCTCGAGGAGCACGTTTTCCGGCGAACGGGTCCGGTATTTGTTTCCCCAGAAATTGGTGGAGGAGCAGAAAGTGCACCGGTAAGGGCAGCCGCGGGAGGTGATCATGTTCATGAACGGCCGTCGCTTGAACACTATTCCCATGGGCTGGCTGATCCGGTCGTATTCCTTGAGCGGGAAAAGTTCGCGCGCCGGGAACGGCAGTTCGTCCAAATCCTTGTGCGGCGGACGGAAAGCGCTTTCCTTGTAAGCCCCGTCTTCCCTCCAGGCCAGGCCCGGAACCGTCTCCGGCCCCTGCCCTTTCGAAATCGCCTCGCACAACTCGCGCAGCGTGAACTCGCCCTCGCCCCGCGCAAGAAAATCAATCCCGTCCTGCTCCAGGCACTCCCGGCTCAAAAATGTGGGATGGCTCCCGCCGGTCACCGTGATGATCCCCGGGTCAATTTTTTTTGCGCGGCGGGCGACCTCAAGAGTGTTCTGAAACTGGCTGGAAAAGATGCAGGAGACGCCCACCAGGTCGGGCTTTATTTCCGCGATCCGGCGCTCGATCTCGTCAAAGCTGAGCCCGTACCTGCGAAACCCCGGCCTGATCTTATCATCATGGTTGTACCCGAGCACCGCCGCGTCCAGGACCAAGACCTCCACCCAGTTGCGCATGAACCCGGCAAGGTAGGCGATCCCGAGCGGGAGATGACTCTGCTTCATGCTCTGCACCGAATAGCTCACCGGCGGATAAATCAGAAGCACGCGCCTGATTTTTTTGCCGAGCAGGCTTCTCTGGAAACTCATCGGGATTTATTTTAACACAGCCGGAGAAATTATGAATTGCGGAAATCTTCAGCGCGATTGGCTAGCGCCCTCTAGCCGCACTCTTGATGATTCCCAGCAGCATTCGCGGTCGGCTGAGGACGGAGAGGTATCTGGAGGCGAATCTTCCGGGGTGTCGCACGAGTTGGGTTAGGTTGTGTTTCCAGAACCATTTGCGCCTCATGCGGGAAATCTCCTCCCCGGTCCATTCCGGGGTGTTGAGCTTGAATTCATAATAATCGATATTGGCGAAATTGTAGTCCTCTTTGACATACCCTTTTTCCTGGCAGACCTTGAGGATCTCGGTCCCGGGCAGCGGGTTGGCGACAAAACAACTGATACGGTCGATGTCCACCGAGCTTGCGAAATCCAAGGTGTTCTGGATCTGTTGGCGGGTTTCGCCCGGAAAGCCGATGACGAAAAATCCATAAGTGCCGATCCCCTTCTTGCGCATCAGCTTTGCCGCGGTCCTGATCTGGTCCAGGTCCGTCGGCTTGTGGATGATGTCGCGCAGCACGTCCGGGTCGCCGCTCTCCACCGCCAGCGTCAACTCATAGCAGCCGCTCCGCTTCATAAGCTCCAGCATCTCTTCGTCAATGTGCGCCACATGCACGCCGTTGGGGGTGTTCCAGGTGACGTCCAGGTTGCGGTCGATCATGCCTTGGAAGATTTTCTTGGCCCGCTGGGGATTGGCGGTCAAATTATCGTCAAAGAACTTGAACTCGCGCATGCCGAACTTGTGCATCAACTCTTCCATCTCATCCAGCACGTTGGTCGGGGAACGGGTCCGGTACTTGTTGCCCCAGAAATTGGTGGACGAGCAGAAGGTGCAGCGGTATGGGCATCCGCGGGAGGTGATCAGGCTCATGAACGGCCGTCGCTTGAACACCATGCCCATGGGCTGGCTGATCCGGTCGTATTCCTTAACGGGAAAAAGGTCGCGCGCAGGGAATGGTATTTCGTCCAGGTCCTTGTATGGCGGCCGCGCCGCGCTCTCTTTGTACTCCCCGCCTTCTTGCCAGGCCAGGCCCGGAACGGTCTCAGGCCCCTGCCCTTTCGAAATCGCCTCGCACAACTCGCGCAGCGTGAACTCGCCCTCGCCCCGAGCGATGAAGTCAAACGCTTGCTGCTCCAGGCACTCCCGGCTCAAGAAGCTGGGATGGACTCCGCCGGTTATGGTTATGATCTCCGGATCGATTTTTTTAGCCCGCCGGGCGACCTCCAGCGCGTTCTGGAACTGGCTGGAAAAGATGCAGGAGATGCCCACCAAGTCCGGCTGGATTTGAGCAATCCTCTTCTCGATCTCGTCAAAACTGAGCCCGTATCTGATGAATCCCTTGCTTACCCGCTCTTTGCGGTTGTAGCCAAGGATCGCGGCGTCCAGGACTGAGACTTCGGCCGAGTTGCGCATGAACGCTGCAAGGTAGGCGATGCCAAGCGGGAGGTCACCGCACATTATGCTCTGAACGGAAACGTTCACCGGCGGATAAATCAAGAGCACGCGCCTGATTTTTTTGCCGATGACGGCCCTCTGAAAACCCATCGCGCTCTATTTTAACACAGTCGGGGCAATTATGAACGCGGCTTTCGCAATCTGCCGATGAATCGATCAGATGTAGTTCCCGCCGGAGTTTCAGCGTTCACCGCCAAGTCCAGACCGCCCTCTTGATGACCGCCAGGAATATTCGCGGGTTGGCGATGATAAACGGGAGATATTTGGCGACAAATCTTACCGGGTGCCTCAGGAACCGGGAAAGGTTGTATTTCCAGAACCACTTGCGCCTTATTTGGTGAATTTCCGACCCGGCCCATTCCGCGGTATCGAGCTTGAACTCGTAATAATCGATCAGGTCGAACTTGTAGTCCTTGTCGATATATCCTTTTTCGCGGCAGACTTTCAGGATTTCGGTTCCGGGCAGGGGGTTGGCGATAAAGCAGCCGATGCGGTCGAGGTCCAACGAGCTTGCGAAATCCAGGGTGTTCTGGATCTGTTTGAGGGTCTCGCCCGGGAAGCCAATGATGAAAAAGCCGTAGGTGCTGATTCCGATTTTGCGCATCAGCTTTGCCGCGGTCCGGATCTGGTCCAGGTCCGTGGGCTTGTGGATGATGTCGCGCAACACCTCCGGCGAGCCGCTCTCCACCGCCAGCCCCAACTCGTAGCAGCCGCTCCGCTTCATAAGCTCCAGCATCTCCTCGTCAAGGTTGGCCACGTGCACGCCGTTGGGGGTGTTCCAGGTCACGTCCAGCTTGCGGTCGATCATGCCCTGGAAAATTTCCTTGGCCCGCTTGCTGTTGGCGGTGAGGTTATCGTCAAAGAACTTGAACTCGCGGATGCCGTATTTCTTGACCAGCTCTTCCATCTCGAGGAGCACGTTTTCCGGCGAGCGGGTCCGGTACTTGTTGCCCCAGAAATTGGTGGACGAGCAGAAGGTGCAGCAGTAGGGGCAGCCGCGTGAGGTGATCAGGTTGGCGAACGGTTTTCGCTTGAAGATGACTCCTAAGGGAAGGCTGATGGCCGCACTTTCCCTGAGCGGGAAAAGATCTCGCGCGGGAAAAGGTATTTCGTCCAGGTCCTTGTATGGCGGCCGCGCCGCGCTCTCTTTGTACTCCCCGCCTTCTTGCCAGGCCAGGCCCGCGACGGTCTCAGGCCCCTGCCCTTTAGAGATCGCCTCGCAAAGTTCCCGCAGCGTGAACTCGCCCTCGCCCCGAGCGATGAAATCAATCCCGTCCTGCTCCAGGCACTGTTGGCTTAAAAATGTGGGATGGCTGCCGCCCGTGATGGTGATAATCCCCGGGTCAATTTTTTTGGCACGCCGGGCGACCTCCAGCGTGTTCGAAAACTGGCTGGAAAAGATGCAGGAGATGCCCACCAGGTCGGGCTTGTATTCCGCGATCCTGCGCTCGATCTCGTCAAAACTGAGACCGTGTCGGAAAACTCTCCGGCTGACTCGCTCCTTATGGTGGTATCCGAGCACACCGGCGTCCAGGACTGAAACCTCGGCCGAGTTGCGCATGAATGCGGCAAGGTAGGCGATGCCTAGCGGCAGGTCGCTGCACATAAAGCTCTGAATGGAAACATTCACCGGCGGATAGATCAAAAGCACGCGCCGGATTTTTTTGCCGATGATTGCCCTCTGAAAACCCATTGGGGTTTATTTTAACACACATGGGCGAATTACGAATGCTGAATTATGAATGCTGAAATCTGAAAATCCTTTTTCGCTGTCGCGCGGCATAGAAAGTCATTTTCTTTGCAGTTTGCATAAAACCTTCTACAATCAGTTGCCATGAAATGCCGGGTATGCAAGGGCGAAGCCACGATCAAGCTGGAGAGCTACAACACCAAGCTGTGCGAGAAGCATTTTCTGGCTTTTTTCGAGCGCCGGGTGAGGAACGGGATCGCGGATTTCAAGATGTTCGGTCACGAGGACAAGATTTTGGTTGCGGTCTCGGGCGGGAAGGACAGCCTGGCCTTGTGGGACGTGCTCAAGAACCTGGGCTACAACCTCACCGGTTACCACCTGGTGATCAACATCCCGGACTCCTCGGAAGACGCCCTGGCCAGGAGCCGGGAGTTCGCGGACCGCGTCGGCTCGCCGCTGATCGTGGAAAATCTTTCCGATCTGCTGGACGCGGATATCAAGAACGCTGCGCATCTGATGAAACGGCCGGTCTGCTCGGTGTGCGGCATGGTCAAGCGCTACCGCTTCAACCGGCTGGCGAATGAAAAGGGGTTCACCGCGGTGGTCACCGGTCATCACCTTGACGACGAGTCCGCGGCTCTGCTCGGGAACCTCTTGCACTGGCAGGAAGGCTACCTTGCCCGTCAGTACCCGGCGCTGGACGCCAAGCCGGGGATGGTCAAAAAAGCCAAGCCCCTGATCTACGTGAGCAAGAAGGAAATCGAAATCTACGCGCAAATCAAGCAGATCAATTTCGCGTCCTCGTCCTGCCCCTACGCCGACGGCGCCACCAACCTCGAATACAAGGCGGTGGTCAACCAGCTTGAAGAAAAAATGCCATCCACCAAAATCTATTTCCTCAAAACCTTCTTCAAGAAATACCGGCAGCTTTTCAAGGACACCCAGCTTGAAGAAATCGGCGAACTCCACAAATGCCCGGAATGCGGATACCTCACCGCCGGACCAATCTGCAACTTTTGTCAACTAAAAGCCAAGATAGCTGGAAGAAAAATAAGAGTTGACGGGATGATAAGATGATAGGATTTGTCCTGCGAAGTCTCTCCTTGTCCTGACCCCCGTGGGACGAAGCAGGATGCCAGCTCAAAGGCAAGATTGCGGGCAGGAACGCTGCAAAGAAAGTATGAATTATGAAGGCTGAATTCTGAAATTTCAGAATTGATAATTCAGCATCAGTAGTGTCCGGGGAAAAATTGCGAAATTTTCCACGGACGCTCGCCGCAGGCCCATTTGACGGCTCCGGGACGAGTTGCCATTGCCATACCCCATCAACTGGACAATGATCCACGCGTCTTAACCTGCGCTTGAAATTGCTTTTCGATAGCCCGGCCATTCATGGCCGGGAACGGCGGAGCCCCCTCCCTTTGCTTCGGCCCGCGCCCCGCGCGGGCCGAAGCAGGAGGGGGGTGGCCCCGGTTCCCCGGCGCTGAAGCGCCGGGCTATCGAAAAACTGGCCTACCGGTCAAATTATTTAGTTGATGACCATAAGCGCCGGGCTATCGAATCCGGCAGTGAGTGGAAAATTTTTCCCCGGACAGTAGTGATTCAGCATTCAGAATTTACGCGGGCTTTGCGCAATCACCAGCCTTGCCAGTAAGCAATTCAATCGCATGAGGCAAGGTATCCAGGATCGCTTCCAGGCTTTCGCGCGCGCCGCGTTCGCTGCCGGGGAGGTTGATGATCAGGGACTGTTTGCGGATTCCGGCCACGGCCCGGCTGAGCATGGCCTTGGGAGTTTTCTGAAGGCCGTAATACCTGATGGCCTCGGCGATGCCGGGCGCTTGTTTCTCGATCACCGCGGCCGTGGCTTCGGGCGTGTTGTCGCGGGGGCTGAACCCGGTTCCGCCGGTGGTGAGGATGAGATGGATGCCCTGGTCGCTCCATTCGATCAGCGTTTTTTTTATGGTCTCCAAATCGTCCGGCGCGATTTTGTATTCCACCACCTCGCCGCCGATCTTCTTCACCATTTCCCTGATCGCCGGCCCGCTGGTGTCCTTGCGCTCACCTTTTGAGCCTTTATCGCTTAACGTCAAAATCCCGACTTTCATTATTTTCTCCTATTCAATGTGCGAGGGGCTTCAGCCCCGACTATTTGACCGCAAAGACGCAAAGAACGCAAAGAATTTTCTGAGATTTGAAATCTGAGACTGCCAAGCGCATGTGCAAGCTACCCTTTCTCTTAAATGTGCGAGCGACTTTAGTCGCGAATCCTTGCTGTGCGAGCGGCTTCAGCCGCGAATACATTTTAACCGCCGACCCTGAACATGTCATGATTGACCTTGGCAATGTCTCCCCGGACCCAGGTCTGCTTGCGCTTGAGCGCCTGGGCCAAGAGCGAGACGATCGCGCGCGCGTCCGCCTTGTTTTCGCGCAACTCTTTTCTCAAGTCCATTCCGGCCCTGTCAAAAAGGCAGAGCCGCAGCACCCCTTCCGAGCTCAGCCTCAGGCGCCGGCAGTCGGCGCAGAACGGCTCGGAGATGGGGGTGATCAGCCCGATCCTGGCCCCGTTTTCGAGCGCGAAGACTTTGGCCACGCCCGATTCCTCCAGAGGCGACATGCGTCCGAATTTTTCTTCAATGCTTTTTTTGATCTCGGCCCCGCTCATGACCAGCGACGGCCGCCATTGCCCGATTTCCTTGCACTCGGGCATCAGCCCCGAAGTGGGCATGAGCTCGATGAAACGGACCTCAATTTTTTCCCGGGCGGAAAAGTCAACGAAGTCCGGAAGCTCGTCGTCGTTCACTTCCCGCACGATCACGGTGTTGATCTTGAGGGGCTTAAGCCCGGCCGCGGCCGCGGCCTCAATTCCGGCAAGCACCTTGCCCAGCCCTTCCCTCCTGGCGATCCGCTCAAAGCGGTTGGGCCGGAGCGTGTCCAGGCTCACGGTCACGCGCATCAGTCCGGCTTCCTTCAACGGCCCGGCAAATTCCGCCAGCAGCACGCCGTTGGTGGTGAGCGCGAGGTCTTCGGGGTTGAGATGCTCGAGGTTATAAACCAGGTCAACCAGGTTTTTTCTGACCAACGGCTCTCCGCCCGTGATCCGGAGCCGCCGAATCCCGCTCAGGACCGCGGCATGCGCCACCAGGATGATTTCCTCGTAGGTCAATAGCCCGGTATGGGGCGCGAGTTTGACCCCGGCCTCGGGCATGCAGTAGATGCACCTCAGGTTGCAGCGGTCGGTGACCGAGATCCTGAGAACGCTAGACCCTTTCAATTTCGTCCCCGACTTTCACCTCGCCGCTGTCCAGCACCTCGCAGAAAATGCCCTGCGTGGGCATGATGCAGTCGCCCGCCAACTTGTAAATCGCGCAACGGGTATGGCATTCCTTTCCGACCTGGCTCACCCGCAGCCGGATTTTTCCCGCGACCAAAAACTCGTCGCCGACTTTCACGTCCTCCAAGTCCAGGCCGCGGGTGGTGAAGTTCTCCGCGAAAACCCCCGGCCCGAGCTCAACCTTCTTCCCGTTAATTTCCCCGCACGACGACACTCCCGCCTGCTCAAACCGCTTCTTTTGCAGCTCAATGCTTTCGATCATCAACAGGCTGACCTGGCGGAGACCGAACCCGACGTGAGCGTCGTCCCTGATCCCCTGCCCTGCGATCAATTCCGCGGAGGGCACCGGGGTCTTGACCGTGCCCCGGCGCTTGCTCACGTTGATCGAAACTATTTTCCCCGGCCGAGCCTTCATAACTTCCGAACCGTCGCCGTCCTCCCTGACGCGCTCACAAGTAATGTTATTTTCCGACAGCATTTATTTTTTTGTGCGAGCGAGCCTGCTCGCGATCCTCTTTTCTTCTGTGCGAGCGAATTTATCCGCGGTTCCTCTTAAATTCCCCGCTTTTTCCTCCGGCCTTGTATTCCAGCCGCAGCCCGGTGATCACCGCGGATCTTTCCACCGCCTTGACCATGTCATAGATGGTAAGCGCGGCAACGCTCGCGCCGGTGAGCGCCTCCATTTCCGCGCCGGTGCGCGAGTCGGTCTTTACGCTGCATATTATCCTTATCTGCCGCGGCCCGAGTTCCATCTCCACGCTGACCTGGCTCAGCGGTATCGGGTGCGCGAGCGGGATCAGTTCAGCAGTCCGCTTGGCCGCGGCGATCCCGGCGATGCGCGCGGTGTTCAAGACCTCGCCCTTGGCGATCTGGTTGCGGCGGATCAGTCTTATCGTCTTGGGCTTGAGCAGAATCTTGCAGGACGCCACTGCCACCCGGGCGGTGACCGGCTTTTCGCTTATGTCCACCATCTTTGCCTTGCCCGAGCGGTCAATGTGCGTTAGTCGTTTCATGCTCAATTGAGGAAAAGGATTTCCACTTCCTCGCCTTTTTCCATGACCTCTATTTCGGGCGGGACCACGATCATTGCGTTGCTCTTGACCATTGACTTGAGCACGCCGGACTTCTGGAACGGGTACGGCAGCACCTGGAGCACCATGCCGTCCTGGTCCAGCACTCCCCGCAAGAACTTTTTCAGCCCGGGCTTAACCGAGATGTTGTCCAGGAGGATGGCTTTTCCGGGCCTGAGGCCGGGCTTTTTCTTGCCCAGCATCTGGTCAATTGCCAGCCGGACGAAAAGCTGAAACGTGAGCATGGCGCTGACCGGGTTGCCCGGGAGACCGAACACGAGCTGCTTGCGCCTGACCCCGAAGAAGATCGGTTTTCCCGGCCGGATCCGGACCTGCCAGAAAACCGGCCTGACCCCGAAATCCTTCAACTGGTCCTTGACCAGGTCGTAATCTCCGACTGATACTCCGCCGGTCAGAACAACCATGTCAAACCGGACGGCCTTCCTTATCTTTTTCCGCAGCTCCGCCTTTTTGTCCGGGGCAACGCCCAGGTATTTCGGCTCGGCTCCTGCTTCCAGCACCAGGGAATAAATCGAGTATGCGTTCGAATTCCGGATCTTGCCGCGGCCGAGTTTTGCGCCCGGCTCAACCAGTTCGCTCCCGGTCGGAATAATCGCAACCGTGGGCTTGCGGGTTACCCTGACCTTGTCATACCCGAGCGCGGCCAGCATGCCCATCTGGGCGCCAAGGATCACCTCGCCCCTGCTCATCACCAGTTCGCCTTTGGCCACGTCTTCGCCCACTTCGCCGATGTATTCCCCCGGTTCCGCCCGGCGCTTGATTAGCACTTTTTTGCCTTTTTTATCAGTGTATTCCACCCTAACCACGGCATCTGCGGCCTCGGGTATGGGAGCCCCGGTCATGATCCTGATCGCCTGTCCGGGCTTGATCTTGACCCTGCTCAATTTTCCCGCGGGCAAGTCTTCCACCACGTCCAGGGTGATTGGATGGTCATCTCTGACCACGCTCACGTCCAGGGAGCGGACCGCATAACCGTCCATGGCTGCTTTTCGAAACGGAGGCACCGGCTCCCTGGCCCTGATGTCTCCAGCCAATACCCTGCCGAAGGCCTTGATTAATGGCACGAATTCAGCTTCCAAGGCCTTGGCCCGGCTCAACACTTTCCTGCGGGCATCTTCATAGTCGATCATGAATCCTCCTGAGAACCATATTTTACTCTATGACCTCCACTGCTTCAGGAGGAAATCTTACCAGAATTTGCCGGGAAAGTGCAATGTTTTTTTTATCTATTTCTTCCATGGACAGGTTTATTCGCAAATTGAGTTCCCCGGAGAGCCGGACCAACGCCTGGCCGCCATCCGCCAGTTCCAGGCGGGTAACTGTTCCTTCAAATTGATTCGGCGAAGCCCCCAAACTAACCTGCTCCCTAGAAAACACTCTTATTTTATAAGGACTTACAACAACGGTTACCCTTCCTTGACGGACGCCCGGGAATACGATCTTTACTCCCGGTTTGGGCTCAATCCAGCTGATTTTGCCGTCTGATTGCGCGGTCCCGCTGAAGAAGTTCTCATGGCTGTAGGGGACGCGCTTTCCGTCCGAAAAATAGACGACTTCCCCGGCCAGGCGGAACGCCTGGGAAAAATTGTGGGTTGAGAGAATGATGGTGGTCTTTTCGCGCGCGTTTATTTCACTAATCATGGCTTCGATCCGGTTGGACATGCCGGCGTCGATGTTTGCCGTGGGTTCGTCAAGGAGCAGCACGCGCGGTTTCAAGATTATGGCCCTGGCAAGCGCCACCCTTTGCGCCTGGCCCGCGCTCAGTTCCGAAACCGATTTTTTTTCAAATCCGCTGAGCTCCACCATTGCCAGAGCTTCTCTCACCCTGGTTTCCCATTCATTCTCGCCAGCGCCCCGGACCTTGAGCCCGAACTTGAGGTTATCGAAAACCGTGCCCCGGAACAGGTAGGGATGATGGGTGACCAGCACCACCTCCCTCCGTGATTCCATGACCCGGTTGTTTTTCCAGGGGTCTGCCCCGAAGAATTCAATGCTGCCGGCGCCGGGCTTTTGGAGAAGTCCCAGGATCATAAGCAGCGTGGTCTTGCCCGCGCCGTTCGGGCCGACCAGGGCGATGATCCTAGCCGAGGCAATCTCCATGGAATCGATCTCGAGCTCAAACCTTGAGCCCGGATACCGGTATCTCAACTGCGAAAGCTTGTATGCAATTTCACTCATCCTGGTTCCTGTGCCTCATGCGTTTAACTTTTATGCGCATGAATTTAATCCCGGCTCCTAACCCCGACATTCACCAGCAGATTTACGCCCAGGGTCAGTCCCAGCAAAATCGCGCCCAGGACGACCCCGTTGAAAAACTCGCCCTTGGAAGACTCCAGCGCGATCGCGGTCGTAATGTTCCGGGTGTAGCCGCGGATGTTCCCGCCCAGCATCATGGCCACGCCGATTTCGGAAATAGCCCGGGCAAACCCGGCCAGCACCGCGACCAGCAGCGGGAATGCCGCCTCCTTGATCACGACCCACCCGGCCTGCCGCGGGCTTGCGCCCAGGCTGAGCGCGGTTATCCTTGCCCGGGCGTCAACCTGGCGCAGCGCGGTATAGGCAAAACCCAGGACCAAAGGCAGGATCAGGATCACCTGGCCGATGGCCATGGCGCTTTGGGTGTAAAGCATCCCAAACGCCCCCAGCGGTCCGTTGCGGCTGAGCAGAAAATAAAGCAGCAGGCCGATCACCACGGTGGGCGCGGCCATCCAGGTCTGGTTGATCAAAAGCACGAGCCGCTTGCCCCGGAATTCCCGGCTGGACAGGAATAGAGCCAGCGGCACCGCCATGACGCTTGCGAAGGCCGCGGCGCCGCCGCTGGTCTTGAGTGATACCGCTATCGCCTGCAACAGTTCCCTGAAGATCATTTGCGCGTGTCAGCCGCCTTTCTTGTTTGCAAAGGGTTCAAACAACTGCCGTCCGTTTTTCGAGAAATCTCCGATCACTTTCTGGCCTCGCTTTGAAACCAGCCAGCCGGCAAATTTTTCCGCTTCGTAGTATTTAGCCGTTGGGCTTTTCTCAGGGTTGACCACGATCACCGCGTAGATGTTTTCCAGTTCAGGCGACTTTTCAAACAGCACCTTCAGGCCGGTGATGCCCTCCACCCCGTAGAAAGTCGCGGAATCGGTAAGCGTGTATCCCTGTTTTTCCGCGGCGATTCTCAGGGTCTGGGCCATGCCCTGTCCGGTCTCCATGTAGTTTTTCGACGGCGTTCCCCCGGCCAACGCCCACAGTTCGAGTTCCCGGGTATGCGTGCCGGACTTGTCCGCCCGGCTGACAAAGGTTGCGCCGATGTCCTTGATCAACTGCATGGCGGATTTGGCGTCCTTGGCGCTTCCCACGCCGGCCGGGTCATTCTCCGGACCCACCACCATGAAATAGTTGCGGGCGATGACCCTCCGGTCAAGACCGTAACCGTCCGCCATGAACTGGTCTTCAAGTTTCTTCGCGTGCACGATCACGACGTCGGCGTTCCCGTCCCGGGCCTGCTTCAATGCCTGGCCCGTCCCAACCGCAATCCACTTGAGCACGATGCCGGTGTCCTTCTTGAACTCGTCCGCCACCACGTCCAATAAACCCGTGGCGTCAACGCTGGTGGTGGTGGCGAGCATGATCGCCCGGTCCCCGGCTCCTACAAGTCCAGCCCATAATAGAAAACCGCAAAATATGGCAGATACTTTCTTCATTTTCACTCCATAAAAAAACCGGCCTCCAAAAACCTGGAAAGGCCGGCTCTTTTTAGCCATCTCCTTTCCAAGCACGGGAGGTCTGGCCGTTTCCGGCCAAGCCCTGTCGGCCTTGGGCCGTAAGCTTTTCGCTCGTAGGTCCCAAGGCTCGGAGATTTTGAAAAATTATAGCAGGACCGGAAAAATTGTCAAGTGAAATTTTTCGGATTTTGGATTGAGGGAACGGCAACTACTTAAATGAAAGCCGGGAAATCTCTTCCAGCAGCCCGTCCAGTTCGTCCCTGCGAAAATCCCTTAATGCTCCAATTTTGTGGCAGGAAATGGCCCCTAAAAAATCCGCCAGTCGCGATTTCTGCTGAACGAAGAAATCGCGCAACTCGGGGTCATTGGTCAACTCCGAAAGCGCGACCAGGCAGTCCGCGAACCCGTACATCTCCTCGCGGTTGATCCGGGCCAGGAATTCCGCGGCTTCTTCAGGATCGATCTTGACAAGCTTCTTGTCCCGGCCGCTGATTATCACCACAGCCTTGAGCGGCAAGGTCTCCGGAATTTTCACCTGCGGAAAAAGCTCGCGGATGTCAACCTTGGCCTGGAGCTTGGCGTAGCCAAACAGCAGACGGCGCAAAACCGTCCTGGCATAGACTTCAACCTTGCGCGATGCCGACAAATTATTTCCCGCGCCCGATTCGGCCAGGAGCCGCGCCCCGATCCGGAGCGGGGTGACGAACCTCCGCGCCTGGCCGTAACTCAGGATGGTGTAGTCATCTGAGAGAAAAGGGTTTCCCTTGGCCAGCCACCTCAGGAGCAGCCGGGTTTTCCCGCTCCCGCCCTGCCCCGCCACCAGCGCCCCGCGGCTATCGTTGCAGATGCAGGTTGAATGCGTGAAGATGAACCCGAGCGGCTGGGCCAGCCAGCGGATCGCCGGCTCCACCACCTGCTTCGCCACGATCAACCTGCTCGCGAAATTGCCGTAAAACCTGATCCGGCGCGGCGGTTGCGAAAGCCGCTCAAACCGGATCATCCATCTGGCCAGCTTGTGCCGGCCCGGGAAATCAAAAGGGGGCATTCCCCGAGGGTTCGAGCTCTGCTTGAAGGATGAAAGTCTTTCCAGTCCGAGCTCAAGGTCCAGGGTCAGCGGTTTTTCGCCCGGGTCGATCTCGTAAAATTTGAGCTCAGACGCCACGGCATGAACCAGGGCCGCATCCCCGTAAACCTTGAGCTGGCAGAGGCCGTCGATGTCAAAATAAACCGGCTTTGATAAATCATGCATCGTCCTCTATCATAGCAAAGAGACGCGGGATGCCAAGTTGAGTGGAGAAGGGAAATCGTCGCCGGAAAAGGAATGTCTGCGCTGCGGCCATTGCTGCCAGCCCTACTTCGGGCTCTACGTCAGCGAGGACGACGAAGCTCGCTGGCGCTCGGAGCAGCGGGCTGACATCCTTGCCCAGCTTCAGTCGGAGCGGGAGCACATCATCTGGAAGGACAGCCAGCCGCTAAACATCAGCACCGGCGAAGTTGCCCGGAGATGCCACTGGCTGACAAAGCAACCGGACGGGACCACGCTCTGCGGCATCCACGAGACCAAGCCCAAAATCTGCAAAGACTACACCCCCGGCGGGTCGGAACTATGCGTGCATTACCGCCGCTCCCGGGATTTTATCGTCGGCATTGACCTCCACGGAACCTTGCTCGAGCCGGGAGAAAAATTTCCCGAAGAACTTGTCGTGCCCATCGCCCAGGAGCTGGACCGGCTCAAGAGCAAGGCCCTGCTCTGGCTTTGCACCGGCAACGACCTATCTTTCGTCCGGAAAAAAGTGCCGGAACCGGTGCTTGAAATGCTTGACGGCTACGTGCTGGAAACCGGCTGCTCGGTGAGCCGCGACAAGCTTTCCGAGGAGGTGATCACCACTGATGAGGAACGCAAGACGATCAGGGACCTTGAAAAAATGCTGCGCCAGATGAAATTTGCGGAGCTCGATTATTTTGCGCACCGGCTTACCACCATCAGCATGTTCTGCAAGGAGCCGCGCAATTTTTTTTCAAAGGTAAAGGCCGTGGTTGACCGCACCGAGTTCCAGAGCCGGGTGCAGGTGACCTATTCCAGCGTGGCCGTTGACATCCTGCCCAAAGGCTACGACAAGTACCGCGGGCTTTACGCGGTCAGCGAGGGCCGCAAGACCATCGGCGTGGCCGACTCGGTCAATGACCAGAACCTCCTGCTCCGCTCCGATTATGCGTTTGCGCCGTCCAATTTCGCGCGCGAACTTGCGCCCGCGCTCGCCGAGAAAGCCAGGAAAATAATCGAGTTGCCCCACCTGGACGCCCTGGAGCCAAACACCCTTGCGCTCGCCTGCCAGCCCGAGACGCGAGGAGTCCTGGAAATCCTCCGCTTCCTCGCCAACCACCTCTGACCCCGCAGGCATCAATATATCCAAAAGTACCGATGCTAGAAAAATTCTTCGCAGGTGTTAAAATAAGTAAAGATGAACTTTGACGATCTGTTGATCCGAGCGCAAGCGCCCATGCGTTACCTGGACCATGAAATCAATTCTTGCCGCAAAGACCCTGCGGGCGCCAAACTGAAAGCGGTGATGTGCTTCCCGGACGTTTACGAGATCGGGATCAGCCATTTGGGCCACCGCCTGCTCTATCACGTGCTGAACAGCCGGGAAGAAGTCCTCTGCGACCGGGTCTATGCGCCCTGGCCCGACTTCGCGGAGCTCTTGAAGAAAGAATCAGTCCCGCTCTACGCCGCGGAGACCAGGCTGCCGCTCTCAAAGTTCGACCTCATGGGCTTCACCCTGCCCAATGAACTTTGCTACTCCAACGTGCTCTACATGCTGGAGCTCGCCGGAATCCCGCTCCGCGCCCAAGACAGGATGGAAGGCAAATGGCCGCTGATCATCGGAGGCGGCCCATGCGCGAGCAACCCCGAGCCGCTCGCGGCTTTCTTCGACGCGTTCTTCTTCGGCGAGGCCGACCAGGCGATCCTGGAAATCGCGGACACCGTTATGAGCGGGAAAAGCGACGGGGACAACAGGAAGGAATCCCTGCTCACGGAACTCTGCAAGATCCAGGGTGTGTACGTCCCCGCGTTTTACGAGCCGGAGCATAAAGCCGGCAGGTTCGCGGGCCTGACCGCGAAAAGCCCGGCGCCGCAGAGAGTCACCCGCCGGCTGGTGCCTGATCTCGATGCCGCCTTTTTCCCCACCCGGGAGCTCGTGCCCTTTGCTGAAGCCGTGCATGACCGCTACGTGATCGAAATCGCCCGGGGCTGCACCCGCGGCTGCAGGTTCTGCCACGCCGGGATCATCTACCGGCCTTACCGCGAACGCTCCCCGCAGAAGGTGCTGGAACTCGCCCGCGAGGGTTTGAAGTCGACCGGCTACGAGGAACTTTCGCTCCTGAGCCTCTCCGCGGGAGATTACAGCTCCATTGACGAACTGATCGTGCGGCTGATCGTGGAGCACTATTCCAAACGGGTCTCGATCTCGCTGCCCAGCCTGCGGGTGGCCTCGCTCAGCCCGGTGCTGCTCGAGGCGATCAAGCGGGTAAGGAAGACCGGGTTCACCATCGCGCCGGAGGCCGGCACCGAGCGGCTGCGCCGGGTGCTGAACAAGGAGATCACGGACCAGGAAATCCTGGATACCACGGAAAAGGTGCTCAAGGCCGGCTGGCGCTCGCTCAAGTTTTACTTCATGGCCGGGCTGCCCACCGAGACCGGCGAGGACATCGCCGGGGTCGTGAACCTGGCGCGATCACTCAGCCGCCTGGCGCGGAAGACCCAGCCTTCGGCCCAGCTCAGCCTGAGCATGAGCGGGTTCGTGCCCAAGCCGCATACGGCTTTCCAGTGGGAAAAACAGATCGACGCGGAACAGCTTCGGGAAATTCAAGCGCGGCTGAAAAAGGACTTGAGCCGGGAGCGGATCAAGCTGAAACTGGAAGACCCTCGCAACAGCCTGCTCGAGGGCGTCTTCAGCCGGGCCGGTCGCGAAATGGCCGGCTGCATCGAAGCCGCGGTCAAGAAAGGCGCGCGCTTTGACGGCTGGTCCGAACAGTTCAACCTCGAACTCTGGTTTGAAGCGTTCCAGGAGAACAACCTCAACTACCGGGACTATCTGAAACCACGGCCGGATGATTTCATTTTCCCCTACGAGCACATGGACTCGTGCGTGGCAAAGATGTTCCTGCTCGGAGAGCGCGACCGGGCGCTCAAGGCCGAGACCACCGACGACTGCAGGACCGCAGGCTGCTTTCAGAATTGCGGCGTGTGCGACCAGAAACTGGTTGCCCCCCGGGTCAGCCGGCCCCTTGCGGAGCGGAGCTCGGAGGAATTGATCTCAAGCCTTGACAACCTGCCCCGCCAGCCCGACCTGTATTTCCGCTACCTGGTCAAGTACCAGCGCCTGGGAGAGCTCAGGTTTCTCGGACTGCTGGAAAACAACCGGATGTTCCTGCGAGCGGTCAGGCGCGCAAACCTGGCCATGAGATATTCCCAGGGATTCCATCCCCTGCCCAAAATATCTTTCAGCCCCAGCCCGCCCGTGGGCGTGGAAAGCGAAGCCGAATTCGTGGAACTGGAAATTCTGGAGCACATCACGCCCGAGCAGCTCCAAAAGTCCTTTCAGGAGGCAATGCCCCTGGGAATCGAAATCACTGAAGTGAGGGAACTCAATCTGAAGACGCCATCCATCTCCCAGATGATCAGCTCCATGGAATACCTGGCAATCGTGCCCCAGCCGCTTCGAGCCGAAGTCACGCAGGAAAAAATTGACGCCTTCCAAGCCAAAGAAAACCTGGTGATCGAACAGGTCCGCGAAAAAGGCAACCGATCAATCGACTTAAAGCAGAAGGTTAAATTTATTGAATTGGCGCTTGAAAATAATGTCAAATTCGGAATGATCTCAGGCGGGGGGCCCAGCGCGAAGCCGCAGGAGGTTATGGCTGCGATTTTTGGAATTGCAAGGGATGATTTGTTCCAGGTGCGGTTCGTGCGCACCGGCGTGCGTTTTCGTGAGGAACGACCGATCGAATATCCGGGCACTGCGGTGCGTTCAAGGCCTGCGGCGCCGTTTCGGAGGAAATAAGGAGAGCATATGGCGGAGACTATTCTGATCAACGCGGATGATTTTGAAACTCGGGTGGCGCTGCTTGAAAACGGCGAACTGACCGAAGTGTTCATGGCGCGCGACAAGGAGAAGAGCATTGTCGGCAACATTTACAAGGGCAAGGTGCTCCGGGTGCTGCCGGGCATGCAGGCGGCCTTTGTGGATATAGGTCTTGAGCGTTCCGCTTTCCTCTACGTGGCCGAGGTCTCCCACGCCATCGCCGGCTTCTTCCAGGACGAACTTGACCTGGAGGGCATGGAAAAAGACCGCAAGAAGCCGGGCAACGACGAGCACATCCAGGACCTGGTGCGCGAAGGCCAGGAGGTGCTGGTCCAGGTCCTGCGCGAGCCCCTGGGCGAAAAAGGCGCGCAGATAACGACCTACATCACCCTGGCCGGCTATCACCTGGTCTATATGCCTGAGAGCAAGCACATCGGGGTGAGCCGGAGAATCGAGGATGAGCGGGAGCGCAGCCGGCTCAAGAACCTGGTGCAGAGCGTGCGGGGCGATGGCGCGGGCGGGTTCATCATCCGGACTTCCAGCGCCCAAGCCCGGGAAATCGCGATCACGTCCGACGCCGAATACCTGATGAAAAAGTGGAGCAGCGTGAAGGAAAAAGCCCTGCACAGCCCGGCGCCTTCGCCGGTCTTCCAGGAACCGGAACTCGAATTCCGCGTGCTCCGGGAATACCTGACGCCGGACACCAAAAAAATCGTCATTGACAACCCGGAGCGGTTTGAAGGCATCCGCAGGTTCCTGAGCAGAACCAACCCCGAACGCGAAAACATCGCCGAACTATGGCCCGGAAACGAGCCGCTCTTCGAGCATTTCGGGGTCGAGCTGGAGCTGGACCGCGCCCTGGACCGGAGAGTGTGGCTCAAGAGCGGAGGGTTCATCATCATTGACGAGACCGAAGCGCTCACCACCATTGACGTCAACACCGGCAAGTACGTGGGCAAGCGCGATTTTGAGGAGACCATCCTCAAGACCAACCTGGAGGCGGCCAAGGAGATCGTGTCTCAACTCAGGTTCCGCAACGTGGGCGGGATCATCATCATTGATTTCATAGACATGAGCCGGTTCAAGAACCGGGAAAAGGTTTCCGAGGCGCTCAAGGCCGAGCTTTCCAAGGACAAGGCCAAAAGCGTGGTGATCCGGATCAGCGAGATCGGCCTGACCGAGATGACCCGCAAGAGGACGAGCAAAAGCCTGACCAAAAAACTTTGCGAGCCCTGTCCCTACTGCGAAGGCAAGGGATACCTCAAGAGCCGGCGAACCATCGTTTACGGCATCTACCGCGACCTGCTCAAGAACAAGGCCGAACTTGCGGGCAAGAAGGTGAAATTGTATGCTAATCCCATGGTGGCCGAACTGCTGATGGGCGAGGAAAAAAGGTTGCTGGACCGGTTATTTGAAAGACGACAGATACAGGTTAAAGTAGAGGTCAAGGACAACTTTCATCAGGAGCAGTATGAATACTACCCGCTGGCTCCTGATGAGCAGGGATGATTCGAGGAAAAGGACATGGTCGAAAAGGCCGGCGAAAAATTTGGCGATTTACTGGTCAAATCCGGGCTGATTGACGAGCTCCAACTCCAGGCCGCGCTCGGTCATCAGCGCAGGTGGGGCGGCAAACTCGGCCAATGTCTGATCGACCTCGGGTTCGTCACCGAAAGCGAACTGCTGTCCTTCGTCAGCGAGCAGTTCAAGATGCCCGCGATCGACCTGTCCCGGAGCCGCATCTCCGCGCAGGCCTTTGCCGCGCTGCCCGAATCCGTGGCGAAAAAATACGGGGTGGTGCCGGTCTTTATCAAGGACGCGCCGGGCAAGAAAAAAATTCTCACGCTGGCCATGAGCGATCCGTCCAATCTCAAGATCCTGGATGAATTGCAGTTCCTGACCGGGCTCAAGGTGGAGCCGGTGCTGGCCAATGAATCCGCCATCGCAAGAGTCATCGAACATTACGGCAACTACAAACCTGAAGAAATGGGCGCAAGGCAAAGGACCGATGTCGCCCGGCCTTCGGATCTCCGCAAGGAGCATACCCGGCCGCCAAAGCCGGCGCCCCCGGCCAGGCAAGAAGCCGAGGACAACGTGGAATTGATCCTGGGCGGTGAAGAGCCTAGCGAAGGCATGGCCGAAATCCTGGACTTGGAGGAGGCGGAGCAGGAAGGCGTGGAGATCGCGCCGGACGAGGACGTCCACGTCATCAAGGATGAGGTTGTGATGGTGAGAGCGGACGCGCCCAAGGCCAAAAGCAAGGCCAAAGTCGGCTCGTCAACTGAACGCGCCCCCACCCGCGCGCCCATCCGCGAAAAACTCGATAGAATCCCGGACGTTGGACGCGCCAAACCATCGCACGCGCCGGAGCCGGCCAAGACCGGATCCGAAGCGCAGTTCCTCAACGTCCCCGACCTCGGCGGACCCACGCCCGCCGCTACCAGGGTACCCAGGCCTCAACCAAAGCCCGCGCCTGCCGCGCCAAAAATCGGCATCGAACTGCCGGAAGACACGGGCGAGAAAATGGAAGTGGCCGCGGCCCATGAATTCATGTCCTGGCAGCCCCCTGAGCAGGAAAAACCCGAGCCGGCCAAAAAGGCTGAAGCGGAAGAAAAAATGGAATTGGCCGCGGCCCATGAATTCATGTCCTGGCAGCCCGCCGAAGAGTCGAAACCAGAGCGCCCGCAAGCGCAGGATTTAAAGCCGGCCCCGGTCAAGGCTGAAGCGGCTGAGACTGGCTCGCTTGGAACTGAAGAGCCGCAGGCCCCGGACCAGGAATTGACCCGGCTGAGCAAGCCGGAAAGCGCGGAAGAAGATTTCTGGGCCGAACACGATCAAGCAGCGCCTGCCGGCGAGCCTGCCGCCGCCGACGAGGAGTCGCTGCCTTTTGAGCGCGAATTGGAGCAGGACCCCCCTCCTCCGCCTCCTCCGCCGACTGTAACCAGGCAGCCTCCGGAGCCGGAGTTCGCGCCTGCCCAGGAACCGGCTAGGAACCTCCAGAACTTTTCAGCCGAGGATGGGGACCCTTTTGAGCGGCCATTGCCCGCCCCTGAGCCCGCGCCACCGGCCAGCCCGGCCGCGGCCGAGGTCTCCGGCGCGGAAGCCCTTGAAAAACAGGCCCCGGGCGAGCAAACCGGAGAAATGAGCCTGGAATTCGCATTTCAGAAAATCAGCAAACTCGAATCCGAGGTCAAAAAAAGAGAATTCCAGTTCGACGAACTCCTAAACCTGATGATGAAAAAAGAACTGGGAGAAATTACCACCGAACTCTTCATGCAGGAATTAGTTGTCCTCAAACAGGAGCTGGAAAAAAGAAAAGCCAAAAAAGGCAATTAATTCAAATTGCTGGATAATATTCTTTAGCTCCTGGCCGCTTGACAATGTGCGCGAGAATGATTATATACTTAAAGAGTATTAGTTTAGCCTTTAGGAGGTATGCCTTAAATGGGTAAAGTGATTGGAATTGATCTGGGCACTACTAATTCTGTTGTCGCGGTAATGGAAGGCGGAGAACCCAAGGTAATCATTAACGAGGAAGGGAGTCGTCTGACTCCGAGCGTTGTGGCATTCACCAAAGAAGGCGAGCGGCTGGTTGGCCAGATTGCCAAGCGGCAGGCCATCACCAATCCCGAGAACACCGTGTATTCCATCAAGCGATTCATGGGACGCAAATACAGCGAGGTCCAGCAGGAGATCAAGACCGTTCCGTTCAAGGTGATTGAAGGCCCAAACGGCGACGCCACGGTTGAGATTCAGGGAAAAAAATACTCTCCTCCGGAAATCGGCGCCATGGTCCTGCAGAAGCTCAAGAAGGCGGCCGAGGCTTACCTTGGCGAGGAAGTGAAGGAAGCGGTGATCACGGTTCCGGCTTATTTCAACGACGCTCAGCGGCAGGCGACCAAGGACGCGGGAAGGATCGCGGGCCTGGGAGTCAAGCGCATCATCAACGAGCCCACGGCGTCCGCGCTGGCCTACGGCCTGGACAAGAAAAAAAACCACGTAATCGCGGTCTATGACTTCGGCGGCGGAACCTTTGACATCTCCTGCCTGGAAGTGGGCGACAACATAATTGAGGTCAAATCAACCAACGGCGACACGCACCTTGGCGGGGACGACATCGACCAGCGGGTGGTCAACTGGCTGGTGGATGAGTTCCGCAAGGAAACCGGAATTGACGTCAGCAAGGATAAAATGGTAATCCAGCGGTTGAAAGACGCGGCGGAGAAGGCCAAGGTCGAGCTCAGTTCGGTAATGGAGACCGAGATCAACCTCCCGTTCCTCACCGCGGACGCCTCCGGGCCCAAGCACCTCAATATCCGGCTCTCCCGCAGCAAGCTCGAACAAATGATGGCCGACCTGATCGAACGCTCCCACGGCCCGTTGCTGCAAGCGCTCAAGGACGCCAAACTTTCCCCGGACAAGGTCGACGAGGTGGTGCTGGTAGGCGGCTCCACCCGCATTCCCAGGGTCCAGGACATGGTGCGGGAACTGTTCAAGAAAGAGCCCTACAAGGGCGTTAACCCGGACGAGGTGGTCGCGCTCGGCGCCGCGGTGCAGGCGGGCGTGCTGGCCGGCGAAGTCAAGGACATTCTGCTCTTGGACGTCACCCCTCTGAGCCTGGGAGTGGAAACCCTGGGCGGGGTCATGACCGTGCTCATCACTCGCAACACCACGATCCCGACCCGCAAGAGCGAGCTGTTCACCACCGCGGAAGACAGCCAGACTTCGGTTGAGATCCACGTGCTCCAGGGCGAGCGGCCCATGGCCCGGGACAACCGCACGCTCGGACGGTTCCACCTGGTGGGCATTCCGTCCGCGCCCAGGGGCCTGCCCCAGATCGAAGTGTCCTTTGACATCGATGCCAACGGCATCCTCAACGTGTCCGCCAAGGACATGGCCACCAGCAAGGCCCAGACCATCACCATCACCGCGGGCAGCGGAATTACCGAGCAGGACATCCAGCGCATGGTCAAGGAGTCCGAGGCGCATTCGGATGAAGACCGCAAGCGCAGGGAGTTGATCGAGGCTCGCAACCGCCTGGACGGCATGATTTATAATTTGGACAAGACCAAGAACGAGAACAAGGACAAGTTGAGCCCGGACGAGATCAAGCAGATTGAGGACGCGGTGGCGGAGGGGAGAAAGGTTATCGGGAGCGACGACAAGGCCCAGATCGATGCGGCCCTGGAGAGCGTGACCCGGGCCTCCCACCGCATGGCGGAAACGCTCTACAAATCCCGGACCCAGGGCGGCGGTCCGCAGGGGCCGGGGCCGCAGCCGGGGCAACAGCCTCCGCCGGGCGGACCCCAGCCGGAAGCCGGGGGCCCGGGACCGGTCATCGACGCCGAGTATGAAGACCCGAGCAAAAAATGAGGCAGCATGGAAAGGATGGAGCCGGGGAAAATTCCGGCTCCGCGCTTTTCCCGCTTTCTAAAATTTGCTGTAATGTAAAAAGGCAAAATGGTCAAGCGCGATCCCTTTAAAGACGTCGCTCACCTGAGCGAGATGATGAGCCGGCTCCTGGACGAGGAAATCCACCATCACCTGGCGTGCGGTCCGCAAGCCCAGTCGGATTGGATCCCGGGAACAGACCTGGTCGAGCTCGATGACAAGTTCGTGCTCAAGGCCGACCTCGCGGGAATCGACCGCAAGGACATTTCCATCGAAGTGATCGAAAACCAGCTGGTGCTCAAAGGCGAACGCAAGCTGAACAAGGTTGAGCAGGAGGAAAAGTATTTCCGTCTGGAAAGACCTTACGGCCAATTCGTGAGAGTGTTTCCGCTGCCCTCGGGGGTCGATTGCGCCAAAGTCCATGCCGCGCTCAAGGACGGCGTGCTCGAAGTGATCCTGCCCAAGGAAAGCCCCCCCTCCCGCAAAATACCGGTCAAGTGCGAGGTTGAATAGGCCTTATCCCGGCCTTAGCCGCCAACCCGGCTTTTAACCGACTCATCTTCTTTCTTGCCTACGGCAGATACTTTGCTCCGGTGTTCAAATAGGTGTGGTAGCCGTATTCGTCAATGGAGTCCCCGCCCCAGATCAGCATCTGCGTCCCGGTCCAGACTCCGGCATGGCCCATCCGGCCGGTGGGCGCATTGATCGTGGTCATGGTCGCCCAGGTGTCGGTAGCAGGATTGTATCTCCCGCCGGTATCGACCGTCGCCATCATCATGCTCCGGCCTCCCCAGACAATCATCTCCGAGCCGGTCCAAACGGCATTGTGCCCTGTCCTGGGCTCCGGAGCATTGAGCTCTGAGATTCTGGTCCACCAGTCGGCGACCGGGTCATACCTCCCGCCGCCCCAGGGGCTGAACCATTCTCCTCCCCAGACAATCATCTCTTTCCCGGTCCAGACCGAAGTGTGCCTCATTTTCGGCTCCGGCCAGTCGCCATCGGTTGAAGTCGGAACCCAGGTGTCCGCAGCAGGATCATATCTTGCGCCGCTGTTGACGGCGCCAGAGGAATCACCACCCCAGACGATCATTTCCGTACCGGTCCAGACCGCGCTGTGGTCGAACCTTGGCGATGGCGCATCAATTATCGCGGTGGGAGTCCAGGAATCGGCCACCGGGTCGTATTTACCTCCAGTGCCCAGCGGGTTATACCCCCCTCCATCTCCGCCCCAGACGATCATTTCGATGCCGGTCCAGACCGCGGTGTGCAGGTATCGCGCACCCGGGTTGTTCATGAAGTTAACCTGAGTCCATGGCGGGAACGGCGGGGGAGTTGTTCCGCCCGGGTCCATTGCCGGCTCGTATAATCCGCCCGAATCATACACGTACCCGCCATTCGGGTTAATCCCGCCCCAGACAATCATCTTGCTCCCGGTCCAGACCGCGGTATGCTGCGACCTCGCCTGCGGCGCCATCATTTCCGAAATCGGGTTCCATTTGCCGGTCGCAGGGTTGTATCTCGATCCGCTGTAAAGAGCATCGCACCCGCTTCCCCACTGGTCGCAGGTCTGTCCGCCCCAGATTGCCATCTCCATGCCGGTCCAGACTGCTGTGTGCTCCGAACGCTTTTCCGGGACTTTGTAAGAATTGGTCGGCCGCCAGTTGTCGGTGCCCGGCATGTAGTCAATGCCCGGATTGTAACGCCCGCCGGTATTCAAGGCGGTCCAGGACATATAATCGAACCCGCCCCAGACCACCATTTCCTTCCCGGTCCAGACCGCGGTGTGATTGCTGCGAGCCTGCGGCGTATCCATAGGCATCATCCAGTTCCAGGAATCGAATTCCGGGTCATACATGGCGCCACTGTTAAGCGACATGCCGTCATAGCCTCCCCAAATGATCATCCGCTCGCCGGTCCAGACCGCGGTGTGGTTTTCGCGCGGCGAAGGCGCATTCATGGAGGTCATGGGATTCCAGGTATCCCCGACCGGGTCATACCTCATGCCGTTGCCATCGTAACCGCTCCCGTAGTTTCCTCCCCAAACGATCATTTGTGTGCCAGTCCAGACCGCGGAGTGATTGTATTTGCTTGGAGGGGGAGGCATCAGGGAAGTGGGCCGCCAACTATCGCTTACCGGATTATATCTCCCGCCGGTTTCCAGGGCATCGGAATTGCGACTGCCGCCAAAAATGATCATCTCCGTATCGGTCCAGACCGCGGTATGCCTATTCCTTGACTCAGGCCGTCCAACGTTGGAAACATCGGTCCAGGAATCAGTCAATGGATTGTATCGTCCGCCAGTGGAAAATTCCCCTCCGTCTTCTCCCCCGCCCCAGACGATCATTTCCGTGCCGGTCCAGACCGCGGTGTGCCGCGACCGGTAAGCAGGCTCATTAACCGTGGATATCTGCGACCAGGAATCAAGCGCCGGGTCATACCTGCCGCCGGGGTAATACATGCTCCATTGGCCGCCGCCCCAGATGATCATCTCGGTTCCGGTCCAGACTGCGGTGTGGTTAGACCTGCCAGCCGGCGCTCCCGTTCTGGTGACCGATCTCCAGCTATCTGTGACCGGATTGTACCTTGCGCCGGTGCCCGGCTCCATCGGAGGAGGCGGCAGGTCAAAGCTTCCTCCCCAGATGATCATTTCGCTCCCGGTCCAGACCGCAGTGTGCGATTGTCTAGCTTGCGGAGCGGCATCCGACATCCGAATCCACATGTCCGAGATCGACCACGAGAAGCTTGCCGGAGTCGGGTCCACATTCATCATGCTGTCCCAGGCGCGCACTTCAAAGATGTAATTCCCGCGGCCGAGTCCCAGCCGGCCACCCTGGTTCGTGGGACCTGACCATGAATATCCTCCCCAAACAATCATCTGGCTGTTGCCCCAGACCGCGGTGTGGTTGTATGCGGCCAGGAAAGTCGGGGGAGTCGGCTTCCAGGAATTCTCGTCCGGATTATACCTCGCGCCCGAACCGGTAATACCTGTGCTTGACTGGCCTCCCCAGATGATCATTTCCTTGCCGGTCCAGACCGCGGTGTGCCACTCCCTTGGGGCAGGACAATTGGGGTCCATGAAGTCGGGCGTGGCGGTCCAGGTGTCAGCCGCCGGATCATACCTTGCTCCGGTATTGGTGTAGTTGAAATCCCATCCTCCCCAGACGATCATTTCCGCGCCGGTCCAGATGGCGGTATGACCGGTTCGCGCACTCGGAGCATTCATCCAGGAAGTCTTTTTCCAGCTGTCCGCCACCGGAGTGTATCGATAGCCGGTGTTGTCAGGCCCGCGGCCCCAGATGATCATTTCGTTCCCGGTCCAGACCGCGGTATGCCCTGCTCGCGGCGGCGGCGACTCGGTCATGGAGACCGGAGTCCAGCTGTCGGAAACGGGATTATACCTGGCGCCGTCTCCAAGATACATGGCGCCACCCATTCCGCCCCAGACGATCATCTCGCTCCCGGTCCAGACCGCGGTATGGTCAATGCGCGCCACAGGCGCATTGGTCAGGGTGGTGGCCGTCCAGGAATCGGTAGCTGGATTATACTTCGCTCCGGTATTGGTTTCCGGCCAGGCATCGCCTCCCCAGACAATCATCTCGCTCCCGGTCCAGACCGCGCTGTGCATCCAACGCGGGCTTGGCACGTCGCCCATGGTTGAAGTGGGCATCCACATGTCAGTCACCGGGTTATATCTTCCTCCGGTGTTCAATAGCGAGGAATTGTCATATCCGCCCCAGATGATCATTTCGGTGCCGGTCCAGACCGCGGTGTGCCGGTACCTCGCGGTTGGTCCCGCGGGGTTCATCCAGCGCCATTGCGTGGGATATTCCTCCGGCGAAGTGCAGCCCATCCACGGCTCCATACCCATGACACTGTCTCCGAACCTGCATTCATAGGTGCATTCATCCTCGCTGCAGTTGAACTCAAATAATGCAAAGGGGTCCTGGTTGGGGTTGTCCGGGTGCAAGGTGATGAAGGTGTCGGGCGGGTTGGCGTTGATCTCCCAAATGTGTTCCGCGGGGGTTGGATCAATGTTGTTTTCAGTGTCAATGGCCCTGACCCTGAAACTATGGGTGGCGTCCGGCAGGTCGAAATATTCCTGCGGGCTCGCGCACGAACTCCATTCCGCGGAATCCAGGCTGCACTCAAAGGTGCAGGGCCAATAATAGGCCGAGCAATCGAACAAGAATTGCGCATAGGTGTCGCGGGTGGGGCTGGGCGGACCCATGAAGATATAAGTGTCAGGCGCATCAGCAAAGACGTTCCAGCTAAAATATTGGGAACTCATCTCCAGGTTGCCGGCGGCGTCAGTTGCCCGAATTTCAATCTCATTCCATCCATTGGGCAGCGCGGTAAAGGTATGGGGATTGGAGCACGGCTGCCACCCGCCATAATTCAGATTGCACTCGTAGGTGCAGGGGGCAGCCTCATTACATCCGAATTCAAAATAGGCGAAGTTGTGGTCCGAGGGGTCCGGGGGCGTAACCACAAAACTGCTGATGGGCGGAGTCCAGTCCACGGTCCAGGTATAACTTGGCGGCGCAGGATCAGCGTTGCCGGCCTGGTCCACACACCTGACCTGGAAATTGTGCTCGCCTTCTGAAAACCAGGAGTTATAAGGCGGCCAGCACATGAACCAGCCGCCATAATCAATATTGCACTCGATCGTGCATGAGGGTTCATTGCAGGAAAAATCAAAAGTGGCGTCCCCGATGTTGGTGTAAGCCGGTGGATAGGACGTTAAACTGGTTATGGGCGGAGTGATATCGATGGTCCAGCTGAAGCTGGCCGGGGTGGGATCGGTATTGCCCAAGGCGTCCGTGGCCGCGACATCGAAGTAATGCGTGCCTTCGCTGAGCCCGGTGTATGATTGCGGTGAGCTGCACGGCAGCCATGCGCCGTAATCAAGCCGGCATTGGAAAGTGCAAGAAGCCTCGTTGCAGTTGAATTCAAACAAAGCATCCGTGGTGTTGCTGTAGGCGGGCGGTTTGAGCGTGATGGTGGTTTCAGGTGGAATGGTATCTATGGTCCAGGAGTAGCTTGCGGGCGTGGGGTCGGTGTTGAGGGTGGCGTCAATGGCGCGCACCTCAAAAATATTCGGGCCTTCCTGCAAAGCGGCCAGCAGCCGGCCGCCGGTGTTAAGGTATGAAATCGACGTGTAACCGCCCCAGACAATCATCTCGCTCCCGGTCCAGACCGCAGTGTGATAATAACGAGCAACAGGAGCGCCCTGTAAGGTCGTGGCAATCCAGGTGTTGCTAACCGGGTTGTATTTACCGCCGGTGTTCATCGCCGGAGAATATCCGCCCCAGACGATCATTTCCTTTTCCGTCCAGACCCCGCTGTGCCGGTATCGGCTCTGGGGTGCATTGACCAGGGAAGTTGCAACCCAGTTCCGGGAAACCGGGTCATACCTTCCGCCGGTATTGATATATGAACCGGCCAAGCCCCCCCACACGATCATTTCGCTTCCGGTCCAGACCGCGGAATGTTCGCGTCGGCCGGTGGGGAGTGATCCTGAAGTTCCGGTCGCGATCCAATTGTCGGCAACCGGGTCGTATTCCCCGCCGGTGTACAAATAGCTGCCGCCCCACCCTCCCCATACGATCATTTTGCTTCCGGCCCAGACCGCGGTGTGATAGTATCTTCCCGTCGGCGCGCCGGTGGTTGTGGTCGGGCTCCAGACATCTGCGACCGGGTCATATCTCCCGCCGGTGTTCAGGCTGGAATACCCGCCCCAGACAATCATTTGAGTCCCGGTCCAGACCGCAGTGTGCAGGTATCTTGTGCTTGGTGCATTGACGGTTGTGGTGGCGGTCCAACTGTTGGAGACAGGGTCATATTTGCCCCCGGAGTTCAAATATCCGGAATTGCCGTAGCCTCCCCATACGACCATCTGCGTCCCGGTCCAAACTGCAGTATGGTTGTATCTTCCAGCGGGCGCGTTGGTGGTTTGGGTCGCGGTCCAACTGTCGGTGGCAGGGTTATATCGGCCGCCGCTGTTCAAATTTCCGGAGACGCCAAGCCCGCCCCAGACGATCATTTCCGAGCCGGTCCAGACCGCGGTGTGCAGCTCTCTTACCGTGGGAGCGCTGGTGATAGAAGTCGGCGTCCATGCGGTATAGGTCTTCGGCGAAACACACGCGGCCCATGCCGCTGAGTTCAAATTGCATTCGAACGTGCAAGGCGGCTGGGTGCAGATGAATGAGAACGTTGCCGTGGCCTGGTTGGTCGGGTCGGGAGGGTTGGAAGTAATTATTGTATCCGGCGGGGTGTCAACCACCCAGGTGTAACTCGCCGGAGTGGGGTCAACGTTGTTTGAACCGTCAATCGCCCTCACCTCAAAAGTATGGCTGCCCTCAGCCAGGCCGAAATAGCTTTGCGGACTTGTGCATAGGCTGAAACCGCCGCTATCGAGCTGGCACTCAAAGGTGCACGAGGGTTCGTTGCAGGTGAATTCAAAAGAGGCGTCCGGGCTGTTGGACGGATCAGGCGGCATGCTCGTGATCGTCGTCTCCGGAGCAGTCACGTCCTCAACCGTGACATAAGCCGAGCCCCAGACGTAAGTATAAGAAGCATAGCTCGAATTGTAGGCATAGGCATAGACCGTGGCCAAGCCCGCGCCGATGTCGGCAAAAAATAAATTCGGAGGCGTAAGCTGCGTAAGCACCCCCACCGCGGACCAGGCCGTGTCCCGGCCGCAATAGCTCTCGGTGCAGTCAACCTGCGACTCATCCTCCAAGGTGCAGGTCGCAATGAAGGATATGGTATCGTTTTCCTGGATGGTTGGGTTGTAGGGACTGAGATTGACCGAGGTAATTTCCAGGCAGCCCGGCTGTTCAACGGTAATCTCAAGAATGGTTGGTGATGATATGGTCAATCGCGCGGGGAATCGTTGGCCGGGGATCAGGTATTCCATGTCCCCGGGGATGTAGGCGGTCAGGCGGATGATGCTGCCTAGAGCGCAGCCCACGGCTCTGACCTTGACCGCGGCAATGCCTAGCTCAGGATTCAACAGACTCGGCTGATAGTCATAAGCGGCCGGATTGCGCCAGGCCCAGACCGTGGCGCCGCCAACGGGATCAAAGCCGTAGATTTGAACGGTCGATGCGCACTGGCTGGTGGGGTCGATGCCAAAGATGATGCCGAACCCGGTCCTGGGCCAGTGGCCCGCGCCCGCGGAGGAGTAGCTTACCGCGCTGACCTCCACCGAATTGCCCTGACCGTTGCCGACCGTAAGACCCAAAATGGTGCCGGCCCACTCCAAAGTCGTGGGCGCGCCGTAGGTGTTCCAGTCTCCCACAAACCAGCTTTCCAGGAAGCTGATGTCCGCGCCGGAGATCAAGCCGTCGCCGTCAAGGTCTTGACGGTACCTGGACTGCGGGTATCCGAAATATAGATCGGCGTCGTTTTGCGTGTTGTCCATGTAAACGGACACCACGGTCGCGTAGTCATTGCCGGAGATGATTCCGTCCATGTCGGAATCGCCCCAGTAGAACGACCCCGGCTTCTGAGCATGGGCGAGGATGGGAAACAAGAAGATAAAAGCAACAACAAATCCCCACAGCCTCTTGGCCATCAACGGCTCCAGCATTTTTGCCCCCTTTTTAACAGGAAAACCTGATTGTTTCCCTTGCTTACAGATATATAGAACCCCGAATCAGTTGTCAACCGAAAAATCGCTAATCTGACGATTGGCATAAGCGGTATTGCAAGT
>Ga0315294_10000408_pt1 | contig 46496 bp, 67 predicted proteins | sample YL17G13_40_MG_FD_203626 | JGI IMG/M metagenome (GOLD analysis project Ga0315294, IMG submission 203626) | Sediment microbial communities from Yellowstone Lake, YNP, Wyoming, USA - YL17G13_40 | ecosystem: Environmental > Aquatic > Freshwater > Lake > Sediment | place: USA: Wyoming | collected... | reverse complement strand
AGAAACTTCTGGATAGCGAGGGCCTTGTTATGTATCGCCCAGTTATTCATATTGTCCGGCAGAAGCAATATTTTCATTGTCTCAGGGCCTCCTCTAGCGCCTTCATACGGTCTTGATCATATAATGCCCAATAATGAAAATTATAAACTAATCCTCCAGCTCTAGGGTCAACTTCTAGTCCGAATTCATCGCATACCTTAATTAAAGTCGCGCTTATTCTATTCCAAGGCGGGAGGAATTTACTAATCGGTATATAAAAATTCTTATGATCTGCTAATCTCTTCTTCCAATAATCAAAACACAAGGTAAGATCATGCCTGATTTCTTCCTCGCTTATCACCGAATAATCCTTATGATCCCATCCATGCAGGCATATCTCCAGGTTAGGGGCGGTCATCAACCAATACCAGATTTCCTTATTCTCCCAGATATCTTTCATCAGGACCGCAATAGTGTGCGTTTTGTTATACTTAATGAAAAGGTCATGCACACGCCTCAACAAATCGCAGTTAGAGGTTACAGCAATGTCATCGTCGCGGTACATGTTAATCATAACATCCTCCTAATCTGCTCATCGATGATCCTGACCACTTCGCTATAGTCAGTTAATTTCCTAATGTTACTTTTAAGCCCTTCTTCATCCGGAGGAGTGCGTAAAATATTAAGTAGCGATTGCTTATCGCTAAACTTAGGCATATAAAGTTCCGCGTATTGGGAATGAATAAAAGTATCAGGAGCGACAACTCGGATTCCCCTGGCAATCATATCCAGTATTCCATACCCATAGCTTTCGTAGTGCGTAACGATAAAGGTCTCCAAGGTATCGGTCGCCTTCAGATATTCTGGAAAAGGAAGTTGCTTAAGTTGTTTCAAATATGGACTTATCCTGGCTTGCCGGTCTCCTACCTCAACACTCGGCTCATCCTGAACCTGCCTATATATATTAAACTCATCCTTAACTTCTTTTAGCCATTTCTCAATTTTATAAGTCCAATCCCAATTATTATCTACTTGCCAATGATCAACCATTATGGACTTGGGAATTTTAGGGACGTTCTGATATAATTGTTTATATATTGGAAGTGGTATAAGTGTTATTCTTTCACCAGAGGATTTAACCCCGAAACTAAAACTCCAGTCTGCGCCATCGGTCAAAGGAAACTCACAGATAGTAAATAACTTTTTGCATCCGGTAACGAACCTCACCGATTGCTTATTTAGTTCTTCCCAACTCTCAGTCAATCCTAAAAACAATACCGCATCAGCCTTAGGCAATTCCGTCCAGGCTATTTCATTCGGATAGTGGACATGATGAAATAAAATATTAATGCCTAACACCTTGAAATTTTCATACAGCGCGATAGTGATCTGATGCCAGCATTCCGTAGAATGTGCGATATCCAGGTCTTTCTGATCAGTGTGCCGGCCTAAGAGTAGCAACGTGTAAGGTTTTAACATTCTCTCCAAATGCCTTTCTCAAGGTAGCCGTGCCAACCGGGGCCTTGGGAATCTTCCGTAAAAAGAATAGACGGAGACACCGTAATAGTGCCGTCCTCATGCTCAACAACCGTATGCACAGATAATCTTCCCGGTCTATTCATGCCCGGCGGAATCATTATCCAGGAAATCTTGTCGCTTTTCTCAACAAACTTAGAATACTCGCCTGCATGTTCAGGCCATTCACCATCTGCTATTCGTTTACCCTGCGTTTCTTTAGTCATGTCTTGTCTTTCTGCTGAACACGTAATGCTCAATAACCGGCTCGCCATATCTTGCCATCGTGTCGAATATCTGAGTATAGTTAGGAGGCAATTCAAGCATCTTGCCGTCCCAATTTTTTACGGTCTCCTGGAGCACCCATTGAGATAAATGCATGTTGGGATGCTTGGCGTTATCCTCTAGCCATTTATCAATCAATTCTAAAGCCTTGGGGGTATAGTTAAAAAACATCGTTCCGCCCAAGAGTTCCTTTTCGTATGGATATCCGCCGCCGTATATTTCTGCTGTCTTAAGAAAATGCACGGCGAAATCAGCGTCGAGGTTATCGAATAATTCTGGATAGTGAATAATAAAAGCGTCACTATCAAGCCACACGATGGGTCTCTTGTACTTTAGTAACATCTCCTTAACAAAGTTCGCTCGACTATAAATAATCTTAAGCCAAGATTCTCCATCTGTTAATACAGGAACGATGTCCGTTTCTAACCCAAACTTAATAGCGGAACGCTCCATCGCCTTGGCAGCTGCTTCGTATTCATCGGTATAGAATGAAATTATAATAGGCCGTTTTATTTTTGGAATGTCTTCAAATTTACCAAACTCAAAATATTTTAAATTACTTTTAGGATTAAGATTAATAACCTTGGTATGATTATTTAATTGAAGAGATGCCGCGTGAAAGTCATCCTGGAAGACTTTATATAATTCATCACTCTGCCCCATATTTTCTGGATACCCTGAATGATAATTAGCGAGTTTGCCATCTATTCCATACAAATCAAAACCCAGAAGATAAATAGGATTGGCGCCTAGACAGGCAGCCAGCATGATAGCATTCAATCCTGAGTTGCCATATATAGGAATACCCCGGTAATAATCGTTAAAAGTGAAATCAGTCGGGGCCAGCGGATTGATTGTATAGATATCTTCCGGGAAGGGAAATGCCTGGACGTTAAGCCAAACTTTGTAACCTTTATAGGACCGGAACTTCTCTGTCGCTTCGATACCTAAATCTTTACTGCTCTCATACCATCCCCATACGCGCGCGTCCGTGCAGACATTGATTGCAGAGAATGAACATACCTCAAGGCCGCGATTAACTGTAATGACTAATTCGCCCTTGAGTTGGTTGAAATCAAAACTCTTAAGCGAAGGTCCCCCGCCAATAATAAAGCATCGTTTACCATTCCATATATCTTTCGGAAAGATGTCTTGAATGCGTTTATTGCTTCTCAGGTTACCTTGGCTATCTGTGATCTCGGCGAATGCCTCGACGGTTCTCTGCTCTGGACTCTTGACATCGCACATACGCACTACCTTGCTAACCATAAGTAACTCCTCTTAAGAGTAGGCCGGGAGCTTTTACACTCCCGACCTACAGATTACTTACAGGTTAAGCAAGTACGCAGCGCGCAGTCTGGTCAGTATCACCAACCGCTCCGCCATACCTCATCCAGCCGACCATTGTATCCGCGTAGGATTCGATATCGAACTTGTCGAAGAGGGTGAGATCCATTCTGTTGCCACCTTTACACTTTGCCTTCGGGAAACAAACATAGTAGTAAGAATTGCTGGCAAGCATAAGGGTGTACTGCGCCCGGACGTTAAAATTCAAACGTTCTCCGGATCCAACCACCGGCTGCTGAATCATCTTTAAGGCTCTTTCGATTCTTGATTTGATAGCAATCGGCGCGACGATCACGAATTGACTATTCGCATTAGCACCCACGCCTTTATCCTTAAGATCAGTAAGGATGGCTAAAATAGCAGCGTTGATGGTATTGACATCGCGAATCGAATCGTAATTTTCATTCGATGAAGCTACGGATGCCGGTGTTACAGCTGCCCAGGTACTCTGAATGTTGCCAGAAGCAGCGCCTGCGGCCTCTAACAGAGCGTAAAATGCAGCTGCCTTCGATGAATATGCTTTATTGCGGAATGCTATGGCGTTATCTTCGAGCGTCCAATACTGACGGTCGTCAATCAGTTTGCGATCCCAATTCAGACCGCCACCGTACATATCGAAGGTAACTTCGGTGATTGCACCGGACATTTTGAATATCTTCGCTTTTTCTCCGGTAAGAACCTTAGCGAAGGTTAAACCGCTTTCTACATCGAGAATCTTAAAACCTGCTTCATTGGTGCCGGTGAAATCCCTGATGTCGAAAATCTGCTCGTACCCTAAATCATAATCCGGCACGGCGTGGAACCTCTCGAGTATCTGCAGGATCTCTGCGGGAAAATCACCTTTTGTTGCGAAAGCCTGGAACGCCTTGCGGATCGGACTATCGACCGCAGCGGGCTGTCTCATAAAGTGCTGTAAAGCACCCACTACCTTGGCCCTTAGAGAAGGGTTTGCAAAATCTACCTTCGTCCAGTCGGCTATAATTCTGCCTTTCATCTGAATCCTCCTTGTTAAAACTATTAAGAACTCTTAATCCCTGTGGCTATCTCAGCCGAGTAAGTTAAGCCGCGCAGGCTCCGTTAAAATCAACAAGCACTTCCGTTGCCGTAGCACCGGCTGCCTCTAATGCCCTTCCGCAAAGCGTGTATGTGGAAGTCGTAGCGATGTCCAACTTATTCACGCTACCGTTGTAATACACTTTATCGCCTGCCGCGAATACGCAGGTAGTACCGACTCTCTTGGGTAAGAGAATCTTCTTTGCTCTGTACACTGCCATGCCTGTTGCCAAAGCCGCAATAGCATCAATAACCACGCAGACGGTATCCTCGACCTTGGTCAAAAACCCCGCCACATAGGTACTGGGGCTAGCCGCAGTGATTTTGATGGTTTCGAATTCTGAACATCTTAATTTCAATCCTGTTTCTGCCATTTGAATCCTCCTTTTATTAATTAAACTTTTGTCCTTATTTCTCTCCGCTTCTTAAGGACCCATCGAAGCAGGTATCGCGAACTTGCGTTCGTCAGTTATTCCTTCGGTATAAAATCATTATTCGCTGGAACGTCTAAATCTTTCTTTTCTCCACCCTGTCCATCTGTATTCGGCGTACCTGTAGCCAGAGCAGCCGCGGCCTCTTCAGGCTTAATACCCATCACCTTGGCATACTCGCCGAACTCCTTTACTTCTGTATCTAGATATTTATCGAACTCCAACTGCAATTCATCGCCGGATTTATCCGACTTGAATGACCCAAGTCGCCTCTCTATGAATGCCTTTTGTTTGTCGTTGAATTTCCGCGCCTCATTAGACTTCGTAAATAATGTGCCGACCTGAGTCCTGCTTACCTGTTCGCCGAGCGTCTTAATCTTGGTATCCTTCTCCCCTAATTCTTTTGTAAGTGTGATAACTTTCTCGCGTTCTTTGCCAAGTGATTCCTCTATCCTTTTAGCGTGCTCATATTCCGTCTGCTTCGCCTTCTTCGCCGGTTCGCTCGCAACGATTTCTTCCGGTGTAAAAATATCCGTAACTTTTAATCCTAATTCTTTTATCGCGTCCAACACTTCCTGCTTTTCCATGACACCCTCCGTTTTACGGTTAAACTGCGACTCCTTTGAGAACGCCTGCAATGTCCCCAATAAAGTAGCCCCCGGGAATGCAGGGGTGTTCATCTTTGACGACCCCAACGCTATTCCCGTTATTTTATTGATATCTATCACATCACCGCTTGCCACTCCCTTCGGAACATATTCAACCTCTCCTTCTATTGAGGCTACATCCAAAAAAAGTTTGCTGAATTGCGGATATATATAAGTAACAGCAAGCGCACTTAACTTATCTCCCATCATCCTCACGGATTTTCCGACTAATTCGCCTATCTTCTCGCGTCCGGTATGATCGTTTGTATCTCCGTGATTATTGAATATCGGGGTGCCGTATTGCAGCTTCTCACCCAACTTAAATATCATATTTTTGACGTAGTGATAGGCCTTCACTATCTTACTGCCGAAGGACAGCTCCTGAGCATTAGCCACGCCCTCATGCCCAATGCAGAAAACCTTAAACTCAGGCTTAGAGTCAGTCTCTTTTATCCGCGTAATAGTATCGGCCGGAACCATCTCAAGGATCTCACGCCTGGCTAAGTTCTGAAGTTCGGCTCTGATGATTATCTTTTTCATATAGACTCCTTTAATGATATATATGCTGTCCTAAATTCCATTTCGCAACGTAAGACCAGTCCCTAATTCGTTTAAAATACCCTTGGCTCAAAAGAATTCCAGTGACGGCTAATAATACACACATCATTGTGCTGCCCCCGTTCCTGCCGGTTGTCCATCTACCGGCTGCACCGTTTTCTCTTGATTCTTGATCGCCTCCATCATCTTGATGGCACTATCCTCATTTGCCTTCTTTATCTTCTCCGGGTCAGCATCCGGAATCTTAGAAAGCATATAATCCAAATCAATAACATTGGCGTTATATAAAGGCAACCACACATTCGCCAACTCCTGAAGTTTCGCCTCGGTGACCTGAAGTATTGATGCCTTAACTGTATTCTCTTTGTAGCCGGTCTGAAATTGATTCGCCATGATTAAAGCCTTGTTAAACAACTCCTCGTAGAATCCTGTCCAAATGCTGCGCTCTTTACTGCAAGAGGCGTTGATGAACTCAAATAAATCCGTACTCACTGCGCGATTGCTCATCAAATCCGGATACCCTAAGAAATGTACCGGTACTCCCGTGGCGCCCGATATGACCTTAGCCAACGCAATGATTTCTTCTCTTAATGCATTCGTGCCTACGGCATCCGCACCCACGAGCTTATATATGGCATTCTTGATAACCAGGAGTTTCCCTACATTCCACTTGACCTTTTCCAACGTTTCTGAGATAGTCTTAGCATCCGCATCCGCATTGCATTCAACCACAGGTGTAGGCGAAGCAAATAAATGATTTATCTTGCGCCAGTCATATAACGCCTTATCTAAGTTCTCGCACTGCGTAAGGACCTTGGCGGTCTTAGGCATAAGGTCATTAACTTTACTGAGCCGGCCAGCGAATTTCTTATAGACAAACTCTTCAGCCTTTAACGTAACTTCTTTCTTGGCTTCGCTATCCTGATAAGTCACGCTTTCATACTTCTGATAGTCACCAGTAGCAGTATTGACTTTGTATCCATTAACCGAATACGATATAAACCGAATGTCTATTTGCTTCTTATCAATATTAAGTATCAACTTCACCAAACACCGGCCCTCAATCTCTGCTTCTTTAGCCAGGTCCTGCGGCATCTCCTCATCGAGATTATTATGCTCAATGAACCCCTTGATGAATTCGAACTCTCGGGACTTCTTATCTTTCGGCACAAGCTTAATCCCCTGGCCAATAATGAAAGCACTGCGCAGATCTATGATATTGCCGACCTGCAACACGCCCCAATCCGCGGTGCCCTCATACTTCTTGGCGAGCTCCTGGATAGCTGTTTTATACTCTGAATAAAGGTTACCGGAATATGCCTTGCGCTCAATAACGTCGCCCAGGAGGATATCAATAGAATGCTGTTGTTCAGTAACTATCTTTCTTAATTCCTTGACTTCCATTCTTGCAGGAAATAGATTTTTAAATAGATCCATGCCTACTCCTTATTTAATAAACGCTGTGGGTCGAAACATAAACCTCGGCTTCATCATGCTTAAGAACCGCCTTAATCGCAAATCCCAGGGCATCCACGTCATCATCGATATCTCCGCCATTACCGTCAAAATTAATAAGATGTTCTATAAGTTCCGCAATCTTCTTATGGCCGCGCTTAAATCTTAAAGTGCCGTTTTCAACCAATGCCTGGAATTCCATAGCACGAACCATTTTATCTGTAGATGTCTGCTCGCATTCAACCGGCACAGCAATGATTTGGCCTCTTTTAATAGACTCTTCCTGGGCGACCTCAACAATGCGCTGCCGAAACGCCTCCCCGGCATTATTCTGTTCAAGTTTAATTTTGCTATATTTCTTGATGATCTGCTGATTAACGGTATGTTTAGCAAATCCACTAACGGTTAATTTTTCCAAAAAGCAATCATCGACATATAGGAACCCCGATTCATCCAAACACACATCAACCAAAGAAGTATTATCATTGGCCGTTTTGGTGCTGGTTGCCGTATCCATGCCACCTCCGCGCCTGGAGATCTCTATGGGAAGATTATCGTAAAACTTAAACCATTCTCTTTTAAATTTCTGACTTTCCGGATCCTGCGGCATTCCCTGGTAAAGCGCAAACCATACCCGGGACCCGACTTTTTGTTTTGTCTTTAGAAGCACATCTTCCGGATATCTTTCCGGCCACAAAGCCTCGCCCCTTTTTCTCCCAAGGATATCGTCGGTTTCTGCCAGGGCCGGAAAATTTATAACTTCCCAATCAGAATCTTCTTTTAAGATGCGTCCGGCTAAATCATCCTGATGCCACCTGGTCATAACCAGGATAATCGCGGCATTAGGCTCCAACCTGGTCAAGACAACACTTCTGTACCAATCCCAGACTTTATCTCTTATTAGCTGCGATTCGGCTTCTTCTTTATTCTTAAAAGGATCATCTATGATAAATAAATGCGCGCCATATCCTGTAGTAGAACCGCCTACGCCCTGGGCAAGCAGGCCACCAAGATGGCCAGCAATATCCCAGTCTTTGATCTGCCGGGAATCTTCAGCCGTTGAAATATTAAAAATTGTCTTATACCTACGGCTCTCAATCAGGTCTCTTACATCCTTAGAGAAGGACCTGACTAAGGTGAAAGCGTATGAAGCCATAATGATGTTATTGTCCGGATGTTTACCAATATACCAGGCGGGAAATTTCTTCGAAATGGTTTCAGACTTACCATGTCTTGGCGGCTCATAAATCATTAAACGCTTAATATCTCCGCGCTCAACCGCCTCAAGTTTATCTATAAGATGCTGGATGTGCGGAGGATTCTGATAATTCTTATCGTTATACCGGCAGAAATCAACGAAGTGCCGGCGCGCTTTCTCGGCATAGGCGCTTACTAATATTTCTTTATCTTTTCTGGGTAACTCCAGTAATGATACCATCCAACTCCTCGTCCTTAAGGATGCTTAATGGGTTAACAATGTTTCTGATGATATTGGTGTTGTTGACTAATGCGCGCTTATCGGCCCAACGTTCCGGGGCGCGGTTCATAAGATAAAACATGCAGGCAGTAGGGTCAGGTGTAAGTTCTTTAATAACTATCTTTTGAATTTTAATTTTGGGATTTTTAATATCGCGTTCAATGTGGACTTCGCGATATTTATAACCGAGGGCACGTTTATAAAGTGAGGCTTCTACTTTTTTAACGCGTTTATTTTCGGAATCATCTTTGGCGATTTCTACTAAGTGGTATAAACGAGAATTATTATCTTGCCACCTTTTGAATGTTCGATAAGATATTTTTGCTTTAACGCAAGCGTCAAAGATACTTTCACCTGCGCGAAGGAACGCGATGACTGGTTTTATCTTTAACCGCTTTTTATACATAGGCGTTCTGACAAAATAAAAAAACCCGCCCTGTGTGCTAGCACAGAACGGGCTATAAATCTATTAAACAGGGAGCGACCCTATTTGCTTAAAGCTTAATTGGAAAATCCGATAAAATCAAATAAAATTAACGAAAGATAGTAACTCTTGAATTCCTTATCTGGTCTGTCTTCCTATAAAATTTATCCCAATATTTTCTGCCTTGCTCAATCTTATACTTATACTGGCACTCTGGATGCCCGCAGGTCTTTCTTATCTTTGGTCTAACCCCGCAATAAGGGCATTGCTCTGGCATATCACCACCTCACATTTTGATAAAACCCTTAATCTTAATATATACTCTCGCCAATAGATAACTCCCTAAATTGCAAAATCCCCTGGGAAAATTCGCAGGCGTGAGGGGTTATTTGACGCTTGCCTTCTTTTTTCTGACCTTTCTTAATATAGATTTGTAATCTTCATACCTGCGCACGGAACGCGATTCTTCTCTTTGTGTTTCTCCTAATTCAACCGGAAGTCTAAAAAGAGAAGTAACGCGATATAAAGATTTAAGGCAAGCGGCTCTCGTACGATAATCTTTTACCGAAATAGCACTCGTACTTTTTCCGTTTGTTATATACCAAAGCCATTTATCATTCTTTCCGCGCTCTGCTATGATTTTTAATCCTCTCCAATGTGCCAAATTAAAAGCACATGAAATTCTGGTAAACGCTTCTTTGATTTGTGCAAGCTCATCAACAAACTGTCCAAAGCTATCTGGGATGATAAGTTGCATCTCTTTTTTGCTCATTTTTTCACCTCCTCAAATAATAACTCAACCGGTATTTTTAGAATTGCCGCGATTTGTGATTTTTGCGTGGGTGAAAAATAACTTTCTTTAAGCATACCGCAGCTGAAATAATTTAACTTCCACAAAGCCACCTTTGCTCGTTGTGCCAGCTCTTCAATGGTTAAATTCAAGCGCTTGCGCTGAATAGTGAACAATTCAACATTTGTCATGTCCATATATACCCCCTTTACCCCTCCTCCTGTTCCCAAACGCACATTTCTAACTCTAACAGATTTATCCCTTCCTCTTTAGTTAAGTCATCCAGCCAAAGAAAATAAAATTTTGAATCTATCATTTGACAGAATAACTTTTTCATCATCTCTCCTCCATCTCCTCTCTTAGTACAATAACACCATTACTTTTTTTCCCCGCCATCGCCAACTTTACCGCCTCCGGAGTGATATTATTGCGAATGGTAATGGTTAACTCTTTCTTCCTCCATCTTCTCGAGCAGCGCCGCATATTTTCTTTCTTGCATGCCGGATTATTGCACACGCGATGCCAGAAGCGGATAGGCTGAAATTTAATCTCACAGCCTAGTGCTCGGATGATACAGTAACGCGGTTTTAAGGGTGGCATGTTTATCCTTTTTATAATGTTACTTTAGTTGCGGTTTTACTTGCTCCACCATCGCACTATGCCGCTTATCACCCACCACCAGAATAATATCCCGAAAGCAAACATACTTAACCAGACGAATAATTTTGACCAATAGATTTTCATTTATCCCCTCTGCATGCGGTGCACAGATTGCGCTTTTTATCCGTCCAGGCACACGGAATCCCATCAGTAATACATGGAGTCTCCTCCGTGCATCCGCATATCTTACATGTCCCAGGTGGGAATACTCCCTGGTCTTTTAGCCTATGTTTATTTTTGCGCATTGCTTTACTCCTGGTTTTATCACCGAGCTGCAGTTTGAGTTTCAGGCTTCGTCACCTTTGAAGGTCTTTTCCCACACTTCGCGTTTGTCAGGTACATTCGGCTATTTTAATTTTCCTCTACTTCAATACCAGCTCCTTTTAACATCTCCTGCACTTGGCCCCTGGATTTAATAAGTTCGCTGCGCAACTGCTTAAGAGTGCCGCGGAAATGTTCCAAGAGTTTCTTGTAACCAGCATCAATCTGCGTAAGAAGCGTAACGAGTTCCTGGATGTTAACATCTTCACTATCCTGTGATGTTTTTTTCGTGAGCCTCTTTTGTTCTGTCCGGGCTATCGCGCGGCTTGCTACCCCCCCCTGTTTTTTACCCTTGCCTTCTCTGCCATAACAAACATAACATACCCGCGAGCTATTCAATGCAATGTGATATGTCGCCTTGAAGAAATCAATTATCTCCTTATTCCTCTTGCCCTCCTTAGCCATTGCCCGAATCTGCTCTTCCTGCGCCTCCGTAAGTTTTAATCTTGCCATGATTCACCTCCTCTCTAAATTTGCCAGGCTGCCGGCTGGCCTTGGATTATTAGTATCTGTTCCAGCCGGCAAGCGCTGGGATTATATTAACTGTTCATTAACACAAAGCATAAGCTCGGCAAATCCGACATTCTCTTTGCGCGATAAATCAAATAACCACTCCGCAAAATCAATTACCCGGGTCCATTCATTAAGGCTGATCGGCGTATTTTCGCGAAGAAGATAAAGGGCGCCTTTCTTGTTTTTGTAGATAATGGTGAGTTTTTTCATTTCACCAACTCCTTCGGCACCTTACCCTTGGGCGCAGACTTCAGAATAAATGCTACCAAGGCACCCTTTTTATCTTCAACCGTATCGATATTAATCTTTATCTCCCCGGCCAATTTCACCAGCTGGTCCTTAGTGCAGGCCTGCAGATAGCTTTCCGTGATCACATAATCCTTGGCTACATTAAACCCAAGCTTGGTTGATAAAAATTCAAGGTCATCATCCATAAGATATTCGGATTTCTTGGAAATAACCTTGACGATAAACTTCTGAACAGCCTCATCGCCTAATTCATAGAGCTTGGGGATATCCCAGGTCCTGGTCCAGCGGTCGCTCTTCTTTAGCTTCAAGATATCATTGGCTTCCCCCACCCCCAGATCTTCCAGCAGGATGTCCAGGATCACCACGTTCATGCAACGGCGATCCTTGGCGGTAGAGACTTTGTTGACCCAGAACCCACGCTTAGCCTCGCGCACTCGATTCATAGTCTTGGCCTTCGCCAGGTCCTTAGAACTGCGGCCGCTCGAACTGTCGGCGCTCACTTTGATCCCGGCCTTCTTCAGGGCATTAGGGATGTCGATGTTGTTGATCATCTCGATGACCTTCCCGGTGTACGGCTGGATCGCAAAGACCGTCCTGACGTCCTTCGATGCCTTAAGGATATCCTTGAACGAAACGTACTTGCGCCCGTAGTAATTCTTCTCCTCCACGTTGGTGTATTTATTTTCCGGCGACTCATCATTCTCGTACTTAAATAACTTCTTGGCCTCTTCCTGCGAAATGACCTGCCTGCCCTTCTTCGTCAGGTCCGCGATCGTGCGCTGCGTGAATGCGTTCCTCTTCGCCTCGAAGCATGCCGGGTCCGTGCACGTATCGGCACCGCTTACGTCCGCAAAGAGTTCCTTCTGATTACCAGTACGCTTGAGGCATTCCGCGCACGACACCTTGCCGGCGAGGCCTTTCTCTTTGGTGTCGAACTGCGCCTCCTTAAGCTGCAGCATAAAGTGTTTGTGGATATATTCCTGCGCCTCCCTCAGTTGCATAGGATTACCCCGGCCGTATTCTCCGCGCGCCACCTTGCTGCCCGCTTCCTTCTGCAGGTGCGCCGGCACCCTGGCTACCAGGAGCGCTACTGACGGAGAGAATTTCCCGTCATAAAAAAACTTACGGTTCTCCGGTATCAGCTCGCACAACTTCAACCGGCCGTAAATATATGTTGAGCTCTTGCCAACCTTAGCGGCGATATCCTTGGCGTCTTTGTATCCATGCTTCTTTAAGAGCTGCTCATATCCTTCAGCTTCCTCCAATGGATGGATATCTTCGCGCTGCAGGTTTTCGATGACCATGCACTCGAGGACCTGCTGATCCGTTAACGTCCGGATCACCGCGGGAATCTCTTCTAGGCCAGCTGCGACAGCTGCGCGCATGCGCCGCTCACCGCAGACGAGTTCAAAATATCCCGGCTTACTGTTCAATGGTCTCGCCAGGACCGGGTTAAGGATTCCTTTCTCTTCCACCGATGCAGTTAACTCCTTCATCTTCGCCGCATCGAATGTTTTCCTCGAGTTAAACGGCGAAGACTTAATATTTACTAATTTAATTAATTTCATATCCATGTTTTCCTCTCCTTAGGCCTTCAAGGCCTCTTGAGTAAGTTGTTGATAAAATTTTACCGCCTTTTCATTCGCCATGATTAATTCCGGCCGAAGATTCACTACTGATAACCCCTCTTTGCTTCTTACCCTGGATAACGCGACATACGCCTGTCCGCATTCAAATATCCCTTCACAGTCGACGTGCATTTTGTCGAGTGTCATTCCTTGCGATTTGTGGATACTGATCGCCCAGGCCAAACGCAGAGGTATCTGTATCCTTCGCGCGACTTCTATCTTATCCACGATAATACGCGCACAGATCTCCGGGCCGAAAGACAAAGTTACACCGTTGTCAAACTTTACTTCTACACCTCCTTCCGTTATATTTATCACCTCCCCCGTGGAACCGTTGATTAATCCTAAATCTATTTCTTTATTAATAAGAAGCATTACCCTCGCGCCAATTTTCAAATAAAGGTCCTTCGGCGCCAGGCAATTTTTATAAATCAGCGATATCGCCTTGCCTTCTCCGGAGTCAATCGCTTCAAAATACCGAGTGGGTTTATTTATCGCACGAAGCTTATCGAAGTTATACGCATCAGCCAAACGATTAAGCGCAAATAACCGGATCGCATGCTCATCAGTTTTATAGCCTTGGATATCCATTGCCTTGCCTATCCGGATATTACCTAAGGCTGCCAAGAATTCTTTATCGGTCTGTCGGTATACCTTTTCTAAGAGTACAGTCTCAAAATTGGCTTCTGTCCAAACGTTACTCTCAAAGGCGAAGTTAGCTGGCAGCTGCTCATCTTTTGCTACCGGCGGAAGTTGTAAGAAGTCTCCAATAACGATAAGTTGAATTCCGCCGAAAGGATTTTTATTGCCCCGAATAAGCTTAAACACTGCATCTATTAAATCAAGAATCTCCGCGCTGAGCATTGAGATCTCATCAATGGCAAGTAGTTTGCAATTGCGTATCCTATCGCGTGTTTCGGAACGTATGCGCCAATAAACTTCATCTGCAGACCGTTCACCGATACCTATTCCGGAAAAACTGTGTATTGTAGTTCCGGATACATTGATGGCCGCCATGCCGGTAGAAGCTGTCACATCCATATCAAAATCTTCGCGCAACTGGTTTAGGATATAGGATTTTCCCGTGCCGGCTGAGCCAGTGATGAAGATGTTACGGCCGGAATCGATTAAGGATTTGATGTGGTTATACATTTCCGCTTTCGCTTTTCTGCTGCCCTTTTCTTGTAATATTGTTTTGATTCTTCGGACTGTGGAGGATTCATTTTGCTATAATCTATCTTTTGCCCAGGACTGATTCCAAAATCTTTATGCATTCCCATCGAATACATCAGAGCCATCAAAATGCCTAATCTGGTTGAGTGGTTATTCATACCACCCTCACCACCTTTGCCTTAAGGTGCTTTATGGCTAGCGCTATCTCATCCGGGAGCATCTTCTTAGTCAAAAGCGCAACTGTTATGATATCCCGCTTGTCTTGAGATAGCGCGTGCCAAGCATTGTCTATTTTGACTTCAAATTTAGCGATGCGCATCCTGTCCGCGGCCGGATCCAGGATGTCTTGCCTAAAACGGGCGTACAGGTCTAGGAATGCCGCGCAATCATCCTGTTTTGTTGCTTCTTGAGCTAATCGGTGTTCAAACATACCTACCTCCGATTTCCTGCCAGTCCCTGCCAGCTACTGACAGTTCCATTTTTTGACTACTGGCAGGCGCAACTTTAATGTTTTGAGAATATTGCGAAACCCCTGCCAGCACTGACAGTGTTTTTGCCCAAAATGTATATTACGTCTGCATAATGCCATTTTGACTTCACTGAAACCGTCCAGAGTGGAAATTAAACCTGTACGTGAAATATTCCAGAAATGCTGTCAGTCTGTCAGTGCTACATTTAAACATAACGTTTTCAATCATTTACGCCTGCCAGTGCTCATTTTTTGCTACTGTCAGTGACTGTCAGTAGCTGTCAGTAATTTAACTTCAACCAAGTTTTTAATCTCTTCGTTGCATTTCTCATAATCCAGGGTTATGCACCTGCGCCAGAAACCATTAACTTGCTTTCGTACACTTAACCCTATAAATCCTTCTTCTTCTTTGAAGTAACCTCGCAGGCTTGAGGATTTCATCGGATCCTTGCCGCGCTTCCGAGCATCCGCGGACCAGAGATTATAGAGTGCCTCAAAATAGAGAAATATCTGTCCTTCCTCAACTAGCCAATAATGGTCTTTAAGATCTCCTTTGTGCGCCATAACCTGTAGATCGGAAATAAACTCATGCATCATATTATCTTTCTGATAATCCGTATTCGTCTTCTTCGCTTCCTGGATGATCATATCTGTAAATGCCAGATCCTCTTCCCCAAAGGTTATCGCGTGGCCTGCGCACAGGACCGCATGATTAACGGCTGTCCGGTCATCCACGCCGGCATGCTTAGTTAGATAGTCTTTTGCTTCGGCCAAGACGCGCATGAATAGATCTAAGTCACGCTTTTTATTCTTAATTATCTCCAGAATATGATGGGAAAATTTTGACTTGTTGCGCGTAAACCAATCATAATGATTAATAATGCGGCTCTTTTTAATAATTTCAATCAGGATGCTGCGGTTCAGGATCGCATTGTCATTCGGTGTTTCTTCACCGGCGATGATGAGCGTACCGCGGACCTTAGCTTCGCGGATACCAAAATTCGCCTTGATCCCTTTACCCGAACTCTGTCGGTTATAAACGTTGCGAAGGAATCCTGTTTTGAAGGAAATATCTGAAGTGTTTCTGAATTCATCGAGGAACACGGGTAAACTTGAATAATAACCAAGCGCCCTTTGAATGGCCACAACTGTCGTTTGCGACAATGATTTGCCAGCGTCTTCGATTCCAAAAAGACAGGTGATCCACTCTGCAATTGTCGACTTACCCGATCCAGTCCGTCCCGTAATAAAGAGAAATGGAAAACATCCGTAGACATCGAAAATATCCTCCAGGTAAGGTATGGCCGAAGCCCACCCGAGGCACTTCACAGCCTCTATTTCGCCGATAGTATCAGTTAATCTCTTCTTAATTTCCAGGATATCGCAAGGCGTAAGTGATACATAAGGTATCCCTTCAGAAATTTGCGTCTTACCGCTAGTGACTCCCAGGGCAATTGGTTTGATGCCCTTTTTCTCAAGCCAGAAAATATGGTTCTTATCCGGCCGCATCTCCTTTCCTTCTTTATCAACCGCAACATTTCCGAATAACCAAAGACCTTCCGATTCTATCCAGCCGATATGATCCGGTTCGATAATATGCCGGCCGTCATCCTCCAGGAAGAGGCCTTCCCAGATATTAGAGAGATCTTCTTTGTGTCCCCGCCAGATAAAATTACCATGCCGAAAACAAAATGTAGTGAACCCTTCAGCTCCGCCCATATCTTCCGGGTTAATCGCAAAACATGATGAATGATCGCCGAATTCATTGGTGAATTGTATTTCGCGGATTATCCCTTCAGAAGTTTGGTGCGTGGCGATAATCTTCATGGTGAAATTAGCGATTTCTTCATCCCACTCAGTCTTGCCCCGGCGCCTTGTAGCAACATACTTGCCAAATTCCCTGCGGATATGCGAGCGGAAATATTTCAGGCTCATCTTACGTCTGATAACTATCTGCGCCTCCCTGTTCAATTCTTCAACATATTGCTTAGCTGTTTTAGATGAGGCAATAACTATAGATAGGTCATTCTTAGTTTTGCCCTGGGCCAGGGCACCATCGATATCGGCTTTACCTTGTACACGCCAGGAATCCGGCAACGTACCCACCTGCGCCCGGAAACCTTCAGCATCAAGTTGTCGTGCCATAAAGTAAGCATAGAATTCAGTATCGTGGCGATCTGCAGGATTATCTTTATAGTTCTTGTATTTCGGATCTGATTTTTCTTCATTATCAAAGAGGATACAGATATTATGCGCCTTAACATCGTTCAGGAATTTAACCAGACGTTGAAAGTTATCTTTAGAGAATGAACTGATTCCAGGAACAGCGATCGCCGGGATACCTAACTGAGCGGATGCAACAGCTTTAAATTCACCTTCTGTCATTATGAGATCGGATACGATATTCCAGTCTGGACAGTAGATCTCAACCGGAACAGAAGAAAGACCAAGCTTATGAGGCCTCAGGAGATAGCATTTGCCTGCAGCATTAAGATAAGGAATAATAATTCGATTATCAAGGAGTGTAGGCGAGAGTGTAGCGTCCTTGCCAGATGCAACGCAGATTCCATTTGCAATAAGCGATTCTTTATCAAATTCCTTAATGATTTCTTGCTCTAATTCCAAGAGGTATTTACCGCCAGAAAAAAAGCGCAGTTTTGTGATTGTGTCATCAGAAAACCCGCGCTTACCTCTTAACTCTTCTATATGTTTATCGGAAAGTTTCCCGTGATTGGTGATAAATTCATAGATAGTATTCAAAGTTGACTCCTTAAAATATATAAAGACAAGGCCCCAGTTTCCTGGGGCCATTGGTTATTCCTGTGTTTCCGGTGCTGCTGCAACTTCGGCCCCTTGGCCTTCTTCGTGGACTTTAAGGTCCTTAGCCTTTGAAGCAAACTGCTCATATAACTTTTCAGCTTCTTTATATATCTGCTCATCAGCAGGACCTGCAGGTTCGACAGTAAGCACATAATATGTGTTGCTATCTTTCTCTTCTTTTTTAGTGCCAAGGCGATATTTCTGGCTGAACATATCTCCGCCAGCACGTAAGGCAAGCGAGATTAACTTCTTTCCGGCTTTAAAAGAAGTTTTCGAGAAAGACAAAATCACAGGGCCTTGCTGTCCCGAGAAGAGGCAAAAGAAGTTCATAAACTTCGTGGCCTTAGGCTTTTCGCCATTGGGTCCGAACTGAGCCTCTTCGATTACCCGCGGATCAAGAGGATCCGTACTACGCCAGATGATTTCTCCGGCATCAAAAGCGGGGTCGAAATTAGAATCCTCTTTCTTGCGCGAATTAAAGCGTATCCAGTTCGTGAATTTGAATACCGGAACGAATTCTGCCTGCAATACCTCTTTTGTTAAAGAATTAGCAACCATCCCGGGTTTATACTTGCCGTCGCCTTTTTCCAGGCTCTCCTCAACTTCCGGAGACTTTGACTGTAAGAGGCTTGCACGTGGGATAATCAAATCTTCCCGCTCGATTGGTTCTTCAAAACCGCGGCCCCCTGTTCTTATTGCTGGTGCACCTGCTCCTGTTTTCTGCATTTCGTTCATGCTACTCCTCCCTTTTTAGCCACATAGTGGCTGGGTTAATGATTCTTTATAAAATTACACCTGGTGTTCGGCTGTAGGTAGTAAGTTAAAAATTCCGGCAGCTTATCCCCTCGATCTAAACACCTGCCCACAAAACCATTAAGGCTTTGCGGATGTATAGCAAGCTTGATTATGGCCTCCTCGCCTTTTTGCTTAACGAATCCGAAGAGCTCTTCTTCGAATTCGTTATTTGTCTGCGCCCGTACTAATGGTGCCAGCAAGGTCACCGAGCCTATCCCGTCATATTTCGCCGTTGTTTTGGCGTCTTTTTCAGTAAGCATCTCGACGAGAATAGCCTCAAGCCTATCGAACTCTGCCGTGGCTTTCTTCAATTCGGATTCCAAAAACTCCTTATTGAATTTTGCCCCTCTGAGTTTTATAAGCAGGTCTTTTTCGGTCATTACTGCGACTATCATTTATCATCACCTCCTTTTAGCCAGGCTGCCGACTTGTGCCTACTCTTATTCATTGGCACTTATCACGTCACGGCCCGGGTCGTCCGAATTCGTATCGTGGTTAAGGCCACGACCTGTATCGGCAAGCACTGGGATTAATTAACCAATACTAAATCTTTGTTTTCTGCTAACAAAGCCAACTTTATCACTTCCAACACTTCTTCAACTGATCGACATATATGTGCCCGTCCACCGCTTGATTTAATCTTATCAATTGTATAAGTCTGTATCGGCTCAACCTTACCGCAGGGAGTTTTCAACTCAATGAAGATATGCACCCCCCGGATAATAATTAAGAAATCCGGTATCCCCGCAGTAAAGCCGTCGTGTATCTTCCAGATAAAAGCTAAAGGATAGGCTTTACGGACGGTTGCGCGGACGGAGTTTTTAAGGGATGTTTCAGTCATGACTTTGCTGTGGCCTCTTTAATCCCTATTTCCTTAACTATCCCGTAGCACACTTCACCACCTTCTAATCGTCCACAGGTAATAGTTTTTTCTTCATCACTTTGTAATTTTCTCCACCAACAAACACCAGCGAAAACACGCAGAGAAAATTTAAGAACTTTATTACAAGAAATAAATAAACCACTAATAATGCCCCAACCGGCTTCAATGCCCCAACCGGCTTTAATGCCCCAACCGGCTTCAATGCCCCAACCGGCTTCAATGCCCCAACCGGCTTCAATGCCCCAACCGGCTTCAATGCCCGTACCGGCTTCAATGCCCCAACCGGCTTCAATGCCCCAACCGGCTTCAATGCCCGTACCGGCTTCAATGCCCTCACCGGCTTCAATGCCCTCACCGGCTTTAATGCCCCAACCGGCTTCAATGCCCTCACCGGCTTCAATGCCCTCACCGGCTTTAATGCCCTCACCGGCTTCAATGCCCGTACCGGCTTTAATGCCCCAACCGGCTTCAATGCCCTCACCGGCTTCAATGCCCGTACCGGCTTTTGCCCAGAGGTATCCAGTGATTTTTATTTTTGCGAAGAATACCCACCCAAGACCAGCTTCGATTTCGATATGTCCTTGGTAATCCGATACATCAATCTTGCCGATGTATTTATTCTTTACGTCAAAATCCTGTTTTGTTAATTTCAACGTTTCCATATCTCCTCCTTTTAATTAACACACACCTCAATAATCTTTGATTTAAACGGAATAAGAACCTGCGCAAATTTTGCCGCTAACCTTGAAGAAAACGGCTTTGTCCAGTATGTCTTGCCGTCATGGCCAATAAACTCAACGATGTATCGCATGTTAATTGCCTTCCGCTTTAGCGATGGCTTGTTTTATAAATTCAAGATTACCTTCTTTATCATCAACACAATCACCAAACATAGCATCAAAAATAGATTTTACTCTTTTACACGCCTCCAATAAATCAGGCGCAGCAGCGATAAGGCGGGCGTTGGCCATACCTTCTTGAGGGTCTTTACAACAATGTTGATATACAATACATAAGTTGCCCCAAGTATTAGCAGAAATGCCTATTTGCCCTCCTTCTCTATCTGTAAAATCTTTATATTGTTCATATCTCCACGGTGCTGGTGTATGTTTTGTCATCCCTCCACCTCCGCCATTTCTGGCCTTACCATCCTGTATAATATCTCCGTCGCATCCTTCTTCTCGCGCAGGACCTGTAGAATCTCTTCGTCAATCGTTCCTTTGCAGAGCAGATGTATATAGGTACATTTATTTATTTGCCCCGCCCTGTGTATCCGGCCGCGCGCCTGTTCATAGGATTCCCATGAATAATCTAATGAATAAAATATCTGCAGGCTGCAATTTACGAATGTCAGTCCGTGGCCAGCACTGCGCGGATGCGCGATAAGATACTGCGTAGTACCTTCTTTAAACGCCGTAATTGCTCCATTTTTATCTTTAGTCTCACCGTAAAGAGTAACTGCTGAATCTCCCAGTAAAGCTTTAATTTGCTTAATCTCATGTTGAAATTGACACCAAATAATGACCTGCTGTTTTCCTGCTTCCTCCAGAACATTTTCCAACTCCTTAAGTTTTACTCCTCCATAATCTATATCGACGACATCGCTTGTGTCGTTTATCGCAAAGCCACTTGTTATCTGGCGTAACTTCATGATTTTTGTCAAGGCTACCTGGGCTACAATGCAGGACTCTTTAATCTCGGCGATAAGGTCATTCTTCATTGATTTATATATAGAGGCTTGTTTCTGGCTCATTTCTATGCTGCGTACTTCATCCACCTGGTCAGGGAGGTCAAGGCAGTCAGCTTTCCGCGCATAATGGGCGTAAGAAGATATCCTCTCCATTAGGTCTTTGCGTCTTTGTGTGGTCATGGCGTAATGCCATCCGCGCTGAAACATCTGCTGCGCAGCAAATTTGCTATACATCTGCCCGGAAGTGAATTCCTTCTGTCCGTTTCTCTCCCGCTCCAAATGGAAATAATAATTCCTGAATGGATAAAAACTTTCATGTACGATGCCCGGATTAATAAAATTCATCTGCGCCCAATATTCGGTTTCGCAGTTAGGTGCCGGCGTGCCAGTCATAACAATGCGGTATTGAAAAAGATGCCGTAAGGCAAGAAGCACTTTAGTAGTTTTTGCTTTATGGTTTTTAATTCGGGATGATTCATCCAAGACGCACATAAAATTACCAACATTAAGCGAGTAGCGCAGCTGTAATAATCTTTGTCCACTCAATAGCGATTCATAATTAAGGATATAAATATCAACATCTTTATAGTATTCAATCGCATTTTCATGTAAGTTTATGTATGTAAAACAGGTGAATTTTTCAATGTCTTCACCCCATGCGGATTCGATAAGAGATAAAGGACAGATGACTAAAAGTTTCAAAGCTGGTGTTTTATAATGGCTGAATATTTCCAAAGCCGTACGTGTCTTTCCACAGCCTATCTCATGGAAGAGCGCGCCACTTCCATCGATACTCGCAATAAAATCGATTGCTTCTTTTTGGTGGTTAAAAAGTGGTATGGTGTTGCTCATTGGCTTCATTCAACTCATCCTCAAGTTTATGTAACATCTTTAAATCTTGGAATTTCCTATCAAGCTTCCAAAACTTTTTCATATCATATTCTTGGATCATTTGGAGTAGCAATGAAGAAAGTTCCTGTAATCTATCAACCTGCGTCATTATGTCTGGCATTATCGATTATCCGGATGCACCGGATGAATATCGCATAGTGGTCTATTTTCGTCTTCCGGAAATGTCTCTTCCGGAAATGCTACCATCTGTGTATCGATTACTCTCTTCTCTGACTTAAGCAATTGGGCATAATCCTTGTTGAAATACTGCTGTGATAATTCATCTTTAAGCATGAATAACCTCTTCTTCCGGTGCGCACCATAGATAAGCAAATAGCAAAATCAAAGGAACGAACGGAAGTAGTAATAAACGATAGGAAATTTTCATTCTGCTCCTTTTAATTATCCTCAGCCATAATAGATATCACCCTCGACCTTTCGCCTTTGGGGTCAAGCTCATTCGCATAAACCTCGGCCTCTTCCAACTTACTAAATAATTTTATACTCCCATTCTCGTTATGAATGAAAGTTAGATAATCACCTTCCCACCAGAGAATTGCGTACATTTTAATATCACCTCCTTATCAATCTTACAAATCCCAAAATTCCTTTATCCTCGAATATATGCTTTATTCTCTTGACCCTTGCCGGATATTTACCGACATTGCCTTCTATGCTTACAAAGCCATTATTGACTACGGAATCAACTATTCCAATGTGTCCGCCGCCTTCCCTGCTAAACACCACCAAATCCCCGGGTCTCAAATTCCATCTTTCAACCTTCTGTCCGTATTTGAGATAACTTTTAGCCCGCAATAGATAAGGCAAATCATATCCTGCCTTTTTGATACAATAAGAAACGAACCCGGCGCACCAGGGCAACCCTTCTTGTCCATTGAGATATTGCCGGACATAGATACCTTTATTATTGCCCCCAATTTCGCCCATACCGATTTGAGATTGGGCAATTGAAACTATATCTGCGCTGGCTGGTTGAATAATTGAGAAGAAAAGAATTAAGCTCAAGATAATTTTCTTCATTTTCTTATCTCCATCATCCTGTATATATCTTCTTCGTAAAACCGTGGCCGCGCGTTAGGGCTATGTTTAAGGATCCGTACATCATATTTAGGCCATAAATGATAAGTCCGATATCCATGCCAAACTGAAATACCAATTATTTCACAGGCTTCCGCGAGGGTTATAAGTTTACTTCTTTGTAGAACGGGCATCTTTATGTCTCCAGTTATCGTCGATAATATACTTTTTGCTACACTGCACTACAAAAAACTACAATCCTGACGAAATACTACGATCAGGTATAGTTTTTTATGCTATACTTTCTTGCGTGTAAGGCTTCGGTGATTAAAACTAAAAGTTCATCTTGGAAGTCGCGGGTATTTTTATCCGCTTCTTCATCGATGAGCCTTTTGGTCTTTTCGGGAAGCCTTATCGAAAGAGGTTTATCTTTTTTGGAGTAGGCCATTATTTTGATGGAGAATTATTTCTCGTTATCTTCTTTTGATTCTTTGTTGCGATCATAAGTGCAAATATCACCGACATCGTAACCGGTGAGTTCACAAAGTTTACGCTGGACATTTGTAGTAACTTGGAGGATTCCCATCTTGATTTTTTCCAGAAGGCTTTCACTAATATCTGCGGCGCGGGCAAGTTCTGCCCAGGTTTTAGGAGGTGAAGCCTTATTATCCATCCATTGCTCAAGAATAAATTTTCCGGATTCCTTATCTTTTCTTAAACATATCATTCCCATAATTATATCTCCTTATTTATCGGATTTTCCGAACTATCAAGTTAAAAAAAATGTCTTTCCTGAACCGTGCCTAAATTATAACGGATTTCCCGATTTTGTCAAGTATTTTCTTTCATATTTCTTTATAAGAATAATTATATCGACGCTGTTGTATTCGGATTTACCGATAAAATATCCCTTTTCGGATATCGGATTTTATGATACAAAGGAATTATGACATTAAGAGAACGTATTAAACAATTATATGAATCGAAGGGTTGGAATCAGAAAGAATTCGCAGCAAAGCTCGGTGTTCCCCAATCAACCGTAGCAACTTGGGAATCCGGGAAAAATGAAATAGGGCCTACTAATCGCAAGAAAATCTGCGAACTTTTCGGCATTACTCCTAATGAACTTTACGGGATTACCCCTTCCCCTTTTATAAAACCTGATCAAAGATTAATTCCGATATTTGATGCCTCCTGCGGAAAATTTATTGATTGGTCTGATGGAAGTTATCCTCCGGGTCATTATCCGGAAAATGAACCATCGAACAGCCGGGATCTCAACGCTTTCTATGTCCGGGTCCATGGAGACAGCATGACCGGCCGCGCCGATGACCGCAGGACCATATTTGACGGTGATTTACTCCTGGTAGAACCTTCCAAAGCAATCAATAATGGTGATCTGGTTTTTTTTAGGAATGAAAATAAAGGCGTTACAGTTAAGAAATTTAAACGATCTAAAGATAAAATCCACCTTATTCCTTTAAATGATAAATATGATATAATAATTTTAAATAGCCAGGATAAATGTCATTGCTTTAAGATCGCAGAGATCAAGAGGAAAATATAAAAGGAGGATTCTTTATGAAAGAAACTAAATGCACCTGTCAGGCCTGCGGAAATATCTGGTATTACGGAAAAAAAGAAGCGGTTGAAGCAAAATTAACAGGTCTTAATAAATTCGGCGATACTTTAATTAGAATTGGTCATGGTGGTATTGCCTGGTTAATCCCAGAGAGTGGTAAAAAAGACATAGTCAATAAATGCCCGAAATGCAACTCATCCGCCATTGCAAAGGAACAGATTATGCATTAATGATTAACCGCCTTATTAAGAATCTTCCTCCTGGAGAACATGAAGAGGATATAATTTCTTTCCTGGAATCCCAGCCGAATTATGGCGAACTTACTTTTCATGCCAATGCAGATTTAGGAACGGTATCGTTAACTATCCCGCGCCTCTATAGTTATCAATATAAAGACTACTTCATCGAAGTCATCCCTATTAATAACCACCTCTATATTACTTGCCATAAGATAACCCCGGGCCTTTTGACCAACAAATATAGCCAGATACGAGATAAACTATCTACCCTCAATGCTTATCTTAGCGATTTCGAGAAAGAACTGCGATTAAAAGAATACCATTCTCGCGAAGGGATGAGATTACGCATGAAAGAGCAGATTCAAACCTTAAAGCGCGATATCAAATCAGAACTTATTCATCTAGGCATTAATATCAAACCGAGATCCGTATTAAATAAACTTCTTAAGTAATGTCCCACCTTTACCGCCGACCAAAAAAGACAGGTATCTACTGGCTTGAAAATTGCATAAGTGGTAAGCCGCATTTCAGAAGCCTTAAGACAAAGAATCTAGCCACCGCTAAATACCTGCAGGCTAAATATGATAAAGAAATAGCTGAGGGAAAATATATAACCCTCAATCAGGATCCTGAATGTGAAGATGTGCTTAAGGAATACATGGAGGCTTCGCAGCATCGAAAGACACAAAAAACTAATAAAAATGATGAAGCCAGAATTAGGGAATTTTTGAAGTGGGGTAGGATTATAAAGGTCCGGCAGATAACGGAAAAGAAATTAGATGAATATCTTAATCATCGTATCAATGATAATAAGCTTGCACTTTCATCAGCGAATCGATATATAGCTACTATTAAGGCCTGGCTTAACTTTGCGGTCCGGCGCAAGATTATTTTTGAAAATCCAGTTAGATATTTTAAAGGATATAACCCAGGTGAACGACATCCAAAATTTCTACCGATTGAAGACATATACAAAATTTTCAAAGCTTCTAAAGGAACCCGCCTATATTATTCTAATCTTTCTGGGTTATATACAGGAATGAGAAAAGAAGAAGTCTATGGTTTAGAATGGCCGGATTTTGATTTTAAAAATAATTCTATAACCGTAAAACATGGTGGAGAAATTATAACAAAATCAAAAAAAGAACGCACAATCCCTTTGCCGGATAAACTTAAGGCCCATCTTTTACCAATCAGGAAAGAATTGGGTCGTTGTTTTGATTCGACCAACCAAAAACATGATTTTCCTAAAATGATAAAGGCAGCGGGGCTCAAAAATATAACCTTCCAACATTTCCGACATACCTACGCATCTCATTTAATAATGAGCGGTGTTGACCTTTATACTGTTTCCCAGTTGCTCGGCCATTCCAGCGTAAAGGTTACAGAAAAACATTATGCCTATCTCACTAAAGATTTCAAAAAAGCCTCAGTAGAAAAGCTTCCGTATTAACTCCAAGCCTTGTTTTTTATGACACTATTTATTACAGGAGAATTTATAACTGGTGTGAAATCAATATGATAATGAAGGATAGAATTTCTCTACCACTGAGCTACCTCGGCTAAATCTTAACTGAATGAATTCCAAAAACTTATGTATTTATCGACGTAAACCGTCGGATTTTTCCTTTTGTTACCTTGAAGCTTATTTTGTTGTCTTTTAGCATATTTTGTTAGATGATTATGACATTTTTATGACAATTTAGACCCTCTTTGGATATGCCCATTTAATGCCTTGTTTTTGCCCTGTTTCCGCCTCGTGGCGCCACGATCTTATAGGTAAAGGGGATTATATCACTACTCAGATTTAAGGCAAGGATTATTTGTGGAAGAGGGACCGGCGGTCAACGGGTGACAGGTCATCCTTACGCCGGACTTGGCTATTACCTTTCCACTTTAGCCTTTACTACTTGCTCAAGATAATAGGTAGAAAGAAACCATCCATCCTTTTCTGGAGTATAAGGCGTTCCTTTGGTCATAGAAACTATGTCCACCTTCTCAATCGGGTGCAATCGTATTACCGTGGCGCATCCACTAATGCCGATTAAGATTATCCAAACCAGAAGTAATTTTGGAAGGGTCTTTCTCATCAATCCCCTGTTTAATTTCATTGGCAGCATCCTCCCTTTGCTTTTTTTTAGCGATAGCCTTATCGGTAAAGTGCTTCCATAATATAATAAATATGGTAAGCACTGAACCGATAATTGTTAGTATTGTAGCAAGCATTTATTTTGGCCTGTCTTCGTCAGATACGGTCTTGTTGAGTGCGATATATTTGCCGAGAAATTTGATAATACCCAATAATATGTTGTCGTCTTTCAATGTCGGCGTTAACTTTACTATGATGCTTGCTATCGCAATAAGATATGCTATCACAGTTGCGATATTCGTCCAATTAACCTGAAACCATTGCACTATTGCCATTATGTTCATACATCCTCCTTTTATTGTTTGTTTATTTCCAATCCCTTTTTATCTCGTTAATATCCGGTATGTTCTTATCAAATTTTCTTTTTGCCTCTATCTTCCAATCGCAACCATTCCTGAGACAAAATATCTCTCCATCATTGCGGGCCACTAGATTAAAATCACATTTGGGACATCCGGCATTTGTCCGCCTATCGGTGATAATTTCAATTTCCGCCTGCTCCCAATCGCTTAATGCAGAGCCAGGAACATTGTTTTCCTTGCGCCATTCGTAGATTTCATAGGCCCTTGCTTCTATCTTTTCCCTGATATACTTATCTATCATATAATTCCTATAAAGATGATTTCAAGAAGCATCTACGATTTACCATTTATCAATATATCTACTTTTGTCTTGATTTCTATCAAACCCTCTTTGATGTCGCCAACCACTTCCTTGATTTCAGGAATGCAGGATAACTTTTCATTTACCTGTTTATGTAAAGTATCACACAATTCCTTCGTCCTGAATTCCTCTTTTACCTCTTTCTTATCAACGGTCATTTTTTCCTCTGTGTCCTTTTTATATCTATCAAAACTGTCGTAACTCACTTTCTTTTTATTCCCATTAGCAATATTCCAGACAAAACCCATCAATCCAAGAACTCCCGCTAAGTTAACTATCTGCAAAACATCATTCATTATTATCTCCTATTTTGGTATTTCACCATTGGCATCCAACTTCCCCTCTTTGGTCAGTTGCTCAATCGCCAATGCTTTCATCTTTTCGTTTATGAGTGCCTGTTTTGCCTGCTCTTTTTCTCTCGTTATCCTGTCCTGCTCTGACTTTGCCCTATCGGTCTCAAGTTTCTCAATATCCTTTTGGCTCATATCCTCTGCTGATAAGGTTGACATAAAGGGTTGCCCGTTCCTGACATTGGTAAGGTCGGCATCGCTGAAGCGCATCTTTGAGCCATTATCATTGAGATAATACCATCCCTTTGCATCCTTGATTATCTCCACTGGCTTTTTATTTATCATCACTGTTTCGGCAAAGCAAAAAGCAATTAAAGATATTAATATTATTCCCACTCCGATAATTACAGGTATAAATCTTTTCATATCTTCTCCTTTTTAGTTTAAGTTAAGCCTCTCAAGAACGTAAAAAGTTCCGACGCCGAGACCGTTAGTTTGTGGATGAACTATTACCAAACTCGTAATTTCATCTGCGGTATTGTTCCACGATTGACCAAACATCATTACATAACTGACGGTTGTTCCAGATTGGTCACTAACTTCTACTAACCCTGTTCTGACATATCCAGATTTTACATATAACAAAATATCTGCTTGGCTAACCGCATTTAATCCTGTGCAGTATCCTGCATATATCCAAGTCAAAGTTCCTCTTGCCGCACCCACAGTAGTATTGCCTCCATACAATTGTTGATATCCGTATATATCAGCAGTTGAGTCATTATTGGGTCTTAATAAAATAGATGAACTTCCATTGTAAGCATTCACTGTTCTTGTCCTCAACCTATACAGCACATCAGTATTGCCTGTGAGATTTGATATGGTCGCCGATGTCGCCGCCCCTGTCAACGTTCCCCTCGTCACCTCTTGCCAGGCATTCTTAACCAGCCCCTTGATGTTCATATCCTCGTAATATTTCTTGCCCGTGGTGGCGTTGACTTTACGAAGAAGGATTATACGAGAGCCAATGCCGAGACCATTAGCCGTATCTGACGCAACCACAAGAGATGTTATATTATTGGCAGTATTATTCCAAGAACATCCACTCAAAACTATTGCATTAACAGTAGTTCCATTAGTCCTCGTCATTTCCTTACCGATAGCTGTTCTTACATATCCAGATTTAGCGTTTATAATCCAATGAGAAAATCCTACTTGTCCAGTTACATTATAAAGAAAACCTAATCCTGTAGCAAAACCTTGATAATTGGTGGTATCTCTATATGCTGACGCTGTTGCATTAGTTCCATTTATGCTTTGTATCCCATAATTTCCTGCTGTGGTATCACCGTTGGGCTGAATATAAAGCAATAAATTAGCAGATACTGCCTCATTTCTAACGCCCCTCACTATCAACTCATATTCCATATCAGTATCTCCATCAAGATTACTGATAGTAATAGAGGTCGTTGCCGCCGCCAATTCCCCACTATCGCTAACGACCTGTTGCAAGTCGTTTATCTTGCCATCTATATTGTCGTAGAAATTTTTATAGGCAAAACTGACCTGCGGAATAGCAAGGGATAATACTAATAAAAACGATATGAATAATCTTTTTATTTTCATTGTCTATACTCCTTTTTCCATAGACTTATGTAGGTGCCTATGCCGAGACCGTTGGCTACATCAGCAAAGACTACCAAGGAAGTTATATTACTTGAAGTATCATTCCATACTGCACCAACAACCTCTAAATCATTTACTGTTGTTCCTGAAATATTATACGCAGTTTGTATAAGAGCAGTTCTTAAATAACCAGATTTAGCATATATTAAACATCTGCCCATACTTATAGCACCTACTCCTGTGTAATGAACTACTGAGAAATATATTGCCTCATTGCCAGCACCTTCTCTTTTAGCAGACACGGTTGTATTAGACGCATTTATCACTTGATGAGCCGCTAAAGAGGTATTGTTAGGCATTACTCCATAATTACATACACCAGAACCACCATTTATAAACCTATATTCTAACCTATACTCCACATCCGTATCCCCAGCCAGATTATTGATTGTTACCGATGTCGCCGCCCCCGCAAGCGTATTCTCGTATCCCTTCACAAATCCGTCATAATAGAATTTCCCCTGCGGGTAGACATCGTAGAATTTTTTATAATCAGTAGCGAAAAGATTGCTGACACAACCGAATATCAATATCCCTGCTAAAAATAAAGAAAGAAGTTTTTTCATATTGCTCCTTATATGTATCTATAACCCCAAGTGCCTGATATTGCCCCTGCTAAAGATAGGTCAATCTCAAATGAGTTAGTGGCAAAGGTTATGGGACAGTCAATCACTTTATTATTATTATCCACGACAACAACTATCCTCGTGTAAGGCGCAGAAAGACCGAGTGAATGCGTTACCGTCAATTTTCCTGTGCTTAAATCACCATTGACGAATGTTCCGCTTGTACCTGATGAACCCGCTACTGCTGGATTTAATAATTCCCACCTTGTATTCGCCAGATTATATTCAACGATACAAACCGCTCCTGCGGCTGGAATGTCCCCTGCGACCAATGCCTGACCACCCTTTTTGACTATTGTATGGGCAGTCAAACCATCTGGAGAAAAAGTGGGCGTAGCCGTGGCATTCGCATAAGCGGCAACAAAGGCAACGAGCGTCAAATTGGCAAGCGTTACATCGGGGGCATAATCCGCTGTGATTGCGTCGGCAGAGCCGCCCGCAGTGACAATCGGGATGCCTAAATTACTGTTCTGACCTATTGTCGGCCTTAAATCTGCGTAGATATATGCCTGACCTGGATGGTCGTCCTTCAGATGATATTCCACGATATAGGTTGCACCCAGAGGAATATATATCGCATACAAAGGCAGATGACCGATTGGCGTCGCTGGAATGTCATCATAATCGGGACTTGCTACCTCTGCGCCTGGAGTTACTGTTATTACATTAGAACCCGAAATGCTGATTAAATCTATCCTCGGACTTGCAGAGGGTGCGGAAATGGTCGGCGAAAAACCGCCGTCAAACTTCACCTTGATAATTCCATTTACGACTGGATAGAAATAATTTGCTACGTAGGACTGCTGGATATAAACCTTCATCGCCCAGATATGGCAATACAGGATATTGAATAAATAAGTCTCGTTTGCCTCCAATGCCTTGAAACCATAGGAAACAATATCAGTCAATACCGCAGGAGTTCCATTATTGCTATCTGGCGATGCCAAAACAATATTTGATTGCGCCCAGGTATCTGCCGTGCCATAGGTGGTGAAATTCCAGTAACTCTCATTACCACTGCCATCCCGCAGAATGAACTTAATTGCAGAAGATATTTTGGTGCATCTATGCCAGATACCTTTTCTTACAAAACTTGACAAATCCAATGCAGATGTTAGGGTAGTCCTCAATATCTGCCTATTGCCAGTGGCATCAATCACTGCCTTAAGACAAGCCACCCCATCCCTTTGGTTGACCGCATCTCTTGTGATAGTTACTCCAGTTCCAGAATAAGTTTCCGATGCTGAAATATCAGAACCAAAATTATGCGTTTCCAAAACCAGATTGCAAACTGCTCTTAATGGTTCAAAATCGCAGGATGCCAGAGCCAAGAAATTATTTCTCAAAACGGCAGAACTTGCGCCATCTTTTTGTCTGGGCAAGAACCTGTCAAAATACGCTTTTGGCATATTACTGATTAGCATAACTCACTCCTTTTTAATTTATAGAGCAGGTTTCTCCACTTTGCTATTACCTTTACTATCTCCCACATTATTTTTTTCTTCAGTCGGTATCTCAATCTTTTCTCCTTTTATTAGTTTCAATGTTACGGGGTCAATCCTATATTTATGCAAATCCAATTTTAAACTTGGAATTTTATTCTCCATCAGAAACCCTCCAGATACAGATTAAGATTTCCCGCCACATACTCGTTAGTAATCTGGTCTCTCAATTTCACTCCGAATATTCCGAGTTGATATATATATGCAGGGTCAATAACTGGTATCAATGCACTTCCTGCCTTAACTGCGCTCGGAAAGACGGTAGGGATTACCACGAATGGTCTGTCAAAGACAATATTCGTCCCCTCTGCGGCAATGGGAATGTCTTTCATTGAATATTTGACATCGGGCATATCCCATATACTTATGGAAAAATAAAACTCTGACAATTTACGAGCACCTAATAATATAACAGTTAATTTCCAACGAAAATGTCTCATCGTTACAAAACCTGGCGTATAAATTTTCCAATCAGTCCAATTTATTCCATCATTGCTATTACTTTCCTCATAAATAAAAATAACTCCTTCATCGCTAAGACTACTTACTAATACTGAATGCATAACCGTTAAAATAGCACCAAAATCCAAAGTCCAACCTCCTTGACGAACATAATGAGCACCAACTGTCTTAGGAACATCCCATTCATAATCTGCATCATACATAAATTCTCCATCGTCGTATCTATGGACAGTCTTACCTGTCAAAACCTGTTTATTGTAGGCACTATTAAAAAAATTATCCCAATATAATTGGATATTTTCATCATAGAACATCTCGGTTGGACTACCAAATCTTCCCCATTCATATTCAGCGGCAATAATATTCAATCCAGGTCGCCTTGTAACAATAATCGTTGCGGAAATGGCAGTCTGCGAATAATTACCAGAAGTATCAACCACCTTGAGCCAAAAGATACAAAGTCCTAAAGGAAGAATTTTTGTTCTATAAGTAGTTCCAACGAAAATTGTATCGACAACCATTCCTAAATCCCAAGTCGCACCAAGACGCAATTCATAACCTTTAATGTCAACATCAAAAACTGGCAACCAGGAAAATTCCAGTTCGTCCTCGAATTGTTTGACATTAAAATAATACACATCAGAAGGTTTGGCGGATTTGCCGACAATGGTTATCGTTGCCGTGGGACTACCCACAATAACCTTTTCTTCCCCATTTACAGAAACACTTACCACCGCAACCTTGTAAGACTGCAAATCGGAAAGCCCCCCGACTATCTGAAAATGTTCCCCAGAGGTTACGCCCACATAAGAATAACTTACGCCATTATCACTGCTAAGATAAATCTTCCCCCTATCGTATCTTTTCAGTTTATAAGAAGTGGAGATATCTGGCCTACTGAACCAGACATCAATGGCATCCGCTATCGTGCCATCAGGCATCTTCACCAGACATTCCGTAAGTTTGAGGTTGGTTACATCCGGAATTTCCAATGTCAATGCAGAGTAAATCAATTCGGGGAGAACCACGGCACTATCGTCATAGGCGTTTACGTTGTGCTCCGTTGCCTCAATCTCTACCGAACCCCTGCGTGGTCTCTTCAGGGACATAATGCGTGCTGGCTTGACCACCTTATACAGTTCTCCGAAAGAGTAATTGTCGAATTCTGACGGGGTAAAAGTAAACGCTGGGTATACCGTTACCTCTGTGTAGTCGCCTGGTTCGGTATTGATTACTGGACATTCCTCATACTTTCCGTCAACCTTATCAACTCGTATGGCGTAGGATTTTTCTGCCTCAATGGTAACAGTCGTATCTAACTTAACCAGAGTGGGAGTTGAACCCGTCAAAACCCTCCCAGAAGCCAAACCGAACTGCGGGACATCGTGGGCTATGTCTATAACCTCGCCGCATCTGCGGATGATGGCACCGAACCCCGCCTTGAAGTTGAACGTCTCCTTAACGTATTTAGCCGTGTTGATTATGTTCCTACCGTGTCTTATAGCATATGACAGTTTAGTCCCGTAATAGCGTGCCTGCTTTATATTCTTGGGTTTTCCCGCTTGCAATGCGGCATCGTCCGCAACAGAAATCATATCCTGCTGATAATAATTATCCTTGTTGTCAAACTGGACTTGAACTATATTAGGAACGTCCCTTCTTGAATTCCACGTTTGAGAAAAACTACCGCTTGCGATATTCCCCATCCCGAACAACTGGACTGGCGTGTCTGGTTTATCAATCGCAAATATAATCTTCCCTGCATCCGAATAGAACGGCAACCCCCTGAATATAGTTGAGAGTTGCATTACCAGGTCAAGTGCCTTCTGCGGACTGTCTATGCACACGTCCATTCGGAAACGCTTTTCCCAACCACCCTCTCCGTCGGGAACTTTCTCTTCGCAGTAACGGGACATCTCCAACAAGTAGTCAAGGTCGTTGTCGTCCGTGGTGATGTAGTCTCCAATTCCGTATCTCGTATTTATTGAGATTTCGTAAAGACCCCAGATAGGGTTAGCGCAAAATCTTTCAACATATGTTACTCCATCGCAAGTAAGCGGAGTATCGCCCACAAATAATTTATAACATTCACTTCCTTCTGTGTTATCCCAATAATAGTCCTCCCAGTCAACCTCAACCGCACCGTTCATTACTTTAGGACACATTATTATTTTCTCTACCTCAAATTCGTATTCTGGACTATCCCCAGAAAGTTGCTCTATGGATAAACTGCGAATTCCCGCTAATCCAGTATTCGGATACTCCAAATCATCGGTATTAATTTCGTCTATACTTCCAATATACGTATCCGCATTATGGGAAAAATCGCTATTATCGGAAATCTTGGTTGTCCTGATGTCATACTTTCCCGCTATAAGACCTTCCTTCCTGAACATCCGTGCCAATTCAGAACGGGACTTGTCGCTTACCGTGGTATTGCCCAAACTTATCCAATTATCCTCGTCTCCGTTACCTACATTGTAAACTCTGTATTCAATTTTATAAGTAACGTCCCAAGATAGGATATTTCCGCTACCATCCTGTTGCCATATCCCTGACGGAAATTTAAACCTTATCTCAAACGCCTCCACGTCTGACTGTTGCGTAGTGTATTTATAAGGCGCATTCTTAAACAACTGGATATTCAATGAGTGAAGGTTATGCAAATCTTCAAAATGAGGTATGACAGTCTGGTTATTCGTGCCCAAACGGGTCTCAATTGAAATTCCAGCACTCCCAGAAAGAACGTCCCCAGTAACGAATGTTCCATAGGCACTAATTTCATACACATAACCGTAAGCACCGACATGGCCATCGCTATCAGAAGCACTACAAATTATGGATGCCCTGATACCCAGACAATTATTTATGGTCACATCCTTTGTAATAACCCCTAAATCGGATATCCTGTCCTGATTTTGATATCCCCCGTCTATCCCAGAATCTTCTGTACCCGGTACAGTAGACCAATTGGTTCCATCGGTCGTATATTCTATTTTACAGGCAACGCTTCTACTGCCTTGAAAACTATTGCGGGCTCGGCCATACATCCTATATTTTAATTTGTTCACATTGTGGGGCACGGTAGACACATGCTGCGATATTGTAGTTGACGATACAGAAACAGGTTTACCTTCCGCTTCAATAACTCCTGCCCCCTGGAATGTCTCATTATCGTTATCAATGGACAATTCTCCAGCACCCAAATTGACACCAGTATAGGTATGAACTATACTTGACAACTTGACCATATCAATATCGGTCTTTATGTATCCATCACTCTGGAATACTCCTATCTTGTAATTTACGGCATCGTTCCTATTTATGCGCTTCAATACGATGCTTCTGAACTTCCCTTCGCCGATAGCCACCAAGGAGTTCAGATAGTTCTTATTTCCGTCCGTAGTGATATACTCATTTATTACCGTCCCGCCCGTAAAATACCTTCCTATGATTGCAGGAACAGAACCTCCTACATTGCGGACTGTCCTGACCCCAGTCCACGTGTGCGAAGGAGAACTCTCATCCATACCCTCACCGATAGTGTCAAACGAAGGCATCTTGGGTTTCTGGTAGGTCAATGCCTCAACTACGGAATAAACCGCCATTGATACCATCGCCACCCAGTAAATTATTTTAGCAACGCCCCACCAGAAGGGAGGCAGTTCAATTGAGGAAAAAACAACTATTTCGTCCCCACTCTGAAGGTGTTGTCTTAAACTTTTTACTTCGTTACCGTTGACACTCACATACATATCTTCAAAATGGATGTTAGACTTTTTCAGATACTTCCTTATAGTCCATCTTCTGTCGTAGGGAAAAGACTGCAACGTCCTTCCTTCATCCGCAAGAAGATTGGGAATAAATCTTACCGTAATGTCTCTCTTTATCCGCCCTGTCATATTTTCGTTCCTATAAATTTATAAAAACCGTTTATCCTTTTCTTCCAACCTTCGTTGTTATAACTATCCACGAGAACGCCGTTCTTGCAACAATGGATGAACTTCCCATATCCAAGAATAATCCCCCCGTGATTTGCTATTCCGTCTCGTTTCTGGAAAAGAACTATGTCATACTTGTTGGGGACTTTTACCTTCTCAAACTGTTTATGGTAATTATCAAGGTAATAATTTTTATTTTTGAACATCCAGTTTGGACTATAATCCTCGTCCACGTCCAACAGCACCTTCTTTAAGACATCCCTGTAAAAAAGTATGATAAAGCCGTAACAGTCGCAACCCCCATAACTCCTCCCCTTGTGCTTATACGGTATCTCAAGGAAATCACGCACCTCAAACATAGGAAGTCCCTCCGAGCGCAGACGGATACGCCCCAAAGCGTCTCTGGTTAAGCAATTCCCTGCATCTCGACCTCGTTAAATTGCAGGTCTCTTCCGAGCCTGTATAACCACATTCGCTACCCTTTCCCAAAGCCCTAATAGCAGGAGACGCAAAAAGCCACTGGCAGTGAGACTTGATGAACATTCTAAGCGGAATCGTAACTCCCAGTATGTCAAACTTACTCACTAGACTAAAAACTACGTCCTTAACATTTGACCTGTAACTGTCTATGTAATTGGAGAATTCCACGAATGCGTCTGGGTCGTCCAGAAGATTAAAGAACACCATCTTGATTGAAACCTTCTTCCCTCTTAAATCATAATTCTGCAAATAATATTCCACATAACGCGCTATATTAGACAGTTGAACCTTTACGGTGTCAATCTCTCCTTTGGTATTTTCGGTTATCTGGTCGTGGGTAATCGGGAATTTGATATACTCTATCTGCGGGTCGTCGTCGCCAAACTTTATATTCGTATGGTATGCGGCAAAATACTTATTGTTTCCTGCTCCATCGTAGTCGTAGATAGTATAGAGGAAAATCGGTTGGGTCGCCCTTTTCCGTGTCTCATTCCTAAAAGCATCATTGGTCTCTATCGGCATTTAAAACACCCTCTTCAGCGAAAACTCGCACTGGAAACAACCGCCCTCATTCGTAACCTTGAAACTTCCCTTCTCAAACCTTACGTTGTAGTCTGTCTTATCAACTCTTGAATTAAATGTGAACATAATAAGAGAACCATACTTACTATCATAAAAGGTAATATATGTTTGCAACTTCGCATAGGTCAAAACGGGAGACTTGCACTGAAACCCAATCAACTTCCCTCCAGATATGAGGCGTGTCTCGCTTGCTTGATTTTCAAATATCTCCTCCTCTGTGTTGTAGTCTCTTACTTCCTGTGAACTTTCAAGCGCAAGGGTAAAGTCTGCCATAATTATCTTCTCCTAATCGCTCTTCTGCTACCGCCACTCCTTAGCGAATTACTATCTATAACATTTACTATTACCCCTTCTCCTTCATTACTAGACATAGCCATAGCAATTGCTTCTGGAGTGATGAGATTATGTATCGTTAACTCAATCGTATCTGATTTCCCTGCATCATATTTAGGCGTGACTTTCTCGCCTTCGTGCAAGCGATATATTCCGGTATAAGGTACAGAATCAATACCCTCTTGATAACTGCCAGCAGGAAGCGTCGTTCCTACCCCTCCACCACCTGGGATTGCCGTAGTTCTAGCATAAGCACCACCGCCGTAAGAAGTCCATCCTCCAATTTTAGAGGCTATTCCTACTATATTCTGTATAACCCATAGTGTAATTAATTGCGCAATAACATCGGCGATTATCTTCAATATAAAATTACCGAACTCAACAAAGATATTCTTAGTCCCGTCAAGATAATCCCTTATATTCAGCAAAAATCCACTTATCGAGGACTGCATAAAAGAGGATGCTTGTTGGACTATACTTTCAGCCATAGCGCCCCAGTTGCTTAAATCGGTTATAGTTTTATCTATTGCATCTCTCCATCCTTCGGCGAATGTTTTGGAAGCTAACTGCCAATTCTTCACGCCTATTTCCTGGCTACCTAAATTCTTAAACAGATCTATCCAGACCTGCGCTTGGGTTTTCATATCGTCAAAACCTCTGGAAGCGTTACTCTGGCCAGTCGCCAAAGTATCCCAAACGCTTTTTCCGGCATCACCTACTCGTTTCAATGCATCATTTGCTAATTGAGTATATTGTTCTGATAATTTCTTACATCCAGGGATAATTGCTAAAGTGGCAGCCGCTATGGAATTTGTAACGAATAAAACTGAATTTAATCCAGCCCAGGCCACATCGCAGAGAATCTGGATTGTATTCATAACGATATCCCCGACCGCTTTCCATTTAAACATAGCTATAACTATCCCTGCGATTGCGGCGTATATGAGTAACAACCAAGGATGGACTACTGCGAAAATCATAAATGTTCCTGTCAACCTTATAACATACCCTGTCAGCATTACTATTTTCAGCGCAACCATACTTATTGCGCCCCCCAGGGTAAGGAATACCCCGGTCAATAACGCGGTCCTTAACATATTCTCTCTTAACTGCGGAGATAAGGATTGCCAGCGTTGGGTTAAATCAGCAATCGCGTTTCCGAATGTGTGCATTACAGGAAGCAGACTTTCAGCAATTGATACTCTGAGACCTATAAAAGCGTTATTCATTTTTTGTATTTCTATCCGAGCCGGATTGGAATATTTTTCCGCGCTCTTGAAGGCAAGAATTATAGGAGCTGTTATACTGGCACCCAGAAATGTTAAAGCGGAAGCAGCGCGCGTCAACTGACGGGTCGTGGAGATTATACTCTGACCGATCTGCTCTACTTTGTTAGTAGCTTGAGTCGCTGAAGCAGTAAAACCAGATGTATCCAATACAAGACGGCCAATTATGGATCCGGCATCAAACATTTATCTCCTCCATCATTACCCCTTTCCTATCTTCTTGAGTTCTTTCCAGTTTTCTTTCACTACTTTTTCCTCTCCGAACTCCAGCGCATTGATCTGACTCTGCAACCCCGTCATCACTTCTTGATATGCACTATCATTCGCCATTGCATACCGTGCGGCCTGGATAGCCTTAATTTGATCCTGTATCAACTTCTTTTGGGCCTGCCTATACCAGAAAGCCAGGTCTCTTACGTCGAGATTCAGGAGTTTACTGTAACTAAATCCTGGAAAGGCAGAAGCAATTACGACTAATGTTATGCTTCTGCCTGCGAAGGGTTTTTTACTGTGTCAAGACCCTTGGTTACTTCCTCCATGATGAAGTTGAGGACCTTGCCTATTATGCGCAGATCATTCCCTTTGATCTCGTCTACAGAAACTCCAAGCAATGTTGCAAGTTGCTTGATAGGCGTATCCATAGGAATCTGGTCTTTAGGTAGATCCTTAGGCGCGAGTTTATTAACTTCATCCAGGATGTCAGTGGTTACTTTTTCAACCCTGTATTCCTTGTCTCCCAGTATCCCGGCCTCGATGATAATCGGCTCAGAGAGTTGCTTAACGTCTTCTTTTTTTAGTGTTGACATCATTCCTCCTTGTTAATTAAAAGGTAAGTGAAACTTACGCCCCCATGAACCAGATCAACCCCGATGTAGCATCCGGGAATCCTTTAAACGTAACTTTATATACCCTTTGACCGGCGTTATCAAAAGCAATCTCAAAGTCAACCTTCGGATAAGCCTTCGGAATATTCAGCCAGTCTGCCGCAGTAGTAGAAGCTACATTGTTAACCATCGGCTTCAGTATGAGCAACTGCGCGTTATCATACATAGAAACGCCCACCTGATTATTGGCATTCAACTTAACTCCTGAATAAGAAGAACCGCCAATTACCTTGGATAACTGAGCCAGCGTAGAACGGGTCATCGGTATCTCAACTTCGCAGGCGGAAACTCCGACTTTGATCTCATCTACGTTTGTTACGCCTTTCTGATCCTCATTGACCGGCTTGCTCTCTTCGGTGTATTTGAATTTCACGCCCCCGAGAGTCGAACCTAAGTCAACATTGTTGTAAAGCACTTTACACGGTCCTAAATCCTTAATCATCTTACTCCTCCTTTTTTATACGTTTTGAATACGTATTATGTAATTTGTACTTATATTAAAAAGCCCCTTCTCATCCTTATCCAAACTCTGAGGGGCCGTTATTGCTTCGGCGGTATTTACGTAGTATGCCTCAGCGTCAATTACCGGCAGAGTTATTCCTGCAATGCCATGCAGGACAACAAAAACCTTCATTGCGTTCGCCCTAGCAACCCAATAGTCAGTTGCCCTGGACAAAACCTGGATGCTCTTTTCTACCTGGTCCATTAGATAGAAATTAGGCGCCCCTCCGGTCTCGCGTATAATGACCACGTCATCTTGCGCTGTCGAAGGTGCAAAAGCAGCGAATAGGTTTATGCCTATGGTGAAGCCGGTGGTTTGATTTTTGATGTATTGAGTGATTTGCTTTAACATTTATTCCTTATTAAATTTCTAATCTTTCCGTCTTTCATCAATTCATCCTCAATAACCTTTAAAACTTGATTTCTGAATAGTCCCCAGTAACTCTCAAAGAATTTTTCCAAAGTCATTTTTTCTTTTTTACCATCTATAATAATCTCTATCTCGGTCATTCTGCACCCTCCTTAATCGTGTTTGCGATAACTAAAAGGTATGTCCCTCTTTTGGAAACCATCTTACTCTCCAGGTATTTCGGTCCGGAAGATGGCTCTGAAAAGTGGAAATCAACCCCTTCGTGCATCTTGGCCGCGTAAGGCGTGTTGAATCCTATCAACCCCACGAATCTACCGGCCACGATATTCTCTACGTAGGATCTGATTGCCTTGCCGGCCTTAGCCATCGGAAGGCCTGTGCTATCGGCCATAAACTTATTCTGGACGAAGACACTGGCGGATCCGCGCAACCAGCCTTCTTTAAGAGGCACAGTTGGCACCTCCATCACGCAATCGTTCATCAAGTCGAGCATCGCTCTACCCAGTCCCTTCTCGACCAAAGACGGAATAGCGGTCTTAATTATCTTGCCGAATTTCTTCTCAAAATCTGATGAATCAAAAACTATTTCCATAATATTCCGCTGAATTTATCCTACTTGACCAATTTCCTGCCATAACTACCGTAAATGTTGACATGGGCGCAGGTTCTAAATATTCTTTCAATTTTGCGTCATATAGGGCCTTATACCTTTTCAGGTCATCGTAAGCACTGTTAATCTGCTTCATTATCTCGGCATTGCCTCCCCTGTCCGGATGATGCAGCATGACCAATCTACGGTATGAACGTTTAACAACATCCATCGGTGCAAAATTTTCAACTTCCAATATGCGGTATAGGTTTATCATTTTCTTTAAGTTCCCTGCCGTCGGCAGAATTATGAACTACCACTCCCAAATTCCAATCAATTTTCGGCTCGCAAATACACATCGTGCTATTTATGTCGTGCTCAATCCAATCATTAACTGGGTATACATGTATCATGCCAAATAAATTAGCAGGTATCTATTGCTAAAATCTTTCTTAAGCTCAATAGTCAATATCGAATACGTCTTGCTATCATATACCACTTTATCCTGATGCCCCAATATCATCACCGACAACATGACATTAGCGCTAGATACAACTTCTTCTCCGGACTGATTGCGGACGAGCTTAGTCTTAAACTCGAACCTGCCTTTAGTCGTTACATTAGTAGGTATAGAAGTCCCCCATGTGCCATAGGCTATTCTCTGTATCGTAATGTCATCCGTCATGTAGGCATTTAGCATTTTATATCTCCGCCATAATCTGCTCAAACCGACTAAAACTATCAACTACAGTGCTCGGCGAATTACTGAGTTTTACTATTTCGTCCATATATCCACGACTCTGCAAATTCTCTGTCGTGATAGGCACGACCACGCATCGGCAATTAGGATGTAATGGTGGCATTTCCGTTAACTGCGGAAAATTATCATTGGATCCGCTTATCGAATATACCCTGCCGGCAAATTGTGCGCAGTACTCGCATATCTCAGCGTGTGAATCCCACTGGAGTAAATCAACTCCATACCTAAGCGCCGTATTTATCGTACCATGCGACGTAGCCTCGCGCGTGCGTGTCCGGGCGAGTAGCTCAGCATACTTGGCCGGTTGATAGTTTCTCCCATTTATCACCAAAAATCTCTCCTCACCTAACTGAGTCCTTAATCCTTGGAGTATCTTATCCGACACCGTCCTGCGCGTCTCGCCCTGGATAAGCCCCTCGGCTATCATTCTGCTAATCTCTTTATCCTGTAGCAGAGTTTGCTGAGTCTGGGTGATCACCCGGTTAAAGAACTTCTTCATCCCCTCATTGGCCATGATTAACTCTGTGGATACGCTCTGGATAAGGGTATTTACAGCCGCAGTGTGTATCTGAGCGTCATAAGCCACAAACCTTGTTATATTAAGGGCCCTGAGCCTCTCTGCCGCTAAATCTATGCCCTGCTCATAGGCGTATGGTAGCGCGTCCTTCGCCCATTTATAGACTCCATTATTCAACTGGGCGACTATGACATCTACTTGCTTAAGCAAAAGCTGTGCCCTAGACATTTGGAAGTCAGTAAGGTCTATGTTCTTCAACTGCGCAACAAGGCTCTTCTGCGCTGCGCTGTAGATTTTACGCAACTCATCAATCTGTTGGCGCAGATACATTTCTTTGACTAAAGGAGATAATTCACGAAATGGCATTATTCTTTATCCTTTGCTCTCTGCCACATATCCATGCAGATTGCCACATTCTGCGTCCTGTCCTTATTCCCTTCGCTTTCCCTGACCGCTATGCACCGGCCGATATAGCCATCCCGGTCATTACTCTTAAGTTCTTCCTTTGTAGGCGTAGGCATTTACCACTTCCTTTTAAAGAAAATATTCCATCCCAGTTTAAATCTATCTATCCACCCTAATGATCTTGTCCAATCCTTGAACTCCGAAGCAATCTTCTGCTCTAACTTCTTTACTTCACGCCTCACTTTTTTGGCTACCTTAGGATTCATGAGACCTCTTCGTTTTCGTCGCGTTCAATTGCGATTATTTGTATATCAGAATCTATTAAGTATTCCTTAAGTAATTGCTTCACGATAGGCGGTAAAGGAATTCCTTCAACTTCCTTGCCATAAGTCTCCTGTACAATGCCAGCCTGGCTCACACCCTGCGCCTGCAGGCCCATGCGCGCATCCATATCGGCTCCGTGTTGCAAAAGGAATAACGCCATCTCGCATTGCGCCTGCTCCATATTGGCTGAAACTTCAGAAGGTATCTCGAATAATCCGCAATTCACCAGCATGTTATAAGCCGTAACCAGCGCCGCTTCTTTCGCTATGGCGGTATGCCAAAATGTCGAGGCCCCCAGCCTTGTGGCCATGTATAGTTCTGCATTCGCCAGCGTAATCCAAGTATTAGTTCCTAAGGTTAGTGACATATTAGTTCTCCTTCTTTACGATTAAATACATATAAGTCGGATCCGTAACGCCTGCTCTATAAATGACTTCGCTATCGATTAACTGGCGCTTCTTCAGAACCTTCTTTATTCCCACGACTGTGAATCTTACCCTGTCGTTATCGTAAACAGGGAAGCCGGTCAAGACTGTGCCTATTAAAGCGTATCCGCCCGGCTTAAGTAATTCGAATAGAACCTTAAACAACTGATAAGGATTTTCGCATTGCTCGACCACACCATTACAGATAAATGCATCTGCGTTATCTATTTTATAGGTTTCAATTAATATCTCCATATCTGCAACGATATCGGGATTTTTATTTATATCTTTATCTATAGTCTTATAGTTATATTCCTTAAACGTATCGGCATAATCGTATTTTGCCGATTTACCTATGTCGTAAATAAGACACCCCGAAGTCAAATAGGCCTTAAACTTCTCCAACCACTCGTGATACTTCTGTCTCTCTAAGCTATCAGGCATAGTTATACCTTTAAATGGAACCTTCCATTGTCAATTGAGATGACCTGGAATCCATCTACTATGTTGCTAATTCCTTCCTTTGTAGAAAATCTCCATTCCGACAACGGCAAAGATTCTCTCGGTACTATATAACTACCGAATATAACGCCATTCTCTTTTAGTAACGGCCTCAATGTATTGAACCACTTCCTGGGGTATTTGACATGCTCGATAACATCATAAACCAAACAATAGTCAAATTGTCCTTTGTATTTATCAGGTATCCCGTTAGTTTCGGAATCATCATAGAATATTTCAATGTTATTATTCTCGATTTGTATATCTCTATTGGGCAAATCGGTACAGCAAACTCTGCCGAATCCACCCTGTCTATATAATAATTCACTGATCCAACCCATGCCGCAACCGATATCTATAATCGATTTTCCTTCGGTATCTCCTAATCGTTTTATAATCTCGTTTACTTCGGCGATTCTTACGGGGCTGCAAATCCTGCTATTAAATTCATCTTTTGATTCAGCGACTTTAGAATAAAATAACGGATTAACCAGGCTTCTAAACTGTGTTCCGCATCTAGAGCATAAATACCAATCTTCCTTGGCGATGGAATTATTTTCTTGACCGCATAGATGGCAAACTCCGATTCCCCAATATGTTATTTTATCTTCCATCAATTACTCCTCTGGACGCAGATTTGGCATAATGGCAATTCTGAATAATTTCTGATCTTAAGCGCCTCAGATAATAACTTTCTTTTTATTAAGGTTTTTTCACTGAATATCCCGTCTCTTAATGCGTTTCCGTAAACCTGGCTCTTAGTATCATCTCCACAACACCCTACCAAATCGCCATCCCAATGCATCATCGGGAGCGCACCAAAAACTTGTTCACAATCTACGCTCCTCTTATCTGATAATCCATCTTTGACCTGCCCATAGAAATCATGCATCGGTTTTGTAGTAAATATAAAATCTTCACTGCCGATTAATTTCTCGAAATCCTTTTGGCTTTCTCCAGAAGTTAAATCGCACTGCATCAACTGAACATGAAGTTTGAATCTCGGTTTTATAGTAATAAGTTTCCTTATGGTATTAATCACCTTCTCAAAGTCAGCCCCTCCATTTATCTTTTCCATGACTTCCTTTGAAGATGAATTTAACGATATCCTCACCCAAGATATGCATTTGAATTCCGTAATTTTCTTAAAATCACTATCAATCCAGGACATCCCGTTAGACGTCAGGTCAACTTTCGTGAATCCGCGAGAATCGAGATATTTTAAATTCTCCCAAAGATAAGAACTGAGTAATGGTTCGCCGAACCCATGCAATGCCACACGTTCATCTTTAAGATGATTAATCTGATCCACTATGCGCCTGAAATTAGCGGCCGACATGATTCCCCTGGGCCTCTGATTAAGCCTATTAGGGCAGGATACGCACTGCAAATCACAATGATTAGTTTGTTCTATAAGGACGAGCATTTCTCATTGCCTCATACATTTTTTTATACTCTGGCATAACCTGCTCCCAGAGGAAACTCTGTTCAATTAATCGACGTCCCAGATATTTCTGGAGTTTAAACTTTATATCCTCAACCGTAGGCTCGATAAACTCAACCCATCCTTCGAATTCTCTCCACGCCCCCGCGCGCGTCATCAATACCGGGATGTTACAAGATAACGCTTCGATAATTGTATTATTAAAGCCTTCTGTGGTCGAAGGATGCACGTAGACGTCCAAACCCAGGTAGAAGTCCTGCATTTTCTCATGTTCTATCTCTCCGGTATTCAGGGCAGAAATATACCCGGTCAATCTCAATTCCAGACCTAAATCCTTGCACACCATTTCCAGAAGTCCCACATTCTTTGATGCCATATATTCCGCCCCTGCGAATCCTATCACCGGCTTCTTAAACTTAAAGAACTTATCCCTGTCAATACCGTTCCTCACGTAAGGCATATTGTATTTTTCAGCGATCATAGGAGTCAAAGAGTTAACGTAGGGGCACTCTCTGAATATCTTGTCTAACTGTTCTGGGTTTCCGAGATGCCCATATAACAAAGACCTCTCGTTGACTATGGTTATCGCAACTTTATTTTTATGAGACATGATATAATCATAGAAATCTGGAGTTAGACCGGCTGTGATGAGGAAGTGAACTACATCGAATTTCTCCTCATTAACAAGACAATCTCTATTGCCAAATGCTGGTTGGATATCATATTCATATTCCGGAAGAAACTTCTGGATAGCGAGGGCCTTGTTATGTATCGCCCAGTTATTCATATTGTCCGGCAGAAGCAATATTTTCATTGTCTCAGGGCCTCCTCTAGCGCCTTCATACGGTCTTGATCATATAATGC
>Ga0315294_10000406_pt1 | contig 46600 bp, 40 predicted proteins | sample YL17G13_40_MG_FD_203626 | JGI IMG/M metagenome (GOLD analysis project Ga0315294, IMG submission 203626) | Sediment microbial communities from Yellowstone Lake, YNP, Wyoming, USA - YL17G13_40 | ecosystem: Environmental > Aquatic > Freshwater > Lake > Sediment | place: USA: Wyoming | collected... | reverse complement strand
CGCAACCTGGCCGGCGCCGCCGCGGCTGGGCCGCAGTCGCTCAAAGCAGCCACGCGGCGAGATGATCGGAATCCCCCGGAACGACCCGATCGTCAACAGATCCTCATCGCCGGACACAATCAAGTCGGCGCGGCCCGCCAACGCCGTGCCCAGCACGACGCAGTCGTCGGGGTCGCGACACACCGATGGCGGCAGCACCTCCGGCTCAACCGGGATGCTGTCGACCGAAAGAAGGTCAACGACCTCCCTGGCATTCGCCGGAGTCATCTTCACCTTCTCCCGCAAGACTCGCTCAAGTTCGGTGAGCATCCCCGTGAAGAAGACAAGCTCGTGGTGCTTCGTGACCGACACAAGAACCTCGTGACACAGCCCGACGGTAGCATGGGCCGCGACGAGGACGTTGGTATCCAGGACGACCCTCACGAGATCAGCTTGAAGACGTCCTCGTCGGTCAGGAGACCACGGGCCCGGGCATAAGGCATGACGAGATCTCTCGCCTTCTCGAGTCTCCGCAGTGCGAGGTAGCGCCTCAGGGCATCCCGCACCACGTCGCTGAGCTTCGCACCGCGCTCCCGGCTGATCTCCTCAAGCTCCCTCCGACTCTCGGTGGACAGTCGTATGGTCAGTGTGCCTTTCATCCGGGGTCACCTCTTGCAAGACAATGTAACACAATCAGACGGCCCGGGACAACCGGCTGCTTCCCTCTAGAATGCCATCTTGCGGAGGAAAATCCGGCGGACCGGAACCCCCTTCATCGGAACCGTGCTCTCGCCCGCGACCACGAGGTTCCCCTCCGAGTCGAGGGCGGCGGCCGCGTACCGGGCGGTCGTCTCGTCCTTGCGGAGCCCCCGGCACGCCATCATGAGATCCCCCGCCGCGTTCCAGCGCATCGCGAAGGGCCACGTCACGCCGGAAGCCTCATCCACCGCGGTCTCCTCGCCCACGAGAATCGTGCCCCCGGAAGGCAGGACGCAGACGGCGGCCGCCCGGCCGGGCGTGGGGGCGGCGACGGACCACGCGGTCCGGCCTTCCCGGTCGAGCTTACGCACGAAGACCGAAGAGTCCCTTCGCTGGCAGACCTGATCCCCGGCCACGACGAACCAGCGGCCGTATATCGCGATCCGGCGGGCCGTCTGGGACACGCAGGATGCGTCGCCGTCTCCCCACGCACTCATGCGGCGCTCCCCTCCCGGTCCCCATCCCTCGACGAGCCAGCGCTCGGGCCCGTCGCCCATCCGGCCCCGGCCGAGGATGAACGCATTGCCCGCACTGTCGGCCACGACCGACCCGGGCTCCTGCTCCCCGGTCGCCCGGCTGATGTGCGTGCGTACCCACCTGACCGCGAGCCCGGCATCGAGCCGGACCACGCACCACAACGGCTCCTCGGGCGCCTCGGGACGCCGCCCCGTGCCGGCCACCACGAGCCCACCGCCCGCCACGCCCGCCATCGCCGCGGGCTCGAACCGGAACACCCCCGGCACGGTCAGGGTCCTCGTCCACCGGATCGTCCCGTCAGGGGCAAACCGGGCGAACACGGACACCAGGAAAGGGTCATCGAGAGATTCCCCCACGGGCCCGTAAGCCGTGATCTCGCGGGACTCGTGGACGGCCATGAGCCGGACCTCGCCCCACGGCGACGCCCGGCGCCCGAGCGCGTTCTTCACCCATAGCCGCCGGCCGGAGGCCCCGAACTTGGCCAGCAGGGGCACGGCGCGGGTGCCCGGGCCCGCGGACTGCGTCGCGTATCCGGCCACCACGACGGCGTCGCGGCCGTCCACGGCCAGCGCCCGGACCGCGCAGTCCCCGTCCGCCCCCGCCTCGATCTGGGCCTCCCACTGCATCTGCGGCCAGCTGAACCGCGCCGGTTCGGCCGCGGCCTCCGTGCCGTGGAAGAGGATCAAGGACAGCCCCAGTCCGGCGGGAACTCTCATCGGGCCGCGAGGTAACCCCACGCGTAGGTCGTGGTCATCATCGTCTGCATGACCGTGTACTCGGACATGTTCGGGTAGATCCAGATGTCCCAATAGGCGTCGTAGGCCGGCCAGGTCAGGACGTCCGGGTACACGAACGGCGCGACGAGCTTCTGTTCCCAGCCGTCCTTCATCGCGTCGGGTGCGATCGGCCCGTAGATCGTGATTCCGGGGGGGGCGGGCTGGTCCGTGCGCTGGGCGTCGCAGTGCAGGATGTGCCGGGGGAACCGCGAACCCACGCCCGTCGTGTAGCACATGTTGATTGGGTTGGCGCCCGCCCCGGACTGACAGCCGAGGACGAGTGCCGCCAGGTACTTGGCGTCGCCCGCGAGCCGGTGCGCCCGGGCGAGGCTGAACGGATCCACGCTCGAGAGCGCGCCCCAGCCCGGGGCGCTCCACAGGTTCCGGGTCGTGTGGTACCCCGTGCGTTTCCCCGCCGCCACCCGGTCGTCGGCCTCGCGCAATATGGCGGCCCGGCAGTTCGCCTTGACCGCCGCGTCCATGCCGGGCCGGTCCGTCACGACGTAGACCCAGGGCGCGTCGCGCTGCTCGTGGTCCTTCCACACGAAGAGATCGGCCTTCGGGTCCTTGAACGCCGTCGTCTCGAGGAAGACGTCGTGCCAGCGCTTGTCCCCCGTGAGCCGGAAGAGCTCGGCCGCCGCGAGGTTACGGGAGTCCCTGACCGCGTGCGGCAGCTTGCGCCCCGTGCGTTTCGGCAGTTCCCGCTCCGCGTATTCCATCGCCCGAACTGCGCTGTCGCGGTAGGTCTTTGCCAAGTCGGGACGCGGGGCCGCGAGGACGCCGGCCGCCCGGGCCGCGACGCCCGCGTATACGTGGCTCGACCAGGGATCGGGGGCATAGGCCATGACCGGGAGCGTTTCCTGCCAGCTCGCATCCCCGGTCCGGGGATGCTCCGCGGACTCGATCCCGCCCCGGATCCCGCCGTCCTTCGTCTGCATCCGCCTGTAGCAGTCGAGATTCCAGAGCGACTCATTGACTAGATCCGGGAGGCCGTTGCCAGACTCGGGAATGTTGAGCCCGACCCCGGCGCAGTAGGCGGGAAACATCTCGACGAGCTCGAGCATGGCCCTGGTCGCGTCCAGGTGCTGGATCCGGCGGTCCCAGTCGCCAGCGTCCATGTACCCGCCCCACGCGTCGGGCACGACCTCGTCCGTCTTCCCCGCGACGAGATTCCCGAAGTTCGTCTTCTCCTCCCCGAGTCCGTTGCCGGAGTCGATGAGCCCGCACGTGGACGCGTAGACGGTCACGCCGTCGGCCGGGTGAAAGCACCGGGGTCGCCGGAACGTCGCGTACGGGGGACCGAGCTCGATCCCGCTCCGCTGGTGGTAGTACCCGCGGGCCGAGACGACGAATGCCTTCCGCCAGGCATCCGCCCCGATCTCGAACGGATCCGAACACCCGACGCCCTCCACAGCCAGTCGGTACACGCCGGGCCGAGAGAGCCCGGAGAAATCCATCTCGTGGACGTCAGCAAAGACGTAGTTGCGGTGGTACTCGTCGTCGTCCTCGGCGGTCGCGGGCTTCCCGAGGACCGTATGCCCCTCGAAGACAGTCTTTCCCGTTGCATCGTCGAGGACCCGGAAGGCGAGCCCGGGCTGGTACGCGAGCCCGCCCCCGGTGCCCATCCAGCACGAGAGGAACGCGACCTTGGCGGGGTCGTCGGGCCGGAACCCGACCTGGGTCACGTGGATCGCGGGGCTCTGGAGCGTTGCGGCATCGAAGACGAAAGACCGCCCGGGCAATCTGAGACCCGGGCATTCGAGGTCGTACGTCTTTCCGGCCACCAGCGGTTTCGGGAGCTTGAGGAAGACCGCATGCTCCATCGGCGCGTCCCACGTCCAAGCATCGATGTGGGCGAGGTCGGTCAGCTTCGACTTCCGCCAAACCTGGAGCGGCCCGTGCGGCTTCCGGTACCCGGAATCCCCTTTCGAGGAAAGCCGCCACGACGAGACTTGGTCCGCCTTCGCGACGTCCAGCTTCGTCCCCGTCAACCGGTCGGGGACGAAGACCACCTTCTCATCCCGGCCCGCGAGCCAGCCCAGGAGGGCGCCGTTGCGCCGGACGGCGCGGTCGTTGCCCTCCGCCTTGTCGGCGGGATCGGCGACGTACGGAATCTGGTGTGCCGGAATCTTCCGCCCGGTGTGGATCGTGAAGCAGAGGACATCGGGCGCCACGGCCGCGACGCGGTCCAGCCGGGGCGTATCCGCCGCCGGGGCGGCCGCTTCAGCGACGGCAACCACGAAGAGCACCGGGACGAGCACACGAGCAATGCGCACGGACGCATTCTCGCACGACGGCGGCGGCAAAGGCATCCAGGTCCCGGAAGTCGGCAACGCATCCCCCGGCGCCCGCGCGAAGCATGTCCCGGGCCCGGGTGCCGGTCCCGACCCCGACGCACCCGATCCGGAGCGCCCGGGCCGCGTGTACGTCCCACGGCCGGTCGCCCACGTAGGCAATCCCGGCGAACCGCCGCCGGCCGCCGCACCGCTCGATCGCGTGCCGGATGATCCCGGCCCGGAGCTCGTGATCGTCCGCCGTCGCCATCCTCACCCCGGCCCACCTGATCCGGGCCGCCGCAAGCTTGAACGCCGCCGAGATCCGCCAATTGCCCGTCGCGATCGCGACCGCACAGCCCGCCGCCCGGAGGCGGCCGAGTACGGTCTCGGCTCCCGGCGTCGGCTCGTAGAGCCGGCCGGTGCGGCGCTTGAGCTTCCGCAGGAGCGCCATCAACGACCGCTTCACCCGGAGCACTTCCGCCGGCGTCGCCCGCCGTCCCAACTTCAGCCGGCAGACCTCGTGCGTGATCCCAGAATCCGTGGACGAGCGATAGTCGCCCCACTCGCGCCGGACGTTCACGCCGAGGGCGTCCCGGAAGACGCCCTGGAGCCCGAGATCGTTCTCGGGCGTCCGGTTGAGCAGGGTCCCGTCGATGTCGAAGATGACGATCGGCTTCACCGGCTTCTCCCCACGCCGCGGCGCGGGCAGAGGGGCCTGAGGCGGCACCGGGAGCACCAGGGCGAGACCGGCTGGCAGATCCGCTGGCCGTAACCGACCAGCCAGCCGTTCCACCGGATCCACAGCCGGCGCGGGAGCACCCGTCGAAGCGCCGCCTCGGTCTCCTCGGGCGCCTCCGTGCGCACGAGACCCAATCGATTGGAAATGCGGTGGACGTGGACATCCACGCATATGGCCGGCTGGCGGAACGCGCGCCCGAGCACGAGGTTCGCGCACTTGAGCCCCACGCCCGGCAGGGCCATGAGCGCGTCCCGATCGGCCGGGACCCGGCCTCCGTGCTCGGCGAGAAGCGTCCGCGCGATGCCCCGGAGATGCCTCGCCTTGGTCCGGTAGAACCCGGCCGGGTAGATCGCTCGCGCAATCCGACGGGTCGTCAGGCCCGCCAGAGCGCGCGGACTGCGCGCCAGCGAGAAGAGCCGGCGGGCGGCGGCGTCGGTCACCGCGTCCTTGGTCCGCAGGCTGATCACGCACGCGACCAAGGTTCGGAACGGGTCCGGGGCCCTTTTCTCGAGCGTGGTGGGGTCGTACCGTCTTGAGTCGACGGACAGGATGCCGACGATCCGGCGCAGACGGGAAGTCAGGACGGCAGGACGCCGCGGAGCGCCCGGATGTGCGCGGGCGTCGAGCCGCAACAGCCGCCGACGAGCGTCGCTCCCGCCTCGAGCATGGTCTTCACGAGCACGACGAACTCCTCGGGCCCGACCGGGTGGACGTCGCCGCCCGCTTCGTGCACGGGAGCGCCCGCGTTGGGCTTGGCCACGAGCGGCAGGCCCGGGGCGGCCGCCCGCATCCGCGCGATCACGGTCGCGAGCCCGGGCGGGTCGCCGCCGCAGTTCGCGCCGACCGCGGTCGCGCCGGCCTCGGCGAGGGCGGCCACCGCCTGCTCGGGCGTCGTCCCCATCATCGTCCGGAACGACTTCGCCGCCCCCTCGAAGGACATGGTCGCGACGATTACCCTAGCCCCCGCCTCCTTCGCCCCACGCACCGCCGCCACCGCCTCGTTGAGGTCGGTCATCGTCTCGACGACGACGCCGTCGGCGCCCCCCGCGAGGAGCGCTTTCGCCTGGGCGGCGAACGCGGCCTGCGCGATTCCTTCCTCGAGGTCGCCCATCGGCTCCAGGAGTTCACCCGTCGGGCCGATGTCGCCGAGCACCCAGCGGTCCTCACCCGCCGCCGCGCGCGCGGTCTCGGCGCCGGCCCGGTTCACCTCTTCGGCCTTCTCCTCAAGCCCGAGCCGCCGGAGCTTGATCCGCGTCCCGCCGAACGTGCAAGTGTAGATGACGTCCGACCCGGCGGCCACGTAGGCGGCGTGGACGCCACGGACGGCGTCGGGCCGCTCGAGCAGCCAGCCCTCGGGCACCTGGCCCGCGGGCAGTCCCGCCTTGATGAGTTCGGTCCCCATCCCGCCGTCGAGCAGGACGATCCCGCGCTTGAGCCGTTCCATGAGCGATGTGCGCATGATTATCCCTCCCGGTATTCCTTCCCCAGGATCTGGCACTTCCGCCGCCGGTAGTACCGGTAAGATTCGAACGAGACATCGGGCGGCACCCGGTGGTCCGTGTGCGGAATCAACCTTCCGGTCTTGAATAGCGGCGTCAACCGGTCGAACTCCCGGTCGATCGCGGCGGGTCCCGCGATCAGGGCCCGCTTGTCGAACGCGCCCCGGTACGCCATCCTCGAACCGAACTCGCGCTCGACCGCGTAGATGTCGGTCCAGGCGGACTCGATCGGGAACATGACGTTGATCCCTCCCTCGAGCCACAGCCCCGCAAGCTGGTTGATCCGGCCGTCGCAGTCCAGGACATGGAATTCGCATCCGCACTCGCGCCGCAGGAAACCCGTCACGCGCTTGTATCGCGGGACCATGAGCTGGGCGAAGTGCTTCGGCGAGAGGAGCGGCCCGCTCTTGTAGCACATGTCTTCCCACCAGTGGCCCGAGTCCACCTTCGCCTTGCCCGCGATGTGCCGGTATCCGTGGAGCATGAGGAGGGTCACGTGCTCCATCATCTCCTCGACCCACTCCGGATCCTCGTAGACGGCGACCGAGAGGTTCTCGACGCCCATCCAGTTCCTGATCCACCCGTAGATGGAGCCGCACCAGAGCCCGACGGGGTAGTCGGCCGTGTGCGACTGGCGGCAGACCTCGTCCAGGTTCCCGGGAATCCGGCGCGGGTCGTCGAGCCGGAGCCGCTCGTCCCGGATCTTCTCCCAATCCTTCCGGGTCTCGATCGCGTAGCGCAGGTACCTTGGGATCGAGGCGCCCCTTTCGCTCCTGACCATCTCGCAGGTGGCGCCGTCGCCATCCATGATGATCTGGGTGTCGCCCTTCTCCTCGAGAACCCGGCCCTCAAAGCCGGGGAGTAGACCGATGTTCACGTTCGGGGCCGGGCCGTTGGTCTCGTCGTCCGTGTGGAAATACGAGATGATCCCCCAGTCCGACCCCTCGTATTTCGCCGGCATCCCCTCGGAATGCCAGCGCGGGTAGGTCTGGTCCCACGCCCCGAACTCGTAGTCGGGCACCCGGTCCACGGGCTTGCCCTGGAGCACGTTCAGGTACCGTTCCCGATGCGTCATCCCTTAGGTCTCCTCCGGGAAGCCCATGGCTTCCGCGAACAACTCCTGGAAATCGGCGCGCCGTTCCAGCGGCACGTGCCGGATCCGGGGGAGCAACGAGCCAAGCGCCGCGGCCCCCAGCCCCTTCATGCCGAGCACCATCTTCGCACCCAACAGGGCCGCGTTGCCGGCCGGCCGCACGGCGTCCTCGGGGAACGGCAGGAGGCCGATCCGGCGCGCGCTTTCCGCCGAGAGGCTGTTCCCGAACGCCCCGGCCAGGTAGAACGGGCACACGGTGCCGGCGGGCAATCCGACCTCGTCCATGAGGATGCGGATGCCGGCCGCGATCGCGCCCTTGGCCAGCTGGAGCTCCCGGATGTCCGCCTGCCGGAGCCCGATGGGCCCCCTAAGCGGCAGGGGATCCTTCCCCAGCCGCCCCGACGGGTTGATGAGTTGCGCGTCCAGTCCCGCGGCGACGGCATCCACGAGCCCGCTTCCGCAGACGCCCTGGACCGTGCCTCCCCCGATCACGTGCGCGGACAGCCGCCGGCCGTCGCGCGTGACCCTGTCGATCGCGCCCGGGGCGGCGCGCATCCCGCACGAAATGCGCGCGCCCTCGAACGCGGGCCCCGCGGCCGTCGACGCGACGACGATCTCGCGGCCCACGGTGAAGATGATCTCGCCGTTGGTGCCGAGATCGGCTCCACCCGTCGGCCCCGTTGCCTCGTGCATGCGCGTCGCCAGGATCACGGCGAGGATGTCACTGCCGACGAACCCGCCCAGGATCGGCAGGAAGAGGACGCGGGTGTCGCGCGCGGCGGCCGTCCAGCCGAGCTCGCCCCCCGTGAGCCAGCCGGCACCGGGATGCTCCGGCTCGAAGGGATACCGGGAGAGCGGCGTGACGTCGTGGCCGAGAAAGAGATGGTGCATGGCCGAGTTCCCGACGAGCGTGGCCGTCGCGAGCGCCTCGCGGCCCGGCGCCTCCGCGAGGAGGCCGTCGACCATGGAGGCGATCTGCGCCCGGATGGCGTCTCGCAGCATCACGACGCCGCCGGGCAAGAGGCCGACGCTGATCCGGCTCATGACGTCCGCCCCCCACCGCGCCTGCGGGTTCAACGCGGTCCGGGTCCCGAGCACGGCTCCCGATTGCAGATCGAGGAGCTGGGCGACCACGGTCGTCGTGCCGATGTCCACCGCGATCCCGAGCCCGGGCGAGGGCTCGAAGGGAAACGGCGTTTCGTCCGCGAGGATAAGCCCCGACCACTGCCGGAGCTCGAGGACGAGATCCCCGTCCACTAGTCCCTGGCACGCCAGGCGCCAGCCATCGGCGAGCTCCTCCGCCGAGAGCCGGTCCCGGTCCGCCGCCGAAACGGCGAGGGTCCCCTCGACCACGCGTACCCGGCAGCCCCGGCACCGGCCGCGGCCCCCGCACGGGAACTCGACCCCGTGCACGACGAGCGCATCCGCGAGCGCAACTCCGCGCTTGACGGACGCCTCGACGCCGATCGGCCGCAGCACGAGCCTGCAGTGACTCTTCACGAATACCTCCCGAAGGCCTTGCCCGCCTCGTACATGGCGGCGAAGTGCCGCTGGGCGTCACCGCACAGGTGAATGTACGTGCGCGCATCCCCCTGGAACTCCGCCGCGATCTTCCGGTGATACGGCAGGACGTGCTCGCGGTACGCGGCAGCCGAGAGGAGGGCGATCGAGTCGTCGGCGAATCCCCAGACGTCTCCCGGTCCCGGCTTCTTCTCTCCGGCCAGCTCCTTCCACGCGCGCATGCGCCGGCAGATTCCGTCGGTGACCCACGCCAGAAGATCGTGGAAGTACTTCTCGTCCTCGGCCAGGTCTTCGCAGACCTCGCCCGCGCCCCGCACGTTGCACGCTACCGTGAGCGGACCGTCCGTCCCGGTCGGCAGCCAGCCCTGGCCGATCGGCCGGCCCGTGCGATAGGCGTCCCAGACGCGGCGGACGTCGTCGTTGTGGGCCGGGAAATCCCCGAGCTCGGTCATGGCCCTCCCCCTAAGACGCGTGCGCCGGACCGCCCAAAGCGGCCCGGCGCACTGGCTTTTCTCCCCGGCTGACCGGTGACTCCCGCGCTACGCGGCGGCTCCCACGAGCTTGCGCGCCAGCGACACCGCCCCGGCCGCGTCGGCCCCGTAGCCGTCCGCCTTGATCTCCTTCGCGAAGGCCTCCGTGGTCGCAGCCCCGCCGATGATGACCTTGACCTTCCCGCGGAGCCCGGCGCCGTCGAGCGCCTTGATCGTGTCCGGCATCGAGAGCATCGTGGTCGTGAGGAGCGCCGACATGGCGATCAAATGCGGCGAGTGCTGTTTGGCCGCCTCGATGAACTTCTCGGGCGCGACGTCCACGCCCAGGTCCACGACCTCAAAGCCCGCTCCTTCGAGCATGACCTTGACCAGGTTCTTGCCGATGTCGTGCAGGTCGCCGCGGACCGTGCCAATCACGACCTTGCCCGCGGGCGTGAACGACCCGGCCACGAGCTTGGTGCGGAGCACTTCCATCGCCGCCTTCATGGCCTTCGCGGCGACGAGCATCTCGGGCACGAAGTACTCGCCCTTCGTGAACCTCTCGCCGACCTCGTTCATCGCGGGGATGAGGGCTTCCTTCATGACGACGACGGGATCCACACCCGCCGCGAGCGCTTCCTTGGCCAGGGCTTCGGCCACCACGCGCTTGCCGTTGAGCACCGACGCCTTCAGGGCGGACAGATCAGCCATGGGTCTTAACCTCCTCGAACCTGGGTCACCAGAGTCTTTCCTTTATACCCTATCCGCTTCGGTCCGCGCGCAACTCCCCCGGCCGGGCCTCCGGCGTGGCCCGCCGGATGGACTCCGCCAGCCCCCGCAGCCGGTCCCCGGCGTGAGCCAGGAAGGCCTTGTAGGACGCGCAGAAATAGGACGGGCGGCCCGCCATGACCCCGTCCCCCGGAACAACCCTCCGGTGCGTCGGGCACCCGCCCCCGCACCAGTCAACCCAGGCGCAGGCCCCGCACGCCGCAGCCCGGGCGGGCTTCAGCGCCTGGAACGCCTCCCAGCGCCCGCCCCGGAGAAGCGTCCACAGCGGCTCGCGCATCAGGTTGCCGAGCTTCCATTCCGGCTCGACGAGGAAGTCGCAGGGATATACGTCGCCGTTGTGTTCGACGACCGCGTACCGGGCGCACTTCTCCCCGAACAGGCACTCGGCCCCCGGTTCGCCCGCCGCCAGCGCCAGGAATCCGTCGAAGGTCCGGATCGAGGCCGCCGGAGGGTCATCGGCCGCCCACCGGTCGAAGAGACGGCACAGGAACCGGCCCCAAGCCTCCGGGGGCACCGACTCCGGGGACATCGGAGTTTCGCCGTCCGGCGAAACTCCGCCGCTCGCCGCCTCGGCGAGCGGGGCAACCGGAATGAACTGGAGATGCCGAAGCCCGGATTCCAGGAAGAAGTCGTATGCCTCCTCCGGGGCGTCCGCGGTCTCGCGCGTCACCACCGCCAGGACGTTGAACGGCACGCCGTGGCGCTCGAGCAGTCTCGCAGCCCGCAGGACACGGGTGAACGTGGCCGCCCCTCCCGCGTCGCGGCGCCACCGGTCGTGCACGGCCGCCGGACCGTCGATCGAAAGCCCGACGAAGAACCGCCCCCGCGCCAGGAACTCCGCCCATTCCCCGTCGAGCAGGAGCCCGTTCGTCTGGATCGAGTTGGCCATGATCTGGCCCGGCGTCCCGAACCTGGCCATCCAGCCCATCGCCTCGCGGAAGAACCCGACGCCCATGAGCGTCGGCTCCCCCCCCTGCCAGCAGAACGAGCACGTCCGCCCGCCGATGGCCGCGTACTGGCGGACGAGCTCGGCAAGTACGGGCAGGGGCATCCGGCGCGGCGACGCGGCGGGGTAGAGGGAAGCCTTGGGGCGGTAGAAGCAGTACCCGCACGACATGTTACAGTCCGGCCCGGCGGGTTTGATCAGCAGATTCTGCACCGGCGCGGACGCGGGAAACGCTGGCCCGCCTGCGTTTTCGCCTCGGGCCGGGCTCACCGCAAACACCTTGCAGGCATGACGAAGGTCATGGTCCTATGGGACCCGAGACAGCAGTATGTTGGTTGTTCTAATTGAGTCCCCTGCACGAAGGAGGAATCCGGCATGGCTCGAGAGATCATACCGCGGCAGGAGATGCCCCAGGCGACCCTGGAGGTCCGGAAGACCTCGTTCGCCGAGATCAAGATGGGCTTTTCGGCCGAAGCCGCGATCCAAGAAGCGAAGCGTTGCATCAAGTGCAAGCAGGCCCAGTGCTCGCTCAAGGGCTGTCCCCTCAAGAACCGCATCCCGGAGTGGGTCGCGCTGACCGCGGAAGGCAAGTTCATGGAGGCTGCCGTGATCAGCCGGACCACGAGCAGCATGCCCGAGATCTGCGGCCGCGTCTGCCCCCAGGACCGGCTGTGCGAGGGCAAGTGTGCCCTCGGCATCAAGGGCGAAGCGGTCGCGATCGGCGCGATCGAGCGGTTCATCAACGACTTCGCCCGGTCGCAGGGCGAGCCACCGCTTCCGGTCGGGGCGCCAACCGGGAAGAAGGTCGGGGTCCTGGGCGCCGGGCCGGCAGGCCTGTCCGCGGCGGAACAGCTCCGGGCGCTCGGCCACGCCGTCACGATCTACGACCTCCTGCCGGAAGCCGGCGGCCTGCTCCGGTACGGCCTGCCCCACTTCAAGATCCAGCCCGCGCTCGTGCAGGCCCGGTGGAAGCTCCTGGAGGCGGCGGGCGTCACGTTCAAGGGCGACACGCGGGTGGGCAAGGACGTGGCCTTCGACGACTTCATGAAGAGCCACGACGCGGTTTTCGTGGCCCCGGGCACCTGGCTGTCTTCCGTACCCAAGCTTCCGGGCCGGGAACTTCCGGGCATCGTGCAGTCGTTGGAATTCCTGAAGGGAGGGCCGGACGGCATGCCGGTGAAGGGCGTGCCGGTGATCGTGCTGGGGGGCGGGGATACCGCCATGGACTGCGCCCGGAGCGCGATCCGGCGCGGGGCCACCCGGGCCGTGATTGCGTATCGCCGGGACGAAGCCAACATGCCCGGCAGCAAGAAGGAAGTGAAGATGGCGAAGGAGGAGGGGGTCGAGTTCATCCTCCTCATCTCGCCGCTGGAATTCCTGGCGGGCCCTACGGGCAAGCTCAGGGCCATAAAGTTCCAGAAGATGGAGCTCGGGGAGCCGGATGCCGAAGGGCGCCGGTCGCCAAAGCCCATCGCGGGAAGCGAGTTCGAGATGGCCGCCGAGACGGCGGTCATGGCCTTCGGTTTCAAACTGGATTCCGATCTTGTAACCAAGAGCCTGGGGCTGGGTCTCTCGCCCGAAGGCAACGTCCTGGTGAACCCCGAGACCGGCGCAACGACGCGCCCGGGGGTGTTCTCCGGCGGCGATGCCGTGCTGGGCGCGGACCTCGTGGTCCGGGCGGTGGTCGCCGGACGCCGGGCGGCCGCCGGGATTAACCGGTTCCTGAACAAGGAACCGTGGGACGCCCTCAAGCCGGCGCCGGCCCAAGGAGGAACACAATGAGCCGCCTTGACACTTTTCCGTACAAGGATCGCTTCTTCGAGATCCGGTTCGAGTCCATCGGCGGGCTCGGCGCGCACGCGGCCGGGCAGGTGCTCGGCGCCGCCGTCGTCCAGCGCATGGGGTTCAACGGAGCCCACTTCTCCTCCTACGGGTCGGAGAAGAAAGGCACCCCGGTGAGGTCCTACGTCCGCGTCGGACCCGGCGACCTGCCCCTGCGCACGACCTCGCCGGTCGAGGTTCCCGACGTGCTCATCATCTTCCACGAACTGCTCCTTAGGAACCCCGTCACGATCGCGGGCGTGCGGAACGATTCCATCGTCATCTACAACGCGCCGCAGGGAGTCGTCCCCGACAACCTGAAGAAGCTCCCCAAGAACACGAAGGTTGTCCGGATCGACGCGCTCAAGATCGCGGTCGAGGAGAAGTCCCGGCCGAACGCGGTCCTGCTCGGCACCCTGAGCGCGCTCTGTCCGTTCCTGAAATCCAAGGAGGTCCTCGACGCCCTGTCCGAGGAGTTCGCGGGCAAGCACCCGGAGGCCGTCGCCTCCAACGAGCGGGCGTTCACCCGCGGAGGCAAGGAGTTCGAGGAGCTGACCGGGATCGGGACCGCGCCCGCGGACCTGCCCCGGGTCGTGCCGACACCCGTGTGGGGCTGGAAGACCCAGCCGCTGGGCGGGGCGCTTCCGACGCCGGGCAGCACCGCCTGGAACGACATGACGACGTCGCGCATGGGGTTCCTGCCCGTGCTCGACGAGAAGAAGTGCATTAACTGCGGGGTCTGCGACCTCGTCTGCCCCGACCTCTGCCTGGTGTGGGAGTTCGAGGGCAAGGGACCGATCCCGAAGAAGAGCAAGCTGAAGGGAGTGGACTTCCGCTACTGCAAGGGATGCTTCCGGTGCGTCGAGTCGTGCCCGACGGGCGCGTTCTCGAAGGAGCCGGAAACGCCGGGGATGGCCGACAAGCTCCGGATTCCCCAGTTCCCCGAATTCGTAAAGTGAGGAGGCCGTCATGAGCGCAACCGCAACGACGACCGCGAAGGGCACGGCCAAGCAGAAGCTGGAGTTCCGCTCCGGCAACGAGGCCGCGGCACTCGCGGGCAAGGACATCCGTTTCCATGTAATGGGGTACTTCCCCATCACCCCGTCGACCGAGGTCGCCGAGAACATGTCGAAGATGCAGGCCAACGGCTTGCACGACGTGTCCATGATCGCCGGCGACGGCGAGCACGGCGCGGCGGGCATCTGCTACGGCGCCGCCCTCGGCGGCGGCCGCGTGCTCAACGCGACGAGCGCGCAGGGACTCCTGTACGCCATGGAGCAGCTGCCGGTCCAGTCCGGTACCCGCCAGCCCATGGTCCTCGACATCGCCTGCCGGACCGTGTCGGGGCCGCTCGACATCCGGGGCGACCACTCGGACATCTACATGGCGCTGAACGCCGGCTGGATCATGCTCCTCGCGCGCGACCCGCAGATGGCCTACGACATGAACTTCTGCGCCATCCGGGTCGGCGAGCATCCGGATGTCCAGCTTCCCGTCATGGTCTGCTACGACGGGTTCTTCACCAGCCACCAGAAGCGGCGGCTGTACGTGTTCGACGACGAGCCGGCGATGCGCAAGTTCCTGGGCGAGCGGAAGGCCCCGATGCACGCGCTCGACCCCAAGCACCCGGTGACGTTCGGACCGTACATGAACGATCCGGACCTGATCAACAACAAGAAGCAGCTCGCGGACGCGATGGCGGCCGCCCTCAAGGTCATCCCCGACGTGTTCAAGGAGTTCGGGGAGCTGACGGGCCGCTTCTACCCGGTGCTGGACGAGTACCGGATGGCGGATGCGGACGCCGCGCTCCTGCTCGCCAACTCGGCGGCCGAGACCGCGAAGGAAGTCGCGGACCGGATGCGGGACAAGGGCCACAAGGTGGGGGTCATCTCTCCCAACGTCCTGCGGCCGTTCCCGGGCGACCTCTTCCGCGCGGCGCTCAAGAAGACGAAGGCCTGCCTGATCGGCGACCGCGCCGACTCCTACAGCGGCGAGGGCGGCAACCTGACCTCGGAGGTCCGGGCGGCCCTCCAGCAGGACCCGGACAACCACACCCGCACGATCTCGAAGGTCTACGGGCTGGGCGGCAAGGACTTCTACGCCGCCGACGCCGAGCTCTTCTTCGACGAGGCCCTCGAGGCCGCGAAGACGGGCAAGGTGAAGGTGGCGAACGAATACTACGGGCTCACCCCCGGCGAAAAGGGCAAGAACCCGACGCCGGGACTGCCGCCGCTCACGACCGAGGAGCTCACGCGCGGGATGGCCAAGGTCGAGGTGGACCCCGCGACCGGCCGGCTCAAGGTGGACCTCGAGCCGCTGTGGGCGATGACCGCGATGCCCACCCGCGTGGCGCCGGGCCACGGCGCCTGCCCGGGGTGTGGGATCTTCCCGAACCTGACCCAGGCCTACCGCGTGATCGACGGCGATCTCGTGGTTCTCTTCGCGACCGGCTGTGCGATGGTGGTCACGACGGGCTATCCGACGACCGCGCACCGGATCACGTACATCCACAACCTGTTCCAGAGCGGGGCCGCCACGCTCTCGGGGCTGGTCGAGATGTACCACGAGCGGTACCGGCGGGGCGAGCTCCCGGAGGTCAAGGACCCGGTCTTCATGATGGTCGCCGGCGACGGCGGCATGGACATCGGGATGGGGCCGACGCTGGGCGCCGCGCACCGCGGGCACAAGATGATCGTGCTCGAATACGACAACCAGGCGTACATGAACACGGGTGCGCAGTTGTCGTACGAAACCCCGATGGGGCACCGGACCTCGACTTCCGAAGTCGGGCCCAAGCTCCCGGGCAAGCTCTACCATCACAAGGACACGGCCCAGATGTTCGCCGCGTGCCACGTCCCGTACGTCTTCCAGGCGTCCGAGGGCTACCCCGAGGACTTCATGCGGAAGATGGCCAAGGCCGCTTGGTACGCGCGGCACGAGGGATTCGTCTTCGGCAAAGTCCTTTCCTTCTGCCCCCTGAACTGGCGGACGGCGGACGACGCGGCCCAGCCCGTGCTCCAGGCCGCCATCGACTCCTGCTTCTACCCGCTCTACGAGGTGGAGAAGGGCAAGACGAACGTCACGTACGATCCGGACGCCATCGGGCGGCGGATCCCCCACGCGGACTGGCTCAAGATGATGGGCAAGACGAGGCATCTCATGAAGAACGAGGCAATGCTCAAAGCAATCCAGGCCGAGGTGGACCGGCGCTGGAACCGTCTTAAGGCCATGCACGCCCACCCGGAGCTATAACGCCATGCCCTACAAGATCGTCGAGAAGAGAATACTGACGCCGGTCACCAAGATGTTCCGGATCGAGGCGCCGCTCGTCGCGGCCGCCGCGAAGCCGGGGCAGTTCGTGATCGTCCGGGTGCGGGAAGGCGGGGAGCGCATCCCGCTGACCATCGCCGACTTCGACCGATCGAGCGGCCACTTGATCATCGTCGTTCAGGAAGTCGGGGCGACGACCCGCAGGCTGGGCGCGCACGAGGTGGGCCAGGAGATCCTGGACATCGTCGGCCCGCTCGGCAACCCCACGATCGTCCCGCCCGGCGGGCATGTCGTGGGCGTGGGCGGCGGGTTCGGCGCGGCCGCGCTCCTGTGCCTGATGAAGGAGCTGACCGCGCGCGGGGACAACACCACGATCATCAACGGGGCCCGGAACAAGGACCTCCTGATCCTGGTTGATGATCTTAGGAAGGCATGCAAGAACCTGGAGCTGTGCACGGACGACGGGTCCGTCGGGTTCAAGGGGTTCGTGACCGAGCGGCTCAAGCAGATGGTCGCCGGCGGTCCCCCGGGAAAGCCTACGCACGTGATCGCGATCGGCCCCATGGTCATGATGCGCGCGGTCGCGGAGGCGACTCGGGAGGCCAAGATCCCGACCCAGGTCTCGATGGACCCGCTCATGATCGACGGGACCGGGATGTGCGGCGGGTGCCGGGTCTCGATCGGCGGCGTCGTCAAGTTCGCATGCGTGGACGGGCCGTGCTTCGACGCCCACACCGTAAACTTCGACGAGGCCGTCCGGCGAGGCAAGATGTACGTCCAGGAACAGGATGTCGCCGCCAAGAAGCTGGCGGCGGCAGCGGGAGGAGTCTGATGCCGGTCAAGAGCGCCAACAAGACGAAGATGCCCGAGCGGGCCCCGGATGTCCGCAACAAGGACTTCCTCGAGGTCAACCAGGGCTACACGCTCCGCCACGCGCAGTTCGAGGCGGACCGGTGCCTCAGGTGCCAGGAGCCCAAGTGCGTGGACGAGTGCCCGGTCACGATCCCAATCCCGCAGTTCATCTACGCGATCGCGAAGGGCGACCTCGCGGAGTCGGCCCGGATCATGCGGCAGGCCAACCCCCTGCCCGCGATCTGCGGCCGCGTGTGCCCGCAGGAATCGCAGTGCGAGATGACCTGCCACATGGTCAAGAAGTTCCAGTCTGTGGCCATCGGGCATCTCGAGCGGTTCATCGCGGACTGGGAGCGCACGCAGCCTCCCCCGCCGGTGCCCCAGCGCAAGATGCACAAGGAGAAGGTGGCCGTCATCGGGGCGGGTCCCGCAGGACTCGTCTGCGCGGGCGAGCTCGGCCGCATGGGCTATCCCGTGACGATCTTCGAGGGCCTGCACGCCCCCGGCGGCGTCCTGCGGTACGGCATCCCCGAGTTCCGCCTTCCGAAGGCGATCCTGGACTGGGAAATCGGGATGATGAAGAACCTGGGCGTCGAGATCGTCACCAACGTCATCGTCGGCCGGACGATCACGCTCGACGACGTCATGGACAAGCTCGGGTTCTCGGCGGTATTCATCGGGACGGGCGCGGGCCTGCCGACGTTCCTCCGGATCCCGGGCGAGAACCTGATGGGCGTCTACTCGGCGAACGAGTTCCTGACCCGGATCAACCTGATGCGGGCCTACCAGTTCCCGGAGTCCGACACGCCGCTCAAGGTAGGCAAGCGGGTCGCGACGATCGGAGCCGGCAACACGGCCATGGACTCGGCGCGTTCCGCGAAGCGGATGGGCGCCGAGGAGAGCCTGATCGTGTACCGGCGCTCCGACAAGGAAATGACGGCCCGGGTCGAGGAGTACCACCACGCGCTCGAGGAGGGGATTCAGTTCAACTGGCTGACGGCCCCGATCGAGGTCGTGGGCAACGACCAGGGCTGGGTGTCGGGACTCAAGCTCCAGCGGATGAAGCTCGGGGAACCCGACGCTTCGGGCCGCGCGCGCCCGGTGCCCATCGAGGGCTCGGAGTTCATCTTCCCGGCCGACAACGTCGTGCTGGCCATCGGGACGAGCCCCAACCCGATCCTGATCAAGACAACGAAGGGGCTGGAGGCAAACAAGCACGGCTGCCTGATCGCGGACGAGAAGACCGGGCAGACCTCGCGCAAGCACGTTTACGCCGGCGGCGACGCCGTGACCGGAGCCGCGACCGTCATCCTGGCGGCCGGGGCCGGCAAGCGGGCCGCGGAGGCGATCCACCAGGACCTGTCGGGCGGGAAGTAACCCGCCGGGTCTCTCAACCGAAGGGCCGGACGCGTCCAGCATCCGGCCCTTCGCATTTCAGGGAGGCCTACCGAATCAGGCTAGGATGCTCCTTCCGAATCCACTTCTCGACCGTCGTCCGGAGTTCGGTCGCGAGCGCGACCATCTCGTCGGCCTCCCGCGAGGAAGCCAGCCCGGCACGCTCGATAGCCTGACGCCGCGAGGGCGGCAGTCGAGGCCTGGAGCGCGGCATTGTACGCGATCCCAAGCCGCCAGTCGGCACTCAGGCCCGGGGTCCGGGCATCGGCCAGGTCACGGTCGGTCACGCCAAGCAGGTCCCGAATCTCCTCCGCGCTCGAGGCGTGGTCCGTCAGCCAGCCGTTCTTCAGCCAGTCACGCAAGCTCACGGTCGCTGCCCACAAGGAACAGTCTCTCGCTCTTCATCACTGACTTCAAGAAGTGATGGCCGGCGGCGAGCTTCGAGGTGAATTCCCGGAGGGAGTAGACGCTGGGGTTGATCTCCCTGGCGAGCCTGGTCTGGGCCGGCCTCAGGGCCCTGACGACCTCCGCGAATGTAATGTCGCCCACGAGCATGAGGTCCACGTCGCTTCCCCGCTTCTCCTCGCCACGCGCCACCGACCCGTACACGAAGGCCGCCCGAAGCTTCGGCGCCAGCGGTGCCAGCGCGGCCCGAAGAACGTCCCCCACCCCGGCCGTCTTCACGATGAACGACCGCAGGTCGGCGTAGACCGGACAATCGGGGTTCGCCCGGAAGTAGACCTGCCGGTCCCGGACCTCGCGGCGGACGACCCCGGCCTCGGAGAGGCGCTTCAGCTCCCTCTGCACCGCTCCCACCCCGGTGCCCGCCTCCCTTGCCAGCCGCCTGAGGTAGTACGCATCGCCCGGGTTGGCGTAGAGGATGCCGAGCAGGATGCGCCGGGTCTTTCCGAACAGCGCGGAGGCAATGCCTTCATCGGTCCCCTGCGTACCCATTCTGGTTACGATTGTACCCCGTTTGGGTACAACTGGGAAGCCCCCCTGGCATCCGGCGCGGGCAAGCGCGCGGCGGAAGCGATCCACCAGGACCTGTCGGGCGGGAGGTAACTACCCGGGCTCCCTGCAAAGCAACGGCCGGCTGGATCCTCCAGCCGGCCGTTCGCAATTCATCAAGCAATGGGTGTCCCCATCCTTCATCGAACCCGCATTACCACCTTGAAAGAGAGTCGGCCTCGCTTTCAAGTTCATGGGACCGATCGAACGAAATGCCCTTTGATTGCTTCACTCTGATCTTATCATCCCCTCGGCGAACCACTGCCGGCCGGGGTCTCATTCCCCACTCCATTCCCCACCGGCTCCGGTTCCTTCTGTCCGAGGAACCTGTTCATGGCCGCGATCCCCTTGCTCCGGGCCTCCGCATCGCCCTGGACGTACACCGTCTCGGTAACGCGCATGGTCGAGTGGCCGAGAGTCTTCTGCGCCACCCGCATGTCGCCCGTAGCCCGGTAGGTCTCGGTGGCGACGAGATTCCGGAATGTCTTCGGCATCAACCACGGCCAACCCAGGCCCGTGGCGATGTCCTTCATGACCTTCCAGACCCGTTCCTTGGGGCAGGGACGTCCTTGGGCATTCAGGAACACCCTCCCCGCGGTCGCGCCGCCGCGCTCCATGTTCATGATCCACAGCTCGCTCTTCAACCGGTCGGTCATCGGCAGTTCGAGCTCGTCGTCGACCTTCCGCCGCCGCAGGTTAACGGTCCCGTTCGTGAGATCCACGTCGGACCAGTCCAGCGTCAGGCATTCGCTGAGCCTGCACCCCGTCGAGGCCAGCATGAGGATGATCCTCCTCAGCCACACGGGGCTGGCAGACATCAGCCGTTCGACTTCGAGCGACTTCGGCAACCGGCGAACCGGCAGCTTGACGCGTTCGGGCCTGATGCGGTGGGCCGGATTCACTTCGAGATACCCGGCATCGATCGCCGCATTGAACAGCCTCTTCACGTCCCGCAGAATCGTGTTGATCGTCGCCGGCCGGAGCGTGCCCTTCTTGGCCTGCAGGTAGTTCATGACGTCCCCGCGCCCGATCTGGCGCAACGGCACGTCCCCCACCGCCGCCAGGAATGCACCCAGATTCCTCCGAACGTCCTTCCAGCCCAGCAACTTTCGCCGATCCCGGATGTCCGAGACGAACCAGTCGACAGCTTGTCCGAGCGTCAGGTCGATCCGGGGTGCTTCCCCGCGCTCCAGGGCGTCCCGCTTCTCCCGCTCCTTCTTCACCATCGTGCGGGCATGCACGGCATCCGCCCCGAGCGAAACCCAGCGCTCCTTTCGTACCTTCTTTCCGTTTTCAAAGACCCGTTCGACACGGCGCAGGTAGTACCGCCGTGGACCACTCTTGCACTTGTACTGGTACAGTCCTGCTCCCAAGGGAACAGCTCCCTTCATCACGCACCTCCCATGGTGCGTGGGAACACCGAGACTGATTCTACACTGGTACCCGGCCGGCGAGACCTCCGGCGGGGCCCCTCCCGTTCGAACCCCTCGATGACCGCCCTGGGCCACCGGACGACCCGCAGACCGAGATTGGCGGCCTCGGGCAGCCTCCCCTCCTTGCGCATGGACCTGATCGTTTCCACGCTGACCTTCCACCGCCGGGCGAGGTCCTGGGGGGTCAGGTAAACGTCATCCTGTGGATTCGATGGCGCAGGTTCCGCCGTCCCCGGTCCGGGAACAAGGGTCGGAACCGCCACCGGAGCCGTCACTTCGGATACAGGACGGTCAGGATCCAGCCGCCCAGTGCCTCACCGTAACGACGGTCCCCGATGGCCTTCTTCGCCAGTTCCAGGATCTCTTCCTTTGCCACCCCGGGCCGCGACTTCAACACCAGAAGCAAGATCGCAATTGCGCGCTGGAGCTTGTTCTCGGCCTGCCGCGCTCGCGTCGGACTCAGCCGGAATCGCACCTGCCTCGCGTGCGCAGTCGCTGCCTGCCTCGCCAGCAGTGCCGCCGCGGCGAGCGGGTCCCTGGTTCCCACGATGCATGCAAGCGCCGTGTTCTGATCCAGGACCTCCTGAACCGTCCTTGAGGAACTCTGCAACTTGACGAGTTCCGCCAGCGCCTGCGCCTGCGTGTAGGAGAAGAACCGCCTGACGGAAAGCCCGTTTGCCGCCGCGATGCTCTTCCCCGGCTCAGCCCTGCGGATGGCTTTCCGGAAGTCGTCGTACGTGAGGCCGAACAATCCCGCGGCTTTGCCCGGGGAGAGGATGGCTGCAATGATCAGGTCCGTCTTTCGGACCCAGAGACGGCCGCTCGCGCCGCGAGTGAGCTGGATCGCTCCCCTCGCCGCGTCACGCTTGAGGGTTCGCTTGCTCAACCCGAGGAACTTGGCCGCCTGACGAAGGGTGAGCATTTCTTCGGCGACCGCTGGTGCGACGGAGGGATTGGCGCCCGCTGGCGGTTCTGGCTTCGTTGGCAGATTTGGGTTCGCCGACATCTGTACGCCTCCTATTGCGAGTTACGTACAGGCGGCCCCCACTATTATGATTTTCTTTGTACTCTTTGTTACTCGGCAAATTGAGGGGAACCTGATCCCACCGGCCAGGCGGGAGACCTGTTCTCTGTTTTGAAACCTACGCCTTCATTCTACGCTCCCCCCGAATTCAGTCAATGCACGGCCTGCCCTCCGGTCCTTCTCGCTCCTCCGGAGGCGGCGGCCTCTGGGACGAGCTTCTCCGGTGGAGCGTGGCGCCAGCCAAGGCGGCACCTCGCGTCCGCAAGATCCCCATCCGGCGCCACGGACTATGACAAATGCCCTCCTCGTCTGGATTTGTCCGCATGCACACCCAAGACTTCTGCAATTCAGGCCAAACAGGCTGGTGGCTGGGTGCCGACTGGGTGCAAGCTGGCTGTTCGCTGGGTGCGGAATGGGATTTCCTTCACGCTTTTGCTGATTCTCAGCCAGAACTCCTCAGAGATACTACGTATTGGCGGCGGATTCGCCCCCGCAGATTGCGGTTCGCGCCTACTTCGCCACCAGGAGGCAGGCCCGCGCGGTCCCCGAGAGAGTTCCGACAAGAGGCCGTTCAGATTCTGTTCGGCCCACCGGTCTACCCTCCCTAGTGGTGTAAATCATTAGAAACCTCAAGCACCATAGGGCCATATCGATAAGCCAGCTCCCGGTTACCCAGAGTGAAAGACAGCTCCAAGGTGGACTGCACATCAAGAGGAACCTGTTCGGGACACGAGTAGGAGAACAGAAGGTAGCGGACGCCGGGACCACTTGCGGGGAATCCATAGAGCTGGAGCGATCCCGGCGAGAATGCACCCACCATCTTGTCGAGCACAAGTAGCCTAGCCTTCACGATCACGGGCACTCTGCACAGCTCCGGATGGCGACCGGATCCGACAAGCTCTTGCAGCCTTCTCCCGTGGTCACGGAACGTAATGGTAACCAGCTTCCTGCCTGCGTATTTGTGACAGAAGGAGAAAGCGAGATTCCTCGGCTCTGCGTCTGCATGCAGCCGCGCACGCAGGACCGGACGGTACGGATCACTGTCACCGAGCAAATCGAGCGCGTACTTCCCCGCGAAATGCAGCCAGCAGTCTTGAGGAAGACGTAGAAGCATCCGGGGAACCCAGCCCGAGATCAGCCCAATCCCAAATACGAGTATTCCCACCAGCAAGCTTCGCTTCACGATCGTCGAGTGGATGACAATCCACGTGAGGAGGCGGTTCATTTCGACCAACCGACGGGGGAGAAGGAGGAGGACACCGAAGGCTCTGCGCCGTCTGCTTCGCTGTCAACACCCTTTGGCGCTGCGCCGCCCGGCGTCGAGTCTTCTTTCACGTCACACTCCTCACGCACGTCCTTGCGCTTCACGAGCGTGGAGTAAACTTCCCGCACTTTTGCAGCCCAATCCTGGCAGTTGCCGGCTCCACACAATCGTGACCTCATCGATGCATTGGTGACGGGACCCGAAGCTCATAAGGCGCACGGGCAGACCATCCCTGTTGAAGGTCACCTCGAGGAGAATCCCCAACTCCTCCCGCATGGCCCCCTTCGCACGAAGCTCCGCGACGAAACCCGTCCCCGCCGCTCGGACAGCAACCTCAGACTGACTCAGTCGCTCCACAAGCCCGAAGAGTGCGATCGGTGGAGGAACAACCTGCGCGGCAATCCGCGGCTCCGCAATCCTTCGCCCCGACTCGAGAATGCCCGATTGAGGAGGCTCCCAACGAGCCTTGGCCGCCTTGCGATCCCAGAGAGCCCGGACGACCTGCCGGCTTTCGGCCAGCTGTTGTCCAGGCCGCTCGCTACTCCAGACGGTCTCGACTGACAGATCGAGCGACCGGATCGCATCCCGGCACGCAACAAGCTTCGCGATCAATTCATCAACAGCCGGCGGTCGCGCGTGAGCAGGGACCGGCTGAACGACGGCCAAGAGAGAACAGAGAAAGACACGCCGCGCGAGGAAGGAGGCACCCTGCCGACTCCTACCCATCATGGCCTCCAATCGCGCTGCGCGGAGTCCCGCAGGTCCATCTCGTTCACGGATCGGACGTCCATGCTGGAGCCAGCATAGCCAGAGTCCGCTGAAGCGTCAACGATGTTGCGCCAAATGCCTACCGCAAACCCTTGTCCGATCAGGTCAAAGGATCCCTTGGACGGACAGGAGTTCTCCGGTCTGTGCCTAGCCCGCGCGGGCAGGCAGATGCGTCCCCGGACGATCGTTGAGTTGGAGTGAGTCGTGGCCCCGGTCGCAGAATCGGACTATGAACGGGTTCTGATAGGTGTGCCCATCAGCCCCAGAATGCCCCGGTCGCGTCGTTGTCCACGGCTTCGCCGGACTTCGATACTGGGAGCGGTTCCATTCCCCACTCCATTCCCCACCGGTTCCCCACCGGGCACCAATCGGCACCCGTCGGCTGGATCCGACCGAACGAGCGGTCACTGATTCGAAGTGGAACAGTCCCAGAAAAGAGGAAAGCCTGTGCGGGCTGTTCTTCCCACACAGGCTCTTGGTGTCCTCACGCGGTTAGGAGCATTTCGTGTCCCCAGCGGGAGTCGAACCCGCATTACCACCTTGAAAGGCAAACCTACGAACCACGGCCGTGCGCCCTGTGCCGGGCACGCGCTCAACTCCTGCCGGCCTTCCCTCTCCTGGCGGGCACCAGCGGTCGCACGTAGGCGATCAGCGCAGGGATGTCCTTTTCCAGTGTCCGCCACACCTCCTCGAGGTCGACGGCGCCGTATTCGTGGATCAACGCGTTGCGCATCCCGGAGATCATCCTCCAGGGAACAGCGGGATGGCCCTTCCGGAAGCCCTCGGACAGGCGCTTCGTCGCTTCCCCCAGGATCATCAGTTGGTGAAGGACCGCCGATTGGGTCTTGGCGTCCCGCATGAACGCCCGCTTGCCCATCCGCCCGCGGAACTTGAGGGCGCTCTGCGCCGCTCCCAGGATGTCGAGGAGGACGCCCCCGTCGTCCGGCATCCTACGGCCGGGCCGAGCCCAGGATCGCCTCGCGGCGTATCCAGTTGCCGCTTCGCTCGACGGCCCGGCGGCTCACCAGGTCCACCTTGCGGCCGATGATCCCCGACAGCTCCTCTTCCATGGCCATGTGGTCCAGCAGGCTCCATGCGGCCCCGCGGGAGAACCCGACCAGGACGTCGACGTCGCTCCTCCTGCTGAAATCGTCGCGCAGTACCGACCCGAAGAAGGAAAGCTCCGTGATCCTCCACTTGCGGCGGAAGGCGGACAGTTTCCGGTGGTCAATGGACATGCGCAGCCTCATCAGATGTGATTCTACCGCAAAAGACAGGGACGGAGAGTATGCGGTGTTCCGATCGCCCGCGCGTTTGAACCGTTCGCCGCAGTCTGCTAGGCTACCGCCGAGGCACGCGGATGATGTACTGCCGCCCGGACAGACGCCCACTCTCACTGCGCGTGAGGGCAATACCGGCTGCAATCTGTGCCGTCGTGGCGCTCGGCGCGGCCTCGTCAGCCTGGGCGGGCGGCCAAGACCCGCTGAGCGCCAGCATCGACGGGGATGAAGGTGCGCCTGCTGGACACGTCGCCTTGCCCGCGGGAAGCGAACGTGCGGATCGCTCGATCGTCCGCTACGCGTACGACCCTTCCGACCGAAGGTCGTCAGCCATGAAACATGGCCGTGAGACCATCATTGTCTACGCAGGGCCGGAGGACCACCGGCCCATGATGGAGATACCGCGCGATGGAAACGGGCCCACTGTTCGGCACATCTGGGCTGGTGACATGAGAGTGGCCACCGTGGTCAACAAGGAGCCGTACTACTACCACTACGATTCGAATGGGAACGTCGTGGCGGTGACCGACAAGGCCGGTAAGGTCGTTGAACGCCGCACATACGACCCGTATGGCAACTCCCAGAGTCAGGGCTCGCGGCGACTTGAGGAAGCGGGATACGTTGCCGCGTACGGCGTCCAAACAGACCGTAGGACAGGGCTGCAGCACATGGGATATCGAGACTACGACAGCTCCACGGGGCGGTTCATCTCCGTGGATCCCCTCGCGAAGCACGGTTACGAGGGTGCGTTCCAGCGATACAGCTACGCCGGAGGAAATCCCATCAACCTCATCGATCCAATGGGCCTCGAAAGCACCTGCTCGCCGACCGGCAAGGGCGCGTGCATCAAGGCATGCATGTCGGATGGAGGTGCCGGGTACGCGCTGGCGGTCCTTGGAGTGTCCGCACCGCTGGCAAGCGTGCCGAAGCCATACGGAGCGGGATCGCTTGGTTCCGGAAGCTGGACGAGCGGTGTGAGTCTGGCGCTCAACGCCGCGTATCGAATGGGGTTCACGGGAACCGCTGCGGTTCGTACCGTGGCCGCGCGACTGAATCCGGTGGCGAACGTGGCCGCCGCCGGGGCAGCCGGTTATCTTGCTGGTCTCGCCGCGAGTTGCGCTCTCCAGTGCTCAGGATTCTAGCGTGAAGATTGTTCTCTTCGCCGTTGCGTTCATCGTATCCGTGATCGTTGTAGGCATCCCGTTCGGCAAGTGGATTGAGCGGAAGCGGCTTGCCGAGAAACGGAAGCGCTTCATGGATCGCCCTTCCGTTCCTGTCGAGGAGATCTTCCGCACTCACTACGCCGGGGCATCTCTGGACAAGGAAGCTGTCGTGCAGGCGTGGATGAAAGTGGCGGAGGTGCTGAATGTCGATCCCGCAAAGCTGCGGCCGTCGGATCGTTTCAAGCATGAGCTTGGCCCCGTTCGCGGCTACCCCGTGCCGGACGAACTCGCGGACCTGGAGGAGTTCCTTGAGCATCGCTGCAAGGAGCTCGGAATACGGCTCGAGCGGGGAACGGTGAACACTCTCGATGACTTCATCAAGATTGTCGGGCGGGGCCACACGCGCTCAGTTTGACCTGGCCTGAGTCCGGCTGAGGACGAGAGTGGTTCCATTCCCCACTCCATTCCCCACCGGTTCCCCACCAGGCACCAATCGGCACCCGGCGGCTGGGTCCGGCCGGGCGAGCGGTCAGTGATGCGAAGTCGAACACCCCCAGGAATGAGGAAAGCCTGTGCGAGATATTCTTCTCGCACAGGCGGTTGGTGTCCTCACGCGGTTAGGAGCATTTCGTGTCCCCAGCGGGAGTCGAACCCGCATTACCACCTTGAAAGGGTGGTGACCTGGCCGTTAGTCGATGGGCACCCGTCCAGCGCCGCCAGCCTATCTGTATGTCAAGTGTCAAGTTATTGGTCAACTCGCCCGGGGACGGGCGTCAGTTCACCTTGACCCGGAAGCAGGCGCACCCCGAGGTCTGAACGCCGGCCACGGGGATGGTCCAGCGGAGCCACCGGGTCCCAGCGACCGGATTGCCCAAGGAGAACGAGGCGGCGGCGGGCATCGTCGCGCTGGCGAGGGTGGAGTACGACACGCCGAGCGCGGTCCCGTCCGTGCTCCCGCAGTCGAGGCCGGAAACTCCCGCTTCGGGAACGAACGTCGTCCCGACCGGCACCGCGTCCGTAACCACGAAAGTGAAGGCGCTCGCCGACGAGTAGTTGCTCCAGCACAGCCGGAACCTCACCGTGTCCCCCGAAGCCGCGACCGCGAGGCGGGGCTCCTTCGTGAACCTGACGTCCACTCCCACGACGTTGATGGAGGTGAGCCCCGTGACCGAACCATCCGCCGTGTCCGCCGCGACTATCGTCTGGAGGCCGAGTCTCGTCATGCTGACGTTCACGAAGACCTTGACCCCGCAGTTCGACACCGGCCAGGCGTAGTTGTAGGAGTCCATGGCCGTGTTCTCCACCTTCGCGCCCGGATCGGTCGAGGTGAACGACGTGGTGCCCACGTAGTCGCACTTGGTTCCCCCGCCGGCTTCCGTGACCACGATCGTGATCCAGAAGTTCTGGCCGATGTACACGACGGGCGGCGTGATGATCGTGTAGTGCGTGCCCACCTGCACGAACGGGGCGGTGAAGAACTTGTGGCTGGGCTGGCACTGGTTGTACATGACGATGGCGTTGGCGCCCGTGATCTGCCACCGGACGATCCGGTGCCCGCCGAGTGGCACGGTCGCAATGTTCCGGAACGCGACGCACTGGTCTGCCGCGGTGGTCGTGTAGGTCGCCGAGTACGCGTTGTCGGAGGTTGTTTCCTTCACGACCATGCCCGCCTTGGGACAGAAGACGTCGACGGTATACGTGAAGTTGGCGGGGACCGCGTCGCACGGGGTTCCGGAGAACACCCACTGGTACCCCATGCCCAGCCAGAAGTCCGTCCCGACCTGGTCCCCGCTGACGGCGGGATGCATGAGCGACCCGCCGCCGTAGACGGAGAGGACGTCGGCCCCCTGGTCGACCTCGATCGGTCCCCCGGAGACGAGCACGAGCCGGTAGATGCCGCCCGTCCCCGCCGGCGGGTCCATGAAGAGGAAGGACATGTCGCCCTCGGTACCGTAGATGTGCGGGTTCCTCGTGCTCCAGGAGGCGCCCCACGCGGCGAATCCGGCGGCCACGCTGTGCGTCACCCGGTAGGACCACGTGCCGCTGAAGTCGGCCATCCACGGGGGCACGCAGGAAGCGCGGTCAACGGTGTTGAACGGCTTGTAGACCTCGATCCGGTACGTGGCGTTCACGGCCCCCATGTTGGTCACGATGGCCTGCACCATGAGGTAGCCGGGCTTCATGTTCGGAAATATGTACATCGCCTCGCCGGGAACGTCCGTCGAGAGCGTCCCGCCGTTGCGGGCGGGGCTGAACGCGTCCCAGTTGCTCTCGCTGGAGAACCAGTCGCCCTTGCTCTGCCGGACGATCAGTTTCGCGGAGGAGGACATGAACCGCCAGTGGACGTTGCAGATGGGCATCTCGCAGACCGCGACATGGCTCTCCTTGTCAATCTCGTACGTGTTCCGGTAGACCCAGGAGACGGTGTTGAAGTCCCACGTGAATGTGTGCAGAGTCGTCGCCAGCGTCGGGTCGAGGTTGTTGTACGGGTCCACGGACGTGTTCATGACGTTGAAGATGTCCGAGCCGTAGCAGTCGCGGGCGAACGCGTAGTGCATGAATCCCGAGAACGTGAGCGACGTGGACGGCGCGAAGGTGTGCGCATTGTTTCCGTCGCAGGTGAACAACTGCCAGAGGACGGGGGTGTTGGCCACCATCTTGTAGCAGTGGTGGTAGACGGGTACCGGTATGCTCGAGCACGGGCCGCTCGGGGACGGGTTGTGGCCGCAGGGCGCACTCAGCCCGTACCCGACCTCGGAGGGGACCCCGCCGCTGAAGCAGGTGTAGTCAGCCGGGATGCGCTCCGTCTTGCAGGCGGAGCCGGCCAGCCCCCCGGGGTACCCGGCACTGCACGTGAACCCGCCCGTGCAGGTCCCGATCCGGTCCGTGATGGCCTTCGAGACGCCGCCCGCATTGACCCACGCGTCGGTGTTGGGCGCCTCGTACCCGAACAGGATGAACTCGGTCATCTTGTTCAGCGGGTAGAAGGTTGCGAACATCCCAAGTTTCCCGAGTCCCCCGCCGCCGATCCCGGCGAAGCTTATGTAGGTCGTGCGCAGGACGATCGGGGCAAGGTGTACGAAGTTCTTGGGCCGGCCCTGGTGGCCGGTGCCGCCCACGACGCCGGACCGGCCCAGCTCGAGCACGTACATGTTGTTGATGGCCGTGGTCCCCGGGCCCGCCGGGGTCGCGACCTTGGCTTTCCACCGCAACTCCATCGTCGCCTGCGGCGGCATGTCGAGCTTCCAGGTCAGCACGGTCTTTCCGCCCCCGACCACGCGGCCCGCGCCGGCCGCCACGCACCCGGAGGGGGTCATGGTCCAGCCCGTGCACGGATCGTCGAACCCCGTGTCCTGGGCCCAGACGTCGAGCTCGGCGGGCACCGTGTCCCAGACGCTCACGTTCCACCACGTCTTGGAAGTGGACACGTTCTTGATGTAGATCGAGTAGACCATCTCGTCCGGCGGCTGGCCGTACGCGGACGCGAACAGGACGTCGTTGTCCCCGATCATCCACATCAGGTACCGCCGGATCACGGTGGCCACGCCGTTGGAGACCCGTCCCGCGGTACAGCCGTTGTTGGTCCACGACATCTGGGCGTAGTTCCGCAGGTACTCGCCCTCGGGGGCCGCCGCGTCGCCGGACCCCGGCTCGAACCCCTCGCCGTTCCCCCAGTCGGCGGTCAGTTGGAACGTGATTGCCCCGGTCGCGCCGCCCGCCGTCGCGACGGGGCCGGCGAACGTCCACTGGAGCCGGGGCGGTGGCCCCGGGTTGGGGTCCCACCCCGCGTCTGGAGTCGGGCTGGCCACGCCGTTCCAGTGAGTATAGGGGGGCAGAGAGTCCGTGATCGTCAGGTTCGAGACGTTGGGGGTCCCCGGCTTGCCGTAGTAGATCGTGTAGTTGATCGCGTCGCCCGGCGCCGCGATCCGGGGATCGCACTTCTTCATCACGTAGCCGACGTTCACTTCCGGAGCGGTGTAGGAATCGGTCGGCCCGGCGCACCCGCAGCTGTCAGTCACGCCCCCCTCGCCCATGAAGCTGTACCCCGGCCCGAGGACGATGGAAGCCCCGTCGACCGGGCAGGAGCCGATGTCGGAATAGACCAGGAGGCTCGGGTAGCACCAGCACCCGTTCTTGGTGTCGCACGGGTCGGTGGACAGGACCAGGGTCCCGGCCCAGGTCCAGGTCGGGTGGTTGCCCGCCCCGACGGTCCAGACGCCGGCGTAGGTCATGGCGAAGACGGCGCTGTTCTGGGTGCCGCAGACGTAGCTGAGGTACATTCCGGTCAGGTCGCCGGTCACCCCTCCGGTCGCGGTCCCGTAGTTCATGATCGTCACCCCGGTCAGGTTGCTGGTCGCACAGCTCGCGCACGTGACGTCGTCGCACTCGTAGAGCATGAACCCGGCGGTGGGCGCCTGGACCCAGTTCGGGAACAGGATCGGCGGCGGGTCGAAGGTGACGGTCGAGCCCGGCCAGACATCGAGGATGCAGTCCGCGCCGGCCGGAGGGCGCAATACGACCATGGTGGCAGTAACCAGCAGTGTCGGTATCCGGCCCCTCATCGGCCCTATCCTAGCAGGCCTACTCCTCCCCTCAGGAGGAAGTCACCGTGAATACGATGGCGTCGTTGGGTGGGATCGCGACCGCGGGCGACGGCGCGGGACCACGCAGGGCCTCCCCCATCTTCCAGCCGGTCGCCAGGGAGAACGAGGGCCGAACCGGCGCCGGCGAATAGTTGATCGCCACGACTAGTCGCTCGGTTCCTCCGAGCGGGTGCTCCGTCAGCCCCACGGCCAGCATGTCCTTGCGCACGGCCCGGCCGGTGCCCGCGGTGGCGAAGACGCGTTCCCATATCCGCCAGAACCCGGGCGCGTCCTCGTGGTGAAAGACCCCGGGCCGGTCGGCCAGGTCGAACTCGAGCGGCGAGGCCAGCAGGAACACCCGCCCCTTGCCCAGCGGGGCGACCGCGAACCACGGGTTCCCGCCGTCCTCGGCGGCCAGGACCTGGGCGCGCATGGCCTCGAGGTTCAGCCGGTACGAACCGGTGGCGGGAAGCTCATGACCGTCGAACCGGGCGGTCGCGTCGCCCGCCCGCCGCTCGCGCGACTTGATCCGCAGACCCGTGAGCCCGGTGAACCCGCTGATGACCCCGTCCCCCAGCGATATGTAGGCGGTGGCCCCCGCCTCGATCCGGGCCGCCAGTTCCAGCCACGATCGCCGCGGCATGTTCTCCATCCCCGTGACCGACGGTACGAGGTAGACCCGGGCATCGCGCAGGGGAGCCCCATCCGCGTACTGGAACTCGATGTCCACCCCGGCCTGCTTGGCGAGGCAGAAGGAGCTGTAGGCGACCGCCCATTGGTCCTGCTGGGGAGTGAGGAGGCAGACGGCATCGTTAAGCCGTGGCGGAAGCGGGCCCGGGTGGATGCTCGCGACGGCCTTGCGGAACGCCGCGAACGCGGCGAGTTGGGGCTTCGGGGTCCCGTCGGAATGCAGGAGCCCGAGTTCGCGCTCGACCGCGCACCAGTCGTAGGGAGCATGCTCGAGCTTGTCCTGGTCGGACGCGCACCACCACAGGAGCCCGAGGCAGTCGTGCGCCCAGAGCGACCAGAGCTGGGTTCTGAGGTACGCGGTGGCGTCCGCGTCGTCGGCGAAGGTGGGCCCCAGCACCCCGATCTCCTCGCAGAGGCACGGCTTCTTCCCCACGTCGCCGTAGAATCTCGACTCCGCCGTGGCATGCAGGTTCGCGCGGAACGTCGGGATGGGATCCAGCCCGCAGTGCGCGGTGAACGGCGGGTACGGGTGCGTCGTGAGGACGTCTGTGAGCTCGGCCTGGTCCTGAATGCGCCAGGACTCGTTCCGGCCGGGAGCCAGGCTATGCATGCCCGAGATGATCTGGCGCGAGGCGTCTTCGGCGCGGATCGCCGCCGCGATCGCGGCCGTCCAGGCCCACGCCTGGTCCCGCGACACGCCCGCCATGCAGTTGCACTCGTTCCCGAGGTCCCAGGCCGCAATTCCCGGATGTGCCTTGAACCGGCGGACGAACTCGCGGACGAACCGGACCTCCCAGACAATCGCCTCCGCGTCCGTCAGGGGGTTGAGATGATCGAGCGCGGGAGGCAGGTAGCGCCGCCCGCTCATCCAGCCCGTCAGCAGGCCGACGACGAGCTTGAGGTCCCTCCCCTCGGCCATGCGCACCATCTCGCCGAACCGGCCCAGCATTTCCTCCGACAGCCCGGCCCGGCCGGCATCCGTGTTGGGGAGCGGCTCCTCTCCGAATCGGTACTCGACGACCCGGCCCCCGCCGCCGCGCAGTGCGCAAATCGGCTGGAAGTCCGGCCAGAGGGGAAACACACGCAGGACCTCGAGCCCGCCGGCCGCGAGCCGGTCGAAATCCTTCGCGACGGCGTCCGCCTGCCAGTCCCGCCACATGTTGGTCCCCGCGTGCGACGCCCAGTAGTTGCACCCGACCTTGAACCGCCCTGATCCGAAGAAGTCGTTGGCCGCCATGAAGGCATGATACCCGATCCGGGATTCAGCGGGCCCGGCCGATCCTGATGACGGCCTCACCCCGGCCTCACATCACCTGGGTCCCTAGTCTCCCCCTACGATTCCAGCTCGCCCCACAGCACGCCTCCCAATCGCCAGAAGAACGTGAGCACGTCCCGCGCCGGCGGCGGCGTGCCATACCCCTCGAATAACGCCAGTACGAGTTCGTCCGTATCGAATCTTTCCCAGTTCTTGTATCGAACCACGTTCGCGACATCTTGCCGGGGATCTCCAACCCCACCGCCGGTCCAATCCACGATACCGGAGACCTCGGTCCCGACAACGAGAATGTTCATGTAATTCAGCTCACCATGGATGACCGTGGGTGGCACGGGCGCCGGCTCGTGAGCCCGCAGGTCCGCAATCGCCCGGAGACGGCTTCGAAGCTCCTCAATGTCCTTTTCCCGCCCCGGAGTCCGTTCCGCATCCCTGATCCAGCCCTCGATCATCTCGACCCGCCACGCGAACGGATCACCCCCACCGCCGGACCACCCGGCGGGAACAGGACATCGGTGGATCTTCGCGAGAGCGCGGCCCAAGCTTCGCATCAACGCCGGGGACTCCTCGCCGTCCTTCAGCGGGTTACCGGGGAGCGCGTCCATGACCACCCACGCCTCGTCGTCGGGAGGCACGCCAAGATGCACGAGCGCGTGCGCGCTCGGCAGCGGGAGGCCGAGCGGCGCCAGAACACGCAGGACCCGATACTCCTCCTCCGCCATCTCGGGCGAAGGAGGAAACGTGTCCACGGCATCCTCAAGGAACTCGATCTTTCGGCGAATGCGCTTGAGCGCGAACGATCCGTTGCTCGCCTCGACACACGCAAGGTCCGACACCTGTCCCTGCTCCGGGAACCGGATGGCGCGGATCTCCCCTGTCACCGCGATCACCTGGTTGGGGATGTCCGAGATGGAGAACGTCACAGCCGGGCGCCGTGGCACGGTCAGATCCGCCCGGGGTCCGACGACGAGCCGGCGCGCTTTCGCGTGTCGGGGCTGATCACGCCTTCTCCAGGGAGAACCTGAGCGTGACGTGGGGCCGGCGCTCAATCCACTCATGCTCTCCGACCGCTTCCTCGCCTTCGGAGACCACCTCGGCCCGGTACCGGGTCAACGCAGGACGGCCAAGCGATTCCCATTCGCTGAAGGCGGACAGGAGAGACGTTCCGGAATCCGCGTTTCCCTTGAGCCAGAGCCCTTCCTCGCCCCACTTCATGACGAGCGCCTGACCTCCCTTCCGGTCAAGGACCACATCGAACGCACCGTCTTCCCTGCGCACCCACCCGGCCTCAAGACTGAGTCCAAGCGAACGACAGAAGAGGAGGAAGTCGATCTCGGGAGTTCCATCCAGATCCATGCGGCGGACAGGCGGTTCCCCCAGAAGCCGCGTCACCTGGTCGTCTTCGGTGATGCCGGGCTTGAACTGGGTCTCGTCCAGGAACCTGCCCTGCAGAGCATTGAACCCGGAGTAGCCGACGAAACCTCCCGTGCATCGGCCGCCCGATTTCCGGAGCCGGAGGAGCGGGTCGCCCATCCCGCGCGTCTTGAACGGCAGGAGCAATACGCCGTTCTCGGCCAGTTGGTCGAGCCAGGCCGGAGGGATGTCCGAACTGCCCACCGTGAGCATGATCCGGTCGAACGGCGCGGATTCCGGCCACCCGAGCCCGCCGTCGCAGGCCCTGAGATTCACGCCCTCGATCCCGGCGTCCCGGAGGTGCAGTGCGGCCGCCGCGACGAGGTCGGGCTGGATGTCGACCGAGTGAACCAGTTTGGGATCGCCTGTCCCCACCGTCATCAACCCCGCGTTGAACCCGCTTCCGGTACCGATCTCCAGGACTTTCATCCCACGGTCTATCTCCAAGTGCCCGAGCATGCTGGCAACCAACCAGGGTTCAGATGCGGCGCTGTGCGGCTCCAGCTTGATGGGCCGTCCGACGTTGCAGTAGATCGCCTTCAGGTGTTCCGGACTGGGATGCTCCCGGTTCACGGTCACCATGCAGCGGGCGTCCGAGTCGTAGAACTGGTCGATGAAGAGGTGCCGGGGCACCTTGAGGAAGGCTTCCCGGACCCACGGCGCCAGAAACGCGCTCTCGATATCCCGCACGAGGGACTGGAGGTGGACATCCAGGACATCACGCGAGAGGCTGGTCATGGCACCCCGATCGTACTACGCGGATGCGAGGAAGAGAGGGGCGCAGCCGCGAACAGGCCGGCATCCTCAGCCCCGGAACAGGGACTTCGGCGACGTGAGAAAGAACTCCTCCAGCGGCATCCCCCCGGGGCCGACGATCAGCGGACGCGCCTGGGGATGGAGCTTGAGGAAGTGCGCGAGTCCCTGCGGCTTCCCCGCCCGGCCCGACTTGACCTCGACGGCCCAGAAGTCCTTGGGCGTCTTGAGAACGTAGTCCACCTCCTGGTCGCCCTGCCGCCAGTAGAGCAGGCGGTACCGGGAGGGCTCCAACCCGTTGAGCAGGTGGGCGCCGGCGGCGTTCTCGACAAGCCGTCCACGCCAGGCGCGATCCACCCGGGCGACGGCCGGGTCCTCGCTCCGCAGGGCGTTCACGAGCGCGTTGTTCCAGGCCACGAGCTTGGGACTGCTTCCCCGCTTCTGCCCCTTCCCGCCCGTGAACCGCTCCAGCCCGCTCACGAGGAACGCCGCCTCCAGCAGTTGCAGGTAGTGAGCCAAGGTGGTCGTGTTCCCCGCATCCTGCAACTGGCCGAGCATCTTGTTGTAGGACAAGATCTGGGCGGGAAAGGCGGCGGTGAGGGCGAACAGATGCCGCAGGAGCGCAGGCTTTGTCACGGCGGACATTTGGAGCACGTCACGGGCCAGCACGGTCTCCACGAGGGATTCGCTGACGTACCGAGTCCAGGCGTCCGGATCGTCCTTCAGCCGGGCCGCGCCGGGATATCCGCCGAAGAACAGCCAGTCCTCGAGCCCCCACCCGAAGGCCTCGCGCATCTCGCCCCAGCTCCAGTGGCCGCACCGGTAGGGCATGAACCGGCCAGCCAGGCTCTCGGACAACCCCTTCTGCACGAGCAGGGCGGAAGAGCCCAGGAGGATCACGCGGAGCGCGGGCTTCGTCCCCCCGTCCCGGTCCCACAGCGCCTTGACGCTCTCGCTCCACCCGCGGACCTTCTGGACTTCGTCCAGGATCAGGAGGACCTTGCGGCCGCTCCGGCGCTTGAGGTCCGCGATCTCCCACTGCGCCCGGACCCACTCCGGCCCCGGCGGCAGGGCGCTGTCGGCCGCGGCGATATGCACCTCCCCGGCCCACCCCTCGGCGACCTGCTTCGCCGCCGTGGTCTTCCCCGTCTGCCGGGGTCCCGTGATGATGTGGAGGAACGGCAGGCCCTTCCCGAGGGCCGCCGTCAGCTCGCCCACCAGCGCACGCCTGAATCCCGCCTTCTTCACGCCCGGCCGCCTCCTTGGACTCCTTTACTCAGCCATTGAGTATTATTACTCAGTGGCTGAGTATCTGTCAAACCTCGGAGATCGTGAAGTCACCAAGATTGAGGACGAGCACGGAACCGGTTGCCCCGCGACCGCCCAGGCAGTCCATCAGACCGTGCCGGGTGCAACCCGCGTGGTAGTGGACCCTGATTCCGGGATACGGCGACTCGATCAGCTCCCTGACCAGTTCACATGGCAACGGAGAGTCCTGAACCAGCAGGTCTACATCCGTGAGCCGCGGAGACCAATCACCTTCTACATTCAGCTTCACCATATGCTTCTTCTCCTGATGCCGGCACACTGACAGCGCGCCGGCGGTCGAGGGTGGGAAGCGAATCCGGGAAGCTGGACTAGCTAGAGGCTGTTCCCGAAGGCGGTTCCACCCATGATCGGACTCGGTTGAGGCGTCATATGAACCGACTATAGCCTCCAGGGCAGGTCCCGTCAACCGGGTCGAAATCACTGCCTTGTATATTTGACAGCCATGGAAAATACCAGTATCCTCGGGGCATGGTCCGTTATCTGGCCAAGCAGATCGGGAAGGACCTGCGGCACAAGATGGTCTTCGTCGGAGGACCGCGGCAGGTCGGCAAGACCACGCTTGCCCTGCAGGTCGCCGGCGACCGGAAGGGCTACCTGAACTGGGACATCGCCGAACACCGGGAAAGGATCCTGAAGCGGGAACTCCCCGACGCCCCGTTGCTCGTCTTCGACGAGATCCACAAGTACCGCTCCTGGAGGAACTACCTCAAGGGTCTTTACGATGCGCGTGGCGGCAAGACGCAGATACTCGTGATCGGGAGCGCCCGGCTCGACCTCTACCGTTTCGGAGGCGACTCGCTCCAGGGACGGTATCACTACCTCCGTTTGCACCCTCTCTCTTTCGCCGAAGCGTCCCGGGCCGGCAAGGGAAACCTTCCCGCCCTTCTCAGCCGTGGGGGGTTCCCCGAGCCGTTCCTCCGCCGCTCCCCGATCGAAGCCAAGCGCTGGTCACGGGAGTACCGCACGCGGCTCATCCGGGAGGACCTCGTGAGCCTCGAACGGATTCAGGATCTGGGCAACCTCGAGCTTCTCGTCCTGCGGCTTCCCGAGCTCGTGGGCAGTCCGCTTTCGATCAACGCGCTACGGGAGGATCTCGGAGTCAGCCACGCGACCGTCGCGCTATGGATCGCCGCCCTGGAGCGGCTGTATGCGATCTTCAGGCTCCCGCCCTTCGGCGCCCCCAGGTTGCGGGCCGTCAGGAAGGAGCAGAAGCACTACCACTTCGACTGGTCGCTGGTTCCGGGGGAAGCCCAGCGCTTCGAGAATCTGGTGGCGTCGCACCTCCTCAAGTGGGTGCACTACGAAACCGACACGAAGGGACGGGATCTGGAACTGCGGTACTTCCGGGACGTCGAGGGCCGGGAGGTGGATTTCGTGGTCACCGAAGACCGCCGGCCCATCCGGCTGGTGGAGGCGAAGCTGAGCGATGCCCCGGCGGACGGGACCATCCGCTATCTCAAGCGCCGATTCCCCTCGGCCGAGGCCTACCAGATCGCAGCTACGGGACGGAAGGACGCGGTGACGCCCGAGGGTGTCCGTCTCATGCCGGCCACCGAGTTCCTCCGCGGGTTGATATGAGGACCTTGGAGGCACGGCGGCGCTGAGGCGGTGGATCCGAGGAGCTGTCTCAGACGTTAGTACCGGCGGCCGATCCCGGACCCGGCCGCCAGCTTCTCGGCCCGGGACGCCACTTTCGGGTTGGGGTCGTAAAGCGCCAGCTCGAACAGGGAACGGTGCCGGGCCGGGTCCAGGACGCCCATCTGCTCCGCCGTCGCCGTCCGGACGTGCGCCTCCGGGTCGCGCAGGCCCAGCTCGAACCACTCCGGGTCGGCCGCGCCTTCGTGCTTCGCGAGCAGGGCGACCGCGGCCGCCCGTACGATCTTGTCCCTGGAATCGACCAACGGGACCAGGACTTCCGGATCGATCGACTTGGCAGCCAGCATGATCCGGGCCGCCGCCGCCTTGACCCGCGCGGACTCGTCGTCCAGGAACATGAGGCACCAGTCGAACAGGTCCTCATCGCCGATCCTATGCAGAATCTCGAGGCCCCGGATCCGTCTCTGCGGACGCTTGGCGTCCAAGCAGGCCAGCGCCTCCTCCTCGGCCGGACTGTGGCTGGGCGCCGGCGCGTCGGCCGGCACCGAAACGCGTCCCACGTTGACGACCCGGTGCACGCGGGCCCGTTCGGCGTCGAACTCACAGCCCTTGAACCATTCCGGCAGGTAGCGGCGGGCCATCTCGAACAGCTCCCGGGCACGCGGGTACTTGCCCTTCCGCTCGGTCGTGCGGTTCACGACCCACTTCGCCAGCCGTATGAGTCCCGGAGCTCTCGGCTTCACACCCTTGTAGTGCTTCAGGCCGAGCTGTTCGTTCACCCAGGCCGCCAGCTCCTCCGGTGAACCGGGCTCGCCGGGCACGGAGGGCTGGGAGAGCAGGACCTCGACGTTCACTGGCGAGTCGATCGCGAAGTTGCCGCCCGCGGTGATGACGCGCTTGGGCCCGAACGCGGCCTTCAGCCGACTCAGGTCGATGTCACATGAGAGGACGACGGCCCGGTCATGCGCCCGGCGGGCCTGGGTCCTGGCCCGGCCGCGGGCGTAGGCGACGCTCCTCGTGAACCAGACCATCTTCGACGGCTTGCGCGGCTGGAAGCCCTCCTCCCGGATCCGCCGGGCCCGGCCCAGGGTGGTGCCGTGGTATACGAGCATGACTTTCCCCCCTACCTGCTCAGCCGGTAGTTGGTGGGTTGGTCGATCTTGGCGAACCGCTCGCGCACCTCCGGACTCAGGCACCGGAAGGCCTGTTGCGATAGCGTCAGCCCCCGCCGGCCGAGCCGGGCCGCGACGTTCACGGTCTTGCCCAGGACGTCGTAGCGCTCCAGCCCTTCGGGCCCGAACGTGCCCTCCAGCATCGGCCCGAAGTGGACGGTGGTGTTGAGGTACGTGTCGAACCCGTGCCTCGCCGCCCGCTTGCGCGCCTCCGCCGCCAGGTCGGCCAGGGCGATGACGGCCCGGTCGGCCGCCTCTTTCGGGAACACGGCCAGCCCGGCGTCCCCGATGAACTTCACGATGCGGCCCCCGGCGCCCTCGATCGAGTCCGCCGCGAGCTGGTAGAACTCCTGGAACATGGACGCAACCTTCGCGTCTTCCTGGTTCGACGCCCACTCCGCCAAGCGCGAGAGGCCGAAGAAGGTGACGCACTGGGTGACTTCCTTGAGATCGGATGGGAGATTCAGCTTGTCGTTCATCTTTCTGCTCCTTTTGCAGCTCGCCCGATTATCTCCAGGGCCTTCTCGACGAATTCGTCCCGGCGCTCCCTGACGCCGCGTATGGTCCTCTCCACGTGGACGGTGGGCCGGATGCCGATCAAGTGCAACCGGGAACCGTCGTGCTTGACCACGCGCATGCCGGTCCACGTGATCGTGTATCTGCCGGGAAGACCGATCCTGTTTATATTCCCGTTGGTTCCGGCCGTGGGCTCGCCGACGATCTCGCCCAGCTTGTACCCCTCGACGAAGCCCATGAGCGACTCGGAGTAGCTGATCGCCCGCGCATCCGTCAGGAAGACCACCTTGCCCTGGATCCGCGGCCGCATGGGCTTCAGGCTCCACCCTTCATCCTCGTATCCCACGAGCCGCTCGCGGTCCGGGTAGATGATGCGGGGTATTCTCATCCAGGTCCCCGCCGTGTCTTTCCTCCGCAGGAGGTGGTTGATCACCTCGGTGACGCCTTGGCCCGGGTAGCCGCGCATGTCGAAGATGACCGCCCGCGCTTGGGCCAGGAGCTGCATCCTCTTCTCGATATCCTTCATGGCGAACGAGGGCAGGTGCACGTAGAAGACATCCGGCTTCAGTTCCGCGAATCGAACGGTGTCCTGCGGGATGCCAGTCGTGCTCTTCCAGGAAGTCCTCGCGGCCACGAACCGCAGGACCCGTCCGTCCCTGACGACCTTGAGCCGGGCCTTCGTCCCCCACATGCCGTAGCCCAGCTTGTTCAGAGCACAGAGCCGGACCCATTGCGGCGATCCGGAGATGACGCCCTCTTCGTACTTGAGCACCTCGACTGCCGGCCTGCCGTCGATCTCGAGGAGAATGTCGCCTGGCTTCAGCGCGCAGTCATTCCACACGCTGGTGACCACGATCTTCCGCTCGATCCAGTCCACCCGGAATGGCGGGCAACCCCAACGGCCCGGCGTACCCGGCCCCTCCACGCCGCCATGCCCGTCCTTCGTTCTTTTCACGAACCGCTTCAGGAGTCTCTTGAAGTCTTCCCCGCCGCCGGTGTCGACGGCCTCCCGCAGGGTCTCCGGCAGGACCGCGTCCCAATCAACCTGCACGACATCGAAGTAGGGATAGAAATGCTGGTACACGTTCCAGGCGACGATGATGGCGGCCATCCGCGCGTCCCGGTCGCTCGCTTCGAGATGACGGGGCGCGAGGCGCCCCAGCTCCCGGTTGAGCGACGCGAGCGGCACCGGAGATGGGGGACCCCAGGTCCGGTTCCGCACGATGCGCAGGGCCAGCGGCACCCGGCACCAGAGCCCGGCACCCAACGGCTTGATGGTCGCCTCCCCCAGCTTCGGGACCTGCCTGAATCCCGCTGGCTTGCTGATGACGCGAGCCTTGCCGTCCGCGAAGACGGTCCGGTTGACGCGATTGGTACGCACGCTCCGGTAGGCCATCCACCACCGGTAATCGCGGTCGGTCACGCCCAGGTGCTGCCAGGCGGTGACGGGACCCTGATTGACGCCCGCCGGCGGGATCTCCGGCCGCTCCGGCCGGCTGGGCCGTCCCCGGAAGAGCCGCATGGTCGGGGCGACGGGCAGGAACAGTTCCTCGAGCGTGCGCTTCAGCTCTTGGACGCTCCTCGCTTGGCTGACCTTCCCGGCTCCGTGGACGACGAAACGGTTCCAGTCGAGCCCGGCCGCCTGATCGCTCGGATGAAAGTACCGGACGTAGCCGTAAAGGCGGGCAAACGCCCTCAGAAATGGCACGAGATTAGTGGGAAGCGTCCCCGGAGGGGCACGCCGAGAGTTCGGCTGGTCGTTCATCTTTCTACTCCTGTTATTGAGGCTTATATCGTTGGTTCCTCCCCCGCGGGAGCCCCAACTGTCCCGATGCTAGCATCCGGATCGGGTCAGGTCAATCACCATCGCCGCCCCGCGCCCGATGGAGCATAATGGGCGGTGCAACCACTCTTGACGGGGAGGTGACGACCCATGCGAAAGATGCTCGTCCTGGCGGTGATCATGATCTCGACGGCGGCGACTGCCGCCACGACTGCGCCGGCGGCCCAGCCGGGCCGCGGCGCAAGGGGCGACCGGCCGTTCACGGACGTCTTCGACGTGAGCGCGAGCGACTTCGTTTCGACCGGCCGGAACCGGTTCTTCATCCTGGAGCCCGGGTACGTGCTCGAGTTCGAGGGGACCGAGGACGGCAAGCCGGCGAAGCTCGTGATCACGGTCCTCAACGACGTCAAGGTCGTGGATGGGGTGACGACCCGCGTCATGGAGGAGAAGGAATCGGTGAACGGGGCGCTCACGGAGGTCTCACGCAACTACTTCGCATTCGACCGGCGGACCTCCAGCGTCTGGTACTTCGGCGAGGACGTGGATGAGTACAAGGACGGGAAGGTGGCGAGTCACGGCGGTGCGTGGCTTTCGGGCGTGAACGGCGCGAGGTACGGGCTCTTCATGCCGGGTCTCCCCCTGCTCGGCAGCCGGTTCTACCAGGAGGTCGCGCCCGGGGTGGCCATGGACCGCGCCCGGATCGTCAGCCTCTCGGACACGCTGACCACTCCTGCGGGCAAGTTCACGGGGTGCCTGAAGGTGGAAGAGAGCTCGCCGCTGGAGCCGGGGACCAAGGCGGAGAAGATCTACGCGCCCGGAGTGGGTTTGATCCAGGACGGGGACTTCGTCCTGGTGAAAGCCGGCAAGCGGTAGCCCGCCGCCTCAGCGCCGGCGTCCTACGGCAAGAGCGGGTTCAGCCCTATCTCGGCTCCGCAACAGATCCCAGATGGCGCGCCACGATGCCACTGCAGTTGTCTGAATCTGGCACACAACAGAAGTACGTGAGGTACGTGTCGCCATCAACCCCGATGAGGTGACCCAGCCGACATTGGTGCTTCGACCCCAGTTCGACGAACTCCACAACCCGGCCGTCCAGCGCGGCGGCCCAGAATTCATCACATGTCGCCACGACGATTCTCCCACCTGCGGCGCTGAACGAATAGCTCTCATCTCCCTTGAAAAGGTAGCCGGATGGAGGTGTACCGTCGTGCAGATACCCCGAAGTCACAAGGGCGTCCACCAATGCCTGGGTCTCTTCGTCTGAGATCGACCTCCTGCCCAGCACACGAATCACCGGATGCCTACTGCGCGGTGGCACGACGAGCGCATCGGATGACTGAAGCCTCCCATGCCTGACCAAGATCGGGGTCAGGTACAGCCCATTGTCTATCTCGCTATCCCAGATGACGACATGGCGAACTATATCCCTCCCCGCCTTGCCCCTGGAAACAACGTAGACGGTGGCGCCAGGCTGGGCGGGGTAGTTCGCCGGAACAAGGTTGCCGGGCAGGATGACCTCCTGCTCGCGGGACGATTGCGTGGCGCGACGCTGACGGAAGTACTTGGCTACCCTATCGAAGTCCGGGCCGCTCACCATCCAGATCGCATCCACGATCGTGACCGGCGCATCCACAACCGCTTCAGCGGAGAGCACGGGGAGGGGATGGAACCAACAGACGAGCGCCACGACCAGCCCGAACCGGGGGACGTTGGAGGCGGGCTGTTGCACTATTGACGTGCCATGTCAATATGGCATCCCCGCGGTGTCAGGTCCAGAGGTCGGAGACCGGGAGGGCGACGAAGCCGGGCCCGAAGGCGGCCCGCTCGGAGCCCGTGTAGAAGAGGAGGCCGCGCAGGAAACGGGGACCCGCGGCCGCGGCAAAGGCCTTGAGGCCGCCGAAATCGCGGGCGTCCACGCGCGCCTCCCCTTTCACTTCGATCCCGACGGCGGACCCGTCCGGGGTCTCGAGGACGAGGTCCGCCTCCCTCCCCCCGGCGTCGCGGTAGTGATAGAGACGCGGACGCAGGCGGGCCCAGCCCGCGAGCTTGCGGACCTCGAGCCCCACGAAGTTCTCGAGCACCTGGCCGAACAAGACAGGGTCGTCGAGAAGCCGCCGCTCGGAGGCCGCGACCAGATGGCACATCAGGCCCGTGTCCCCCATCACGACCTTGGGGGCCCGGATCAGCCGGGTGGCGGAGCTCCTCGCCCAGGCGGGGAGCATCTGGACGAGGAAGGTCGCCTCGAGGAGGGCCAGATACCTCTTGAGCGTGCTCTGCGGGATGCCGGCGGTCCGGGAGAGGTCGGCGAAGTTGAGCAGGCCGGTGGCACGGGCGGCGACGACACCGAGCAGGCGCGGGAGGAGGGTCAGACCCTCGATATCGGCCAGCTCCCTGACGTCCCGTTTCAGGATGGTGCCGACATAGGACTCATGCCAACCGGCACGCCGGGAAGGCGCGAACTGGACGGCCTCGGGGTAGCCTCCCGCAGCCATCCGGCCGGCCAGGTGGGTGCGGTCCGCTGGCCGGCCGGACCCGGGGGTGAACCGGGGCGCGAGCCAGGCGTCAAGCGGATTCGCCCGATGGCCTCCGATCTCGGCCTGGGCGAAGGGCCACAGGGTCACGGCTTCCATCCGTCCGACGAGGGCGCGGGCGAGACCGGGGACCACGAGGGCGTTTGCCGATCCGGTCAGGAGGAACCGGCCGGGCGTCCGGTCGCGATCCACGGACAGCTTGATCGCGGGGAGGAGCTCCGGCGCCATCTGGATCTCGTCGATGACGACGGGCCCGGGATGCAGGGCGAGGAAACCCGCCGGGTCCGCGCGGGCGGAAGCCAGCAGGCTCGCCTCGTCGAGGGTGAGGTACCGCCGGCCGGCCGGGGCCAGGGCCCGCGCGAGCGTGGTCTTGCCCGACTGGCGGGGGCCCTGGAGGACGACGACGGGGCGGTCGGCCAGCGCGGCGCGAAGGGGAGCGGCCAGCCCGCGCGGAATCATCTGGTTGATTATCAACCACCTACTGGTTACTTGTCAACCAGTGGGCTGAAACGAATCGCTTCCATGCTATCCTCCTCCGTATGGCGGAATGGACGAAGTTCACGAAGGACGACTTCGAAGGGCAGATTCGTCTTCAGGTACTACGAGAACCGCTCCAGGGAATCGGCGTTGTTCGAAAGCCATCTGATCAGGTATCTGAAGGGCAAGCAGTACCACTGTGCGGCCCCGCTTAAGGACGATCAAGGGAGACACGTCGGCGGGGGCACTCCGGAGGGCCCGCTTCCCCGCACATTGCGCCAAATCCCGCAGTAGAGGGCATGGAGGTCGAGCAGGACGGCGAAGGCGAACCCCGCCCAGCCGACCACTTGAAGCCCGAACGAATTGCATCCATGACGTCGCTACGATGCGCGATCTTGCGCCGAGGAGTAGACGTCCCGGCGGTGGCCGATCACGAGGATGTGGACCGTGCTTCTCTCGATGCGGTACACGACGCGCCAATCCCCCACCCGGAGCTTGCGGAACCCCTTGAGCCCCCTGCGGAGGGGCGCGCCGAACCGCTCGGGCGCCACGGCCAGCTTGGCTTCGATCGCCACCCGAACACGCTGACGCATGGCCGCGTCCAGTCTCGGGAGATCATACGCCATGACCTTCGGGTCATAGGCAAGAAGGTACATCGCGTGCCGGTCAGCGACGAAGGGTACCCCAGACCTGAGCGTGAGTCAGCGTCTTCCCGCGCGAAGCCCCGAGGCGTTCCCCGGCGACCCGAGCGAAGTAGGCGTCTTCCTGGATCTCGAGGGCTTCGCGGATGAGATCCCGGGCCTTGGCCGACGCGGACAGACCGTCCCTACGCGCCGCCCGGCGAAGCTCGTCGAACAGCGGCCCTTCGAGCACGACATTGAGCCTTGGCAGTTGCGTTCCCATGCGACCCTCCTTCACCCCTCTGGAATGAGTGTATCACAAGTGATGAACCGCAACCCCTCCCTCTAGAACTTCAGCTCGGCCTGGAGCTGGACCTCGTTGTCGTGCTTGCGTCCCGGGTTAGTCTCCTGCTGGCGGACATGAAGGTTGTTGAGCGAAAGCCTGATCCCCTCGGTCATCGTCCGCTCCACTCCAACGATGATCCGCTCGCGCGCATCCGCGCTGATCCCCGTGCTCGGGTCGTACCAGTCGCACCGCCCGAACAACGCGCACCTCGCCGGCAGCTTCAGCGCGCCGTACGCCGAGGCCCCCTCGGTCTTCACGTATCCGCCCGCCGTGGGCGTCTTCGCCCACAGCCAGTTCGCCGCCAGCATCCCGGAGCCCCGTTCCAGACTCACCCCCGCGATGTACCGCGATCGCGCATGCCCCGGCCCCGCAGCCGTCTTCCCCACCTGCGCGAACCCGTGTACCCGCAGTCCCTTCAGCGCGGGAATCACCGGCTCCGGCGTAAGCGACAGCCGTGCGGAACCGTCCTTGCCTCGGCCATTGAGCCCCGACTGCTCCGGCGCGAGAAGTCCCTCGCCGTCGTAGACTCCGGCCCGGTAGGATCCCCAGCCGCCGGGCAGTTTCCCCGAAGCCGCGAGCCCGCGGTCGTTCGAGTAGAGCACGCTCTCCTGGTCCGTGAGCACCTTCGCCACGTACCGACGGCCCCAGATCTCCTCCTCGAATCCGATCCACGTCGCCGGCGTCAGCCCCAGCGACACGTTCCCGTCCGGCCATACGTTGACCGCCTCGATGTACCCTTGCTTGACGAATATCGGGTTCCCCGCCGTGGCGTTCCCCTCCAGCGTTATCCGCCCCCGCCACTGGTCCGACGCCTTAACGTCCAGGATGGCGTAGATCCGGGTGAGATCGAACGATCCCCGCTCCTCCCCCCGAACCCCGGCGCTGTTGTACCGGCTAGTCTGCCACGCGAACT
>Ga0315294_10000405_pt1 | contig 46634 bp, 38 predicted proteins | sample YL17G13_40_MG_FD_203626 | JGI IMG/M metagenome (GOLD analysis project Ga0315294, IMG submission 203626) | Sediment microbial communities from Yellowstone Lake, YNP, Wyoming, USA - YL17G13_40 | ecosystem: Environmental > Aquatic > Freshwater > Lake > Sediment | place: USA: Wyoming | collected... | reverse complement strand
CAAGTCCGCCACCTTCTTCTGGGCCGGCGACGGAAGGGCGAGAGAGGGGATAAGAATCAGAACGGATACCGCTTTTTTGACGTTCATGATGGGATAACCTCCTTATCTTAATATTTTCTTTGACTCAAAAAAGGATTATAAAACTTCACCAGCTCGATTTCTAGCTTGATCAGACCCACAGATTCCTTGTTGCCGGGACGGCCGACCGTTCGAAGAGAGACCATGCGCCCTGCGGGCAGGCAGAGCGGCAGATGCCGCAGCCGAAGCAGAAACGTCCTTCGACGGCCAGGCGCGGGTCTGTCCTTCGCATCGTTGGTCATCGGCATGGTGAGAAGGACACAGACGCCCGTTCAAGCGAGGCCAGGATTACTTGCTCTTTTTTGCCGCTTCCAGGAGAGGGTTCGAAAAAGATGTCGATGCCGCCGGTGAGCCTGGCGAAGCCGTGATAGATCACAGCTTCCGCCCCGACGATGAGATATCGGACCTTAATATCTCTCGCGGAACTCACGGGTGATGCGCTGGCGTTCTTCCGGACTTAGGCTGATATAGTACTGGATGTCCCAAACTTCCTGTTCGCTAAAGCTTTTGAATATTTTTACAGCCTTGGGCTTTCGCTTCATGCTTATATTATTTCACACCGCGGGTTCTGATTAAAGGGCCCTGACCCCATACATGCCGTTGACTGGCCCCTTTTTTGGTGCTATCTTTCTGTCAATCAGCTGAAAAGAGAGAAGGGGCCATGAAATGTCCCAAGTGTCATTCTGATAATCCTGACACGTCCCGGTTTTGCGGCAGCTGCGCCGCCCTGCTCACGGGGGAAGGGTCGTTACCGGATTCCCTCACAAGAACACTCGCGACTCCGCTTCCTGTCATATCGAAAGATAAGCTTATCGCCGGGAAATACCGGATCGTCGATGAAATCGGCCGGGGCGGCATGGGCATTGTCTACAGGGCCGAGGACATCAAGCTTCGGCGTCCGGTTGCCCTCAAATTTCTTCCTCACCAGTGGGTATCGGACTCCGACGCCAGGGAACGGTTCATTCAAGAGGCGCGGGCCGCATCGGCCCTCGATCACCCCAACATCTGCAACATTTATGAGATCGGCGAGGCCGAAGCCGACCGAATGTACATTGCCATGGCCTTCTATGAGGGGGAGAGCCTGAGGGAGAAGATCAAGAGCGGCCCCCTGAAGCAGGAAGAAGCCCTGGGAATCGCCATCCAGGCGGCCACGGGAATGGCGAAAGCCCATCAGAAGGGCATCGTCCATCGCGACATCAAGCCGGCCAATCTTCTCATCACAACCGACGGCGTCGTGAAGGTTGTAGACTTCGGCTTAGCCAAGCTCGCCGGCCAGGTTAAGCTGACCCGAGAGGGGACAACCGTGGGCACGGTCGCCTACATGTCTCCGGAGCAGGCGAAGGGCGAAGCCGTCGACCAACGCACCGACATCTGGTCGCTGGGAGTCGTCCTTTACGAGATGCTTTCGGGAGTCCTCCCGTTCAAGGGGGATTACGAGCAGACGCTGATCCATTCGATCCTGCAGCAGGAGCCGGAACGCTTGGGCAAGCTGCAGAAAGACCTTCCGGCGGGGCTTGAGAATATCGTCTTCAAGGCGCTGTCGAAAAACCCCGCCGACCGGTACCAGAGCATGGACGAGCTTCTGGAGGATCTCCAGTCGGTTGCCGAAGGCCTGAAGCCGGTTCGGGCCGCCTCGATTATCTTCCGCGGCCGGGTCCTGGGGCTCAAGAAGGTCTATGCTTATCCAGTGATGGCGGGAATTGTAATTCTGGCCGTCCTCGTCGGACTCTTTCTCTTCCCCAAGCGCACCCAAGCCTTCGATTCCATCGCCGTCCTGCCCCTGGAGAACCTTTCGGGCGATCCCGAGCAAGATAGCCTCGCCGAATCGATCCACGACGAGCTGATCACCAATCTCGCTGGGCTCAGCAGCCTGAAAACCGTGATAGCCCGGAGCACGGTGATGACCTACAAGGGAAAGAATACCCCCCCACAGAAGATCGCACAGGAATTGCATGTCAAAGCTTTGATAACGGGTGCCTTGAGGCTGGCGGGGGAGCGCGTGCATGTCACCGCCCAGCTGATCAATCCGACAACCGGAGCTCAGGTGTGGGCCCATGGCTACGAGCGCGACGTGCGCGACGTCGTGTCGCTCGAAAACGAGATTGTGGCGGCGATCGCACATGAAGTAAATTTGCAGCTCACCCCCCAGGAGAAGACACGCCTGGCGAGCGCCCGCCCGGTCAACCCCGAGGCGTACGTGGCCTATACCAAAGGGAGGTTCTATCTAAACAAACCGACGCCCGAAGAATATGGAAAAGGTCTGACCTACATGCAACAGGCCATCGACAAGGACCCAACGAATCCCTTGCCTTACGCCGCATTGGCGCTCGGTTATTGTCTCATCGGTCATGGCACGACCCCTCCACCGGACGCTTTCGCCCGGGCCAAGGCGGCGGCACTCAAGGCGGAGGAACTGGGTGGGACACTGGCCGAAACCGAGGCGGCCTTGGGCCAAATTAAGCTATTCGAAGAGTGGGACTGGGCAGGCGCAGAAAAGGCCCTTCTGCACGCCATGGCCCTTAACCCGAGTCTGCCAGAGGCTCAACGCATGTATTCCTGGTATCTCCTGCTGATCGGGCGCAAGGATGAAGCCGTTACGGCGATGAGACGAGCGATCGAGGTGGATCCGCTTAATCCCTTCTGGAGTTCGGACCTGGCTTGGCAATACTGGAGTGTTGGACGATATCAGGAAGCGATGGACGCCGCCAGGAAGTCGCTGGAGCTTGATCCCAATTTTGACCAGGCGCTTTGCTGGCTGGGATTTCTATATTCAGAGAAGGGAATGTTTACGGAGGCCATTGCGGCCCATCAGAAGCTCAGCGCTGTTAGCCCTCCTTGGAAATGGGCTCTCGTACGCACTTACGCCCAGGCCGGCCGCAAGGATGAGGCGATGAAGATGCTAGCCAAGTATTTGGCAGGGGAACGCAAGCCAACAGGCGCTTGGGCCGGATGGTTTTTGGGCGAGATTTATGCAGCATTGGGGGAAAAGGATGAGGCCTTCCGATGGCTGGAAGCGGCGGTCAAGGAACGCATGACCTTCATCCCCTGGATAAGGCAGAATCCCTCTTACGCCCCCTTGCGCACGGACCCCAGATTCCAGGACCTGGTACGGCGCATGAGGCTTCCGGAGTTGAAATAGCCGGCAAACCCAAATCGTGGCTGCCCCGGCCCACACGAGGTTGAGGACGCCAGGCAGCGGCTGGCCGTGCTGAAGGTTAGCTGATCACTCCCGCCGATGCTCTCGACCCATTTTCAGTCGGCGACTTGCACGATCAGTGGCCTGATTCGAACAGGCGATACATAGACTCCGGATCCAAAGGTCGGAGGTTCGAATCCTCTCAGGCACGGTCTCCGCAATTTAATTAGCGATAATATTTTCTAACTCATTTATTTCACTTGATAGGCAGCCCCAGGGATAGGTAGTGAAAAACTGCTTCTAGAATCAACTCGGATCATAGCCAGCCTTATTTGGACCCAAAATAAGGATTGAATTCAGCAAGGCGAGGCGTCTGGTGATTTCTAGGGCCACAATCATGAAGCCGCAGGTTTGCCGGTTTCTTGGGGAGATATGATCAGACGTGGGCAGACAATAGGGTTCCATAGGACATAGAAAACGAATTCGCTCATAGGGGGTGAAATTGCCATTCCTAATCCATGTGTCGCCTGTTCGCGTCAGGCAGGGGGGGGGCTTCAACATCTAACCGCAGCCCTGTTTCTGGAATGAGAAGCCGAGGGCTCGGCCTAAACTGAACGAAAGGCATCTTGCATCTAGCATTACCAAACGAAAAAGTACTTGCATTTGGTAAATATTTTGATATGATGATCGCGCCATGATCAAATCGCGTCATTATTGGCTAGGCTTAATCGAGCGCTCCTGGGAGAGGAAGTCCGTCCTCTGGTTGTCTGGGGTGCGGAGGGCCGGCAAGACGTTCCTCTGCAAATCCCTGCCTGATGTTCAATATTTCGACTGCGAGCTGCCCCGGACCCGCCGCTTGATGGAGGATCCGGAGCAATTCCTGGAAACCGGAAAGGAAAAGAGGCTCGTCCTCGATGAGGTCCACCGCCTGCCCAATCCTTCCGAACTGCTGAAGATCGCGGCCGACCATTTTCCTTCTACGAAAATCATCGCGACCGGATCATCAACGCTCGGCGCCTCCTCGAAGTTCAGGGACACGCTGACGGGTCGTAAGCTCGAGATTTGGCTTACTCCGATGAACTCGATCGACCTGAGCGATTTCGGCCGGGTCGATCTTAATCGCCGCCTTCATCGGGGCGGCCTGCCGCCGTTTTTCCTCGCGTCCGACTATGCCGAGCGCGACTTTCAAGAGTGGATGGACGCCTACTGGGCCAAGGACATCCAGGAGCTCTTCCGCCTCGAACGGCGGCAGTCGTTTGCCCGTTTCGCCGAACTTCTTTTCGGTCAAAGCGGTGGAGTTTTCGAGGCCACGAGGTTTTCCCGACCCTGCGAGGTCAGCCGGACAACCATTAGCAACTATTTAGCCGTTCTCGAAGCGACTTTTGTCATCCATGTCATCCGACCGTTCAGCGCGCGGCGGGCAACCGAAATCGTGGCCGCTCCGAAAGTCTATGGATTCGATTCCGGATTTGTCTGTCATTACAAAGGATGGGAAACGCTTCGGCCCGAGGACAAGGGGGTGCTCTGGGAACATTATGTGCTGAACGAGATCCACGCGAGGCTCCAGCGCCGCGACGTGCGGACGTGGCGCGACAAGCAGCATCACGAAATCGACTTCATCCTGCAGAAATCCCCTCGCACTGTCGTGGCGATTGAATGCAAATGGTCGGCAGACCAGTTTGATGCGGGTAATCTCAAGGTTTTTCGAGGCCTGCATCCGCTCGGAGAGAATTTCGTTGTGGCCTCTGATGTTGACAGGAGCTACCGCAAGGAATATCAGGGCTTGCAGGTGAATTTTGTCAGCCTTGAAGGCCTGATATCGGCACTCGCCTGATCATTTCTAGATTCAAGTCGTGTTGATCCCATTGCCCCTCTCCCAGCTTGCTCTTAAGATCATTTCTCTATTCTGCTGATTGGGCAAATATGAGCATCGTTATGGAGACCCGTCAATGAAGGTCATATGCCTTACTAGGTATCGCGGATTAGAAAGGGACTTATCCCCATGATCAAGAACGAACGGATCATCAATTGGCCTTCAACTGGGCGTCGGGCGTCTCTACGAGATACTTAATCCAATTCTAATGGAACACGATCCCTTCCTTGACAACATCCGCGGCGAGGAGCACTTCAAAAAGCTCATGGAGAGGGTCAAATACGAATGGGAGCATTTTGAGGCATAACGGCGGCTTGATTTAGCACACCTGTTGCTTTGAAATGCCCGCCGTTCACCGATAGGGGGACCAGATCAGGGATGGATTTTTAAAGGTCGCGGTTTCTTCTCTGTCGATCCCCAACACGAGACACCAGTAATTAACCGCCTTTTTGCTGAGATTCCGGTTTTTCAATAGAACATCCCGAAATCTGTCCCTCCCATGTCTGTCCTGGACTTCTTCGATGTAATCGAGCCCGCCAAAATTTATGGCCCTTTCTATCTCAATCTCCGGTGTGATGTTCTGCTCGAGCCTATCCCAAAAAAGCTCTTTCCTCACAGGCATAGCCTCACAAAAAAATCCTTTATTTTCTTCCATTCTTTCCCGGACATACTCCGAATGCCCCTTGATTTATCAACGATCATAATGGCCTCGAGCTCCTGTTCGGCATCGTCAAAATAAACCATGGCGGTCTTGAGATGATAATTATATTTGTCGTCGAGGTCGTATTTGCGCTGTACAAGGAGGGACAAATCTGCGAATGAATGCCCGGTTTTTTTAAGTAAATAGAAGAGGTCAACGAAATCTTTGGCCGAGCCTCTCTGGACAAGGGCGAGGGTTTTCATCGCCTCGATATCATCAAGGGAGGCCAATGAGCAGACAATTCCGGGTCTTATTTCGTAGGGGACCAAAGGAGACAAGAGCTGATACGGCAAATAGAATAAAGAAAATTTCAGCCTTTCTGGGGAAAGGAATAGAATCAGAGTCTCTTTTTGCATGAGCTCCAAATCGACTTCTCCAAACTCCTGCCTGAATTTAAAAATAAACGTTTCAGGACGGAATGGTTTGGGAGAGAAAAAATCAAGGTCCACAGAAAGCCGATGATGGAAATGGAAGTAAAGGGCCGTGCCCCCGGCCAAATAACAGTCGTGCGGGAGGATCGCCGATTTGATGAGTTTGGCTAGGATATTCTCAAGAACGGCTTCATTCTGCCCTAAGCTCATGTTGATATTTTACCATGAAATCGTATCCAGTTATATGTAATCGACGATCGCCGATGTGATAAAATCTTTCAGTTCCCGGGATGCCTGACGGGGGCCTGGGACTACTTCTGTGCTATCTTCGAGCCGTGATTCGCCACGCGCTGCTAACGACCATCTATCTTGATCCAGGTGTCCGTCTATCTGGCCTGACTATCGAAGTCCTTCCCTTTGTAGCGTCCTTTGCTCTTACTGCGACCGGTGACCACCGCCGTTTTTCGGTTCTTTTCATCCGCCCGGCCGACGATATACTTCCGGTATGGTTATGAGGGTGGATTCATTGTCCGGAGCGGAAATTCAGCTCGCTCGGAAAAAGCAAATTCTTATGTTTTCACTGGTAAAAAGCATAACATTTCATTCTTGCGGATAGTTGATAGCCGGCTAATGAATTGGCTTAAGAAAGCCTGCCCGCTGCAAGATGGAAAAGCGGGGTTGTTAAGGTTATAATTTCAATAACATGGAAAACCCGAAGATATCTTTAATAATTCCCTCATTTAATGAAGAACAATACATAGGCAGAACGCTTGATTCGGTCAATAAGGCTAGGGATCATTATCGGAATCCGTCTCTTATAGAAATAATTGTCGTCAATAATAATTCGACAGATAATACTGAGAATATTGCCAAGAATAAAGGAGCAACGGTTGTTAAAGAAGAAAAAAGATGTATTGCGTCAGTAAGAAACAAAGGCGCGCAATCTTCTACGGGATCGATTTTAGGGTTTCTGGACGCGGATAGCTGTGTATCTCCGAATATCTTCAATTCCATCGATGACGTGATGTCATCCGGAAAGTGCATAGGCGGAGGAACGACGCTAAAAATGGATAGAAGATCACTCGGCATATTTGTAACCTATTGCATCACTACAATTCCCGCCCGATGGTTATTTGGAGTTGCGGGGGGGTTGATATTTACGGGAAGGCAGACATTCGAAGATATTGGGGGATTTGATGAATCTTTGTTCGGAGCGGAAGATTCGAAATTCATTTTTGAAATGAAAAAACAAGGAAAAATGAAGGGGAAGAGATTCAAGGTAATTTTGACCGATTATGTAATAACTTCATCGAGGTCTTTTGATCAATTTGGCGATTGGTTTTATTTCAAAAATTTGCCGAAGATAATACGGAAAGGAGGTCTAAAAGCATTTAGGGATAAAGATTTTTGCTGGAAAGTTTGGTATGATCCAAATCGATAACGACCTAACAATCAAATCCAGCGGATGTAATGCACTGAAGAATAGGTCACCGGCGAGATGTCTATGAGAAAGGAACCTGACGTCTCTCTCCAGCAGACGCGGACGAGGCGGTCGGCGCCGAGGACTGCCAACCCGGCTCACCCGCGCATCGTGAGCGGCACGCGGGTCCGTCAGAATGCCCGCCTGGGCTCGTCTCTCGCTCTGCTCTCGCTTCTGATCGCCCTCAGCTCAGCGTGCACAGCGGTCACGCTAGACCGCCGCGTTGTGGCCGAGTGGGAGCCTGCGATCGGGACGCTGATCGCGTATCCGTTCCAGGTTCCTCCTCTGCTGCTCGCCGAACTGGCGGACGAGGGGCAGCTCTACGTGCTCGTAACGCCAGAGCGGCAAGAGGCAGCGCTCGCCGATCTCGATACGGCCGGCGTGCCTCGTCCGAAGGTCACGCTTGTTCCAACGACGACGAAGACTCCGTGGATTCGCGACTACGGGGCGCATACGGTCGTCCGCTCGGACGGCGGGGCCGAGCTCGTCGATGCCGATTACGTCGAGACGCCGATCTTTCGGCGCGACGCGCCGCCAGTCGAACGAGGTCAAGAGCTCCTCTACCCGGGCAGGAGCCCCGAAGACGATTGCACACCCGAAGACGTCGCGAAAGCGCTCGGGCTGCCACGAGTCGCGATTGACGCGTTCGTGACTGGAGGCAATTTCCTTGTCGACGGCCGCGGCACAGCCTTCTGCACGGTCGCCTTCCTCGACGAGAACCGGACGCGCATCACCGACGACGAACTACGCCGGCGCCTGCGCACCCGGCTCGGCATCGAGCGCCTGGTCGTGCTCGAGAACACCGAGCCCGTCGGTATCCAGCACATCGACTGCTGGCTCAAGGTCCTCGATCCCGGGCGCCTGCTCGTCAAGCGCGCACCTGCGGACCACCCCGAGCATGCTCCGATCGAGCGCAACGTCGCTGTTCTGTCACGGCTCAGCAGTGCCATCGGCCGGCCCTACGAGGTCCTGCGCATCGACTGCCCACCATGCGGCAGCTACTCCGACCCGGCTACGGGGCAATCAATGCCAGCGCTTCCCGCCTACACAAATGCGTTGATCCTGAACCGCAGCGTGTTCGTGCCGCTCTTCGGTTGCCCCGGCGACGAGCAGGCGCTTGCGACCTGGCGCGCGGCGCTGCCGTACCATCGCGTGGTTGGCATCCCCTACACGGGATGGAAGCCGTTCGACGCGCTGCACTGCCGGACCCGGGCGGTGTTCAAGGTCGGAAAGCGGTAGCGGGGTAGCCGAAGATCTGTGACCCGTAGCGCCGTCTCTACCGATCGACCCCAACCTAGCCTAACGACCTTGATCTTGGTCGGATTGCTATCAAGGACAAGGCATGGGGCAGAAATAATAAATCGGTAACACCGTGCAAATTGCCAATTTCCCGGAACTTCATCTTGAAATCAAGTTCAGTAACTTGACATCGATCACCAGGCGGTGATATAGCAATCCTATACTAATTGTATGGATTCCGAACTCAATAGGGACATAAAGGGTTTGATAGCAACAATTCGCCATCCCATCTGCTTTGCTGGGAGAAGGAGAATATTTGCAATTCGGCTGGATTTCAAGGAGTGAGCCACCATGATAGGCCAGACTCTCGGGCATTATCGCATCATCGAAAAAATCGGCGCTGGAGGAATGGGTGTTGTCTATCGGGCCAGAGATGAACGCCTGGAAAGAGATGTTGCCATTAAAGTCCTGCCCGCCGGGGCACTCGCCGATGAAGAGATGAGAAAGCGCTTCCGCAGGGAAGCGATGGCTCTCTCTAAGCTCAATCATCCCAATATCGCCATTATTCATGATTTTAACACCGAAAGAGACGTGGACTTTCTGGCGATGGAATACATATCCGGAGTCACGCTGAGGGAGAAGTCGCTCTCAGGAGCATTGCCGGAGGCGGAAGTTATCTCGCTGGGAAAACAGGCGGCGGAAGCGTTGGAAGCGGCCCATGAGCAGGGAATCATCCACCGGGATCTCAAGCCCGGGAATATCATGGTCACGCCCAAGGGCCTGCTCAAGGTGCTGGACTTCGGCCTGGCCAAGCTCTTTCAGCCCGCGGGAACGATAGACAAGACGTTGACTCTCACCGGCTCACAAGGTTTGACGGGGACCCTTCCCTACATGGCGCCCGAGCAGCTGGATGGCCGCGAAGTTGACGCGCGCACCGACATCCATGCCCTGGGGGCCATTCTCCATGAGCTGGTCACGGGGAAAAAGCCCTTTCCTCAGGAGACCCCTTCTGAGATCATGCATGCGATCCTCGACAAGCCGCCGGAACTGCTACGGTCCCCGGGAGCCCAAATCTCTGAGGGGCTGGAGCGGATTATCTTTAAGTGCTTGGAGAAAGAGCCGGCCAACCGTTACGCGTCGGCAAAGGAGCTGCTCGCTGATTTAAACCAGGTTGAGACCGGTGATCTGTGGGCGCTTATCGCCGGAAAGCCCAGGCGCAGGGCAAAGCGAAGCTTATGGCAAAGACCCCTGCCTATGAGTGTTTTGGTCCTCGGGGTGGCAGGTCTTTTGTTCGCTCTCAATATCGGTGGAATAAGAGATTTTTTGACAGGCCGGGCAAGAACTCCTCAGGTGCAGTCGCTGGCCGTGCTGCCTCTGGAGAATCTCTCCCAAGATCCTGAGCAAAAAGATTTTGCCGTGGTCATGACAGACAATCTCATCACTGAATTGGGACAGATTAGCACCCTGCGGGTAAGATCGCTGACTTCTGTCATGCAGTATAAAAAAACGGAAAAATCTCTGCCGCAGATTGCCAAAGAGCTGAATGCCGACATGGTGGTTGAGGGTTCTGTCTTGAGGTCGGGCGGAAAAATGCGGATCACAGCCAGGCTGATTAATCCGGCCGAAGACCGGCAGCTCTGGGTCAAAAGCTACGAACGCGACATCGGCGGTTTTCTGGTTCTACAGAGCGAAATTGCCCGGGATATCACGAGGCAGATCGGCATCAGACTCAGTGAGGAGGCGAGGTTCCGGTTGGCCAAAAGAAGGGCTGTGAATCCCCAAGCTTTTGATGTTTACCTCAAGGGAGTTTATTCAGGCGATAGTGAATATTTTAATCAAGCGATCAAACTCGACCCGGATTTTGCTTTGGCTTACACAAAGATTGCAGACGGTTCTTTTTTTAGTGGACTTTTCGGCACTGTTCCGCCTCGGCAAGCCTTTTTGAAAATGAAACAAGCGGCTCTCAAGGCACTGGAGAAGGATAATACTCTCGGAGAGGCCCACAGCTATCTGGCTCTGGCCTGGCTCCATTATGATTTGGATTGGACAGAGGCGGAGAAAGAATTCAAACGAGCCCTGGAGCTCAACCCCAGCCTCGCCTATACTCACCATCTTTATGCGCATTACCTGATGGCCATGGACAGAATGGAAGAGTCCATGGCTGAGATCAAACTCGCCTCGGAACTCGATCCCTTTTCATCGGACATGAATTTATGCTTCGGCTGGCACTGCCTCAGCACAGCAGATTATGATGAGGCGATTGGGCTTGCCCGCAAAGGAGTCCAGATGGACCCCAATAATGCGTGGGCCCAGGTCATTTTGGGCTGGGCCTATGAGCAGAAATCCATGATCAAAGAGGCCATTGCCGAGTTCCAAAACGCCCTCAGCCATTGGAAAGATGGCTCTCTGCCCCTGGCCGGCCTTGGTCACGCCTATGGGATCGCCGGCAAAAAGAAGGAAGCGCAGGAGATTTTGGAGAAACTCCAAGAGAAGTCGAAGCGAACCTACGTTCCGGCCTACGATATCGCTGCCGTCCATGTTGGCCTTGGAGAAAATGCTCAGGCCTTTGAATGGCTCTCTAAAGCCTTAGAGGAGCGGTCAGGCTTTCTGATTTATATCAAATGCGACCGGCGGTTTGATGGACTGCGGTCCGACCCCCGCTATGAGGCTTTGCTCAAACGTATCGGCCTGCCACTCGGCGCGATAAAAAGCTGAGTCCCAATCAGTCCCCGAAGACAAGAAATTCGGTAGAAATCTTTCGAGCACAAAAAAGAGACCCGAGATTTCGCCTCGGTCTCATCACGGAGTTCGGGGCCGTGGACCGGATCATCGATCACATGAAGCTGACGTTCGTGGCGGCGAAGCCCCCGCCGTCCCATGTCTTCGAGCAGGTTGCGCTTGCGGCAGCCGAGGAGAGCGGGGAATATTTTTAAGTATTTTGTGATCAGGGGGGAGTGGAAGTCTATGGTTAGGAGCGTGGATTCATTGTCCGGAGCGGAAATTCAGCTCGCTCGGAAAAAGCCCGGGTCCAGCGGCCTTCGATGGCCGTCTATGCCGCTGGTCGCCATTCCCTGTTTACGGTATAATCCCGGATAAGCGAGGCGAAGATGCCGGCCAACCTGCCCCCTGAATATCACAAGATCGAGGCGACCCTCCGGGACGCGAAAACCGCGGCGGAGAAGATCGAGATCTGCGAGAAGCTCATCTCCGTTATCCCCAAACACAAGGGAACGGAAAAGCTCGTCGCCCTCTACAAGTCAAAGATCGCCAAGCTCCGCGACGAGATGCAGAGGCGTCCTGCGACGGCCAGGCGCGGGCCTTCTCTTCGCATCGAACGGTCGGGGGCGGGGCAGGTCGTCGTCACCGGCCCCCCAAACGCCGGAAAATCGATGCTGATCAAGGTCCTGACGGGGGCCGAGGTCGAGGTCGCGGATTATCCCTTCACGACCCGCTTCCCCTCTCCCTTCATGATGCCTTTCGAGAACATCAAGGTCCAGCTCGTCGACACACCGCCCGTGACGTCCGAATCCATGGAGCCGTGGTTTCCCGAGATGATCAAGACATCCGATGCCGTCGTCCTCGTCGCCGACCTCGGTGATCCGGATGCGGCCGGACTCCTCGAGGGAATCATCTCGGGATTCAAGGGAAAAAAGGCCGAGTTCACGGCCTCGGGGGCGGAGATCCCTCCCGAGAAAGCCCCTTTCCTGAAAAGAACCCTCCTCGCGGCCAACAAGAGCGACCTTGACGGAACGGGGAAGGCCTTTGAAGACCTCAATACCCTCCTGGAAGGACCTTTCGATCGGCTCGCCGTTTCAGCCGGGACGGGCTTCCACATCCAAGAACTGAAGCGCCGCGTCTTCGACCTCCTCCGGATCGTCCGCGTCCACAGCAAGGTCCCCGGAAAGAAGGCGGAGACGGATTCCCCCTTCGCCCTGAAACAGGGCAGCACCGTCATGGACATGGCCCGGGCGGTCCACAAGGACTTCGCCGAAAAACTCGCCTTCGCCCGGGTTTGGAGCAAGGACGGCGCTCTGGAAGGCCTCCGCCTCAACCGCGATTACGTCCTCCGGGACGAGGACATCGTCGAACTCCACATCTAATTTCTGAATGGGAGCGCCGCCTCGTCGCTCATATCGACGATCGCCATGAACAACAGCTGGGCGATGTCCTCCATGATCTCGGGGGTGATGAGGGTCGCGTCGTCCCTGGTGTTGTGATAGGTCTCGTAGGGGTCCGGTATCCCGTAAGCCCCCACCGTGACGCCGGGGACGCCCTTCCAGAGGAACCGGGCCGTGTCCTGCCGGGGCCGGGCGATGTTAGCGAAAGAGTCGGCGGTCATCTCCCTATGGATATACGTCCCGTTGGCCCTCTCCAGGAAGGCATAAAACTCGGGGAAATCCTTCCCGGCCAGGACGCTGATCTTGTCACCGCGGCCGGGGCCTTCCATGTTGATAAGGATGGTGGTCTTCGCCAGCGGCATGACGGGATGTTCCACATAAAACTCGGACCCGGCGACTCCCTGTTCCTCGGCCCCGAAAGCGATGAACATCACCGAACGCTTCGGCTGAACTTCAGACTTTGCCAGGGCCTCCGCCACTCCCATCATGACGGCCACGGCCGAACCATTGTCATTCGCCCCGGGCATGATCTCCGGACAGCTGCCTACGCCGTCGAGGTGGGCGCCTACGATGATGACCTCGTCCTTGAGCCCGGGGTCGGAGCCTTCGACGAGGCCGATGATATTGTATCCGATCCCCTCAGGGTGGTGTTCCGTGACGTTCTTCAAAGTGAAGATCTTGCCCGTGTCGAAGGACTGGGGCTTCAACGTCTTTTGGATCTTTTCCATCGTTTCCTTATGGCTCCTGCCCGTTCCGGCGAAGATGTCCTCGACCACCGCGTCGCCCACATGGGTGTAGATAAATCCTTCGCGGTAGGAATTGTTGGGGTTTGTGATCGGGCCGTAATTATAGATCATGCCCCTGGCGCCGTGGGCAACGGCATTCTCGAGTTTGTATTGATGGAAGGAATAGGGCCGCCATTTCATGAAGAGGTCGGGTTTCTCCTCCGGCGAGACGGGGACTTCCCTCTCCATGAGGAGGATCTTCCCTTTGACGTCCAGCCCCTGGTATTCGTCGTACCCCAGTTCGGACGCCGTGATCCCGTATCCCACGTAGATGACCTCGGCCGTCACTTCGCCCGAGCCCGAAGTCGCTCCGGGGATGTATTCGTCTTCGTACTTATAGAACTTCTTGATCTCTTCGGCTTTCTTGGCCCCCGGGGCCTTCACGGGGATGCGCAAGTAAGCGTCATTCCCCTTGAAGACGAGGGTGTAGGGATTAGGAAAAGCCTGGAGATAGGTCCCCCGGTCTCCCGCGGGCTTGATCCCCCACTTCTTGAACAGCGAGATCAGCCATTCCGCCGAGGCGTTGTAACCGGGGGTCCCGGTCAGGCGGCCGGCGTACTTCTCCGAAGCCAGCTCCTCGACGGTGCCGAGGAGAGCGTGGCTTGAAATGGAATGGTACGCCGCGAGGATTTTTTCTTCGTCGGTCCTCTTGTCCGGAACGTTCTGGCCGGCGGGCAGGAAGGACCGGACCATGAGAGTCGCGGCAAACACGAGGACGGCGGGCTTGAGTTTTCGCATTTTCTCTCCTTTGAAGATAATCAAGTTTCTTATATAAGGAATTCCCGGAATAAAGTAAAGCCGGATAACGACGGACTTAGCGGGGCAGGATTTCAGAAACGGAAGGCGACACCGGCTCGGAGGAGGAACCCGTCCCAGATCCCGGCATCCACAAGGAGGTGAAGATTTTCGGTGAGCCGCCCTTTCAGGCCCAGGTTGACCTGGATGAACGGAACGAAATTGACCGGGATCGGGAAATCTTCGCCCTTGGCATCCAGTTCTTCCTTGAGCTCCTTCAGCGTCTTGGAATCCGAGTCCGCGTACTCCTTGGATGGATGGCCGGGAAGGCTCAATGTTCCGGTGTAAGAGTAGCTGTAGGTGGCCCTATCGATGGCTTCGGCCGTGGAGGCCCCGACGCCCAAGGTGATATAGGGATGGAGTCCCGCGCTGGGGAAGATGTCCCACCGGAAGCTCAGGTGGAACGAGAGGGGTTTGAGCAGGAATTCGCCCTGGGCATTCCCTTCAAATGAGCCGGTCGTGTGGGTGATCTCATCCTCCAGCTCAAGCGAGCCCGCCACTTCGGGAAAGCTGACCTTCATGGTCGACTTTTCGACGGAAAAGCCCAGGCTGAAAGACCCATGCCGGCCGCCCGGATAAAAACGGACCTCGGCTCCGTAGTTGTCTCCGCTCGAGTCGAACATGATATTTTGGCTGTAGCTCGACTCTCTCATCGACGGATGATCCGCTTGAATGTCTTTCAGGAACTTATCCTTGAGGTCGGAGGACACCGTATCGTTGAGAGAATCCTCGATCAGGGGCTTGACAAGGTTTAGGCCCCACCGGGAATAATGAGCCCCGAACTCCCAGCGGCCTTGGGCCAGGAGAAAGGGCGCGCCGGACGCGAGGGAAAAGACCGCCAGCACGACCGCGGAGATGCGTGTTCTTGACATGTTCATACTCTCCTTCTTTCATTTTCCGACGAACGTACGAATAATGCAAGAGCTTCATGGAAGCCCAAAATTGCCGATAGGATTCTTTCTTCTCACATCCTATCGGCAATTTTGGGTGGAAGCCACAGGGGAAACTTTTCCGGCCGGATTTTCGTAGGTTCAAAGTGAAGATGTTCCATCTTGCCTTCGTTCTCCCTTTTATATATAGTCGTCCATTATCTTGCCTGATTGACAAGGAGGTCTAATGAGGAAGTCCCGTCATGATATCCATCCCCATGTCGTATGCCTTCTTATCCTAAGTGTTGCGCTCGCCGCCGGCCTCCGGGCCGATGACGCGCTGCACAGGGTCTGGGCCGTCAAGGACTGCCGGATCGTCACCCCGGGGGGTCCGGTCCTGGAGAAGGCCGTGATCGTCATCCGCGACGGCCTCATTGAAGCCGTCGGCGCCGGCATCGCCGTTCCTCCGGACGCCGAGGTCATCGACGCAGCCAATCTCACGGCCTATCCCGGCCTGATCGACGGCCTCGGGAAGTCGCTCCTCAAGCTTCCCGAAGAGAAGTTCGACATGACCAAGGTCTATTCGGGCGATTATAACGACAAGGACCGGGGCATAACGCCGGACCTGCGCGCTTTCGACTACGTGAGCCTGGGCAAATCCGTCTTCGAGAAATACTATAAATACGGGTTCACCGCCGCCCAAGTCATGCCCGATCGGGGCATCCTCACGGGCCGGTCATCGTTCTTCTGTCTGAGCGATCCCGACAAGAACAAGTCCTTGCTGCTCAGGGACGTCTGCCTCGGGATCGGCTTCAGCCCGCCCGGCCTCATGGCCTATCCCAGTTCCCTGATGGGCCTCACCGCTTACCTCAAACAGATCCTGCAGGATTCCGTGTTCTACGATGCGGGCCGGGACCGCTGGAATAAGGATATGAGGGGGATCGCCCGGCCTGATTACAACCCCGTGCTCGAGGTTCTCTCGGACCATGTGGCCGGCAGGAAGCCGGTCATCTTCCTCTGCCGTAATCAGAACGATATCCGCCGGGCGCTGGCCCTCGTCGCCGGGTCCAGGCTCGACGCCGTCATCTGCGACCTGGGCAACGAGGCATCGGACGTCATCCCCGAGTTGAAGAAGGCCAAGGCCAGAGTCCTGGTCACCGTGGCCTTCAAGGCCCCTCCTTCGAACCTCTACTCTCAGAAAGGCAAGGCCGAGCGGGAAAAGGCCGAAAAGGAGGTCTATCCGAAGAACCCGGCCCGCCTCGCCGAGGCCGGCATCCCCTTCGCCTTCTCCTCGCTCGATACGGACGACCCGAAGACCTTCATCGAAGGCATCTTGAAGGCCATCGATGCCGGGCTCCCTCAAGACAAGGCCCTGGCGGCTTTGACCGCGGCGCCGGCCTCGTTCTTTGGGCTCGACCGGACCCTGGGCACGATCGAGCCCGGCAAGATCGCCAATATCGTGCTCGCGGAAGGCGACCTCCTGGTCAAGGATGCCAAGGTCCGGTACGCCTTCGCGGACGGAAAAAGGTTCGAGCTCAAGGAGGCCAAGGTCAAGGAAGGCGAAAAACCCACCGTCAGCGTGTCCGGAAAATGGGAGCTCGCGGCCGAGGGCGTTCCCAAGCTGACCGTGGATTTTGTCCAGGAAGAAACCGCCCTTTCCGGAAAGATGGTGACGCCGTTCGGCGTCTTCGACTTCACGGGCGGCTCGGTCTCGGCGAACCAGGTCGATTTCGAGATGACCATCTCGGTCGGCGGTCAGGAGATCAACCTTTACATCTCCGGAACGGTCGAGGGGGACACGATGCGCGGGACCATCGTCCAGGACACGGAAGGTTCCGTGGAATTCACGGCCAAACGGATTCCGGGGTAAGAGGACGACCATGAAAAGACACATGAAAACAGCGATCGCGTTATTTTGGGCCATGGAGCTCCTCCTGCTGACCGGTCTCGCCGCCGATAAGCCCCTGCTCCTAAAGAACGGCAATATCATCACCGTGAGCGGCGGGACGATTGAGGGCGGCGACGTCCTGGTCCAGGCCGGGAAGATCGTCCGGGTCGGGAAGGACCTCGGCGCTCCCGGCGTGGAAACGATCGACCTCAAGGGCCAATGGGTCATGCCCGGGATCATCGACTCGCACTCGCACATCGCCGTTGAGGGCGACGTCAACGAGATGGGGGACCTCATCACGTCCGAAGCGGACGTCCGGGACGTCATCAACCCCCGGGACATGATGATCTTTTACGCGCTGACGGGGGGCGTGACCACCGTCCACACCATGCAAGGCTCGGCGAACCCCATCGCCGGCAGGGGTGTTGTCCTCAAGCTGCGATGGGGGAAGAGCGCCGACGAACTCATCTTTCAGGGCGCTCCGCTCACCAGCAAGTGGGCGCTCGGCGAGAACCCCAAGCAGAGCAACATGGGCGGCGCGGGCAAGGCCCGTTATCCAAAAACAAGGATGGGGGTTGAAGCCGCCATCCGGAAGGAGTTCGAGCAGGCCAAAGACTACATGAGGCAATGGCAGGAATATGAAAAGAAACTCAAGGCGAGCCGGGCGGGCAAGGGAAAGGTCCCCGCTCCCCTGCCCCCGAAAAGAGATTACCGGCTGGAGGGGATCGCGGACATCTTGAGCGGCAAGCTCTGGGTCCGCTGCCACGCCTACCAGTCGGAGGAAATGCTGTCCATCATGCGCCTCTGCAAGGAATACGGGGTCAAGCTCGCCTGCTTCGAGCACGCCCTCGAAGGCTACCGGATCACCAACGAACTCGTCGCGAACGGGGTCGGAATCTCGACCTTCGTCGATTTTTGGGCCTACAAGTGGGAAGCCTACAACACGATGCCGCACGGCGCCGCCCTGGCCGCCAAGCGGGGTGTCCTCGTAGCCCTCAACTCGGACGATCCCGAGCGGATGCGCCATCTATTCAACGACGCCGCCAAGACCGTCCGCTTCGGCGGGCTCTCGGAGGCCGAGGCCATCAAGACCCTGACCATCAACCCGGCGAAGATCCTGGGCGTCGACAAGAAGGTCGGGACGATCGAGCCCGGCAAGGACGCCGACATGGCCGTTTTCAGCCGTCACCCCCTCGACCCCTATACCGTCTGCCAGATGACGATCATCGACGGCACGGTCTATTTCGACCGGGCCAAGTATCTCGAGGACAGGAAAAAAGCCGAAGAGGAAAAGAAAAAAGAAGCAGAGGCGAAAGCCCCCAAGGACAAGAAGACCGGAGCGGAGGTTTGACCATGAAGAAGCGGATACTCCTCATATCGATCGCGCTGGCGGTATCGGCCGCGCGGCTCCCCGGCCAGGAGGCGGGGTCCTCTTATTTCATCAAGAACGCCACGATCTTCCCGGTCATCGGCGAAAGGATCCCCAACGGAGGCTTGCTCATCGAGAACGGGAAGATCAAGACCCTGGGCCGGGACCTCCAGGCGCCGGCGGGGGCCCAGGTCATCGACGGCACAGGGATGTTCGTCTACCCGGGGTTCATCGACGCTTTCACCCATTTCGGCTTGAGCGAGATCGGGGCCATTCCCAGCACGGTGGACCTCCGGGAGATGGGCAAGGAGAACCCGGAAGTCAAAACCGCCTGGGCTATCAACCCCTTTTCGGTCCACTTCGGCACGGGCCGCGTCAACGGCACGACCGCGGCTCTTGTCGCTCCGTCCGGAGGCACGTTCCCGGGGATCTCGGCCCTGGTCAAGATGGACGGCTGGTCCCTTCCCGAGATGGCCGTCAACGAGGCCGCAACCTCCCTCATCAATTTCCCCATGACCCCGCGCCCGCCCAAGGAAGGCGTGAGCGTCCAGAAGGAGTCCGGGGACGACGTGACCTCCAAGATCGTGGACAAGATCAAGGACTATCTCAACGAAGCGCGGCGCTACCTTCAGCTCAAAAAGCTGGCCGCGGAGAACCCGGCCGTCGCCGCACCCGCGTCGAACCCAAAGTACGAAGCCCTGGCCCCGGTCCTCGACGGGACGCTTCCCGTGATCATCTCGGTCGAAAAGGCCAAGGACATCGAACTGGCCATAAAGTTCATCAAGGAGCAGAAGCTCAAGGCCATATTCAGAGGCTGCGTCCAGGGATTCAAAGTCGCCGACAAGATCAAACAGTCCGGCATCCCGGTCATCATCGACAGCTTGTACCAGGGACCGTCCGAGCCTGAGGACGGTTACGACGCGCCCTACCGCAACGTCGCGGAACTGGCCAAGGCGGGCGTCACGATCTGCTTCTCCTCGGGCGACGACCCGGCCTTCGGCAAGGACCTGACATACCACGCCGCCAAGGCCGTGGCCTTCGGACTCGACCGGGACGAAGCCGTCCGGGCCCTGACCATCAATCCGGCCAAGGTCTTCGGGGTTGAGAACCGGCTGGGCAGCCTCGAGCCCGGCAAGGACGCCGACCTCTTCCTGGCCGCCGGCGACCCATTGGACGCCCGGACGGAGGTCAAGCTCATCTTCATCAACGGCCGTCCCATCGACATGTCCAACTGGTGGGAAAAACAATACGAAAAGTGGAAGAACCGGCCGACGAAATAAGAGCGCAAATATCGCCGGCAAAGCCGGGTTTTATAAGTGGCTCTCTTACATTTGGCGTGGGCTGGGGGCTTGGACTGTTAGTCTTCCTGGAGCGTTTTTCGATGGCCGTGATGGGAGGGCAGGGAGAAGGGCTGCAGCGACCATGCGGAGATCAGCCTGAGATGAGCGTCCGACGAGGGCAGCCGAAGGCCTCCGAGGGACGGAGACACGTTCAACACTTCTTTCGAATTCCATTAATCCCCCCAACCCCCCTTGGACAATCAAGGGGGCTGAGAGGTCCGTGTCTCCGGCAGAGGTCGGAGGATGGGTTTCCTTCAGCTTATTAGATTAGCCTGGAGTCTCGGGCCTGAGGAGCCGAGAAGGATGCGAGTCTCAGGCGATTCTTTATCGGAGCGGGAGCAAAGCCCTTTTCCATGCCCTCCTCTTAACATCACGGCCATCGAGGGCCGTCCCGTCCAAGCTATTGACCCAGCCCACACTAAAAATGGAAGAGAGTCCATTGATTTAACAGGCTGATTCTGCTATTTTGGACTATCGGTTAAGATCCCCAAGGAGGTCACGATGTCCAAGACATTATGGATCACATTCGCCGTCTGCGGCTTCTTCGCTGTCACGGCATTGACGCTCCAGGCCGCCGACCCGCAGGTCCTGTTGAAGACGAACAAGGGCGACATCAAGATCGCACTTTTCCAGGACAAGGCGCCCATATCGGTCAAAAATTTTATCTCTTACGCGGACGAGAAATTTTTTGACGGGACCATCTTCCACCGGGTCATCAAGGGATTCATGGTCCAGGGCGGAGGCATGACGGCCGACATGCATGAAAAGTCCGCCAAGCCGCCCATCAAGAACGAGGCCGCGAACGGACTGAAGAACAAGCGGGGCACTCTCGCCATGGCCAGGACCCCGGAGATCGACAGCGCCACCTGCCAGTTCTTCATCAACCTCGTCGACAACAGCTTCCTGGACCACCAGTCCAACGACCCGGAGAAGTTCGGTTACGCCGTGTTCGGAAAGGTCGTCGCGGGGATGGACGTCGTGGACGCCATCGCCGGCGTCCCGACCGGGTCTAAGGGGGGGCACCAGGATGTTCCCCGTGAGCCCGTTACGATCCTCTCCGTGACCCGGCTGGAAAGTCAATAACCGGGAAACGGCCGACGGGGCCGGACCCCGATCGCTCGAGATCGCATGTCCGATACCATCTTCGCGATCGTTCATCTCTTCGTCCTCCTAGGCGTTCTGGGCTACGCGGTCCTATCGATCGTCCGGGGGAACGTCGCCCGGGGCGGACTCATCCTCATTCTCCTGGCCGTCTATTACTTCCTGGTCCTCCACAAGGCCGTCCGGAAGGAGATCGCCCGCAAAAGAACAAAATAGGGGCGATTTTCCAAGAATGTCCCGGGGAAAAGCGTGTATGCCCGACGGCCGGTCAGGAGCCGCCTTTACATTTCCCCCCGGGGGGATTATGATTTTCATTCGGAACGACATCAGGAGGCATGGAGGGACATGAAGATCGCGAAAGAAGGTTTCCCCTTCATCGCGCCTTCGCTGGCCCTCGCCGTTCTTCTTCTCACCGTGGGGTGGTGGCCCTTGGGCGCGTTCTTCCTCCTTCTCGCGGCCGCGTTCGTCTTCTTCTTCCGCGACCCCGTTAGGAAAATCCCCGAGGAAGAGCGCCTGGTCCTTTCGCCCGCCGACGGAAAGGTCCTCAAGATCGATACCCTCCCCTCCCACCCCGACCTCCCGGGTCCGATCACTCGCGTCTGCATATTCCTCTCCCTCTTTGACGTCCACCTGACGAGGGCGCCGCTCACGGGCACGGTCCGCCGCGTCGATTATCATCCCGGGAAGTTCTTCCCGGCCTACAAGGACGAAGCCGGAGAGTTCAACGAGTCCAACTCCTTGCTTATCCACGGGGAGAAGGTCCCCGTTTTTCTGAAGCAGATCGTGGGTGTCGCCGCCCGCCGGATCAAATGCTTTGTCCGGGCGGATGACCGCATCGTCCGTGGGCAGAAGATCGGTCTCATGTATTTCGGTTCCCGTGTCGAGGTTTGCCTTCCGCCGGGGACAACCCTGAAGGCCGGCATTGGCCAAAAGGTCAAGGCCGGCGAGAGCGTCATCGCCGAGGTCGAACCATGAAAGTCAAAAAAAAATACGGGGAGATGTTCCTCCTGCCGAGCCTCTTCTCCCTCACCAACCTTTTCTTCGGTTTCCTGAGTATCCATATGAGCCTCCACGGGCGTTTTCGCTGGGCCGCCTTCTGGATCATAGTGGCGGCGGTCATGGACGGCTTTGACGGCATCGTCGCCCGCGCCACGAAGACTCAATCGGACTTTGGGATCGAGCTGGACTCCCTGGCGGACGCCGTCTCGTTCGGCGTGGCCACCTCGCTCTTGATCTACCTCTGGGGCATGGGCAGGACGGGAGCGCCCGGGCTTTTTTTCAGCTTCGTCTTCCTCTCGGCGGGAGTCCTGCGCCTGGCCCGCTACAACGTCCAGGCCAAGGCCGTGCCCGACCGGAGGTTCTACCAGGGGCTGACCGTGCCTTCGGCGGCGATGTTCTTGTCCTCCTTGCCTTTCCTCCATCCGGCCGCCGTGCAGTCCAGGGAATGGGCCTTTCTCTTCGCCCTCCTCGCGCTCTTCATTTCGTTCTGCATGATCAGCACGCTCCCCTTCCGGAACTTCTTGAATGCCCTTTTCAACCGGAGGATCGACATCCGGACGGCCTTGTTCCTTGCCATTGTCGTTTGCGGGCTCATCTTCTATCCGAAGATCTTCCTGGTGACCTTCCTGTCCGCTAACGTCCTCTCCGGGCCCGCGGTCGCCGCCGCGCGCGCCCTCAAGAAGAGCGCTCACAGAAAGCCCCGGCCGAAGGAGATCCCGTCCTGACCGGAACCGCCGCCGCAACCTTTTTCGCGGACCGGCCGTTCATATTCCCTTGGGCAAGGCTTGGTCTTCATGGAGAGAATGGATCTCAATCATAACGGCAGGCGGGGCCACCGGTCCCCGTCCGGAAGGAACCCCCGCCGGAGAAAACGAGCCCTCCTTATCATCCTTCCCTTTATCGCCGTGATCGCCGCCCTGATCATCCTTATCATCCCGCGGCCGGGCGCGGCGCCTGAGGTCCGGCGGACCCCGATCCCCCCCGCGCCTGCCGTCATCAGCCCGGCCCCGACCGTCCGGGCACACAAGGAAATCATCTCCCGTGGGAGCACCCTGGCGGAGATCCTGCCCAAGTACGGTTTTTTACCCAAGGAAGTCCATGAGCTGAAGGAACAGGTCAAGCCCGTTTATGACCTGGGAAGGATCCGGACCGGCCGCGAGATCCGCCTCCTGACGACACCCGGGGGGGGATGGACATCGCTCGAATACGACATCGACGAGAACAGGTTCCTTGTCGTCCGGAACGAATCGGGCCGGTTCCGGGCGGAGATCAAAGAGGTTCCCTTCGAGGTCCGGACGGCCTTCCTCTGGGCGCGGATCGAGGACAACCCCATCGCGGCCGTCAACAAGGCCGGCGAGGAAGACTTCCTGGCCCTCGAGCTTTCCGACATCTTCGGCTCCGATATCGATTTTTACACCGACATCCGGGAGGGCGATACGTTCAGGATGGTCTACGAGAAGAAATTCCTGAACGGCCGGCCCTCCGGCTACGGGAATATCCTGGCGGCCGAGTTCACGAACCAGGGGAAGACCACCCAGGCCTTCCGCTTCACCTACCCGGACACCCGGAAGTCCGATTTCTTCGATCCCGCCGGCAACTCCGTGCGCAAGGAGCTCCTCAAGTCACCCATGAAGTTCGCCCGGATCTCTTCACGCTTCAGCAGCAGCCGCCTCCACCCCATCCGGAAGATCTACCGGCCCCACAACGGAGTGGACTACGCGGCGCCGCTCGGGTCCCCGGTCCAAGCCACGGGCGACGGCACCGTGACCCAGGCCGGATGGAACGGCGCGGCCGGCCGGATGGTCAGGATCCGTCACAAGAACGCCTACGAGACCATGTACCTCCACCTCAGCGGGTTAGCGGCCGGGATCAGGGTGGGCGCAAAGGTGGACGCCAAGCAGGTCATCGGATACGTCGGCTCATCCGGAGAGTCCACGGGGCCCCACCTGGATTACCGGATCGCCTACCACGGGAAGTACGTCAACCCCATGGGCTGGAAGTTCCAGCCGGCTGAACCGCTCAGGAAGGAATTCCTGGAGGCCTTCAAGATGGAGATGGAAAAACTGAAGTTCGCGCTGGACGCCCCGAAGCACTGTCTTGGGGCCTGCCTCGCGGTCAGTCTTTTTTAGTCACGCCGCCGCTCCTGCCGCCCGACGCGGAACCGGGGCCGGCATGCTCGCCGTGGGAGGCGCCGGGCGAATGGGAGGATTCGCCCTGGAGCCCAGACCCTCCCAAGAAACTCCCCGAGGTGGATGAGGAGACCCCGTGGGAGCTCAGCCTGACGCCGAAACGCTCGGTGTCCCGGGACGAGATCTTGAGCTTCGGGCAGCGCACTTCGTTGGTCGCGCTCGAGTAGTCGATCCAAACGCCGAGGGCGCGGGCGATCCGAACGTCCGGATTCCAGTCCCGGAACCGCTCGGCCGTTCCGTAACTCAACGATCTCAGGGCTGCCGGCGAACGGTCCAGGGCGTGTTCGTCCATCCTCCGCAGCAAGGGATCCTGGACTGAAGCCACGCCGGCATCCCGTTCCTTCGGCCCGGGCCCAGCAAGTTCGTTGGATTTCAAGGTCCTCATGGCCTCGTAAGCGGGACCCCTTATCATGATCTGAGCCACGGTATCCGCGGACACGGACGTCGAGACCGCCGGCTTCATGACCTTGTCCCATGTCAAGGCCTTGTCCTGGATGCGCCGCGCCATCAGCCCATCCCTGTCGACGAAGACGAGGTGGGCGGGAACGCGGTTCAGGGATTCGAGGATCCGCGGGTCCTTTCGTTCGAGCCCTGCGACGACGTTCTTGAAGGTCGCCTTGATCTCTTGGGACATAGGCAGGGACGTCGACCCGCCCTTTTTCAACTGGTCCTTGCGGATCTTGTTCAGGACCGGCTCGGACGGAGGACTGGGCCGGGGTTGATCCGGGGGCCAGTTATAGGTCCAAGTGTCTCCCTGGGCATAAAAACCATACATGCCCCAAGGATTCGAAAAGGCGTTCATGTAGTACCAATCCCAAAGGCTCCAGGGCCTCCAGCAGTAGCACCCGTTGAAAAAGTCCCAATCCGCCCAGGCCGGAGCGAACAACGAGCCGGGAAGCCAGACCCAGCCCAGCTTCTTGTCCCACTGCCAGATCCCCAGATGGTATGGCACCCAGCCCCACGGTTCGTCAGGCACCCAAAACATCTGGTTCTGGTAAGCGGCCCAGTGGCCGTAGACGTAGGGCTGCCAGTTCCCCCAGGGGTACCTGTCATTGAAGAAGGGGCGCCAGACATATCCGTAGAGGGCGTCCCAGAGCCATTCGCCGTACATGTTGCCGTAGTTCTGGGCGAAATAAAAGACGGCTTTGGGCAGTTTTTGGATGGGTTTAGGAAGGGCATTCTTTCCTTCGTGAAGGTCCGCGAAACCGGCGTTGATCTCGTCGTTCCACTTCTCGAATTCTGTTCCTTCGACGTAACCGGCGGTCTCGAACTGATGGTCCTTGAGGACGACCAGCCGCTGGAGCTTCTTGATCTCCTTTTCCCGGGCGGCCCCGGCGTCCGGCCCGAACATGGCCGAAGCTTTCCCATACCGCACCTGGATATCGGTCGACCCGTCCTCCAGGGTCTTGATCATGGCCACGGTGTTGTGATTCATCCTGACTGCCGCGTTCGCGGTCAGGACCTGGAAAATCTCGCGGGAATCATATTCCTTGTACATGATATAGACCCGGCCTTTGGTCAGGGCCAAGTTCGAGATGCCGTTCGTCCGGCTCAGGCTCCGGGCGCAGATCGTCTCGATCTTGAGCTCGGTCGAAACGTCGAGCCGGACGATCGTCCCGGTGTCGAACTGGACCTCGCACCTCCTGACGTCCGTCGTCCGGATGATGTCGCCGGGCCCCAGGGGCGCGTTCAGGACAGCCGGCTCCGGCACCGCCCTCCCTTCCCGAAGGATCACCGGCCCGTCGCCGTCCGGTCCGGTTTCGGCGAAGCTGATATGCCCGAAGTAGAAATTCCTGGGCCCATCGACGATTTTGTAGTTGTCGGAGGCGGACAAAGATATGGCGACAACAAAAATCCCCCACAGAGATAATATCCCGGAATTCTTTAGCTTCATGACCGGCTCTCCTTCCCCGAAGGATTCATGCCTCCAGATAAAGACTGCATATTCCATGCCATGTTCCGTCTGAGAAAACGCGCCAACCGAGGCGGCGCGCCTGTCATTTTTTGAGGACAAGTGTCTTTCCAGCGTCTTCGCGCCCCGTGTGGTAACGCCCACTTATCGGGCGATGGCCAAGACGCAGGTTAATCTCTGCAACTACGGCCAAATCCGCGTCTTTCGGACCATTAAAGAAACACGCCTAAGATGGCTCGGGGGATGGAATGCATTTCTTTTCGTGTGATTAAGACTATGGCGCAGGGGCGATGCCCGGAGGAGGCCGTCGGAGGGCGGAGCGGGCACGGGTCCTCGACCGGAGGGAGAGGAGAGCGGAGCCCGGAGCCGAAGCGGCCTGGCTCGCCGGGACAGGCCGCGGCCGACGGAGGGCGCGCCCCGAGCCTAATATTCCTTCTCACACGAAAAGAAATGCCGTGGACACAAACTTGAGAAACTCGCCGATTTACGCTAAGCTTCCGATGGGAACATAGAAATTCATGGCCGAGCACAGGAATCCCGTTCCGACGGTCGACATCATCATCGAAATGGAGGACGACGGGCGTCGCGAAGGCATCGTCCTCATCGAGAGGAAGAACCCTCCTCATGGCTGGGCCCTCCCCGGGGGCTTCGTCAATTACGGCGAATCTCTCGAGGAAGCGGCCGTTCGGGAAGCCAAAGAAGAAACGTCCCTCGACATCAAGATCGTCCGCCAGTTCCACGCGTATTCCGACCCGCGGCGGGACCCTCGAGGGCACACGATCACAACGGTCTTCATCGCCAAGGCCACGGGGGACCCCCTGGCCCGGGATGACGCCCGCACGATCGGCGTTTTTACCCGGGATGAGGTCCGGTTCCCGCTGGCCTTCGACCACAGGAAGATTCTGGACGATTATTTCGCCTCGAAAAAGGAATCCCGCCATGGCCCATGAAAAGGAAAAGCCGCTCAAAGAGCTCCACAGCGTCTGGGGGCAGACCGAGGCCGATGTTATCAAGGCCCTTCTCGAAAGCCACGGCATCAGCTCCATCTTCAGAGGGCGCATCCTCCATTCCATCTATCCTTTCTCGGTGAACGGGCTCGGCGAGATCAAGATCTTCGTCCTGGAAGAGGACTACGAAGCCGCAAGATCGATCCTCGATGAGCTTCCGAAACCCGCGGACGTCGAGGAATTCGAGAAGGGCGAGGAAGAGCTCTAACCCCCGGCCCGCCCCTCCCGCCTTTTTTCTCATTTATTTCGCTTGACTTTTCTTATTTTCTCCCCTATATTTTAGTAAAAACGGGACGAAACGGGACAATTTGGGATAGGTCGCCATGAGCAACTCTTTAAACGGAAGCTACTCGGCCCGGCTCGACGCCTCCGGCCGGATCAAGATCCCCGAGAAATTCAGGGAAACGATCGAGGCGGTCTACGGCAAGGAACTCTTCATCACGTCCCTCAGCGATGAGTCCATTCAGATCTACCCTCTTTCCGTGTGGGAGGAGATGATCGGCATCGCCAGCGAGGGCGCCCTTCACCTCCGCCCGGACGTCCGGAAGTTCATGCTCCGCGTCAACAGGAAAGGTTCGACGCACGAGATCGATCCCAAGGGTCGCGTCTTGATAAGCCCGGTCCTGAGGGAGAAGGCCGGGCTCCGGAACGAGGTCGAGGTCATCGGCCTCTCCAACCATCTCGAGGTCTGGAACAAGGATAACCTGGACGGGACTCTCGACGAAAAACCCCTGACGGACGCGGACTTCGAGAACATCGCCCAGCTCATCCCTCGAGGGAAACGGGAATGATCGCCCATGGACACGTTCCCGTCCTTCTCGAAGAGGCTTTAACGTTCCTGGATGCGGGAAGGGCAGGGACGTATATCGACGGAACGTTCGGCCTGGGGGGGCATTCCGTCGAGATCCTGAAAAGAAACCCCGGAGCGTCGGTCGTGGGCTTCGACCGCGACGAGACCTCGCTCCGAGAGGCCCGGAAAGGGCTGGCCGAGTACGCGGACCGGGTCCGGCTCTACCACGCCGACTTCAGGGACCTCCCCGAGGACGAGATCGACTTTGCCTCCGTCCGGGGGGTCCTCCTCGACCTGGGGATCTCGTCCTTCCAGCTCGATTCCCCGGAGCGCGGTTTCAGTTTCAACGCGAACGGCCCGCTCGACATGCGCATGGACCGGAGAACGAAAACGACCGCGGCCAGGGTCCTGGAAAAATACTCCGAGCCCAAGCTCGACGAAATGCTCCGCCGATACGGGGAGCTGCCTCACACGAGGAGGCTCGCCCGCGTGATCGTCACCCGGCGGAAGCTCCGGCCCTTCGAGACAACAGAGGAACTCCGCCGCCTCATCGAAGAGATCTACCGGTGGCGGCCGCAAAAGGGCAAGATCCACCCCGCCGCCAAGGTGTTCCAGGCCTTGAGGATCGAGATCAACGGCGAGCTGGAAGGTCTCGCCGAATTCCTGGAAAGAATGGCGGCCCTCGCGCGTCCGGGGACCCGGTTCGTTGTCATTGCTTTCCATTCTCTGGAGGACCGGATCATCAAGCGCACGTTTGCAGCGCTGTCGGCGTCCGGGGAGAGCGCCCCCCGGATGAAGGCGCTGACCAGAAAGCCCGTCACGGCCTCCGAAGCCGAGGTCAGGGCGAATTCGAGGGCACGTTCGGCCAAGCTGAGGGCTGCGGAGAGGGTCTGAATGGTCAACAGAAAAACCAGCCCCAAAGAGATCGCGCTGGGCGCGGCGTTCCTCCTGCTCCTCCTTGTCATCGTCACGTTCTACATATTGTACCAGGCCGAGGCCATTCAGTTGGGCTACAGGGTCGCCGGCCTGGAGGACCGGGTCACAAAATTGAAGGAAGAGATCAAGAAGCTCGAAACGAAAAAGGCGACTCTTCTTTCCCTCCGCCGGGTCGAGAGGATCGCCCGGGAGGACCTCGGTCTGACCGACCCCAAGCCCGGGCAGGTCCTCTACGAAGGCGTCGACATCCCGCGGGAGAAGGAGGGACCATGAGGGGCCTGTTCTCGAACGGGATGAGGACGAGGGCCCTGGCCCTGGCCATGGTCCTGGCGGTCTGGTTCGTCGCGGCTTTCGGACGGCTGGTCCACCTCCAGATCCTCAAACACGGCCGTCTCAAGGCCGAGGTCCTGGAGCAAAGCCAGGACGACATGGAGGTCCTTCCCAAGAGGGGGACGATCTACGACCGGAACGGGAAGATCCTGGCCCGGAGCCTCCCCGCGTCCTCCGTGTTCTTTTCCCCGCTCAAAAGCGAGTCCGCTTCCGCGCAAATGGAACAGGTCGTCCGGCTCAAGGACCGGCTCGGCCTTTCAGAGAAGGACCTGTCCCGCATCCGGACGCGGCTCCAGAAAAAGGACACGTTCATCTGGATCAAGAGGAAGATCGATCCCGAAGCGGCCGGAAGGGTCATGGGCCTCAACATCAAAGGGATCTTCCTCCAGGATGAGAACAAGAGGGCCTACCCCTTGGGGACCCTGGCCGCACATGTCCTGGGCGGGGTCGGGATCGACGATAACGGGTTGGCGGGCGTCGAGCTTCAATACGACCGGCTCCTCGAAGGCGAAAAGGGCCGGCGGCTCATCCTGAGGGACGCCCGGCGGAGGTCCTATCAATTCGAGACCCTCAAGGAGGCCGTGCCCGGAAAGGACCTGTACCTGACCATCGACGAAACGGTCCAGTACATCGCCGAAACCGAGCTTGAAAAGGCGATCGCCGCCTGCGGCGCCGACTGGGGGACCGTCATCATTTCCGATCCCAAAACGGGCGAGGTTCTGGCGATCGCCAACCGCCCGGTCTATGATCCGAACGATTACCCGCCCGCGGTCCCCGGGGAAGGCGTGAACCGGGCCATCCAGCACACCTTCGAGCCCGGGTCGACGTTCAAGATCGTCACGGCCGCGGCCGCCAGGGAGCTTGGCAAGGTCGGGCTCGGCGAAACCTACGACTGCCGCGAGGGTTCCATCTCCGTCGGCGGAAGTCCCGTCCGGGACCACAAACTCCAGGGAATCCTGTCCTTCCCCGAGGTGTTCATCGAGTCCTCCAACGTCGGGGCCATCAAGATCGCCCAGGAGATCGGCGAGCGGAACCTTTTTCAGATGATCAAGGCGTTCCGCTTCGGCGAGCGGACCGGGATCGACCTCCCCGGCGAGGAGTACGGGATCTGCCGGCCCTTGTCGAGCTGGAGGAAGTCCTCGCTGCGCATCGCCATCGGCTACGAGATCTCGGTCACGGCCGTCCAGCTCCTCGGGGCCATGAATGTGTTCGCCGCCCGCGGCCGGCTCATCAGGCCTTCCATTTCCCTCGGCACCGGGGTCGGCGGACTTTCGGGACCGGTAAACCAGGAGCCTCTGAAGGTCCTTTCGGAAGGAACGGCCTCGGAGCTGGCGGAGATCTTCAAGCGTGTCGTCGAAGAAGGGACGGGCCTGCCCGCCAAGCTCGAGGGGTTCGAAATCGCCGGCAAGACCGGAACGGCCCAGAAACTCGACGAGGAACTCGGCCGGTATTCCTCCGCCAGGCACCTGGCCTCGTTCGTGGGCTTCGTCCCTGCCGACGATCCGGTCATTTCCATGATCATCGTCCTCGATGAGCCCAAGGGCCTGATGCAATACGGAGGCCAGGTGGCCGCTCCCGTGTTCCGCGACATCTCGGCCCGCGTCCTCCGTTACCTCCGCGCGGCCCCGAAGCCGAAGGCTGAAACCCTGGTCACCGCGAAGATGGCGAAAGCGAGCCGGCCATGAGACTCCAGGATGTCATCAAGGAAGCCGGCATCCTGTCTTCGGACGCGAGCGGGCTGGAAGAGATCCTGGGCATCGCCTACTCGTCCAAGGAGGTCCGGCCGGGCTCCCTTTTCGCCGCCCTGAAGGGCGAAAAGAGCGACGGCATGGATTTCGTCTCCGAGGCCGAGGCGAGGGGCGCCTCCGCCGTTCTCTCCGAGTGGCCGCGGCCCCAGACCGTCAGGGTTCCCTGGGTCCAGGTCGCCGACGCCCGAGAAAGCATGGCCCTCGCCGCCGCCAACTTCTACGGCCGCCCGTCCTTGAAGCTCAAAGTCATCGGGGTGACCGGGACCAAGGGCAAGACGACGACCACCTACATCCTTGAAGAGATCCTCAAGGCCGCCGGTTCCACCCCAGCCGTCATCGGGACCATCGATTACCGGGGACCCGGGTTCCGGGTCAGGGCCGCCAGAACGACGCCCGAGGCGCCGGACATACAGAGGATGCTGTGCGAAATGGTCGAGGCGGGCGCCTCCCACTGCCTGATGGAGGTCTCATCCCACGCCCTCGAGCAAAAACGCGTCTGGGGGGTGAGCTTCGACGTGGCCATCTTCACGAACTTGAGCGGCGAACACATGGATTATCACCGCTCGATGGAGAACTACTTCGAGGCCAAGAAGAAACTCTTCTTCCTAAACCACAAACGTGCGGCGTCGGTCGTCAACATGGACGATCCGTGGGGAAAGAAACTCGTTTCCGAGCTTCCCATGCGGACCATCACCTACGGCCTTGAACCGGCGTCCATCGTCCGCGCCGAACGATTCAAGCTCTCCGATCAGGGCATGGAGGTCCAGGTCAGCCATCCGGGGGGCCAAATGCTCCTGACCTCCCGGCTGGTCGGCAGGCACAACCTCTACAACATCCTGGCCTCGACCGCTTCAGCCCTGGCCCTCAACATCCAGCCCGGCGATATCGCGCGGGGGATCTCCGCCCTGCAAGGCGTTCCGGGCCGGTTCGAGAGGGTCGAGAACGTGCTGGGGGTCCGGATCGTCGTCGACTACGCCCACACGGACAATGCCCTCGGCCACCTGCTGGAGACCGTCCGGGACCTGAAGCCGAGACGGATCATCCTGGTCTTCGGGGCAGGAGGGAACCGGGACACGGAAAAGAGGGAAAGGATGGGCGACGTGGCGGCGCGACTGGCCGATTGGTCCATCCTGACCTCCGACAACCCCCGTTCGGAGGACCCGCTCCGGATCATCGACGGCATCGAAAAGGGGTTCGGGAAGAGCGGGGCGAAGAATTACGAGGTCATCCCCGACAGGAGGGAGGCCATCCGGAAGGCCCTTTCCATCAGCCGGGAGGGCGATTATGTCCTGGTCGCCGGGAAAGGCCACGAGGACTACCAGATCTTCAGCGATAAGACCATCCCTTTCAGCGATATCGAAGTCATCAAGTCCCTCGTCATAGAGATGAAAAGGAAATGAGCGTGGCCGAGATCCGTTTGGAAGAGATGGCCCGGAGAGTGAACGGTCGGATCCTTCAGGGCTCCCCCTCGCTTCTTTTCCGGGGGTTCACTATCGATTCCCGGCTCGCCCGCGCCGGCGACCTTTTCTTCGCGGTGGTCGGTAAAAGGGACGGCCATGACTTCATCCCGCAGGCCGCCGCGAGTGGAGCCCTCGGGGCCGTCGTTTCCGGGAACGCCGCCGCGCCGGGGAATGGCTTCGCCCTGGTCCGGGTTGAGGACACGGTCCGAGCGCTCGAGGACCTTGCCCGGAGCGTCCTTGCCGACACTCCTGTTCCGGTCGTCGGGATCACGGGCAGTGTGGGCAAGACGACCACCAAGGAATTCGCGGCGGAGATCCTGTCCGCCAAATACTCCGTCCTGAAATCGGAGATGAACTTCAACAACCGCCTCGGTCTCGCCCTCTCCCTCCTGAAACTCGAAAAAGGGCACCAGGTGGCGGTCGTCGAGATGGCCATGAGCGCCCCGGGCGAGATCGCCGGGTTGACCCGGATCGCACCGCCCGATATCTCCGTCATCACCAATATCCGCCCCGTGCACCTCCAATTCTTCGGGAGTCTGCAAGGGATCGCCCTGGCCAAGAAGGAGATCCTGGATGGGACGAAGAACGGCGGAACGGCCGTCCTCAACGGGGACGACCCGCTGGTCGCCGAGATCGCCGCCTCCTGGAAAGGACGGCGGGTCGTCTTCGGCCGCTCCCCCGCCTGCGATGTCCGGGCTTTAAATATCCGGCACAGGGGCTATGACGGATTGAGCCTCGAATTGACATACGGTCGCGAGGGAACCGTGATCGACCTCCCCTTCATCTACGAGAGCTTCGTCGACGATTTTCTGGCGGCCGCGGCCGCGGCTTATGCCATGTCCTTACCCATGAAAGCGGTGATCGCGAGGGCGCCTTTGCTGAAGCCTTTTGCGATGAGAGGGACCCTGATCCTGCTCGGGAAGGGCATCCGGCTCGTCGACGACTCGTACAATTCCAACCCTGGAGCCTTGGATGCGGCCCTGAAAACCCTGACCCTCCTCCCTGCGTCGAGGAGGGTCGCCGTGCTCGGAGACATGCTCGAGCTCGGAGAAAAAGAAGGAGAGTTCCACACCGGGGCCGGACGGACGGCCGCCCGTTCGGGATGGGACCTCCTGGTCACGGTCGGCCCCCTCGCCAGGCGCATGGCCGAGGGGGCAGCGGCCGCGGGCATGGACCCGGCATGCATGCTGTCCTTCGCCGACTCCGCCGAAGCGGCCGGGGGCATCGCTCCCCTCCTCAGGGAGGGGGACCTCCTCCTCGTCAAAGGATCGAGGGGTGTACGGATGGAAAGGATCGTCGAGGCCCTCAAAGAAAGGATCAAGGAGTAGATCGTGCTTTACTGGCTGCTCGTCCCGCTCCGGAAGACCTTTTTTTTCTTCAACGTCTTCCGCTACATCACGGTCCGCACGGCCCTGGCCGGGCTCACCGCCCTGCTCCTCAGCCTCATCCTCGGGCCCTGGCTCATCCGCCTCCTCAAGAAGCGCCAGATCGGCCAGGAGATCAGGGCCGAAGGGCCGCAATCCCACCATGCCAAGAAAGGCACCCCGTCCATGGGAGGGATCCTGATCATCGCCGGCACGGTCGTCCCGACCCTTCTCTGGGGGAATTTTGACGACATCTATATCTGGCTGGCCATGGGCGCGATGATCTTCTTCGGGGCCGTGGGCTTCATGGACGACGTCCTCAAGGTCAGGAAGAAACGCTCCCTGGGCCTTTCCAGCCGCCAGAAGTTCGCCCTCCAGTTCCTCCTGGCGGCCCTCATCGGCCTCGCCCTCATCGGACTCGGGCTCGCGAAGAAGTTCAGCCTCGACATCTCCCTTCCGTTCGTCAAGAGCTGGACGGCTACCCTGGGCTGGTTCTACCTGCCCTGGATCGTCTTCATCCTGGTCGGCTCGTCCAATGCGGTCAACCTGGCCGATGGGCTGGACGGCCTGGCCATCGGCCTGACCTTCTTCAGCGCCACGGCCCTGACCGCGCTCACCTACATCGTGGGAAACATCAAGTGGTCGAGCTATCTCGGCATCGCTTACGTCAGCTCGGCCGCCGAGCTGACGGTCTTCGCCGGCGCTTTGGCCGGGGCCTGCCTGGGCTTCCTATGGTTCAACTGCCACCCGGCCCAGGTCTTCATGGGGGACGTGGGGGCCCTTTCCCTGGGCGGAACCCTGGGGCTCATCGCCATCCTCATCAAGCAGGAGTTCCTTCTCTTCTTCGTGGCCGGCGTTTTTATCCTGGAGGCGCTTTCGGTCCTCCTTCAGGTCTCCTATTTTAAGCTCAGCGGTGGAAAACGCGTCTTCAAGATGGCCCCCCTGCACCACCACTTCGAGCTGATGGGCTGGCCCGAGGAAAAGGTCGTCATCCGCTTCTGGATCCTGGCCATCGTCTTCGCGCTCTTCAGCCTGACGACATTGAAACTGAGATGACCATGGAATTGAAGGATAGGAAGGTTCTGGTCGTGGGACTCGCAAGGACGGGGGAAGCCCTGTGCCGTTTCCTCCTCCGCCGGGGGGCACGCGTCCGGGTCACCGAAAAGAAGACCTGGGAAGCTTTGGGCCGGGGAGCCGCCCTTCTGAGGGACCGGGGCGTCGAGTTCGAAACGGGCGGCCATAGGATCAGATCCTTCCTGGACGTCGACCTCGTCGTGCTGAGTCCGGGCGTTCCCCCTCTTTCTGAAACGGGCGCCGCGGCGGAAAAAGGGATCCCCGTGATCTCGGAGATCGAGCTGGCTTACGCCTTCCTCAAGGGGCGGATCGTCGGGATCACCGGATCGAACGGCAAATCCACGACGACGACCCTGGCCCACAGGATCCTCAAGGACTCCGGCCTCAGGGCGTTCGCGGCCGGCAATATCGGGACCCCGCTCATCTCTTTCGCGGACCGGAGCCGGGACGACGACATCTACGTCACCGAGATATCGAGCTTCCAGCTCGACGCCGTCCGGGACTTCAAGGTCGCGGTCTCGGCGTTCCTCAACATTTCCCTGAACCACCTGGACTGGCACGGATCCTTCGAGAGTTATCACGCGGCCAAGAGGAAGCTCGTCCTCGCCCAGGTCAAGGGCGATGCCGCCATCCTCAACCGGGACGACGCCCTGGTCTGGGCCCTGAGGCCGGAAGCGAGGTCCAAGGTCTACGCGTTCAGCCGGAGGAGGAAGGTGGCCCGGGGGTGCTTCCTCCAGGACGGCCGGATCGTTCTCCGGGACCGGGCTGAAACGCCCCTCATGAAGGCTGCGGAGGTCCGGCTGCCGGGCCTTCACAACCTGGAAAACGTCATGGCCGCCGCCCTCGTCGGACATCTCTTCGGCGTCGCTCCGGGAGGGATGCGGGCGACGATCAAAGAATTCAAGGGACTGGAACACCGGTTGGAGAACGTCCGGACCATCAAGGGCGTCCTTTTCGTCAACGACTCCAAGGCCACGACCGTGGACGCCGCCATCAAGGCCCTGGAAAGCTTCGATAGAAAGATCGTCCTGATCCTGGGCGGCAAGGACAAGGGAGGCGACTTCACGCTCCTCCGGAGGCCTCTGGAAAAGAAGGTCCGGAAGGTCCTGCTCATCGGGCAGGCGGCCGGGAAGATCCGGGCCGCCGTCGAGGGAACAGTACCCCTCGAGACGGCCGCGTCTTTCAAGGAACTCGTCCGGAAAGGGTTCGAGGCGGCATCGCCCGGAGACGTCGTGCTCCTGGCCCCGGCCTGCACCTCGTGGGACATGTTCAACAACTTCGAGGAACGGGGACGGACCTTCAAGCGCGAGGTGAAAAACCTCGCCCGGAAAATGGAAGAGAGATAAGGCAGGGATCATGGAGAGTTACCGGCGCTTCAGCTTCGACAAGCCCCTGCTCGTCGTGACGCTCCTTCTCCTTGTCATCGGGATCGTCATGGTCTTCAGCTCGTCGGCCGTCCTGGCCGGGGTGAAATACAGGCAGCCGCTCCACTTCCTGGCCCAGCAGGTGATGGGGGCCGTGGTCGGCCTCATCCTGGCCGCCGTCATCATGTCGGTCCGAAAGCCCTTCTTGCAGGCCCCGGCCTTGATCTACGGGCTTATCCTGCTTTCAGCATTCCTCCTCATGCTGTGCTTCGTCATGCCGTCGGTCGCGAAAACCAACCGCTGGATCCAGTTCTTCGGCGTCCGCTTCCAGCCGTCGGAGCTGGCCAAGATCAGCCTCGTTCTCTTCTTCGCATACTACTGCGAAACGAAAAAGGACAAGCTCGACGAATGGAAGACCCTTCTCCCGCCGATGGGGGTCCTTGTCATCTTCGTCGTCCTGATCCTGAAGGAGCCGAACTTCAGCACGGCCCTCTTCGTCGCCGGACTCTCGGTCATGATGCTCTTCCTGGGAGGGGTTAAGCTCAGGTATTTCGCCTTCTTGGGAGGGATCTTCGCCGTTCTTTTCACCCTCTACGTCTTCCAGGCCAATTACCGGATGGACCGGATCCAGAGCTTCGTCTCGCCCGACAGGGACCCCCTGGGAACGAGCTTCCAGGTCAACCAGTCCAAGCTGGCGGTCGGCTCGGGCGGACTGCTCGGGGTGAGCCTCGGCCAGAGCATCCAAAAGCTGTTCTTTCTTCCCTACGCCCATACGGACTTCATCTTCGCCATCCTCGGCGAGGAAGCCGGGCTCGTCGGCACGACCTTCACCCTCTTCCTGTTCTTCGTCTTCCTGTGGAGGGGACTCGCGATCGCCTTCCGGACGCCGAACCCGTCCGATAAGCTGATCGCGGCAGGCATCACGCTGGCCGTCACTGCCCAGGCCCTCCTCAATGTCAGCGTCGTCCTGGGGCTCGGGCCGGCCACGGGGATCCCCCTCCCCTTCATCTCCTACGGGAGGTCCGCGCTCGTCTGCAACCTGGCCGCCGTCGGCATCCTCCTCAACATCTCCCGGAAGAAGGGAGACATCGGGGTCAGGCCATGAAGCCCAGGCGCGTCATCATCTGCGGAGGAGGGACGGGGGGCCATCTTTATCCCGCGCTGGCCGTCGGCCGCAAGCTCCGGGAAAAGGACGCCTCCCTCGCGCTGACCTATGTCGGGGGCCACAGGGAGATCGAAAGGGAGATCATGGCGGAACAGGACGTCGATTTCATCCCCATGAGGATCGAGGGGCTGAAGGGACGGGGGATGAAGAGCGTCCGCGCCCTTTTCCTCCTCCCTTTCTCGTTCCTGCGAGCGCTCGTCCTTCTCGCCAAGACCCGGCCGGCCCTCGTCATCGGCGTCGGGGGCTACAGCTCGGGGCCGGTCGTCCTGTCGGCCGCCTGGATGCGGACCCCGACCCTCATCCTCGAACAGAACGTCAGGCCGGGATTCACCAACAGGATGCTCGCCCGCTGGGTGGACAAGGCCGTCGTGTCCTTCGAAAGCTCTCTCTCCGGCTTCAGGGGAAAGGGCGTCCGGCTGGGCAACCCCGTGCGAGAGGAATTCTACGCGATGCCGCGAAGAGTCCGGGGAGACAAGCTGACCGTGCTCGTTTTCGGCGGCAGCCAGGGTTCCCGCTTCCTGAATCGGGCGGTTGCGGAGGCCCTCCCCCTGCTCCGGGAAAAAAGGGACCGCCTGGTCCTCATCCATCAGACGGGAAAGGACGATCGGGAATGGGTCGACAAAGCCTATAGGGAATCCGGCTTCGGCGATGCCGTCGTCGCTCCCTATTTTCCGGAAATGGCCGCGTGTTTCCAAAGGTCCGATCTGATCGTGAGCCGGGCGGGCGCTACAACCTGCGCCGAGCTCATCGCGTCCGGGAAGCCGTCGCTGCTCATCCCCTTCGCGGGAGCGTCGGAGAACCACCAGGAGCCGAACGCCCGTGAGCTGGAAAGGGCGGGGGGGGCGGAGGTGGTCCTGGAGAAGGACCTGACTCCGGAGGTCCTCGCCCGGAAGGTCCTCGACATCCTCGCGCGCCCCGATGTCCTGGACCGGATGGCGGACGGACTTGCGGGGCTCCGGACCGCCGGGGCCGCGGACGGGATCGCCGAGCTGTGTTTCCGGCTTATGGAGGGGAAGGCTTAGGAGATCGGGACATGGTCAAAAGAGGGTACCGCAAGCTCAAACACATCCACATGGTCGGCATCGGCGGCACGGGGATGAACGGGATCGCCGAGGTCCTCCTCAACCTCGGCTACAACGTCTCCGGCTCCGACCTCCAGGAGAACGAGGCCACCCAGCGCCTGGTCCGGCTCGGCGCCCGTATCGCCGTCGGACACAGGCCGGAAAACGTCCGCGAAGCCGACGTCGTGGTCATCTCCTCGGCGGTCCATGAAGACAACGTCGAGGTCCGGAAGGCCCGGGCCCTGAAGATCCCCGTCATCCCGCGCGCGGAGATGCTGGCGGAGCTCATGCGCATGAAGTACGGCATCGCGGTCGCCGGCGCGCACGGCAAGACGACGACGACCTGGATGACCGCCCTCGTGCTCCTGGCCGGCGGCTACGATCCGACGATCATCGTGGGCGGCCGTCTGAACACGATCGGGGCCAACGCCAAGCTCGGCGAAGGCGACTTCATCGTGGCCGAGGCCGACGAGAGCGACCGGTCCTTCCTTTATCTCTCGCCCTTCATCGCCGTCCTGACCAACATCGACGAGGAGCACCTCGACCAGTATCGGGACGTCGAGGAGATCAAGAGGACCTTCGTCAATTTCGCCAACAAGGTCCCGTTCTACTGTCCCGTCGTCCTCTGCCTGGACGACCCGAGCCTGCAGAGCATCATCCCGGAGATCGAGCGTAAGATCATCACCTACGGGTTCTCCGTCCAAGCCGACGTCTTCGCCGCAGGCTGCCGCTTCGACGCGTTCTCAAGCGCCTCGAACATCTTTTACCAGGGCAAACGGCTGGAGGAGATGAAGCTCAACGTCCCCGGCAGGCACAATATCCTGAACGCCCTTGCCGCGACGGCCGTGGGCATAGACCTGGACATCCCGCCCCGAACCATCTTCCAGGCCCTGGAAAGCTATACCGGCACGGGCCGGCGTTTCGAGCTCAAGAGGACGGTCCGGGACATCATGGTCGTCGAGGACTACGCCCACCACCCGACCGAGATCAAGGCGACATTGGAAGCCGCCAAGCACGGCTGGACGAGGCGCGTGGTGGCCGTCTTCCAACCTCACCGCTACACGCGACTCTCCCACCTGATGAAGGCCTTCGCCACGGCCTTCAACCAGGCCGACGTTCTCGTCGTGACCGAGATCTACCCCGCGGGCGAGGCGCCCATCGCCGGCGTCTCCGGCAAGGCGCTTTACGAGGAGATCCTCCAATTCGGGCACAAGCAGGCCTTTTTCGAGCCCGACCTGGCGAAGGTCCCCGGCCTGGTCGGGAAGCTGGCCCGGCCCAACGATATCGTTCTGGTCCTCGGGGCCGGGACGATCGCCCGCGCCATCCCCGGGATCATTGAAAACCTGGAGGCGGGAAAATAGCCATGGCGTCCTACCCGAACGTCGCTGCGAGCAAGGCCCGGCCCGCCTTCCTCACCCAGCCGCTGGTCTTCCAACGCGGCGAAGGGACTCTCCGCGCCAAGAAGACCCCCAAGCGGATCGCCCTGAGGGCGAAGCATGTCGCCCTGCTCTTTTTTCTCCTCGCCGGGACCGCCTATTCCTTGTGCAGGGCTTACCTCTTTCTGATCTCATGGGACAAGCTGGCCGTCCGGAGCGTCCAGGTCGTCTGTGACCGGCCGGCCTTGAAACGGCAGCTCGATCTGGCGTTCGAAGGGAAGAGCCTGGGCAACATTCTGCTCTGCGACATCGATGATCTGAGAACGCAGATCCGGGCCTTTGTCCGGGTCAAGGAGGCCCGCATCCGGAAGGTCTTCCCCTCCTCCCTGAGGGTCGAGGTCACGGAACGAACGCCCAGGGCCCTCGTTCAAGGGTCCCGCCTGGCGCTCGTGGACGAAGAAGGCGTGGAGCTTGAGCGCCCCGCTACGGCCGATGCGTTTGAGCTCCCCGTCCTCGCCGATCAGAACGGCTTCCGAAAGGACCGCCTGGAGAAATTAAGCCTGGCCTGGCAGTGCCTGGACGACCTTTCCCCCGCGGAGAGGGCCCGGGTAGCCGGTCTGGACCTGACGGACCCGGGGACGGTCGGACTCCGGTTCCGGGACGATCCTGTCCGAATCAAGCTGGGCGACCGGGGTTTTGGGGAAAAGATCCGTTTCTACGGGGAGCGCAAGGCGGAGTGGGAGAACGAATTCGGGGAACTGGAATACGTCGACCTGCGCTTCGACGGTAGGGTCTACCTCAAATCGCGGGAACCACGGGAGAAGGAGGTCCCATAATGTCCAAAAGCAGCTACATCGTCGGCATCGACGTCGGAACGAAGAAGGTCGTGGCTGTCATCGGGGAGGTCACCGAAGAGAACAAGATCGAGATCATCGGCATCGGCGCCGCCGAATCGCGCGGATTGAGAAAGGGAGTCGTGGTCAACCTCGAGGAAACCACGACCGCGCTCAAGAAAGCCGAGGAAGAAGCCGAGCTCATGGCCGGAGTGGAGATCGGCTCGGCGTATATCGGCATCTCCGGCGCCCATATCAAGAGCTTCAATTCCCGGGGTGTCGTGGCCGTCTCCGGCAAGAACCGCGAAATCAGCCGGGAGGACATCAAGCGTGTCATCGACCAGTCCAAGGCCCTGTCCATCCCGCCGGACAGGGTGATCATCCACATCATCCCCCAGGAGTTCGTCGTGGACGAGCAGGACGGGATCAAGGACCCCCTGGGCATGAGCGGCATCAAGCTCGAGGTCAATGTCCATATCGTCACGTCGGCGATCACCTCGCTCCAGAACCTCAAGGCATGCATCGAGCGGGCCGGGATAGGCATCGAGGAGATCGTCCTGAACCAGATCGCCACGAGCGCCTCCGTCCTGACCCACGACGAGCGGGAGCTCGGGGTCGGCATGATCGACATCGGCGCGGGGACGACGGAGGTGGCCATCTTCGAGCGCGGCAGCCTCTGGTACTCCACGACGATCCCGATCGGCGGCGACAACTTTACTAACGACATCGCCGTCGGGCTCCGCACGCCGATCCCGGAAGCCGAAAAGATCAAGAAAAAGTACGGCTGTGTCGCGGGGCCGATCGCCGACGAGCAGGAGACCATCGAGGTCCCTTCCGTCGGCAAGGGAAGGAAGCCCCGGGTCCTGTCCCGCCAGATCCTGGCGGACATCATCCAGCCCCGGGCCGAGGAGATCTTCCGCCTCGTGGACGGCGACATCAAAAGGATGGGCTACGAAAAGTCCCTGAACTCGGGGATCGTCTTGACGGGAGGGACCGCCCTCCTTGATGGCCTGGAGCAGGTGGCGGAGGAGATCTTCGACCTGCCCGTCCGGCGCGGCGACCCGAGCGGGGTCGGCGGACTCGTGGACAGGGTCAGCACCCCGGACTTCGCGACGCCCGTCGGTCTCATCCTCTACGGCTACAACAAAAGCCTGGAGAAAGGCTTTTCTAGGGATAGAAAGAAAGGATTTTGGACCAAGTTCACGGATTGGTTCAAGGAAGGATAGGAGGCAAAACATGAGCGACGAACTGAGCAGCAAATTGAAATTCCATCTCGTGGAAGAGACCTTGGCGGCCAAGATCAAGGTCATCGGCATCGGAGGCGGCGGAGGCAACGCCGTGAACCGGATGATCGAATCCGGCATCCAGGGCGTGGAGTTCATCGCCGTCAACACAGACCTTCAGGCCCTGAGCACCAGCCGGGCAACGATCAAGCTGCCTATCGGGGGGCAGGTCACCAAGGGCCTCGGCTCAGGCGGCCGGCCGGAGACCGGAAAGCAGGCGGCCATGGAGGACACGGAACGGCTCATCGAGTCCCTCCAGGGAGCGGATATGGTCTTCCTGACCGCCGGCTTGGGGGGGGGCACGGGAACGGGCGCGACGCCCATTCTGGCCAACCTGGCCTCAGAGATGGACGTCCTCACCATCGCCATCGTCACCCTCCCTTTCGAGTTCGAAGGCAAGGTCAGGGCCAAACAGGCCGAGGAGGGATTGAAGGAGCTCAAGAACGTCGTGGACACGGTGATCGCCATCCCCAATGAAAGGCTCCTCCAGACCGTGAACCTGGACACGTCCATCCAGGACGCCTTCAAGATGGCCGACGACATCCTCCGCCAGGCGGCTCAGGGCATCTCCGACCTCATCACCAAGCCGGGCCTGATCAACCTGGACTTCGCCGACGTCAAGTCCATCATGAAGGGCATGGGCGTCGCCTTCATGGGGACCGGGATCGCTTCCGGCGAGAACAGGGCCGTGGAAGCGGCCCAAAAGGCCATCTCCAGCCCGCTCCTCATCGATACGTCGATCGAGGGCGCCCATGGTGTCCTCATCAACATCACGGGCGGCAAGGACGTCACCTTGCACGAGGTCTCCAAGGCCTCGCAGCTCATCCACAGCCTGGCCCATCCGGAGGCCAACATCATCTTCGGCACGGTCATCGACCCGGCCATGAAGGAGATGGTCAAGGTCACGGTCATTGCCACCGGCTTCGAGGTGAGCGGGCGGCGGACGATCGGGGCCGTCGACGACTTCACGCCCGCGCCGCGGGGCAAGACGCCCGCGGCGTTCCCCGTTTACACGGAGACCCCTCCCTACGCCTTCGCGCCCGTCGGGAACCAGGCCCCGGCCTGGGAGCCTCCGGTGTGGGAGAACCGGTGGGAGACCTACGAGACGCCGTCCTTCATCCGGCGCACCAAGCACGCGCCGATCCGGAAATCCTCGCATGATCTCAGCTGACGGCGTCGTCTCCAACTGTCGCCAGCTCATCACCTGCCGGGGCCCCCTCCCCAAGCGGGGGGAGGCCCTCCAGGACCTGGGCATCATCGAGGACGGCTGGATCGCGTGGAGCGGCGGGGAGATCGTCTTTGTCGGAAAAGGAGAGGATTTCCGGAAAGAGGTCCGGGCCGTGCCGTCCGCGACCTGGATTGACGGCCGTGACGGCATCGCTCTGCCGGGCCTCATTGACTGCCATACCCACCTTCCGTTCGCCGGGAACAGAGAAAACGAGTTTCTGCTCCGGCTCAAAGGGCTGACCTATCAACAGCTGGCCGCACAGGGCATGGGCATCCAGACCACGGTCAAAGCCACCCGGGCGGCTTCCAAGGACGAGCTCATCGCCCTTTGCATGCAGAGGCTCAACCAGATGCTCCTGACCGGCACGACCACGGCCGAAGCCAAGAGCGGCTACGGCCTGAACCTCGAGGACGAGATCAAACAGCTCGAAGCGTTGAGGGCCCTCAAGGGGGCGCACCCGGTGGACGTCGTCCCCACCTTCATGGGCGCCCACGAGGTCCCGCCTGAGCGCAAGGACGACAAGGCCGGTTACATCGATCTCATCATCGACCGCATTCTTCCTGAGGTCAAGGCGCGCGGCCTGGCCGAGTTCTTTGACATCTTCTGCGAGCCGAACATCTTCGACCTGGAGGAGACAAAAACGCTGGCCGAAGCCGCCCGCTCGGCCGGACTGGGAGTCAAGATCCACGCCGACGAGTGGACTCCCATCGGCGGGGCCCAGTACGCCGCGGAATCCGGAGCGGTCTCGGCCGAGCACCTCATCAACATCACGGAAGACGGCGTTCGGAAACTGGCTTCGAGCGGGACGGCGGCCATCCTCCTCCCCGGGGTCCCGTTTTTCCTCATGCTGGACAAAAAGGCCCCGGCCAGAAAGCTTATCGACGAAGGCGCGGTCGTGGCCCTGGCATCGGACTTCAATCCTGGAAGCTCCATGCTGAGTTCCATGCTTCTCGTCCTCCAGCTGGGGGTCTACACGCTCCGGATGACGATCGAGGAAGCCATAAACGCCTGCACCGGGAACGCGGCCTACGCCATCCGCCGCGACGCCGGGATCGGCAGCCTCGAGGTCGGCAAGCGCATGGATCTCCTGATCTGCGACGTCCCCAACTACGCCTCGCTCATCTACCAGCTGGGGACCAACCCCGTCCGCCACATCATCAAGAACGGCCTGGTCGTCGTCCGGGCCGGCAAGATCCAGCCGTTATAAAAGCCGACCTTCATTTTCCGTGATGCTAAGAAGAGGGCATAGCGAAGGGCCTTGCTCCCGGCTCCGATAAAGAATCGCCTGAGACTCGCATCCTTCTCGGCTCCTCAGGCCCAAGACTCCAAAGCAATCTAAAACAAACGCATTAATTATTTTTACATCTCACTTTAAACGGCCTGAAGCCGCCCTCGCTCCCCCGGCCCCCGGGAAACCAGTCCCGTCGGTTCCCCCCGTCGAAAAAGGCCGACGGGTCCCCCCTCCGCTACGGGGGCTCGAGGGCGGCATTCAGTGCCGTTCATACGTTGTAACTTTTTCATGTTCATATTAACAAGCTCAATGATATCCATGCTTGGAGCCTTGGGCCATCGGAGGCCTGCGGCTTCCCTCGTCGGACGCTCGGCTCAGGCTGATCTCCGCATGGTCGCTGCAGCCCTTCTCTATGCCCTCTTATCACGGAAATGGAGAGCCGCTGGACAATTAAGCGGGGGGGGGAACCAGGCCGATTTACCGGGGCTTGTTCTTCCAATAGAAATACGCCGGGACGCCGAGAAGGATGATGACGAGGCCGGCGACGGCGTTCCGGAACTCGTTGATGAGCGAGTTCATGGAGATAAACACGGCGGCGAGAATGAAGAGGACCGGAGTCACCGGATATCCCCACGTCTTGTAGGGCCTTGGCAGGTCCGGGCGTTTCTTCCGGAGGACGATGACGGCGGCCACGGTCAGGCCGAAGAAGATCCACAGGCCGAAGACGACGTAGGTGAAGAGCTGTTCGAAGGTCCCGAAGAAGAGGCTGAGGATGATGCTCCAAACGCAGATGGCGATGATCGAGACGTGCGGCGTCCGATATTTTGGATGGGCCTCGGCGATCCTCTTGAAGAACAGCCCGTCCCTGGCCATGGCGAAGTAGACGCGGGGCGAACAAAGGATGTTCTGATTGGCGGCCCCGGCGATGGAGAAGAGGATGATGAAAGCGATGAGCGCCCCCCCCGCGGGCCCGACGGCCAGGCTCACGGCGTCGCTGGCGATACGGTCGGACTTAGCGATCGCGCCCACGGGGAGCATGTAGAGGTAGGCCAGGTTGGTGATGATATAGAGGGCGAGGACGAGGAGGCTCCCGACGAGGATGCCCACGGGCAGGTTTCGCTCAGGCCGTTTGATCTCCCCCGCGCTGTAGGTCGACCCCTCCCATCCCTTGAACGCCCAGAGCGACGCAACCAGGGCGACCCCGAAGCTCCCCAGCAGGCTCATGTTGAACGACCCGGGCGCGGGGTTGACAAAATTGGACGCGTTGCCCTTGCCAAAGATGAAGATGGCGCCCGAGATGCCGACCAGGGCCGCGGTCTTGATGATGGTCAGAACGTTCTGGAGGTTGGCGCCCGCCCTGACCCCTACGTAATTGACTGCGCCCAGAAAGACGATGAAGAGGACCGAAACGACCTTGACCGCGAGGGGCGTCATCCTAAAGAAATAAGGAAGGTACCTGGACGTGAAGGCGACCGTCAGCGTGGCGATGGCCCCCGAGTCGATGACCAGAAAAAGGGTCCAGCCGAAGAGGAACGACAGGAGGGGACCATAGGCTTCCCGGAGGAAAACGTACATCCCGCCGGCCTCGGGCATGGCCGCGCCCAGCTCGGCGAACGCCAGGGCCCCGAAGAAGCTGAGCAGGCCTCCGACGACCCAGACCCCGAGCATAAGGACGGGAGACTGGACCGCCGAAGCGATGGACTTCGGGACGAGGAATATCCCCGATCCGATGACCCCGCCGACGACGATGCCGATGACGTCCCAAATACCGAGCACCCTCGGCAGGCTCGTCCGGGCGCACTCCGTTACCACGCCCTTATTGATGCTATTGGCCATGAGGTCATACCTCCTTCGATCGCACACGCTCCCCGGATATTGAGCAACGATTGTAACAATGTCGGGATGAAAGGGCAACAAAGGATCAGTGGACCTTGTCCATCATCCTGTACTGGATCGCCTCCGAGATATGTGGCGTACCGATGTCCGCATCGCCGGCCAGGTCGGCGATCGTTCGAGCGACCTTGAGGACGCGATCGTAGGCCCGGGCGCTGAATCCAAGCTTGGTCACCGCCATCTCCAAAAGCTTTTCCCCGTCGGCGCCGATGGAGCAATGGCGCTTGACGTCCTTCGGGCCCATCTGGG
>Ga0315294_10000404_pt1 | contig 46673 bp, 37 predicted proteins | sample YL17G13_40_MG_FD_203626 | JGI IMG/M metagenome (GOLD analysis project Ga0315294, IMG submission 203626) | Sediment microbial communities from Yellowstone Lake, YNP, Wyoming, USA - YL17G13_40 | ecosystem: Environmental > Aquatic > Freshwater > Lake > Sediment | place: USA: Wyoming | collected... | reverse complement strand
CTGACTAATCTTTCGGCTAATGCGACTGCATAAAGGTCTTCATCCTTCAGTGCTTTTTCAATTGCTGCTTCATTCAGTTTAATCCCCTTTAGAAATTTCTCCATAATATCTAATTCGTCTTTAATTATCTCAACGGAAGAAAAGAGGGGTTCCTTATCCAGCTGCATATCTCTGTTATAAGTAAGCGGCAATCCTTTCATGGTCACTAAAATTGAGATGAGGTTCCCGTAAATTCTGCCTGTATACCCTCTAACCAGTTCCAGAAAATCCGGATTTTTCTTATGCGGCATAAGGCTGCTTCCCGTACAGAATTCTTCCGGTAGAATTACAAAATTAAATTCTTTTGTAGAATAAAGTATCATATCCTCTGCCAATCTTGACAAATGCATCTGTAAGATAGAAACGATACTTAACAACTCTATTATGAAATCCCTATTACTGACATCATCAAGGGTATTTAGAGACGGGGTAAATAGTAAGCCTTTTTCATTTTTCATATGCTCTTTTATGGCTTTACCATACTGTGCCTTAATGGAGCTTCCCGCTAACGCGCCCGCTCCTATATGAATCTCTGGATTTTGCAGAAAATCGAATATCCGCTTTTTGTCTCTTTCGAACATTAGGTAAAATGCGCCTATATAATCCTTGAAAAATACTTTTTGCGCTCTCTGCGTATGGGTATAGCCGACTACGGAAACACTCTTATACTTGTTTATTAACAATTTTAGGGATTTCAAAACCTCGTCCAATAACTTATCGATACTGCCCGCCGCATCGTAGCAATATGACTTTTCATCAAAGGCGATTTGGTCATTTCTTGATCTTAGCGTGTGAAGTTTGAGCGCTAATTTTCCAACCTTTTTTTCAACCTTATTCTGAATATCGGTGTGTATATCTTCCGACGTGCTGTCATATTTAAATTTTCCATTTTTTATATCTTCCCTTATCTTTTTTAGGGCATTTAGTAATTTCTTCTTTTCCGTCGGAGACAACAATTTGGCCCCGCCCAAAGCCCAAGTATGTATCATAGAATGAACTATATCGTACTTCGCCAACTTGTGGTCATATTGTACGGACTTTTGGAATTCAAAAAAATCTTCATCTACCTTCTTCGTGAATCTTCCGCCCCATAACTTTTTAGCCATATTATCCTCTGCCTTTATAAGGCAATCCCCAAATCTGTATAAAGCCCTTCGCCAGCGACTGGTCGAATTTGTCGCCTTCTTCGTAAGTAGCGAGCTCCTTTTTATATAAGGAATTCGGAGACTTTCTGCCCGCCACGACGCAATTGCCTTTATGAAGCTTCAACTTGACGGTGCCGTTCACACATTTCTGCGTATCGTCTATAAACTTATCAAGCGCTTCCCTAAGCGGCGTATACCAAAGGCCGTAATAGACCAATTCCGCGTATTTAAGCGCGACTATATCTTTGAAATGCAGAAGCTCCCTGTCGAGGACGAGGCTTTCAAGCGCTTTATGGGCCGCATAAAGCGTCCATCCTGCCGGCGCTTCGTATACCTCTCTTGACTTTATGCCGACGAGCCTATTCTCGACCATGTCGCTTCTCCCCACCCCGGCATCGCCGGCGATCTTGGCGAGCCTAAGTATCAGATCGACTCCGTTCATCGTTTTGCCGTTCAGTTTAACAGGTACGCCGTTTTTAAATTCTATCTCGACGTAGGCAGGCTCCGCCTTCGCCTTATCTATTCCTTTCGTAATCTGATAGATATCTTCGCGAGGTATATAATAAGGATCTTCCAGCCTCCCACTTTCAATCGATATTCCCCAAAGATTAACATCAAGTGAGTAGGGCTTTTTCTTTGTTGTATCAATGGAGATATTATTCTTCTTGGCATACTCTATTTCTTCCTGCCGTGTCTTGAGTTCCCATTCCCTGACCGGCGCGAGTATCTTCAATTTCGGATCCAATGCGCCGATAGTCACTTCAAATCTTACCTGGTCATTGCCTTTGCCGGTCGATCCGTGCGCCACGAAACCGGCCTTTTCTTTATGAGCCGTTTCCACGAGCCCTTTCGCTATTATCGGCCTCGAAAGCGCGGTCGCCAAAAGATAGCCGTCTTCGTAAACAGCATCCGCTTTCAACGACTTAAAGACAAAATCTTTCACGAATTCGTCTTTCAGGTTTTCTATTATCACTTTTACTGCGCCCGTCTTAAGCGCTCTCTTGCGATAAGTGTCAAAATCGGACTCCCTGCCTGCCGGCAGGCAGGCCTGTCCCACGTCGGCCATATAAGCGACGACATCGTATCCCTTATTTGTAAGCCACTTTATCGCGACGGAAGTATCTAAACCGCCGGAGTATGCGAGAACGACTTTTGGTTTCATCCCTCGACTCCGCTCGGGATGAATACTGAGCTTGTCGAATGTATTCATTTCTTTTTCTTTCCTCCTATATAGATAATAAGAATAGCCTTCTGGACATGCAGCCTGTTCTCCGCCTGGTCTATGACTATCGAATTCGGGCCGTCAAGAAGCTCGTCCGTCACTTCCTCGCCTCTATGCGCCGGCAGGCAGTGCATAAGCACGGCGTCCTTTTTTGCCTTTCCGAATAATTTCTCGTTAATCTGATATGCCTCAAAATCCTTTAATCTCTTTTCGCACTCCGCCTCCTGCCCCATGCTTGTCCATACGTCGGTATACACGGCATCGGCGCTTTTTACGGCGTCTTCGGGATCTTTAAAATATAATATATCCGTCTTATTCTTATCGGCTATTTCTTTTGCGTCGTCAAAAATATCCTTCTTTGGCTCATACCCGGCCGGCGTCGAAAACTTAAGGTTCACACCCATCAAAGCGGCGGCATACATCAGCGAATGCAGGACATTATTCCCGTCGCCCACATACGCAAGCGTCAGATTCGTCAGTTTGCCGAATTTTTCCTTCAGCGTAAATATATCACTCAGCGCCTGGCACGGATGGTGAAGGTCGCTCAGGCCGTTTATTACCGGTATATCGGCGGACTTCGCAAGCGTCACGGCATCCTTATGCAAAAAAGTTCTCGCTATGATACCGTCTAGGTATCTCGACTGCACTTTTGCAACGTCCTTTATAGACTCTCTCACGCCGAGCTTAATATCGTCACCCGTCATGTAAATGGCATTTCCGCCCAGTTGGAATACTCCTACTTCAAAAGAGAGCCTCGTTCTATTGGACGGTTTCTGAAAAATCAGACCTACGGACTTGCCGCTTAACGGCCTTTCAAAGGCGCCCACTCCCGACTTAAGCCCCTCGGCAAGCTCAAATATATAATTTATGTCTTCCTGCGTAAGGTCCCTTACCGTCAAAAGATCTTTTTTCATATTCGCTTTTGGGGTCAGACCCTCGTTATGTTAACTACAAGGCAAGTGTCTGACCCCCTCCTCTTTTTATCGCCGGTTATAGTCTTTTGGTCCATTGCGAGCGCCTCTCACGCCTGCATAGTAACCATGCTTTCCTTAATTATACTTACCGCCTTGTTTATATCGGATTTTTTAACAATAAGCGGCGGCATAATCCTAAGTATATTGCCCTGCGTGCAATTTATGAGAAGGCCCCTCTTTACGCACTCATTGAATATCTTTTTACCGTCAACCGACAGCTCCACACCGAGCATAAGGCCCATGCCCCTTACCTCTTTGATGAATGGAAACTCTTTCTTGAGCCCTATTAATTTCTTTTTCAGGTACTCTCCCATATTTTTCGCATTATCAAGCAGGCTGTCTTCTTCTATCGCCTGAAACGTCGCCAGCGCCGCTGCCGAAACTATCGGGCTGCCTCCGAACGTGGAAGCATGAGCCCCTGCCGTCAAGGTATCGGCTATCTTCGTCGACGCTACAGTCGCACCTATCGGCACGCCGCCGCCCAATGACTTGGCCAGCGTCATAATGTCAGGCTGTATCCCGTAATTCTTATAGCAGAACATCTCGCCGGTCCTGCCCATGGCCGTCTGGACTTCATCAAATATAAGAAGCATGTCTTTTTCGTCACAGAGTCTTCTTAAGCCTTCAAGGTACGATTCCTCCGCCATGTTTATGCCGCCTTCGCCCTGAATCGGCTCAAGCATTATAGCGACGGTCTTTTCCGTCAAAGCGTTCTTTACCGCAGACAGGTCATTAAACGAAACTGTTTTAAACCCTTCCAAAAGCGGTTCAAAGCCGTGCTTGACTTTATCCTGGCCCGTCGCCGTTATCATCGCCATCGTTCTTCCGTGGAACGACTTTTCCATTGTTATAATCTCGTATCTTTTTGTCCGGCTTCCGTATTTTCTCGCCAGCTTTATGGCGCATTCATTGGCCTCGGCGCCGCTATTGGCAAAGAATACTTTGCCCGGAAACGCGTGGCTGATGATTTTTTCCGCGAGTGACGCCTGCAGTTCGTTATAATAATTGTTCGAAACATGTATCAGCTCACCGGCCTGCTTCCGTATCGCCGAGACGACTTTCGGGTGGCAATGGCCGATGCCGCTCACCGCCCATCCCGGAAAGAAATCGAGATACTCCTTCCCTTCGGCGTCCCGCATCTTTATGCCTTTTCCTTTTACAAACGCGATCCCGTCTCGCGTATACGTCGGCATTACATATTTATTGTACTTTTCCGTTATCATTTCTGTCTTGGTCATTTTACGATCTCTGTCCCTATTCCTTTGTCGGTGAATATCTCAAGCAATAAAGCGTGCGGTGTGCTCGCGTCCAATATATGCGCCTTTTTAACTCCGCCTCTTATGGCGTTAACGCAGGACTGGGCCTTTGGGATCATGCCGGCATCTATTACCTTCTTTTTTATCAGCTTATCAACTTCGCTAGCTTTTAGCGTATGATATAACGTATCCGGGTCTTTCTTGTTTCTCATTACCCCCCTCACATTCGTGAGAAGAACGAATTTTTCCGCTTTAAGCGCCACGGCTATTTCGCTCGCGATATCGTCGGCGTTGACATTATAGGTATTCCCGTCTCTCCCGACCCCGAGCGGATAAATTACGGGGATTATATTGTCCTCTATCAGTCTTTTTACGACGGTTGTATCGACGGATGTTACCTCGCCGACAAACCCGAGGTCAAATTCGCCTTTCATCTTTTTGACTCTGATAAGCCCGTTTTCCCTGCCGCTCAGGCCGAACGCCTTTGTACCCATTTCTCTCAGAGTCTTCACGATCTTCCGGTTTATCGTCCTAAGGGCCCTATCGATAATATACATCGATTGGCTATCCGTCACCCTTCTTCCCTGAATAAATTTCGGCTCTATGCCGGCTCTCTTCATCATCTTAGAGATGAACGGCCCGCCGCCGTGTACTATAATGGGCCTCATGCCGGCGTAATTCATGAACATTATGTCTTCGAGAATGCCGATTTCTATGCCTTTTTCGTCAACCGCCGCCCCGCCGTATTTTATGACGACGACCTTCTCAAAGAACTTCTTTATGTAAGGCACCGCCTCTATGAGGACTTTACTTTTTTTAATCGCTTCTTTCACCCCGTTACGCCTCCGCTAAGTCGAATACTCTGAGTTTATCGCCACGTACTCTTTTGACAAATCACAGGTCCAGGCGGTAGCTTTATGCCCGCCGCTTTTCAAATCGACCTTTATATATACGTTTTTACCCGCGAAAAGCTTTTTCACGCTATTTTCGTCGTATTTTTTAACCCGCGCGCCGGCGGAGAAGACCTTGACCTTGCCGAGGTAGATACTGACCTTATCGGAATCAAAATCGGCTTCGCTTGCGCCGCATGCCGCGATTACTCTGCCCCAGTTAGGGTCATGGCCGAATATGCAGCATTTTAAAAGATTTGAAGTCGATATCTTTCTTGCTGCCTTTTTTGCGTCTTCATCGCTTTTTGCGCCTGCTACTTCTATCTCCACGAATTTTGTGGCGCCTTCGCCGTCAGCCACCAGCATCTTCGCCAGGTTTTTCGTCAATAATTTTAACGCTTCCAAAAATACGCTATAATTTTTATCCTTCCAATTTATCCTTTTGTTACCCGCCAGGCCGTTCGCCATGATAAAGCAAGAATCGTTCGTGCTCATGTCGCCGTCAACGGATATCATATTAAGCGATTCGCCCAGAGCAACCTTAAGCGCGCCTTCCAAGGCTTTTTTCGAAATAGCCGCATCCGTCGTCAGAAAACAAAGCAGCGTGGCGTGCTGTTCTACCTTCATATTGGGATAGATCATCCCCACGCCCTTACAGGCGCCGCCTATAGTTACGATCGAATCTCCCAGCTTAAATCTGACCGCTGCCTCTTTCGACCTCGTGTCGGTCGTCATTATCGCTTCGGAAAACGACTCACCATTTTTTTCGGATAAACCGTCTACCAGTTCCGAAATCTTGCCGCTTATCTTCCCGATCGGCAGATACTTGCCTATCACGCCCGTTGAGGCAACAAGCACTTCCTCGGCATCAACCGCCAGCGCTTTAGCGATAAACTCGGCCATCAATAACGCGTCCCTGTCGCCGATTTTGCCGTTGGCGCAGTTAGCGTTGCCGCTATTTACGATTATCGCTTGGTGCGTCTTATTCTTAAGATAAAGCTTGCTTACCTTTACGGGAGACGCCTGAAACTTGTTCGTAGTAAAAGCTGCCGCCGCAACCGCCGGAACCTCGGAGCATATGATCGCGAGGTCCTTTCTTCCTGATCTCTTTATGCCCGCCTTTATCCCGTTAGCCAAAAAACCTTTTGGCGCCGTTACCGAACCTTTTATCACCTTCACTATATCAGCCCTTCCCTCTCGTCAAACCCGCACATTATATTCATATTCTGTACTGCCTGGCCGGCCGCGCCTTTTACCAAATTATCTATGACGGAAACCGCCACGATATTCTCGTCGATTATTTTTACTGCGATATCGCAGAAATTGGTATATACCACATCTTTTACCTGAGGCAATGTTTCCCCCGTGAACCTGACAAAGAATTCATCCTTGTAAAAATTCGTATAAATGTCATTTATCTCTTTTTGGCTTACTTTCTTCTTCGGCTTCATATATATAGTAGAGAGTATGCCCCTTCTTATCGGTATTATATGCGGCGCGAAGAGCACGCTGACATCTTTGCCGGCGATCTTCTCAAGCTCCTGGACTATCTCGGGCATATGCTGATGAGAGCCTATCTTATACGCTTTGAAGTTATCGGCTATCTCCGCGAACAATAGATCTATAACAGCTTTTCTGCCGGCGCCCGTTATGCCGCTTTTGGAATCCGCGATTATCCCCGTCAGTTCCACAACGCCGTTCTTGACGAGCGGCGCGATCGCGAGGATTACGCTCGTCGGATAACATCCGGGGTTTGCGACCAAAGAAGCCTTTTTTATCTGGCTTCTATATAATTCCGGAAGCCCATAAACGGCCTTTTCTATATTTTTCACGTCGCTGTGCCCCTTGCCGTACCATTTTTCGTACACCTCAGGCGGCAATCTGTAATCGGCGCTTAAGTCTATAACCTTCTTACCTGCGTTCAAAAACTTCGGGGCGAAATCCATTGAAACCCTGTGCGGCAGCGCCAGAAATACGACGTCGGATGATTTAGATACCTCGTCAAAGTCAAAGCTCTTGCAGATAATATCCAATCTCCCTCTGACCCTCGGGAAAAGCTCCGCTATATTTGTCGGCTTATCGATAATAGCGCTTAAAGAAGTTACCTTGACATCCTTGTGAGATGCCAAAATATCCACCAACTCTTCGCCCGTATAACCCGTCGCACCAACGACGCTTACTTTTATCACTTGTAACCCCCATGTTTCCCGTCGGGGACACTTTCCTTTAAAACCACTTGCATAATCAACGGAGAATGTCCCCCTCTCGTCTTTCCTGTTGTCTGAAGTCTTTCTGTCCGCTGCAAGCGCTTCTTACCATTCCCGACGGTATAGGCTTTTATTATAAATAAAAATACCTATCCTGTCAACCATTATTCGTCGAGGTTGGCCTGATAGGTATTTTTTCCGCCTTTGGCAGAAATTTTATTTATTTGTCATTACCTCTTAGAATATTGGAATCTCTTGCGGGCGCGCTTCTGGCCGTACTTTTTGCGCTCTTTCATGCGCGAATCCCTCGTAAGCAAACCGGCAGTTTTTAATGCTTTCTTCAAAGAAGAATCTATCTTTATTATTGCCCGCGCTATCCCATGGCGCAATGCCCCTACCTGGCCGCTCTTTCCGCCGCCCTTAATATTGGCTCTGATGTCGTATTTGCGCAAAAGCTCCGCCGAATCGAATATCTTCCTGATGAGTATGCGCTGCGTTTCAGTCAGAAAATACGCGTCGAGCGTTAAGCCGTTTACTTCTATATTACCCGTGCCGGGAGTAAGAAAAACTCTGGCTACTGCCTCTTTTCTTCTCCCCGTAGCGTTAATTATCTCCTTCATCTCTTCCTCTTTTTCCTAAGATTTATACGGTTATATCTTTTGCTTTTTTTGGCAATGCCGGCTTCTCGGAAGCTATATACAGGCTCATCTTGCGAAGCATCTTTTCGCCAAGCCTGTTATGCGGCATCATCCGTTTTACCGCAAGGCGTATTATATCCTTCGGCTTCCTTTTAAGGACAGTGCTGAAATCCGTCTCTTTTAGCCCGCTGGGATAACCGGAATAGCTCGCGTATATCTTTTGTGTCGTCTTTTTGCCGGTAACCCTTATCTTGTCGGCATTTAGGACTATGACATAATCTCCCGTATCAACGTGCGGGGTGTATATGGGTTTATGCTTACCTGCTAACACCGCCGCTATGCGCGAGGCAAGTCTGCCTAAGACCTTACCGTCCGCGTTTGCGATGAAATATTCTTTTTTTACGTCTTTTGCTTTAGCTGAGTATGTATTCATTTTACGTTCCGCCTGCCTTTGTCCCCTCCGGGGAGGGTTCCCGCAAAATTTAGAAGTGAAATATTAACATATCCGCACTTTTTTGTCAAGTAGAAAATAGGGACGGCGCCCATTTTTATCTTTACAAAGAACAATAACCATTTATTAAAAATGGGCGTTGCCCCTTCCGTACTTGACTTCTACTAAACACAGCCCTTTTGCCGGAATGGTCGGGCCCGCCAATCTTCTATCCTTCTTCCTCAATATATAACGCGCGCTTCCGGGAGAAAACTTGCCCCTTCCGATTTCGATAAGCGTCCCGATAATGTTCCTCGCCATATTATAAAGGAAGCCGTCCGCCTCTATTATTATCTCTATAAGTCCGCTTTTATGAGGCCTAATCTCCAGTCGTTTTATAGTCATTACGCAATCCCGGCGCAGCTCACCGTCATTACCTCTGCATGCCGACATAAACGCACGGAAATTGTGCCTGCCCAAAAGTGCGACTGCTTCTTTTCTCATTAAAGATATGTCAAGCGGCTGCCTGAAATGGTAAGCATACTTTTTTATAAAAGGCGATATGTAATCGCTATTGCAGATACGGTAGCGGTAAGTTTTGCTCGCTGAATCATACTGGGCATTGAAGCGAGAATCTACCTCCTCTGCCTTTTTTATGGCTATATCATCCGGCAATAACGCATTAAGCGCTTCTTTAATCCTTGCGGGTTTAAGTGTTGTGGATGATTTGAAATTGGCTACGTGATTTATCGCGTGGACGCCGCTATCAGTCCTGCTCGATGAGATCAGCCTGACCCTGGCTGAGAGAATATTAAAAAGGGCGCCTTCAAGGACGCCCTGTATCGTCTTAACTCTGCCGCCTTTTTTTCGCTGCGCCTTATCCTGAATCTGCCATCCGTTATAATTAGTCCCGTCGTATTCAATGGTGAGCATTATATTCTTCATGGGGTTCTTCATAGGGTCAGTTCATAGGGTCAGACCCTGGCCGTGTCCAATTACTGTCAAGGGTCTGACCCTATGCCACCCTATGCCACTATGCCAGTAATTCAGCTATCTGTATGGCGTTCAATGCCGCGCCTTTTCTCAGGTTATCGGATACCACCCAGAGATTAAGCCCGTTCTTTATAGACTCGTCCTCTCTTATCCTGCCGACGAATACCTCGTCTTTGCCTTCCGCGTCAAGCGGCATGGGGTATAAACCCTTCTTCGGGTCATCCACTACGATAAGGCCCTGTGCGCCTTTTAGGACATCCCGAGCTTCGTCGGCTGTTATCTTCTTTTCGGTCTCTATATTTACACTCTCGGAATGGGCATAAAATACCGGCACTCTTATAGCGGTGGCAGTAACGGCTATGGAATTATCGCCCATTATCTTCCTGGTCTCGTTCACCATCTTCATCTCTTCCTTGGTGTAGCCGTTTTCCAAAAAGACGTCGATCTGCGGAATGAGATTAAACGCTATCTGATACGGAAATTCTTTGATCTTATCTTTTTTTACGCTATGCCTGCCTACGTCATAGGCCGACTTATCCGGCGCGAGCGAACTGACCTGGTTGAATATCTCGATGATCTTCTTCCCTCCGGCGCCCGAGACTGACTGATAAGTCGATACTACTATCCTTTTTATCTTAGCGACCTTATGTATAGGATAAAGCGCCACTACCATCTGGATAGTAGAGCAGTTAGGATTCGCGATTATGCCCTTATGCTTCTTTATGTCCTGCGGGTTCACTTCGGGTACGACTAGCGGTACATCTTTTTCCATGCGGAAAGCGCTTGAATTATCCACGCAGACTGCGCCTGCTTTGACGGCGCTCGGTAAGAACTCAAGGCTCCTTGACGCACCGGCGCTTGCCAAAACAAGCTCTACGCCTTTAAAGGAATCGTGCGTCAATACCTCCACAGGGTATTTCTTGCCCCTAAAAGCGAGTTTTTTACCCTTGGAGCGCTCCGAAGCCAAAAATCTAATCTCTTTCACCGGAAAATTACGCTCTTCCAGTATTTTAATAAACTTATCCCCAACGGCGCCCGTCGCGCCCATTATAGCTACGTTCCACTGCTTTCCCATAGATCTCCTTAAAAAAGCTGCGCTAGGGCAACCCGATTCTTATCCTGTATTTTACCTTGACTTCTTTGTCTTTTGGCACCGCCACGTCAAATCTTATCGTAAATGCGTCCACCTTATTATACGGATGGCTGCTTGAGATTACCTGCCAATTGCCGTAAAGAGGCTCCACAATGCCTACGACTACATCTTCCGCCTTATGGTTCCGCAGGGTAACTTCCCATTCAGACTCATAAAGCATAGTAGTTATTTGCTTGAAATCCGTTTGAATGCGCTCCGCGACAACGTCAAAAGCCTCGCCCATCTTCAGCTTTATTTCTTCATCCTTCGGCGTATGCTTTATGCTGTCCTCGCCGATAAACTGTAGGCTATCTTTTGGGTCTTTCTTATACAGCCTCATAGTGCCTGCCGGTAGAGGCATCCCTAGATTGTTTTCCTTAGAATTTTTGAATTTCATATATACACTGACCGGCTGTTTGGGATTACTCTCCCTATACAAAGAAGTAAAATAACTTTGAATGCCGTAGACGAGCAGTTCTTTCTGTATGCCGACATTATTCGCCTCAAGAAGGCTGATCTGTTTTGTCTGGTTGTCTTTAAGCGTAGTCCTTCTCTGCAAATCATACATATGATATTCAAAAAAAGCTTTTTCTTCGAACGACGGGGCTCCGGCTTCTCGCATAACATACTTATCATAATCATACCCCAGCCGTTGTTCTTCCCTGTGAATCTCGCCTGCTATAAGCTTAAGACTCGCGTCTTTATACGTAGCGCCGCTTCTATTGTCAATGGTAACCCAGCCGGAGAGGTCGGAAGACTTATCGTCCTTATCTATAACAAGGATATAATCCGCCTTCCAGCTTATATTATTCGTAAGATAAGAGACTTCTATATCGTGCGGCTTTTCGCTATTATTTTTATAAAGCCAGGTAAGCGTCGGCTTCGCGATTAGATTCTCCGGGATCTCCGGAAGCACTATGTAGCCAGGGTGGCCGAGATATATTTCGTTGCCGACTTTATAAATCTGACCCTGGTTGTTGCTGAGGAGTGTCGCATCGACGATATCTTTCCTATCCTGATACTCCTTCCACTCAATAAGTTTGACTTGTTTGCCGACATATTTATCGAGCAATTTCTCTCTGCTCATGAGGTCATATTCGTAATTCTGCTCAAGCACTGAAAAACCTTCCGGCTGGCTAAGCGACTTGACGTGGACTGTGACCGGTATTATGGCTGAGGCGACATCCATAAACCTCAATTCGCCTTGTCCTTTTGGAAGGCCTATTGTCCGCGCATCCTTTATTAGGCCGAGATTGCTGTTATATACCGTTACTTCTACCGCTTTCTGGTCGTCGATAGTGCTTTTGATGACGGCTTCACCATGTGCTGTTGTCGCGATAAGTAGAATAAGCAGAGTAACTTTAACAATCCTCATACCAGCCTCCATATTAAGATCATGGTTTATGGTTATTATCACAAATTCTTTACTACCAGGTCTCCTACTTCCTGCGTAGAATAGCCCATTTTTCCGGCGGCCATGCTCTTCATCTTTGTTGAAGTCACAGTCATAACGGATTTTTCTACCATTGCCGCCGCCTTCTTTTCGCCGAGATGTTCCAGCATCATCATCCCTGCGCATATTGCCGCGAGCGGATTTATGACATTGAGTCCCGTGTACTTCGGCGCAGAGCCGCCTATGGGCTCAAACATAGATACGCCTTCGGGGTTCAGATTGCCGCCGGCCGCAATGCCCATGCCTCCCTGTATCATCGCGCCAAGGTCCGTAATTATGTCGCCGAACATGTTGTCCGTAACTATCACGTCAAACCACTCGGGGTTTTTTACCATCCACATGCAGGTGGCGTCAACATGCGCGTAATCCGTGGTTATGTCCGGATATTCTTTCGCTACTTCCTTAAACACCCTTTCCCAAAGATCGAACGCGTACGTAAGGACGTTTGTCTTGCCGCAAAGAGTCAACTTCTTTCTCTTGTTGCGTTTTTTCGTGTATTCGAACGCGTACCTTATACATCGCTCTACGCCGCGCCTCGTGTTTCTGGAAATCTGTATCGCGACCTCGTCTTTTGTGCCTTTCTTTATGAATTCGCCTTCGCCGACATAAAGGCCCTCGTTGTTTTCCCTTACGACGACAAAATCTATTTCTTCCGGCCCCTTATCTTTAATAGGCGTCCATACGCCGGGATATAATTTTACCGGCCGCAGATTAATATACTGCTCTAAACCAAACCTCAGTTTAAGAAGAAGCCCCTGTTCCAATATCCCCGGTTTTACGTCCGGATGGCCTACGGCACCCAGATAAATAGCGTCGAATTTCTTAAATTCCTCGAGCGCTTTATCAGGAAGAACGTCGCCCGTCTTCTTGTACCGTTCTCCGCCGAAATCGAACATAGTGGTTTCGTATTTGAAGCCGGTTTTTTTACTGGCGGCATCCAAAACTTTTAAGCCTTCCCGTATTACTTCCGGACCCGTGCCGTCTCCGGGTATAACTGCGATCTTGTGCATTGCTATAAGCTCCTCACTTGTCGGGGACACTCTCCTTAATCCCTCGACTTCCTGCCTGCCGGCAGGCAGGTGCTCGGGATGGTTCGAGGGAATGGTGAGCGCAGTCGAACCAAAAGGCACTTGCATTATGAGACGGAGGGTGTCCCCATATTGTCTTTGACCTTAGTCTATAATCTTTTGGTTCAACTGCAAGCGCTCTGATGTATTCTATCTAGCGTGTATTATCCATCTTCAGCATATTCAAAAGCCCGCCGGCGGCGATCAATTTCTGCATAAATTCCGGGAATTTTTGCGATTTGTAAACTTTGCCGGTCGTGATATTTCTTATCTCGCCGTCTTTAAAATCTACTTCTATTTCATCACCGTCTTCTATTCCGCGCGCCGCATCAACGCTTTCCAATATCGGCAACCCTATATTGATGCTGTTCCGGTAGAATATCCTCGCGAATGTCTCCGCAATGACACACGAGACTCCCGCCGACTTTATCGAAAACGGCGCGTGTTCCCTGCTTGAGCCACAGCCAAAATGCTTGCCGGCGACAATAATGTCACCCGGTTTTACATTTTTTGCAAAATCGGCGCTTAGGCTTTCCATGCAATGCGACGCAAGTTCCCTGGGATCGGTTGTATTAAGGAACTTTGCCGGGATTATATCGTCAGTATTGACGTTGTCTCCGAATTTATGTGCTGCGCCTTTTGCTTTCATTTTATCCTTATGTTCGGGGTCAGACCCTTGACAGTTATACCAACACTGTTAGGGTCTGACCCCGTGCTATTAGGTGGCTGTCCATATTTTAAGCTACATCATCAGGATGCGCAATTTTCCCCTTTATGCCGCTTGCGGCCGCGACAGCCGGATTAGAAAGATATATCTCACTCTCCAGATCACCCATCCTGCCTTTAAAATTCCTGTTCGTCGTGGCGATGGCTATTTCGCCCGCGCCGAGGATGCCCATATGCCCGCCGAGACACGGCCCGCACGTAGGTGTAGAAACTACGGCGCCGGCCTTTAGAAACGTCTCGATAAGGCCTTCTTTAAGCGCTTCCAGATATATATTCTGAGTAGCCGGAATGACAATGACTCTCACTCTTGAATTTACTTTTTTGCCCTTTAGTATCTTCGCCGTCATACGCAAATCGCTTATCCTGCCGTTCGTGCAGGAACCGATGACCACCTGATTTACGCTGACATTTTTGAATGCGCTTACCGGCTTTGTGTTGCTCGGTAAATGCGGCGCGGCTACCTGCGGCTCCATCTTCGCCACATTATACTCGCGGATATCAAAATACGCTGCGTCTTTATCGCTTTTATAAATTTTATGCTTCCGCTTATTCTTTTTGCTGATTCCAAGCAGCCAGCGGCTCTTGACGTAGTCTTCCGTAATCTTGTCGGGCTCGATGACGCCATTTTTCGCGCCCGCTTCTATGGCCATATTGCACATCGCGAGCCTGTCATCCATGCAAAGACTCTTGATGGTGTCGCCCGTAAACTCCATAGCCATATATCGCGCCCCATCTACGCCTATATCGCCGATAGTATGCAATATTAAATCCTTGCCGCCGACCCACTTATTTAACTTTCCCTTATAAATAAACTTCATCGACTTAGGCACCCTGAACCAGCAGCGGCCCGTTATCATGGCGGCTGCCAGATCCGTCGACCCCACCCCGGTGGAAAAGGCGCCCAGCGCGCCGTAAGTACAAGTATGGCTGTCGGCGCCTATTACTAAATCGCCCGGTAAGACGAGGCCGAGTTCAGGCAAAAGCGCGTGCTCTATGCCCATCTGGCCGACTTCATAATAATGCCTTATTCTGTGCTTTGCCGCAAATTCGCTCAATATCTTGCACTGGTTGGCGCTTTTCAAGTCCTTGTTCGGCGTAAAATGGTCCGGAATAAGGGCGATCTTATCTTTACTGAATACCTTTTTCGCGCCCAACCGCTCAAATTCCTTTATCGCAAGCGGCGCGGTTATATCGTTGCCAAGGGCCAGGTCCACTTTAGCGTCTATGAATTCATCCGGCGCTATCGCTTTTTTCCCGCTGTGAGCAAGTAATATCTTTTCGGTTATTGTGTATGGCATTTAGAGGGCCTTAATCAATGCGTCTTCCGCGCAGTCCGGAAAGTGAACGCATTTGACGCAATCCGTCCATATCTTATGCGGTAATTGATATTTGTCAATGTCCTTAAAGCCGAACTGCCGGAAATATTCCGGCTTATACGTCAGGACGAAGACTTTCTCAAGCCCCAGCTCTTTCGCTTCGGCTAGGCACATTTTTACAAGTTTTCTGCCGATTCCTTTTCTCTGCCTGCTCTTCTGAACTGCTAAAGACCTTATTTCGCCTAATTTCTCCCATGATATATGCAGCGCCCCGCATCCGGCTATCTTGCCGTTCCGTTCATAGACGTAGAAGTCCCTTATCTTGTCGTACAAATCGTTCAGCGAAAGCGGCAGCATCTCGTCCTTCTTGGCATAAAAATTCACCAGCCGCTGGATCTTCTTTACGTCCGTCAATCGTGCTTTTCGTATCATAGCATCCTCTTAGGGTTAGTCCTCTTAGGGTCAGACCCTTGACAGTATATTAACAATGGTCAGGGTCTGACCCTAAGAGGATGACCCCAGATTTAATAGCGTATAATTATATATCTAATGGCCTAAAAATGCAATATTAAATACGCAAAAAACAATCAGGGTAATGACTTCCTGGATGGTCTTTTAAATAGGAGATATTTTACCTCAAACAATTGATCTTGGCAATAATTTCGTTACTTTCTTGCGCGGGGATCGGGGATAGGTACTTGAAGGTTACTCCTGCGGCTCATCGCACCATATATTATCGGCGTTGCCTGAGAAAGTGTTATCAATAATATTGCTGAGCCTATCGGTTAGGAGCGTACCGTCTTCGTAGGTTATGTGTATGCCGTTGATCGAATTTTTGATTTCATTATCTTCTATCAAAGGTTTTTCTTTATGCATCCTCAGGACTATGCCGTAGTTATTGTTGTCCAGCTCGTTATTCTTTATTTCGCCCAAGATACCGCCTCCGAACGCCTGGGAATAGAGGTATATACCTGTGTCAGCGTTTGATATCCGGCAATTTTCAATTACCGGCGATATGTCAGGATTGCCGTATAGGTTCCATATCTGGATGCCGTTGCCGAATTTAGTTATGCCAAATATGCCGGGATCCGGTTCTATGATGCAGTTTTTAACGGTGATTTCCGAATCAATGGCTGTAACGCCTGCTTCATTCACAAGTTTAAAGTCGTTGTAACGACTATTCGAATACGTAAGCGGCCGGCCCTCTTTATATAAGACGGAGATCTTATCCAACGATGAATCAGAATCGCAGAATACGACATTTCCTTTGATTATTGTATCAAGAGCATTTTCACCGATAAGGTGTATGCCTTTGCCTTGTACGATTACATCTTCCTGGTACACGCCGTTACCGACATATACTTCTCCGCCTTCGATGGTATTAATGGCCGCGGTCTGAATAGATTCGCCCGGCACCACCTCGTCTATGGTACCTGATACTGTCATCGCAATGGGGCGAAATGTTGATACGCCGGTCGCCGGATCGCGCGCAACGAACACAAAGGGGTCATATACACCTGCGGAGAAAGCGTCGGGAGTCCATGTAAATACGCCTGTAGTAATACCGTCCGCAGGGTTAAACGTAGAATTAATAGCGGCAGACGATACTTTCCCCTGAAGAATCGTCGGTAAGCCTTTCGCGCTAAAGAACAAATCAACGGCGGAATTTATTTTGGGATTACGCCCGGTAATATTAAAATTGCATAGCGTGCTTTCCTGACATATAACATCAGAAATAGGATCCAATTCCGGGAAATGTATACGTTTAAACGGGAAAAAGTATATATCGGACCAGTTCAATGCCAAATCAACCCGGGCAATGTATACATCACCATTGTCATTAATACTTATTTCAGGATAAGCACTAAAATTATAGGCCACCCCCCAAGGCTTATCGGCCCCAAGCCCTCTAATATACGGCTGCCAAGTACGGCCATAATCAGTGGAGTAGCTTAACGAGATATCATACCCATAGTTACCGTTCTCATCAAGCAATTGGCCCGTGGCCCATACAACATAGACATTTCCCTCCCCATCCGAGGCAACTTTAACGTCATTTGAATTGAATGGTGCATCATCGTCACCATTGAGCCGGATATCGTTTGCCTGCCATGTGTGGCCATAATCATGGGAACAGTTGAAATATGTTTCAGTCGGATCGCCGTAGAAAGAGTGCCTTCCATCCGACCACGCTACATAGACATTGCCGTTATTGTCCGAGCTGATTTCGGGCCAGCACTGTGCTTCGCTACCCGGCGCATCAGTATCAACTTGTATATTACTTGACTGCCATGTATGGCCGTAATTATTCGAGTAGTTAAAGTATACATCCCCTTTACCTCCCATATGGCATTCAACCCATACCACATATACATTCCCGTGATTATCGGAACTGATTTGCGGGGCAAGCGATTCAAGGCTACCCGGTGGATTTGTATCCAGCCGGATGCTATTAGCCTGCCATGTGCGGCCATAGTCGTTTGAATAGTTGAAAAATACATCTCTTGACGTGGCATTGTTACGCCCATCCATCCATACTACATAGACATTGCCGTTTCTATCAGAGCTTATTTGCGGATACAATGAGCAATTTGTTACCGGCGAATCCGCATTGAGCCGGCTTTGAGATGCCTGCCACGTATGACCGTAATCATTAGAATAATTGAAGCACACATCACCGCCTCCGTTATCGGGTCCTTCAAGCCAAACAACATATACATTACCCTTTTCATCAGCTTTTATCTGCGGGTCATACGATTCCTCGCTTCCTGCTATATTTGTATCAAGCCTGATCGCGTGCGGTTGCCATGTATGACCGTAATTATTGGAATAATTAAAGTAAATATCCTTTAATCCATTACGCTTGCCAGACCATACTGCATAGACATTTCCGTGATTATCGGAGGCTATTTCCGAATAGAAACTGGGTGTAAAATTCTCACTCAACTTAATACTGGACGGGTACCATGTGCGGCCGTAATCATTGGAATAATTAAAATATATGGCATATGCGTATTCTTCTATGCACTCCTCTTGCCATAACGCGTATACATTACCATTGTTATCCGAAGTTATTCGTGCGTTTACCGAATCTGTCATACCCGGCCTATAAGTCGTATTAACGCGCAGGGGTTCTTGTGCTGTGCGTTTGAGAAAAGATACCGCGCATACCCTGACCGAAAATGAACTATGCCATGTATGACCGCTATTATCTGTCATCACAAGTAAAAAATCTGTCTTGCGGCCGTTCGGAATAACCGGACTCGCCTGAATTACAAAGTGGTCGCCACACAAAATATGGCTACGGGTAGGAATATCCGGCATGCTTATCGTATTGTCTATTATCGTTACAAAAGAATCGGGTTTTGCCAATGACAATGTAGCTGAAACGCCGGTTGCCGGCAAACTGCCTTTGTTTTCCGCGTCAAGCGCCAGTTCTATTGTTTCTCCCGGATTAAATGCCCCATCCCCATTTACCATATAACTTGCTCCCGTCCAATCGTCGATAATCTGGTAATCACGATAATACACCGCGGGGCCGGGGCTGAGATTGAGAGTTACGGGGAGTGCTAAGCATCTACCTTTGGAAGAATAGGCAGGGTCATTATTTGTGATAGAAATATTCTGGGTATACACCCCCGTTCGAAAAGATGATGGGTCTATAGTTACACTCACTTCACATGAATCGCCATATGGAATAGAGCCGGAAACGGGTACTATTGACGTTATCCAATTAACAAGATACGAAACTGAAATATCAAACGAAAGATCCGCACCCTCTGTTGCTATATTTCCTATCTGAATGTTTTGTGTAAATGGTAAAGCGTATTCTGTACTATTAATTGAAAGACTTGATGGCGTTACCGAGATTACCGGCGGCTTGATGACAAATTGGTAAGAGGCTTCACCGTTATCGTCAACAGCGATGTTGCCTGCGGCATCCACTGATTTAACGACAAAATAGTACAGTGTATCAATATTCAGTCCCGAGATATTAACCGAATGATTTTTCACTAAAGCATTATTGGATACCGAAGGTACGGTAGAACCCAAAATAAGGGCGTCGTCAAAGTACACCTCCCCCGATGAGTTGTCATTCGCGCCAATAAGAACGAGGTTGATGCGTGCGTATGTAGCTTCCGCAGGCGCCACTTGCGTAATAGAGCGTTGCACCCAGCCGCTTGCGCCGGTTAATTGGGGACTTTGATACTTCGCAAGTTCTTTCCAGGATGAAGAAAAAAAGATAAGCTCTATGTGTGCTTCTGCTCCGTTAGCCAATGGCTTAGACAAAGGACTCATCAGCCATGCACTCGCCGTTATCGCGTCTCCCGGATTTATTATAATCGCGTCTTGGCTAAACCCGCCCCAACGAACACCTGTGCCATACAGGCCGCGCACAACGCAATGTGGGGCTGAATGATTCACCTGATCATATATATATCCATAGGCGCCGCCCGTTTCCGGCGGCACAGTAGCGCCGCTCCATTCGGACCAAGAGGCAGGCGGCCATAATGAGCCGTCAAAGCCGCTGTTTTGCAGAAGGTTGCCGTAAATATTTGTAATAACGTTCGTATCAAAATAAACAGTGCTGGTTGACGGCTCATCTGTCTGCCAAGTAATAGTGGCGCCTCTCGTGCTGTCTATTTTTATAAATGGCATAGCGGCAACATTGGATATCACAGGCGCTACACCATCAATCACTGCAGTAGCTATCTTTGTGGCGGGCGGCGATGTTTCGTAATAGGTTGCCACCAACGTATCTCCGTCGTTTACTTGAATTACGCCATCATGCCGCGGGCTTCCCTGCTGTATCTGAATTTGCCCGCTAAAGCACCCCGTGTTCACTCCTGTCTCCGCAAGAACTACTTGTTCAGGGGTGCTTTCTGTACCGCTTGTCACCTCAACTGTTACTGTTTCGCGTACGAGCGAATCGGCATTGAGATCTGTGTCTAACACATACACCGTGGCGATAGAGGCCATATTGTATGCATCTTTATCGAACGATATGCAGCCGTTAGAATTTACAAAATGCAGCATAAGTTCAGGATCACCGAAGAGATTAAGCTCAAGATAACACCACCTGTTGGCATCATATCCTATACACCAGAGATTATCCTCTTTTGAATCCTCATTCATTTTTCCTAAGTTATATATGTTTTCTCCGAATACAGCATCCCAAAATTGCCTGTTGAAATATTGCGAAGGCCCTGCTGTTGAATTTCCCGCACCCCATCCATATCTTGAATTCCCTACAAATGCAAATGCGCCGTTCGGATTCTTCACAAAATGTTCAACTATACAATCCTCATCGAAAGCACCCGGCAAACACCCCTGAGAATAACCGAAGAAATAATTCGTATTAATAAGCGAATCTGCATCGGAATTGGATAGCTTCATATCATAAGTTACATTTGCATGGCCAAGATGGTTTAAAACGTGGACGCCGTTATTTATTATATTAATTAGGTCATTTTTCGGCCAGTCATATCCGGGCGCATCGTAAAGAGTACTTAGTGCTAAAAATGACATGGTGGCAAATCCTGCCGTTGTATAGCCATGCGCATCAGAACCAAGCCGTATCTCTTCCATAGAATCAGTCGCATATTCAGAAGCTCCGCCAAAGCCGAGATGCTCCCCGAGCATATAGGTATTAAAGAGATACCCTGAGGCAGAATTTTTATACGAAAGGGTCTTTTGAATAAAATGCGTAAGGTCGTCTTCGGTAACAATCGGCGCTCTTCCTATATATACTTCTGCCAAGAGGTCTGTTTCACCGCCACTTATTCCATCTGTCTTTTCGCCGTATACTCCATCAGCATCGTAATCCATCGTCCCGTCAAGACAGCAGTAGTAAATATCTGACGGTATCTCAGTTGCGTCAGTAGAACCTTCCCAGGGTTCGTCAAAAAGTTTACGGCAAGGTATTATTTCGGTATTCGACGGGTTACCAGTAGCATCACCGCCGAGTAAAATGTATTCCGTCTCCCAGTTATTGTATGCGTCTATTATGAAGTTTCGGATTTTGGTGGCGTTGTCTGTGCCGCCGTCAGGGCGGGTGCCGCTATAGTTGGCGTATATCCATTCGGTCGTGACTATGTTTGTGGTAATGCCTCTTGCGTTCTTTTCGGCGCAGAGGGCCTGGAAGTTATAAGGGCCTGGGGCGTTCTTTAAGTCTTCGTTTGTGATTACGACATATTGGTAGGATTCGGCGGGATTGACGAATATTAAGACACCTCCGCCGGTTTCTCCCGTGGGCTCAACACCGCCCCCTGCCGGCTCTTCGGGCTCTGTGTCATAACTTTGTATATCCTGACTATTGGCGATAAACTTCTCGAGTCTCGTTCTATCCTTGCGTAGTTTTCTAAGTTTAGGTTCTTTTTCTAGACCGGCCTTTTTGGGCTTTGTCTTCTTCTCAAGGGTGATTTTAAGAGTCATGCTTTTATAATAAGATAGCGCGCCTTCCTGCGGTATATATTCTATAGGGGACAGTTTAAATATCTCAATCCTGTATCCCCTCATCTTCTGGGTTGTGACCTTCTCTTTCTTTTTCTTTGGATAGGGGTTTTTGGATTTGTATATCTCATCTTTAGGCAGGGTCTTTTCTACTTTTCCTTCATAGCTTAAAGGTATAGGCTTCTGAGCTGGTTCTATATTATAAGTACCGGGAAGTGTGACTTTTTCGCCGAGGATGAGTTCGGATGACTTTACATCTTTACCCGCAGGGATTAAGACGTTCACGCCTTTTACAGGTAGTACAGGTTCGCCTGTATTACCTAAAGACGGTATGCCTTCCATCTCTATGCAGTCATAATCACCTAATTTGGTTATTACGGGTTCCGGGAATTGGACTGTGACTTCTATTACGCTGCCTTTTGTGGCGGATGTTACACGGTTAACCTTATCTTTAGCAAAAGCTGTCCCTGAAGACAAAAAAGTACCCATAAGAATAGGTACTAAGAAAATCGTCAAAATTCTAAATTTGACAAATCCTCTTTTCATAGGAGGCCTTTCAATCTCATTCAAGTTATAAAAACTTTGTAAAGCTACTTAAAAAAACACCACACAAAAAGACCCTCTCCGGGTTCAACATAAGTATACACTAATAATAAAGAGGAATCAAGAGGGAATAACTAACTTTTTTAAATCTTAACAGGGATTATCAGGCCTTCTTTTTTGCCCGCGGGTCGGGGATGGGGATGCTCCTGAGGAGTTTCTTGGTATATTCGTCGCGGGGATTGGTATAGACAGACTTTACATCGCCCGTCTCTACGATCCTGCCGTTATGCATCACGGCGACTTTGTCGGCTATATTTGCGACAACGCTTAAATCATGGCCTATAAAAAGATATGTAAGATTCAGCCTCTCCTTAAGGTCCGCGAGGAGGCGCAATATCTTTGCCTGTATGGAAACATCGAGACTTGACACCGGCTCGTCGCAGACTATAAACTTCGGCTCCAGAATGATCGCCCTGGCAATACCTATCCTCTGCCGCTCTCCTCCGGAGAATTGGTGAGGATATCTGTATTTATATTCGCTTTTTAAGCCCACCATCTCGAGCGCGTAATCGCACCACTTATCTATTTCGCCGGCCGTATATCCGCCGCGCACTATCAGCCCTTCGGAGACTATATTCCGCACATTCATACGCGGATTGAGGGAGCTGAACGGGTCCTGGAATATTATCTGCATATCTTTTCTCATGGCAAGCATCTCTTTTTTGCTCATCCCGAATATGTTGCGGCCGTCGAACAAAACTTCGCCCGTATCCGGATTTAGAAGCCGCAGCAATAACCTGCCCGTCGTCGTCTTGCCGGAACCGGATTCTCCCACTAACGCAAATGTCTCTCCCCTGGCGATTGAAAAGGAGACATCGTCCACCGCCTTCACAAAACCGACGGTTCTCTGCATAACGCCCCGCCTTATAGGAAAATATTTGCGCAAAGATTTCACTTCTATCATATATAGTTTTCCGCTCGCTATCGTCGGGCGTTGTTGCCCGTTTAGAAAGAAAAAGGGATTTTTGGTATCGCGGCTAATAATTCTTTCGTATAATCTTCTTTCGGCGAATAGAATATCTCGTCAACGCTGCCTTCCTCCACGACCCGCCCCTTCTGCATGACGCAGACCCTGTCGGCCAATTGCGCGACGATGCCGAAATCATGCGTTATAAAAAGTATCGACATGTCATGTTTTTCCTTAATCTCGCGGAAAAGTTCGAGTATCTCCGCTTGTATCGTCACGTCAAGGGCAGTCGTCGGCTCATCCGCTATCAATAATCTCGGCCTTAGAGAAAGCGCCATCGCTATCATAGCTCTCTGCCGCATACCACCGCTCAGGCGGTGCGGATATTCGTAAAATATCTCTTCGGGCCGCGAAAGGTGGACTTCCGCCATCAATTCAATCGCCCGCTTCCCCGCCTCTTTTTTGCTGATCTTCTTATGCGCGAGTATCTGTTCGGTAATCTGTTCGCCTATGGTCATAACCGGATTCAGCGCCGTCAGCGGTTCCTGAAAGACTATTGAAATATCCTTGCCCCTCACAGCGCGCATTTTCTCATCTGATAAAGAAATAAGTGACACGCCGTCAAACATTATACCGCCGTTTACAATCCTTCCCGGCTCATCTATAAGCCGCAAAATCGACAGCGCCGTCACGGTTTTCCCCGAGCCGGATTCTCCGACGATGCCGAGCGTCTCGCCCATGTCTATAGAAAAGCTGACGCCATCCACGGCCTTCCTCACGCCGTCTTTAGTGTAAAAATAGGTGCTTAGATTTTTAACTTCCAGTAGTGTCATTTTGTCACTGGGCATATTTTCTTTACAGCTTTTGTAATCGCGGGTCCAAAATCGTACGCAAGCCCTCGCCTACCAAGTAAAAACTCAATACCGTCACTAATATCGCCAGCCCCGGGAAAAGCGTCAGCCACCACGCGCTGTCGATATAAAAACGGCCGGTGCTTATTATATTGCCCCAGCTCGGCGTCGGGATCTGGACTCCCAAGCCCAAAAAGCTCAATCCGCTTTCAAGCAATATCGCTCCTCCCAAATTCAGCGTTGCGCTTACAAAGACCGGGGCAAGCGCGTTAGGTAGTATATGCCTAAAAGCGATCCTCGAATCGGACGCGCCGAGCGCTCTGGCGGCAATTGTAAAATCTCTTTCGCGTAATGATAAAAACTCCGCCCTGACGAGCCGCGCCAGGCCCATCCAGCTCGTGATGCCGATCACTATCATGACGTAGACTATCGACGGGCCCAAAAACGCCAATATCATAAGTATCAGATAAAAACTCGGAAAACACATCATCACCTCTATAATGCGCATGATAAGACTGTCTATCCATCCGCCGTGATATCCGGCGATGGCGCCCAGTACCACGCCTATAAGAAGCATTATCGCGACGGCGATAAATCCGATTGAAAGCGATATCCGCGCGCCGTAAACCATCCTACTGAAGAGGTCCCTCCCGAGGTCGTCGGTGCCGAGCAAGTGCTCCTTAGACGGAGGCAGAAGCCTTTCTTTATGGTCCAGGTTCAGCGCGTTCGGGTCGTGAGTGGCGACGAGAGGAGCAAAAATTGCCACTGCATACATAATAATTATGACGGTAAGCCCGAAAAGTATCTGTTTATTTTTCAAAATTTCTTTACTCATAACGGATCCTGGGATCTACCACGGCGTACATAATGTCCGCCAAAATCAATCCCAAAAGCGTAAGAAACGTAGCGATCACCCCAACGCCCATCACGACGGGATAGTCGTAATTCATTATCGCCTCGTAACCAAGTCTCCCCATGCCGGGCCACGCAAATATCGTCTCTATTATGAAACTTCCTCCTATCAAAGACGGTATTATCATGCTTGCGATCGTCACAATCGGAAGGAGCGCATTCTTAAGCGCGTGCTTATACACGACGCGCGTGTCTCTTAACCCTTTGGCGCGCGCCGTTCGTATATAATCCTGATGGAGTGCCTCAAGCATGCTTGAACGCATATAACGCGATATCCCGGCCAAACTTACCAGCGACGTAGCCGCTACCGGTAGGACAAGCCGCCACATAAGATCTTTAAACGAATCAAAAAATGAATAATATTCCACGTACCACGGCCGCATGCCCGATATCGGAAACCAGCCGAGATGTATCCCGAAGAACATTATCAGAAGAAGCGCGAACCAGAAAGTCGGCGTAGCGTATCCGACGAAAACCACGACCGTCATTATCTTGTCGTACAGCGTATTCGGCCGCACGGCAGAACTTACTCCGAGGGGAATAGCGATAAGGTAGATGACAAGCATAGATATTATCCCTAAAAGTAAAGTGGCGGGAAGCCTCTCGCCTATCTTTCTGATAACCGGAACGTCGTCGATAAAAGAGTTTCCGAAATCAAGCTTGACTATTCTTTTAAGCCATAGGACAAACTGAGTGCGGACGGGCTTGTCAAGATTGTAGAGTTCCCTGAATTGGGCGCGCGCAGAACCTGAGACTTCCGGATTTAAGCCGTACCTTATGCTCGCCGGGTCAGCCGGGCTCGCATGCATCATGATAAGCGTGATGAGCGATATGCCTATCAGCATGGGGATTATTAGTAATAGTCTGCGAATAATGTAACTTAACATAGGTTAAACTGGGCGGGGACACTCTCCTTTAAAATCAATTCTATAATACGACGGAGGGTGTCCCCATATTGTCTTTTCTGTCGTATATAGTCTCTTGGTTCAACTGCACTCTTTTTTGCCCGTCACTCTTTATACCTTATTTCACTCGGATTGACATACCAATCTATAAAATTATAGCCGATGCCGGCCGGCGCAGGGTCTATGCCCTCAAAACGGTTAGAGATTGCCACCGTTGCGTAAGGAAAATATAAAAACGTGTACGGAGCGTCATCCGCTATTATTTCGTGGATCTTCCGGTAGATCTCGATTCGTTTCGCCTTATCGAATGTTCGCCTTCCTTCTTCTATGAGTTTATCGACCTCCTCATTCCCGTAAGACACGAAATTGAAGCCGCCTTCTTTGGTCGAGGCGGAATGCCACACCACATAGCAGTCAGGGTCAAGCGGCAAAGTCCATCCCAGTATGACCGCCTGGAAGTTTTTCTTGTCGACAAATTCATTCAGAAATGACGCCCACGCAATGATCTGCACATCCGCGACGACGCCGATATCGCGCCACTCGCGCTGGACGACAGTCGCTATGTCTTCCCTGTCCTTATTGCCCTGATTTGTTATCAATTTAAACTTAAACGGTTTGCCGTCTTTTTCCAAAATACCGTCGCCGTTAGCATCTTTCCATCCGGCCTCATTAAGCAATCCAAGCGCCTTTTTCTTATCGTATTTATAGGCCTCGGCATTCGGGCTATAATAAGGCGTCTCCTTGAAAAACGGCCCGGTCGACGGCTCACCTAAACCCATCAGCACTCCGGCGATGATGCTATTCTTATCTATGGCGTAACTGAGCGCCCGGCGTACCCGTTTATCACTAAATAGCCGGTCATTAAGATTATATCCTATATAAGAATAACTGCGGGAGAGATATTTATATTTATTGTATTTCTTTTTAAAGACGTCCGTTTGGGTGCGGTAGAAATACTGGTAAGGTGTGAGGCCCATGCTATCTATGCCTCCCGTTATCAATTCAAGGTACTGTACGGAGAGGTCCGGTATTACCCTTGAGACGCACCTATTTATATACGGCCTGTGTTCGAAATAATCTTTATTCGCTTCGAGTATAATATGCTGGTCCGTCTTCCATTCCTTAAATATATAAGGCCCGCACCCGACGGGTACTCTTTTAAATCTGGATTTTAGGAGGTCTTCGCCCGCAAGAAGATGCTCGGGGACTATAGGCATGCCGAGTTTAGATATCGCCGGCGCGTACGGTTTTGAATATTTGAATTTCACGATGTAATCATCCAACAAATCGATAGATTTTATATCCATAAAATCCGACGAATATGGGCAGGCGTTTTTGGGGTCGAGTATCGTCTCAAAGGTAAATTTCACGTCGCGGGTAGTCAACGGCACGCCGTCGTGCCATTTTATGTTTTTCTTAAGAAAGAACGTTATCTCTGTCCCGTCTTCCGATATGTCCCACCTTTCCGCAATATCCCCGATAAGATTGAGATTTTTGTCGACTTTAGTCAGGCCGTTAAACAAAAGTGAGGTTATTGAGCTGGACGCCGTATCCGTAGCCAAAAACGGAATGAGGTTCCTGGCATCCGCTATTTCGCCGGTAACGTATACGTCGCCGTAAGGGTTCTCGCCGGAGGGGGCGGCTAAAGGAACTGTAAAGATAAAAGCCGCTATTATAAGTAGCGGCTTGATCGATATTTTTGCAAAAAGATATTTCTTATTTAGGTTGAGGTGGAATCGGTTCTTTTTCATTCGCTTTTTCCACTTCCGTAGATACCGCTCTCGGCGATTCCATTAAAGACCGCGAGCGTTGAGATGACAATATTGCGAGCGTCATGCACGTAAATATGAAAACTACCGCCGAGACGGCTGTCGCTTTCACCAAAAAATTTGAAGCAGAAGTCCCGAATATCGTCTGAGTTGAATTCGCTCCAAACATCTCGCTCAATCCGCTGCCCCGCCCCGCCTGCATCAAAATAACCAATATCAGCACCAGGCTGACTATTATATGTATCACCATGACAAACGAATACAGCATCGCCTAAACCCCTTTCTTCGTAGTATTACCACTGTGTAATAATAGCAGTATATTATTTCACATTATCTTCTTCGCCGATTCTCTGACGATCGGCACAAATTGATCTATCTTAAGGCTCGCTCCCCCTACGAGAGCGCCGTCAATATCTTCCTGATTTATCAGGTCTTTGATATTTTCCGCCTTTACGCTTCCGCCATATTGTATCCTGATCTCTTCCGCCGCATCATCATCATACATGCCGCGTAAGAGTTTCCTGATATAACTATGGGCCTCTTCCGCCTGTTTGGACGTGGCGGTCTTGCCCGTACCTATGGCCCAGACGGGTTCATAGGCTATAATAATATTGAGGGCCTCTTCCTTGGACAGGCCTTTAAGGCCTCCCTCGACGTGGTCTTTTATGACTTTAAAGGTAAGGTTCTTTTCCCTCTCCTCAAGCTTTTCCCCGACGCACATGATAGGTATCAGCCCGGCCTTAAGAGCGGCCTTTACTTTCTTATTTACGGTCTCATTCGTTTCGTGAAAATATATCCTACGCTCTGAATGGCCGATGACGACGTATTTGACACCCACGTCTTTGAGCATTACGGGCGAAACCTCGCCGGTAAATGCGCCTTCATTCTCCCAATATACGTCCTGTGCGCCCAACTCTATATTCGAATTGATTATCATGTCAGAGACCTCGCTGAGCGCGGTATAGGGAGGGACGACTACTATGTCTATATTGTCTATATCCGACAGATCTCTCTTCAGGCCGTTGACTAATTCTATCGCCTCGGCTATAGTCTTATTCATCTTCCAGTTGCCGGCTATTATGACCCTTCTCATAACCACCCTTTAGGGTCAGACCCTTGACAGTGTAATTACAACGGTTAGCAACGGTTAGGGTCTGACCCTAATATTCTGACCCTAATATTCATTTATCGTTTAACGCCGCAATCCCGGGCAGCGTTTTTCCCTCAAGATACTCAAGCGAAGCGCCTCCGCCGGTCGAAATATGCGACATTTTGTTTCCCAGGCCAAGTTCATACACGGCCGCTGCCGTGTCGCCGCCTCCGATTATCGTGGTCGCCTTTGTGTGAGTCAGGAATTTCGCCAATTCTTCAGTGCCCTTAGAAAACGGCTTTATCTCGAAAAATCCCACCGGGCCGTTCCACACTACTGTCCTGGCGTCTTTCAGAACATTTTCGAATTCCGCTATCGTCTTAGGCCCTATGTCCAACCCTATTTCGCCCTCAGGGATTTCTCTCGTGTTTACAATCTTCGTCTTGGCGCTCGCGTCTACTTTATCCGCCACTACGTGGTCAACCGGAAGCAATATCCGGACATTCTTTGCTTTGGCCTTTGATAATATATCTTTCGCCAGATCTACCTTATCGGCCTCTAATTTTGATTTTCCTATATTTACGCCTTCCGATTTCAGGAATGTATACGCCATTGCCCCGCCGATAAGTATGGTATCTACTTTATTCATAAGATTTGTTATAACGCCTATCTTGTCGGATACCTTCGCGCCGCCGAGTATAGCTATGTAGGGCTTTGCCGGGTCCCTGGTAGCCTTTTCGAAATATTCTATCTCTTTATCGACTAAAAATCCCGACACGGCAGGCAGGTATTTTGTAATCCCCTCCGTCGAAGCGTGCGCCCTGTGGCAGGTGCCGAATGCGTCATTTACGAAGACATCGGCAAGTGACGCCAGTTTTTTGGCAAATTCCGCGTCGTTCTCCTCTTCTTCCGGATGAAAGCGCAGGTTTTCAAGAAGGATTACATCTTTCGGCTTCATGAGAGAAACGGCTTTTTCCACTTCCGGCCCTATGCAGTCGTCGAGTTTAATGACCTTCCTCGCCAGAAGCTCCCCAAGCCTCTTCGCTACGGGAGCAAGCCTCGACTCTTCCTTTACTTTTCCGTCGGGCCTGCCGAGATGACTCATCAGTATGACCTTTGCGTTTTGGCCTATAAGGTACTGAATCGTCGGAAGCGCGCCTTTTATCCGGCTGTCATCCGTTATGTTAAGCGACTTATCAAGCGGGACGTTAAAATCGACCCTGACAATAACTCGTTTATTCCTGACGTCTATATCTTTTATGGTTTTCTTATTCATGGCAACTCCTCTTAGGTCATTGCGACCGCGAGCGCAGCGACGCGGGAAGCAATCTAATGAGATCCCTCGCTACGCTCGGGATAAATTCGGCCATACAACTTACGTTCACTATGTTCCGTAAGTTATGGCCTCATTTACTTCTTTGCTAAAAGGTTGCATGGGGTAATTTCATCTTGAACTTTAAGGCTTCACCCTCAGGCAAGTATATTATATTATTATTATCGCCAATGTCAATGATAGAATTAGTTCCCTATTTTAGATTGTTGGATTTTTGCTTTAAGTAGGTACTATGTACGAGCAAATAATTAAACCAAGATTGGCAAAAATCGCCATCTATAGTTCCAGCGCCTTCTTTATCGTGCCGTATAGTGTTCTATAATTAAGCGGCCTTTTGAACTGACCGGCTATATTCATGTCATCAAGGTTTATGTCGCCATAATCGGATGGCCGCGTATTGATAAGAACAAGACTGACTTGTGTCTTGCGTTCAACCAGAAGCTTCAGAATAGCCATACCCATATTATCCTGACCTGCCCCCAAAACTTGTACCACATCTTATGAGAGTATTTGATGAAATTTGAGGGTTCCCCTAAAACTATACCATCTGTAAGTTGAGAATTTGGGTCTTTGAAGCCTCTTTTTTGAAGCGTTCCACGAACTCGCTCGGCGGCAAATTGCCGATCGAACTGTGTGGACGATTTGTGTTATAGTCTAAACGCCAGGACTCAAGTTTTTCCTGTGCATCCTCGGTCGAATTAAACACCTGGGCATTAAGGCATTCATCCCGTAATCTGCCGTTAAAACTTTCAATAAACGCATTCTCTGTGGGTTTGCCGGGCCGTATAAAGTCCAGCTTTATGCCGTTATAATATGCCCACGCGTCCATTTTTTTTGAAATAAACTCAGAACCATTATCAACCGTAATCATCTTTGGTAAGCCGCGCAGTCCCCGTAACTTCTCAAGATACACTATAACCCTTTGCGCTGTCAATGATAAACCGGCCGCTAGCAGCGGACACTCTCGGCTAAAAACATCCACCACTGTAAGAACGCGGAATCGCTTGCCATTATCCAGGCAGTCAGACATGAAATCCATGCTCCATCTTTCATTCACTGTTGTCGGTACTGGCATCGGTACTCTGGTATGGCTTATCCTTTTGCGGCGCTTATGTCGAAGCTGTAAGCCCATTTGTCTATATAAACGATAAATACGTTTATGATTTACCTGCCAGCCTTCACGCCTTAATAATACATGCAGCCGTTTATACCCAAAACGCGGCCGTGCAGCTGCCAGATCCTTTAAACGAATAATTAATGGCCGTTGATCCTTGCCATGGTTTTTTTACCTACTGGTGCCTCTGTTCAGCCTTATCAGCCCGCAGGAATACCTCTCACTTATACGATACGCATCGCGCAAGTATGACACGATCTCACACTTCCCTGCAGGCCTTAGAATTTTTTTGAGAGCACATCCTGCAGCATCTGCTTATCAAGGCTCAAGTCCGCCACGAGCTTCTTAAGCTGCCGGTTCTCCTCTTCAAGCATTTTGAGTTTACGGATCTCCGGCATTCCCATGCCGACATACTTCCTCTTCCAGTTATAGAAAGTCTGCTCACTTATACCCATTTTACGGCAAATCTCGCCTGCTGATGTGCCGGATTCACCCTGCCGTAAGGCATAGGCTATCCGCTCTTCCGTGTATCGTTTCTTCATTCGGCCCTCCCGTTTCGGGCTTCCAGTATATCACAAATCCTAAACTTCCGGGTGGCCTAGTTTTTTGGGAGAACGTCACTTTGAAAAAAGCGTCTTGCAGTTTTAGTTTGGGATACATCAAAAATGAGGTCTCTGTCTTAGTAGGATATACCTGCAAGTATGCATATAAAGCAATGATAATCACCACTAAAAGCATCGCAAAAGGCGGCCATTTTAACAAATGCAGCGGGTCTTTTTCTCTTTCCATGAAACCTGCACCCTCCCTCGATATTTAAAGAAAATATACCATACAATTGATTGATATACAAGAGAAAGCGGGAAATTACCAGTGAGCCATTGTGGAAATTTTACGGAAGCGAATACCCCTTGCCTTCACAGGCGGGTTCTCGGGAGATGTAATCGGGATCGAAGTCAGGGTTTTCGTATAAGTTACCCGTAGCGGGCGTGCGTTCTTCTTGTATCGCATCGCACCAAATATTATGGGCATTATTGAAGAAGTCGTTGCCTACGATATTTACGATCCTATTGCCGAGCAGCGCGCTGTCTTCATAAGTAATGTGAACACCCGAGTCAGATGAATCTGCTATAATGTTGTCTTGGATAAGTGGGTTTTCTTTATGCATTCTCAATAATATGCCACAATTATTCGCGACAAAGGTGTTATTCTTAATCTGCCCTAATATTTGCCCGCCAAAGGCCTGCGAGAATAGATTCACGCCTGCATCAGCATTCATAATGAGATTATTTTCTATCGTAGGATACTTATCAGTACTCTCATACATATTCCATATCTGGATACCTTTTCCAAAGGTTTCTGTAAAGGTATCGGGATTTGGAGCAATTATACAGTCTTTGACGATCAACTCCGAGTCAATGGCAGTAATACCGGCATCTGCCATTAGCTTTACCCCTGTAGGATACTGAGAGTTTGTAAACTCGATGGATGACCCTTCCCCATACTTTATCATAAATCCGCCTATCTCAATATCGCTTTCCATAAATGCCAAATTACCTTCTATAACTGTAGTATCTGCGCCTTCGCCTAAAAGTATTAATCCATCTTTATTATCGAGTATTATCATTGCCTCTTCATAACTACCTGGCCTTACATATATCGTATTGCCGCTTAAGGAGTTATCCAAGGCTTCCTGTATACTTCCGAAGTCAGGATTAGTCCCGCCGACTTTCTTTACAACGCTATTTATTACAGTTATCTCTTTTGCCGTCGAAGCAGGAGTATTACCGGCTATATCGGTTACAGTTAATGTCACATTATAGGTACCGCTATTGGCATAAGTGTGATTAACGATAGCGCCGCTACCGGCAGGAGTGCCATCCCCAAAGCTCCAAGAGTACGATGCAATGCCGTAGTTATCATACGAAGTCGACCCGTCAAAAGTAACGGGTGTAGTTTTTGAATATAACTTGTCTGCTTGTATGACCGCGATAGGCGCTTGTGTATCGAGTACTATTGTTCTATATACTGCTTCGCTTTCATTACCACTACTATCTTTTGCCAATACGGTGAGATTATTAGTTCCCTGCTGCAATGGGAAACTGGCCGACCATGTTTCGCTATAATTTAACGGCACAATCTCAAGACCATTTACCCAGATTGCTGTTCCGGGCGATTTTCTTCCAGAAAGAGTAATTGGGCTGATTTTGGTAACGGCTGGCGTATCATTCATGGTCGGCTTCATTGAGAGCGCGTAACTTACGAATTCGATATTATCCAAGAATATAGTGCCGCTCATTGCCTGCCATTCGAAGTAAAATTGTAACTCTTTAACATGGGTTAAATTGACACCTTGGCTTAGGAAATCTATCAATGGAATATCTACCCTCTGCCAGTTTGTTGTGACCGTTTTATAATTTTCTATGTCAACATACTTTCTGTTTGTTCCATCGTTTAAGTATATATTTGGCTTTTCTCCGCCTACGGCTCCTTTTATACAGAAAGATAACGTATCAGCATCCGATATATTTATACCAGGATCATCCATAAACATAACTAAACCGCAACAAGGGATAAGGGCGACACGATCGTAAGTCACTCTGTAACAAGTTGTCCCTTCAATACCTACTCCTGTGGCATAAGCAAGGGACATAGTTGCCCCATCTTTAGTTACGGCATAATAACCTGCGCCAAAGGCGTTAGGGTCTTTTCCATCATCAAAATTATCCATAACAATACGGCCATTTTCTGAAACGAATTCTATATTCTCGATATAGATATCTCCGACCGGGTCGATTGCGTTTTCAAAGACAACCGAGAAATTATCCATATCAGCCCAACCAGTAACATCCTTGAACATAACAAAAGGTATTATGACCTGCTGCCAAGATGTGGAAGTGCCACCTTTTAAGTAAAGGTCTATATTTATTTTGCTTTCGTGATTCAAGCTGTCCTTTAAGCCAACTCTGAATTTCTCGCCGTTCGCAGCGCCTTTTACCCAAAAACTTAGCGACTTATAGCCTGTCAGGTTTGCATGGTTTAAAGACATCCAATAGCCTGAGTAAGAGTTCGGCCCTACCGTAGTATAGTTAAGCATTATTGAGCATCCTGTGGTACCTCGAATAACGCCGTTCACATAAGCTTTATGGCAAGTGCTACCGCCTCCTGAATCAAATACGCCGCTTAAGCCGCCAAGTTCATTGGGATCGAGACCATCATTAAAGTCATCCACCAGTAAGCTCCTATTGGCAATGTTTAAGGTAAAATGTGTGGTCTCGCTCCAGTTCCCTGCATTATCTTTAGCTTTTATGTGGAAATAATAAGTGCCTTCAGGGAGATTGGAGTATTTTTTCTCAGTTAAGACCCCCTCTGAGGTATCGTCTGGAATTGTATCGGCAGTTCCGTCCAAGGTATAGGAATATCCGGCAATGCCGCTTGTATCTGCCGCAGTCCAGATAAATGTTACCGATGAAAGTCCTATGTCACTTGTCTCGGGATAAACTATAGTCGGAGGATTTGGAGACGTTACATCGCTTGTCACGATGTAGGTATATGACCATGAGTAGGGCGTAATGGCATTGCTCGCCTTATCCTTTGCTTGAGCCAGCCGTACATTAATTATCTGTCCATTGGCAAATACAACGGGCGTAGGTGTTACATTATACGGTGCGAAAGTAAGAATTGCCGTCCCTTCATCATAGGTAAGGCCTCCATTAGTGATATTGTATGATACGCCTTCGACCTCAAGCGATATTGTGTCAGTATCCACTCCTGAGACATTGTCGGTAATCTGAAGCTCGATGTTGGCATTACCGCTTGTTTCGCCGTTTGCTGGTGAAACACTAACGAGTTCTGGCGAAGTTGTGTCTTTTGCCAAAATATAATGGTTCGGCAGTGACCAATTACCGGCGTCATCACATGATGCAACATGCAAATACCAGTTACCGTCACTAAGTGAAGTATATTGGATATCTGTGCCGGCACCTTCGCTTACTTGATCCGGCGTAGTATCCGGTAATTCATCCAGGATATAACTGTATTCTGCCGCATACGATTGATTCGGCTGCCAGGATATTTCAAGGGTATCGTTATCGGTTATGCATCTGGATATAATGAAATTATCCATCCAGTAAGTAGTGCCGAGAGCATTGCTATTGCCCGGCACCGTAGTATACCAATAATCCAAGTCCCAATCGCCCATGATGATTTCATCTACAAGGAAGCTTGTGACTTGAGGCTCATCAGCCTTTAATAGCTTATAGAGGTTGATGTCTACATGATGCCACTGGCCGTCTTCTATGACGCTATCGATAGTGCCGATAGTCCGTATAGCAGAGCCGTCGGTTTCTAGGTCATCAGTGAACATTATATTTTTATAAACGCCGTTTACTTTTACTTTAAAGTTTGTCTTTACATCAGGCGTAATTTTATAATCAAAACTGATTACAGGATAATTTTCGGCATCGTAGGGAGTAGTGACGGCATAACATGAGAAATCTCCACCATAATGCTCATTCGTAATCTTTGCCGAGTATACCCCTGTTTTAGAGGTCGTATTATCGTGCAAAACCGTCGCGCCATCAGCGCCGCTTCTATTAGCCCATTCGCCTAAATTGTCTTCAAATGTATCTTGGCAAATCGAAGGATGTGTAGTTGAAGATACGCTAGGCGCATCTATTATTTCCGTGCTTTCAACATCAATAGTAACTTTGACATTTAAATCCTGCAGGGCCGAAACTGTCAACTCTTCGTTATTGACTGCACCAATAGTTCTATTTAGTTCATCGCTTCTTATCCCTACATAAGCAATACCTCTATATATTCCCGTATTCGGTCCGCTTTCGGTGAGGGATATCACTATGCCTGTCGGGTTTGAAATGCTGGTGACCAATTTAACTTTAGCAACATCGATAGTACCGGCGCTGGAATCGACTCCGCCCAATTCAATATATAACGCGTCTCCTACCTTTACTGAAGATCCAGCATAGTCACCTGAGAAATCAACCGTCTTTAACGCAATGGATGATACTGAACTCGGTTGATTAAGCTGAACACTAATGGTCTTAGCCGATGATAGCGTGCTTATATTCCCTGCCGGGTCAGTTGATTTTGCCGTAAAGGTATTATTCCCTATTGAGAGGGCTTTTAGATAAGTACTAAAATACCCATATTCATAATCAGCGTCCAAAAGGCTCTTGGAACTTCCATTATTGAAGAGTTCGGCCTTGTTCTGCGGCTCTGTAATACCGGACAGGTACGCAGATTCCCTATATATAGGTGAAGCAGGATCAAAAATTATAGGCGGCTCGGGCGTAACGCTATCGGCAAGTATGGCTATATAGGCATGATAGCGCGGAATTTCCCGGATCTGCGTGGTCAAAACATTATTTACTAAATCTTTGGTTGTGTCGAGCGATTTCCATCGTTTTTTAAGGATATCCCAGATATATATTCCGAGCTTTGACTCATTTTGGCCGTCAAGATCAGCATCTGTGTAACTCATAGTAAGTGTAACCGGTTTTGTGAAACTAAGCATGGGCGGTTGCAATTCGTAAACATCGCCTATTATTGTTTTATCGGTTGGAGTAAGCTCGGGAAGTTCAACAGGCATTATCGATACCACTTCAAAGCTGCCTCCTAAAGTCAATGGCTCAACGATTAGATGAATTTTATCATCCGGGCTTATTCCTTCACCGCCCAATTCATTTGATATCACCCGGCCTACTATGACAGTGGCCCTGCTTTCGTATGTATTATTTTGTGTGTCTGTTACAGTAAGTCGTAGTGTATATTCACCCCGCAAGAGTTCATAAGGATATGCTACGGGGCTGCAATATGCTTCGAACTCGTACCCTGTATCCCAATAACCTAAGATATCGCCATTAATCTGATTGGTAGATTGACTAACAGGTTTCCATATTGTGGGATCTTTGCCTGCGCCGTATTCCAGTTTATAGCTTTGGAAATCACTTCCTACTGCGCAACCTTTCACCGGCACGTATGCCCTTACAAGGGAACCCTGCCACGGGGAGGAGATATATAGTTTTACTCTTTTATAAGTGACGTTTCCTATTTCGGACAAAGTCGGATCGTCGGTTGATGTTATTTTGTACTTATATAGGCCGCTTGGGACATCTTGCCCGCTAGCGTTCTTACCGTCCCAATAGACCGTCTGCTTTCCAAAAGTCTGCGTTCCGTTGGTTATCTGCTTTACAAGTGACATCGCCTGAGTATATATCTCGACTTTTACATTCGCCTGGCGGGAGAGAAAATATTTAATAAAAGCTCTGTAAGGCAATTGCTGATAATTCGTTCCTGTAATAACATTATAAACCTCAACATTTGGCGTGGTAGCCCTCTGTATATTTACCTGAGTGATTTGCGAAGCTGTGTTACCCGCAAAATCAAGTGATTCTACCTTAACATCGTATAATCCATCTGCCCAATCACTTGTATCCAATTCTATGTTCCACGTCCCGTCGATAAGCGTTCTCTTTCTTGGCGTAACACTATTATACGTTCCGCCGGAAGATAATTTATAAGATACGGTTATATCATCAAGGTTTTGTTCTGTGATATTCGCTTCTAAAGTAAGGTATCCCCATCCAGGTGTATCCATTGAGGTGTTTTCGATAACTACTATTGGCAATGTGTTATCAACTATAATAAGACCGTGTTTTTCAGAAAGAAGACTATCTGAAATATAGTCTAGCTCCTGTATTACATAGTAGTATTTTCCATCGGGAACGACCTGCGATGAGGCATTTTTGCCGTCCCAGGTAAATGATAAAGTACCGGGGGTACTTTCGTAATTGTCTTTAATCGTTTTTATAAGAGCGCCAGATGAATTATAAACTTTTATGATAACTTGGGCAGGTTTTTCTAGAGAATAGTCTATGGTAACGGTATCTTTTATGCCAGTGCTCGTAGTCGGTGAAACAGCATAATCATCAAAAGGTATGTCCAAATCATGTATATCTTCCCATCTGGGCACTTGGATAAAATATGGATCAGGATTTTTATCGTCCCCAGTACCGATATTGCCTGCTATATCTTCGGCTTTTACATTAATCCATGGATAACGCCATGTTTCGAGAGTTACCTCGCCGTACCAGCTAGCTGCGCCTTGCGGCCTGCCATATACACAATCGTTTATAATGATTTCCTTTAGACCTGAACGTGCATCATTTACTATTGAATCCGTTACACTCACACCAAAAGTCCTTGCCTTTATATAAAGGACTGTTCCATCAGGAAGTTTTTCCGGGATTTCTTCTAATATTGTTATGCTTATATTCGGCTTCGTCGCGTCTATCCAGAACGGCCCTATATGTACCGCCACATCATCCCAGTTGCCGGCTTTATCTACGCTTCTGATGTGGAAGTAATGAGATATGCCGTCTGTGAGTTCAGTGTTTTTTGAAGTATCGGCGCCGATTGTTTTCTGCTCGGGCGGCAGTCCTGTAGCGCTGGTATTCCAGATTGCGGCATATCCCTCTATACCGGAAACATCTGCGGGGTTAGCAACATGGGTAGTATCGTCTTTGGCGGGTTCCCAGCTAGTGGTAATATGGGCCCTCTCCTTGCCATACCACGTGGATACTAGGCGGTCAGCGGTGAGACCGGTCACAGCAAAGGGCGGCCAAGTATCGCATATAAAAGTATGGGTGGTAACATTCTGGGCTAAATCATAGGCTTTGGAGGTAACCTTCCCATCATTTATGTTTGAAATGTTATATTCATGAGTTTGCCCATAGTCTGTATCATCCATAAATAGGACCGATCCTGTAACTACTAATTTATCTATGCCTGAACCATCCTCGTAGTCATCGACAAGTTCGGTAACAGATTTTTTATTTGTAAAGCCATTATTCGGAATTGTGCCTTTGGAATCCCTTACTTCAAGTAGGGGCGGGGTGAGGTCTCCTGAAAGTTTTGCAGTTATGGTTTTTTCGCCAAAGGCACTATTCGTTGTGGGGAAAACAGTAATTACAAGAGTACCATCATCGTCTGGATCTGTTTCAGTTTCATATTTAGTACCTTCAACTAGTGTTATGTCCCAATGAATTTTGGCATTTGGATTACTGCCAGCTGGGTTTATCGTTGCTTTTACGGGGATATCTTTGTCGGCAGGCAAAACAAATTTTCCTCCTGCTTGTGGCTTCTCTATAGTAAGGGTAACTTCGGCATAGGATAGGCCGCAAGATAAAAGGAGTGCAGTTCCTAATATTGCGATTCCCCATTTTGTTTTCATTTTATTTGACTTTTTGTTTTGCCTTTTTTTCTATTATGTAGTCTATGGTGTTTATTTTGCCATCATACTCGAAATAGTCATAATTTCCTTCTGCAGTCGCTGCTTTATTTAAATTAACCTGCTCCTTCTTTTGCTCGCGCTCCGTTTCGAGGTCTTGCTTAACGGAAGACAAGGTAGCTTCATCATATCCTTCCAAAATTTCAATAGTTGCTTTTCCCTTTGCCGCTTCTAAACTTTCTGATGCTACACCTTTTTTTGTCAGCTCATTTGCTAAATTCAATAAATATTTTGCTGAATCTTTTTCGCTCATTTTTTGATGTGCTACATATCCTTTTAGATAAAGTTTCCATGTATTCTGTCGAATATCTTTGCCTCTTATGCGGTCGTTTAATTTCTCGCTAAGTGCTATTTCCTTTGCCGTTTGAAAAACATCATTATCTAGTGCCCATGCATTGAGTTTTTCTAAGATCAACGGTACTACATATGTAAAATCCCCATCAGAATAGAAATATTCTTTATCCCCAACTTTTGGGCCTTTTCCCCAATATTCCTTAAGAATACCTATCAAAGCAATTTTTGCTTTCTCTCCACCAATTTTTGCTAATGCTCTTATAATTTCTAACTTAACGATTGGAGCCCCTTCCGGTGGCATGATTGTTTCATAAGGTTCTTTTTTAAATCTTGCTAAAAGCAAGCTTATTCCGGCTTCGTCGCCTAATTCTCCTAATCTTTTTGCTGATGCCATTCTGATAAATTGATCGTCATTATCTAAAAAAGGTTGCAATTCGGACACGCTTTTTACCTTTTGGATATCAGATGGTATTTCAAACTCCCCTTTTATCCATTGTAACCATTCTTTGGTTACCTTTGCATACGCAAAATTTGTTACCAAAGAAAATAAGATGCAACCTATTAGTGCTACAAGAAATAATCTCTTCATTTTTACCTATGCCTCCTCATTTTTACCAGTTTTTTCCGTGTTCTGACCAATCTTTAGTAGGATTTGTCGAATTTGGGCTTGATTCAGCTACTCGTGCTAAAAATTCATTATCACCATAAGAGCTATAACCAGAACCAGGATAAAATCCCTCCAGATTATAGGTATCGGGTTTTCGTGGACTAAAATAATACGGGGCTTTACCTTCTTCACTATCAGGCACATCATCTAAATCCCAATCAGGTTGTCCTTGCCAATCATCATGCATTGCTTTGTGCTTCTTTTCATGAGCACATGTTTCAGCACAACAATCTATCCCTTTACCATTTGCGCCAATACTAAACTTTAATCCTCCTGATATAATTGAATCATCATTATTAGGATCTGTATCAATAAAATCATTAGGGCCTGGAAGTATTATGATTGAATTGGGCTCGCCTCTATTTATTGATATAATTTGGACATCATCTCCCAGTGCGATAGTATTGCATATACCATTGGCCCCTGTGATTATTGTATTACTATTGATTCTATCATCCCCGCTAGGAGTCGTGTCTAATATCCCATTACTACCTGCTGTAATTGCAGTTGTATCAGGCTTACCTTTTCCAAAGCTAATAATTTGAATATCGTCTACTATGGCAACGCTATTAGCAATACCATTTGCACCAGAACTGATTTTTGATTTATAATATTGATTTGTAAATTCTATCGGCCCATCATTATCTTTAGGTGCTGCGTTACCTACGTAAAGCACCCCACCAGAATACAGTCCATAGAAATTAGCATTCCTATAATTAAACTCCCGTAAATCTGATACAACATTTCCATCTTTCCAAAAATAATACCAATTACGAAGCTGTGTTCCATTTTGAGTTTGACCATTTTCTGTGCCATCACGCGGAAAGAATAATTTAACTTTTACTGTTTTTGTGACTTCTCCGGCATTTGCATTTGAAAATAAAAATAGCACCCCCATTAGGATTAGACTCATAAAGGTGCCTTGTATTTTTCTTTCAAACGCCAGTTGGTTACCGTATCTCATTTCGAACCTCGCGCTGTAGAGTTGGCTCTCGCTTTTCAAAGTCCTAAAATAAGCGGTGGTAAAAAATAGAACCTAACAAGAGGTCCTATAGATAATTACGTCGTACATAGTATATCACATATCACCAGTGAAGTCAAGATGGCAAAATCACACTTTTTTATCTTTAACAACAACGCTTGTTTTCATTTGTACAAATTATATCTAAGTATATTCATTCCTAACATCTAATATTCGTGATATCCTCGTTATCCGTTATAAGCAGCCAAAGACAAATATCTATAATATTTAAAAGTAGTGCCTTCTTTTAAGATACCCAGAGTATTTTTATAGCTTTCAATATCAAACCCTTATCTTTATCGTTTTTTAAAATATTTATGGTTCCACTACCGGCGCGAGGGCCAAAAAATGAATCTATCATTATATATGTTCGCCACCAGTTAGCTCGATATCTCATAAATTTCATTCTTTTAATAAGAAATTGTCTTTCATCAACAGGATTTATCTGTTTTGTCCTGCTATCGATTATTTTACGCTGTTCTCTTGAAAGATGATACAGCTTTCCATCTATGTATGCCCATCCATTTTGAATAGGTGTCGTTATGCCCGGAAATCCCTCTTTTTTAAGATTGGGGTTAAACGCCACATGTTCAGTAATATATGTGCATGCGTCAAATGAAGTTTCTTTGTATTCAGGCACTTTAACGCCTTTTAATAAGTCAACAATGGCGTCATATTCATTTTTATAAGTTTTGCCTTCCGCAAAGGCATAGATTGAAATCAACATCATTAATAAAATAAGCAAATTTCTCATTTAAATTCCTATATGTTTAATGAATCCTCTCAAAAAACTTTAAGCTGTCTTCAATTTGGGCAGTACTTAAGGAATGCTCTATACTGCATCATTTTGAGACGCGTCGCTTAATTGTATGCCCTTTTTGGTTCGTCCATAATTTTTCTTTATAATCTGCTTTATACCCAACAAACACGCTAAAACTAGACACACAATAGCAATTACGAGACTCGTCCGCCGGCGAATTACTACCTTATGATATGTTCTCTTCAAGCACCTTTCGGAGTTGGCCCATTCAGAATCTCTTGCTAAGCGGATCATGCGTTCCATTCGGAGCACATCGTCTGTGGCGGATGAACCGTCAAACGAGTTTTTGTTCTGCGCCCACAATGCTTGCCATTCTGCCGCGCGGGCGATATGGTCCTCTCGGAGTTCCTTGTACACAGTAGGTGAGCCGACAAATGAGTTCCGGTTCTCCGTCCACCATGCTTGCCATGCAGCAAGGTTTTCACCAATGTTAACGCCGGTCAGAACCTTCAGATCAAGGTCATAAGATTCTGTAACATATCCATACTGCTTCATTTCATACTTCATATAACCAATGAGACGTTCAATGCGAGATTTGATTGCCTCTTTGCTGGGTGCAGCCACAGCAGCGCGAGACACTCGAAAGAACTCATGCGTGTCGGTCATAACCCAAACGAAAGTGATATGCGTCTTGTCTTCATCAACGATAAACGAATGAGGCTCCAAAATTCGCTCCCAAAACCATTCACCAGAACACGGGTGAGGACAGGAAAAATGGTATACCGGGAAAGCTATAATAGCAATAACTATAAGTGCGATTATTCTCAACTCAGCTCCTCCTCAACTTAATATGAGAATTATATACCCATGGTGTTTCGAAATATCCTCCTTGGTTTATCAAATTATCGCATAATGCCCTATCCAAGCACTCAAATGTTCAATCGTATGCTCAACAATTTCTCCATCATTTTTTAATTTAAAAATATGGTAATCAAGAACTCCTGCATTTTCAGTCCATGTATAATATTCTACTGAAAAACCGGCCTTAGTTATTTTAACTATCGGGGGGTGAAATTTGTGCTCGGCATGTTCGCTAAACCATTCTTGTAAACTCATTTTTTCGTCCTGTGTGGCCGGTGGTATTTCCCATAAAATCTGAGGCGGTGAAGGTCCAGAGGTTATCTTCATAAATGCTTCTGTAACATTAATGATCTTTTTATCGTCTTTCAACAAAAGATCAAGCGATCTAATAAAATCGTTAAAAGTATCGGTATCCCAAATACTAAACGCTGAAGTACGATCTTTACTTATAGCAACATATCTTGTGGCGGGAATCGCAGACACTAAACCACTATAAAGCTTATATGGAGAAGCGATTAGTTCAAATCCTATAAAATCTATAAGAGAAACCTCTTTTATCGTTTCCTCTATAACTCCAAATGAGAGCCAAGTTCCTTTGAGCAAATCTACTGCGATCTGAGAATCGAGTATGGTCTTATCTTTTATTACTATCGGTGTTTGACGAAATTCTCTATAATTGTACTGGGATAAGTTATATGTCCTTTCTCCAATGGCAGCATAACTTACTTTCTTCTCACCAGAGACTTCTTCTTGTGATGTTAAAATCCCTAATTTAACCGATAGGCAAAATTTTTCGGTTTTTGCTTTGAAAATATCGTTACCATCAAAAGATAAAGTTATTTTATGAATTCCTTTATCTAGGTTTGGAAATTTATCTTCGTATAAACCAATATGCTGCCCAGTTGTCGAATATTGCAAAACTCCCAGTAAGCGATACTCGCCCTTTTCCTTGACATCTATTTCTATATCAATTTTTAAACAATTAGCCCCAGTGCTACTATCATGTGTTTTGTAATCCTTATATTTTTCGGTTAAAAAAGCGGTTGGCGTAATGTCTTTTTCGTCGTCCCACACAATCATTTCAGCATTAAGAATTGGAACCATTGATATAATTAATAGAAATATCATTCCGATTATTTTTATCATATTTAACTCATTCCTTTATTTTGATATATTAATCGCTTCCCAATATTTCCAACACCTCGCCTGATGCCGCATCCACACTTACCCGTGCGTAATAATCACCTCCTAATGTCCCTTTCGGCCATTGAGTTTTAAATGTGACGATATATACTTTATCTTTCAATTCGACAACTACTGGGGCATCAGGAGGAACTTCAAGTCGTCCTATGCACGCTTTTTTAGCAAGTTCAATCGCTTCATTTTCTGCTATTAATTGCTCTGTTACTTCTATGATAATGGTATTGAAAATAAGAGTTCCTGCAAAAATTTCTTGATCGGGCTTGGTTATGAAATCTATCGGCATGGCGATGTTACTATATAAAAATACAAGTCTAACCTCTCCGCATAACGGTCTGAATCGTTTATCAAAAGTTACAGAAAGTATTTTTGCGGCATTCCCTTTGGGTTTAATATATACCGGCTCATTTTGAGACATAACATACATCGCAACATTATATACACCTATTTCCTCCGAATATACTTCTGGCTCTTTGCTGTTCCAAAAAATAATTGTTTCCTTGTCAGAATTGTTCTTTATAGTTATTTCTAGTTTTATCTTCTCCCCTACTTTATACGCTTGCTTATCTGATTTTATGGTGAGCTGGAGAGGCTCCGGCTTCAGACTCTCAGCAGTAGCCAATGACAGCGAGAGAATGAGTACTACCAAGGATATCCAAAATATTTTCATAAACTATTCCTTTTCTATTACGATATGAGCCCTACCTTCATTCCAACTGGCTTTCTTAAGCTTATCCAAATAGTCCGTGTATATAGCTGACAAAATTCGAATGCTGAACTTAAGCTGGTCTATTCTCATTTCATGAGAAGTAGGCGCTGTGGCATGAATAGGAATGTCCGCCCATATAACTAAATTGTTGTCGTCATATTGAACATCTAGTTGGTGAGACTTGTCATTTAATCTGTAAATACCGTATTTGGGGTTGGGCTGCATATCGGGTTTCCCATAAACTTCCTCAACCGCTTTTCTAGGAGTGCCTTTCGGGGGTACCATAAAACTGTTTAAGGTATCACATTCCTTTATCAGAGTTGCTAATTCTTTCTCAGCCGCTGTTATGGTAATACTGTTAGAGGTCAAAGTACCTGTCCATGCATTAATACCAAATTGTTCGCCGCGTACTACTAAACGCAAAATAGCTTCAATAGTATATACACCAGGTCTTATAATTTCGTATCTGGTATTGCCGCTAACTAAATTTTCAATATCAATTGAATATGTTTCTTGAGGTTTTAGAAAATAGAAATCTTGCTTTTGTGGAACATGGCGATAATCATCTGGCATCTCGTATTCTGCGACAATTATCCCTGAATCAATCCCCGAACTATTCCTTATGTCAAGATGTATACGATAAATTAATTTAAAAGCATATATTGGAACGGTTTCTTTACTAATGTTCTGCAGCTGAGCTCTAATGTTTATTTTCTCCCCTACTGCATACATTTGCTTATCGGCTTTGATAGTAAGCTGAAGGGGTTGATCTTGAGAATAGCTAGCAGATACGGCTAAAAACGAAATAATGATTACTAATAATATTTTCTTCATTTAAACTTTTACTTTTTCTTCGTCACATCTATGCTAATTGTGTTAGAAGTTAAGGCGCCAGTCCATGCTTCAACTTTTTTCCTTTCGCCCGTTTCATAGTTATAACTTTCGAGATAATGGTTGCTATACCGAGCTTTAATAGTATATTCACCAACATCTAAAATATCATAGCACCCATCCAAATAGACATAGCCTGATCCGCCTTCTTTATAAGGGCTTATAGTAATAAAATCCGAATTCCAGCTTTCACTACTATTAAGTTTAATAAAATCTTTTTCAGTAGGCGGCCCTTTTTTCAACATTATACTCTTTTTAGGGATTATGACGTCACCGTTTCGGTTCTTGATTTCTATCTCAAAAGACTCACAACGGCTATTAATAATAATAGGGAACTGAGAAATATTCGTTATTTTCAATTTAATTTTGATATCTTCGTTGTTTTTATATACTTTTTTATCAGATAAAACTATTAAATTTAAAGGTCCTTCTTGGCAATAACAAATTGATGTTATTGTCACTAGCACGGTGATAATTAATACCCGTTTTTTCAGCGACAGTGACCTCAAGTAGAAGGGTTAATTAACTTTAGGCTGT
>Ga0315294_10000402_pt1 | contig 46837 bp, 42 predicted proteins | sample YL17G13_40_MG_FD_203626 | JGI IMG/M metagenome (GOLD analysis project Ga0315294, IMG submission 203626) | Sediment microbial communities from Yellowstone Lake, YNP, Wyoming, USA - YL17G13_40 | ecosystem: Environmental > Aquatic > Freshwater > Lake > Sediment | place: USA: Wyoming | collected... | reverse complement strand
TCCGAAGTTCCGGAAGCTCGAGCAAGGATGCCCGAGCATGTTCCGAAGTTCCGAAGTTCTTAACACCGGAACACCGGAACGTCGGAACCTTACAGGTTCGGCTGCGTTTTTTCATTGTTCGATCCGCTGGAGCGAGGTTAGGCGGGTGTTGAGGTTTGATTGCGACTTGGCTGCAAGGTTGAGAGGACGAATCCCAAAAGCCTGGCCTTGAAACTTTGAAACCTTGGCACCTTGCAACTTTGCGAAAGCGGAGGGGCCGAGTCGGGGCAAATCCGCGTGATCAGCGGAGGCGTTCCGGCCTTAACTGGGATTGAATTCTTCGGCGCCCTGACTACCCTACTTCGTCCCAAGTGGGAGCAAGCAAGGAGAGACTACGAAGGGCAGGCTAGCAACGCCCATTTTGCTGATGTTGAATTTCAAGGATGCTATTGCTATGCCCGGAATGTCCGCAGACAGGAGTGTCTGCGCCCCGAAGAAAGGCGGAAAGGTCAAAGGGTTGAAAGGAATCCATCTTGAATTCCAACTCCTAACTCCGAATTATTTCCTTATCAACCCATGCTTTTCTCGCCTTTTATTTTTCTCCCGAATTTTGTTGCGCTGAATTTTTGACGCCACCGGTCTGCCCGAAATGAGAGAAACGAGGAACGAGGAACGATAAACGAGGAACGTTCTCCCCACCCCTGACTACTGACTGCTGACTACTGTTTTTGCCTTTAGTAATCCCGGTCCGAGTCAATGTCCTTGAAATCAAACAATTTCGGGTCTAATCTTAATGGTCCGCAAAGAGGTGCATTATGCCCGGCAGAAAAAAGCAGGCGAAAAAGGTTTCGGGGATAGCCCGGCTGCGCGCAAGGATCAACAAAATCGACCAGGCGGTTTTGGATTTGATCAACCAGCGCGCGCAAGTGGCAACCGGGATCGGCAGGCTCAAGCAAAGAAACGCCGACCGGGTTTACCTCCCAAGCCGCGAAGAAGAAATTTTTGACCGGCTGGAAAATCTGAACAAGGGGCCGTTCCCGCGGGATTCGATCAAGCCGGTCTTCCGCGAGATCATCAGCGCCTGCAGGTCCCTGGAGCGGAGCCTGAAGGTGGCCTACCTGGGACCGGAAGCCACTTTCACGCACATCGCCAGCCGCGAGCAGTTCGGGCACAAAACCGCTTTCCTGCCCGAACAGAGCGTGAAGGACGTGTTCGAGCGGGTGGAAAAGGGAGAGGCCGATTTCGGGGTAGTTCCGGTGGAAAATTCCACCGAGGGAGTGGTCGCGCACACGCTCGATATGTTCCTGGATTCAAACCTGCAAATCAGCGCCGAGGTCATCCTCGGGATTCACCACTGCCTGCTGAGCAAGCTCGGTTCGGTGGAGCGGGTCAGGCGCATCTACTCTCATTCCCAGGCCCTGGCGCAATGCCGGACCTGGCTGCGGAGGAACCTCCCGAACGTCCCGGTGCTTGACGCGGCCAGCACCTCCGAGGCCGCGCGCCTGGCGGCCAGGGACAAGACCGCGGCCGCGATCGCGAGCGCGTATGCCGCGGAATACTACGGCTTGGGCATCCTTGCGCGGAATATCGAGGACTTGCGCAACAACTACACCAGGTTCTTCGTGGTCGGGAAGCGGGGCGGGGAGCGCACCGGGAGGGACCTGACCATGGTGATGTTCTCGCTCAAGGACGAGCCGGGCGTGCTTTACCGTTCGCTGGCCGCGTTTGCGAAACGGAGGATCAACCTGACCAAGATCGAGTCGCGGCCGCTCAAGGGCAAAGCCTGGGAGTATATTTTCTTCGTGGAGCTTGAGGGCCACATTGAGGACCGAAAGGTTGAGGAGGCGTTGTCGGAGTTGGAGAGAACTTGCGTGTTTGTCCGGGTGCTCGGGTCTTTCCCGAAAACCCGCAGAATCTCCCAGGAGGTCATGGTCTGATGGTCTCGGATAAAAAGAACCCCGCGGCGTGGGTCCCGGAATACATCAGCGGGCTTGTTCCCTACGTGCCGGGCAAGCCGGTGGAGGAATTGGAGAGGGAGCTCGGGATCAGGGATTCCATCAAGGTCGCCTCGAATGAGAACCCGCTCGGGCCTTCTCCCAAGGCGGTGGCCGCGATCAGAAAGGCGCTGGGCAATCTGCACCGGTATCCTGACGGCAACGGCACTTTTTTGAAGGAAGCGCTCGCGGCGCGGCTCAAGGTAAAGCCGGACAACATCGTCCTGGGGAACGGGTCGAATGAAATCCTGGAGCTTCTGGCCGCGACTTTCATGGTCGAGGGCGACCAGGGGGTCATGAGCGAGCACTCCTTTGTGGTTTACAGCCTGGCGGTGGACAGCCGCGGCTACCAGAAGGTGGTCACCAAGCCGACCAGCCGCTTCGGGCATGACCTGGAAGAAATGGCCAAGGCCCTCAGCGACCGCACGCGCATGGTGTTCATCGCCAACCCCAACAACCCGACCGGGACCTACGTCACCAAAAAGGAATTCGAAAAGTTCCTGGCAAGCGTGCCGGAGAGGGTGATCGTGGTGATGGACGAGGCCTATTTCGAATTCGTGGACAAGAAGGACTACCCCGACGCGCTTGATTATTTCAAGGCCGGGCACAGGAACCTGGTCCCGGTGAGAACCTTTTCCAAAATCTACGGACTCGCCGGGCTGCGACTGGGCTACGGAGTCGTGGACGAGGAAATGGCCGGATACCTTAACCGCGTGCGCCAGCCGTTCAACACCAACAGCCTCGCCCAAGTCGGAGCGCTCGCCGCGCTTGACGACAAGGAGCACGTCCGGCGCACTCGGCGCAACAACGCCGCGGGCATGAATTATCTGGAGAAGCGGTTCAAGCGCATGGAGCTTGAGTTTATTCCCTCGGTGACCAATTTCATGCTCTTCCGCCCGGGGGTTGACGCCGGGAGCATTTACCAGCGCCTTTTGCGCAAGGGGGTCATTGTCCGGCCCATGGGAGGATACAAACTCCCGGAGTGGCTCCGGGTGACCATCGGGACGCCCGCGGAGAATAAGCGCTTCAGCAAGGCGCTCGAGGAGGTGCTGGGCTCTCTTGGCGGTTAAGTTCCACAAAGTGTGCGTTGCGGGCGTGGGCCTGATCGGCGGGTCCATGGCCCTGGCCATGAAACGGCTGAAGCTTGCGGATGAGATCGTGGGCGTGGGCCGGGGCGCGGAGAATTTGAAGGAAGCCGTTTCCCTGGGAATCATTGACCGCTACACCCACGAGATGGAAGAGGCGGTTTCGGGCGCGGAACTCATAGTGCTGGCCACCCCGGTCAAAGCCATGGCTGAGCTTGTGCGCAAAAGCCGGGGCCGGCTCAAGCAAGGCGCGATCATCACCGAGGTGGGCAGCACCAAGGTCAAGATGATCCGCGAGATCCTGCCCCTGCTCCAGGAGCGGGTGGAATTCGTGCCCGCGCATCCCATCGCGGGCAAGGAAAAGAGCGGCGCCAAATATTCCGACCCGGAAATTTTCCGCGAGCGCTGGACCATCATCGTCCCGAGCGGCAAATCCTCGGACGCGGCAATCCTCAAGGTCAAGGAATTGTGGCTTATGCTCGGGGCCAAGGTGGAGGTGATGAGCGCGGAAATCCACGACCGTATCCTGGCCGCGGTCAGCCACCTCCCGCACGTGGCGGCTTACGCGCTTACGGGCTCGCTCCTGGAAATGGACCGGCAAAATCCCATGCTCAGGTTCAGCGCGGGCGGTTTTAAGGATTTCATCCGGATCGCGGGCAGTTCGCCGGAGATGTGGAGGGACATCTGTCTGGAAAACAAGGGCCCGATTATCGACGCCCTTGACCGCTATGGCCGCGAGCTCGAAAAGCTCAGGCGGATGATCAGTCAAGAAGACGCGGGGGCGCTTGAAAAATATTTCTCGGAATGCCGGCGGGTGAAGGAGCGGGTGGATAAAGGCAATGGTTGACTGGAACCTGGAAAACCTGGGACCGCTCCGGGGCGAACTGGAGGTCCCGGGCGACAAGTCCGTGTCCCACCGCGCGGTTATCCTCGGGGCAATCGCCGTTGGCGAGTCGCGCGTGCGCAAGTGGCTGTTCAGCGACGACGTGATCCGCACGATCAGGGCCTTCCAGGCGCTCGGGATTGAAATTGACATCAGCGACAAGCTCGCGGTCAAGGGCCGGGGTAAATTCGGCCTTAAGCCGGCGGGCGGGCCGATTGACCTGGGCAATTCCGGCACCGGCATCCGTTTGATTGCGGGCGTGCTCGCGGGACAGCCGTTTGAGTCGGTGCTGACCGGGGACGAGAGTCTGCAAAGCCGGCCGATGAAGCGGATCATGGAGCCGCTGGCCATGATGGGCGCGGAGATTGAGAGCCGGGAAGGCGGGTATGCGCCGCTTCACATCAAAGGCCGGGAACTGCGCGGGATCGATTACCAAATCCCCATCGCGAGCGCCCAGGTAAAGAGCGCGATCCTGCTGGCGTCCCTTTTCGCCGAGGGCATGACCCGGGTTTCCGAGCCGGCCCAGAGCCGCGACCACACCGAGCGCATGCTCCGCTCGTTCGGCGCGGAGCTGGTCAAGGACGGGAACACCGTTGAAATGGAATGCGGCCAGGAGCTTCGTGGCCAGGTGGTGGAAGTCCCGGGCGATATTTCGTCCGCGGCCTTCTTTCTGGTCGCGGGGCTGATCGTGCCCGGCTCGCGCATCCTGATCAGAGGCGTCGGGGTCAACCCCACCCGCAGCGGGATCATAGACGCGCTCAGGCAAATGGGCGCGGAGGTTCACGTCCAAAACGCCCGCTCAGCCTCGGGCGAGCCCATAGCCGACCTTTACGTGTACTGCCAGGAACTGAAGGCGGCCGAGTTCGGCGGAGACCTGATCCCGAGGATGATCGACGAGATACCAGCGCTGTGCGTGGCCGCGGCCTTGGCCCAGGGCGTCACCACCATCAGGGGCGCCTCTGAACTGCGGGTGAAAGAATCGGACAGGATCAAGACCATGACCGGGGAATTGAGAAAGATGGGCGCCAGAATCGAAGAGCTGGAAGACGGAATGGTGATCGAAGGCGTGCCGCGGCTTACGGCCGCGGAGCTGGAGAGCCACGGCGACCACCGGGTGGCAATGAGTCTGGCGATTGCCGGCCTGGCCGCCAAAGGCAAGACCCGGGTCCAATCCGTGGAATGGGTGGAAACCTCATTTCCCGGTTTTCTCAAAAAATTGAACAGTTTAGTTGCATAAGAAATGAAAAGGGATTATATTATTGCGGTTGACGGTCCTTCGGGGGCGGGCAAAAGCACGGTGAGCCGAAAGTTGGCGGAAAAGCTCGGATACCTGTATCTTGATACCGGCGCCATGTATCGGGCGGCCGCGCTCAAAGCCATGAAGCTCGGACTCGATTTGGACAGTCAGGATGCAGTGAAGGTTATTGTCGGGAATTTGGACATAAAGTTGGTCAGGAATGACCGGCCGAGGGTGTTGCTCGATGGCGAGGACGTAAGCGAGGACATCCGGGGGCCGGAGATGGGAATGGCCGCGAGCAGGATCAGCGCTCATGCGGTCATCCGCGAGAAGATGTGGGAGTTGCAGAGGAAACTCGGCGAGAAGGGCGGCGTGGTCGCTGAGGGACGCGACGTGGGCACCATGGTGTTCCCGGACGCGGACTACAAGTTCTTTGTCACGGCCGGTGCGGAAGAGCGGGCCGGCCGCAGGCACCGGGAGCTTGTGGCCAAGGGATACAAGGTCAACTATGCCCAGGTCCTGGAAGAAGTGAAAAAAAGAGACGAGCAGGACCAGAACCGGAAACTCGCTCCTCTCAAACCCGCGGCCGACGCAGTTTTAATTGACACCACCGGCATCAACGCGGAGCAGGCGGTGGATAGGATTCTGAGTTGCATCAAGGTCGGTAATCCAGGCGAATAATTTCATAGGGGGTCTAAATTGGAGGAAGAGAACAAACCAAAAAACCAAAATTCCAACCAGGAGGTCCCGAGCGGGGAGAAAGCGGGTGAGAAGAAAGAGGGGGGGGCTCGCGAGGAAAATTTCGGGGCGTTGTTTGAGGAAAGTCTTCAACACAAGCATTTTGACGAAGGCGAGATCGTCACCGGCGTGGTGGTGAGCATCGAGAAGGAATACGTCATGGTTGACATCGGTGACAAGTGCGAGGGCCAGGTGCCGATCGAGGATTTCAAGGACGCGCAGGGCGAAGTCCAAGTCAAGGTTGGCGAACAGATCGAAATCCTGGTTGAGCGCCGGCAGGAAGAGCAGGGGGTCATTTACCTCTCCAAGAGCAAGGCGGAAAAGAAGAAGCTGTGGGAGAGTCTGGACCAGGCGTACAAAAACCAGACGCCGATCAAGGGCAAAGTGCTGGAGCGGGTCAAGGGCGGTTACATCGTCGAGGTCTCGACCGTGAAGGCTTTCATGCCCGGTTCGCAGGCGGACATCCGTCCGGTGCGCGACCCGGACGCGCTGGTGGGCAGGGAGGAACTGTTCCAGGTGCTCAAGTTCAACCGCCGGCGGATGAACGTGGTGGTGAGCCGGCGGGGGGTGATGGAGAAGGATTACAAGCAGCGACGGGAGCATACCCTGGGCGAAGTTGAAGAGGGGATGATCATCAAGGGCAGGATCAAGAACATCACCGAGTACGGGGCGTTCATCGACATCGGAGGGGTTGACGGCCTGCTCCATATCACCGATATGAGCTGGAAACGGATCGGACACCCGAGCGACATGCTCAGGGTGGGAGACGAAATCGAAGTCAAAGTCCTCAAGTTCGACAAGACCACCGAGAAGGTATCGCTGGGGTTGAAGCAACTCGAGCCGGACCCCTGGGACAACATTGACAAAAAGTATCCGGTCAAGACCGTGGTCCAGGGCAAAGTGGTCAACATCACGGACTACGGCGCGTTCGTGGAGCTGGAGCCCGGGGTCGAGGGACTGGTGCACGTGTCCGAGATGAGTTGGAGCCGGAAGCGGGTGATGACCAAGGAGGTGGTGCAGCCGGGACAGATGATCGAGGCCCAGGTGCTCGACATCGACCAGCAGAACCGCAAGATCACCCTGGGCATGAAACAGGTGATGCCCAACCCCTGGGAAGTGCTGTCCTCCAAATACCCGCCGGGGTCAAAAATCAAGGGCACGGTCAAGAATGTAACCAATTTCGGAATCTTTGTCGGCGTGGAAGAAGGCATCGACGGCCTGGTCCACATCTCCGACCTCTCATGGGTCAAGAAGTTCCGCCACCCCAAGGAGCTCTTCAAAAAGGGCGACGAGGTGGAATGCGTGGTGCTCGATGTCGACCCCGGGCGCGAGCGCTTCAGCCTGGGGATCAAGCAGATGACGCCCGACCCCTGGTCGCTGGTGGCCGAAAAATACAGGCCCGGGACCAGAGTCAACGGCAAGGTCGTGAGCATAACCGACTTCGGCGCCTTTGTGGAGTTGGAGGAAGGCATCGAGGGTTTGGTCCACATCAGCGAACTGAGCGACCAGCAGGTAAAGGACCCCAAGGAAGTGGTCTCGGTCGGGCAGGAAATCAAAGTCGAAATTCTGAGCGTTGACCCCCGGGAAAGAAGAATCCGGCTCAGCCTCCGCGCGGTCAGCCAGGCCGAGGAAAAAGAGCAGGTCGAACAGGTGCAGACCCAGCAGGAGTGGGACGGGACTTCCAAGCTCGGGGAAATCATCCAGAAGAAACTGGCGGAGGCCAAGGGCAAGGAGCTTTTCACCGGCGAGCAAAAAGAGGCATATAAAAAGGAAAGGAACTCCAAGCAGGAGAAATAAGCATGAACTCTTCCCCGGAACCGCGTTTGCGATTTTATCAGAGGAACCCGCTGGCTTTCGGAGTTTTGATCATCGCCGGCCTGCTCGTGGTCTTCATCATCGTGGTGGTCTCCATCGCCTTGACCACCCGGCAGGGGGGCGCGGTGTCGGCTTCCAGCTTCAGCTTCGGACAGAAGGTGGCGATCATACAGGTGGAGGGCGAAATCATCTCGAGCGAGCCGGTCTTGCGCCAGCTTCGGTCCCTGAGCGAGAACAGTTCGGTCAAGGCCGTGGTCTTAAGGGTTGACAGCCCGGGCGGACTGCCCGCGCCCGCCCAGGAGATTTACACCGAACTCAAACGATTCAAGAAGCCGGTGGTGGCCTCCATGGGCTCGCTCGCGGCCTCCGGCGCTTACTACATCTGCCTGCCCTGCAAATACATCATCGCCTCCCCCGCAACCCTCACCGGCAGCATAGGAGTGGTCATGCAGACCACCGACATCGGCGAGCTGCTCCAATGGGCCAAGATCAAGCAGGGCACGATCAAGAGCGGGCCTTACAAGGACGCCGGCACTCCCTTCCGGCCCATGACCGAGAGCGAGCGGCGGTATTTCCAGAGCGTGATCAACAATGTTTATGAACAGTTCAAGGCCGCGGTGGCCGAGTCCCGCAAAATCAAAGAGCCGGAACTGAGCCGGATTGCGGACGGAAGGGTCTTTACCGGGGAGCAGGCCAGGAAGATGGGAATGATCGATGACCTCGGCAACATTGAGGACGCCATCAAGAAAGCGGGTCTTTTGGGCGGGATCAAGGGCGAGCCCGAGGTCATCTGGCCGTCCAAACGCTATTCCTTATGGGAGCAGCTCGGGTCCAGCTTCGCCGGCTCAGTCCTGGGCCGGATTAATAAAAAGGCTTCCAATCCGATCTGGTTCGTAATGCCAGTCCCTAATTTGGGTCAAGAGCAAGGAGCGAGCAATGACTAAGAGACAGTTGATCGAAAAGTTGGCGCAAAACGTCAAAGGCTTGAGCTTCAAGGACGCGGAATTGGTGGTCGACACTATCTTTGAATCCATGGCCGGCGCCCTGGGCAAGGGCGAGCGGATCGAGATACGCGGCTTCGGCAGTTTTGAAATCCGGGTCCGCAAGCCCAGGACCGGGCGCAACCCCAAGACCGGGGAAAAGGTGCAGGTGCCGGAAAAGAAAGTGCCCTTCTTCAAGGTGGGCAAGGAACTGCGCGTCCGGGCCAACAAGCCGGGGGCGCAGGGGTAAAGATGGAAGCTCTCTGGGCGCCCTGGCGGATGCAGTACATCCTGGGCGCCGGCGACAAGGACAAGCGCGGCTGCATCTTCTGCGCCAGGCTCAAACGGCGGCGCGACCGGGAAAACCTCATCCTCTGGCGCGGAAAATCCGCAGCCGTGTTCATGAACAAGTTCCCTTACAACAACGGCCACCTCATGGTCCTGCCCAACAGGCACAAGGCGCAAATCAGCGAGCTTAACCGGGACGAAATCCTGGAAATTCAGGGGCTCATCGCTTTGGCTCTGGCCGGGATCAAGGCCGCCATGAACCCCGACGGGTTCAACATCGGGCTCAACCTGGGAAAGACCGCGGGAGCCGGAGTGCTCGACCACATCCACTGGCACATCGTCCCGCGCTGGAGCGGCGACACCAATTTCATGCCCGTGATCGCCGAGACCAAGGTCATGCCCGAACATCTCCAATCCGTTTACCGGCGCCTGCGCAAGGCGCTTCAGCAGGAGTCCGGGAGATGAGATTCATCAAGTGGATCGTCATGCTGCTGGCACTGCTGGTGCTCATCCTCCAGATTTTTTACAACTTCAAGAGCCTGACCGAGAACACATTCTCCTTCGCCTTCCAACTGCTCCCGGGCAATAAAATTTTTGAGCGCGAACTGCCGGTCTGGCAGGGACTGCTCGTGGTCTTTATGCTCGGGTTCGGACTGGCGTTCCTGTTCGAAATCTACTACTGGGCCAGATACACCCTGCGCATCCGCAGCCAGAACAGGATCATCACCCGGCTCCAGAAAGCGGTGGATTCGATCAGGCCCTCCCACGGTCACGAACCCAAGCCCAAAGAGCAGACCAAGCCCGGGGAAAAGCAGAGCTAATCGGAAAATTTTTCAAAATTAAGGGGTCTGGCCTCGAATTTCGGGGTCAGACCCCAACACCGAAGCCCGAACTGCGAAGTTGGGGGCTGACCCCATGAGGCCTGACCCTGTGAAAATTCGCGCCATGCCGATCGGAGGGGTTGAGATGGAAAAGGATAGTTGGGAAATCCTGCGCCGGCTCGCGGCAACCACCATCAATTTTGACCGGGAAAAAATGCCCGACAAACGGATGCCGCTCCCGGAGGCGGTGGCCAGGCTCGTGCGGCCAGGGATGACCATTCACCTCAATACCACCCACACCCGCGCCGGAGCGGCCATTTACGAAATGTGCCGCCAGTTCCGCGGCAAGGACCCGAATTGGACCATCGCCAGCATGGGAGTGATCTCAACCGTGCTCACCCTCGCCCATTTCGGCCTGGCCAAAAAGTTCATCACCACCTTTTGCGGGGACGCCTATCCCACGCCCGCGCCCAACCCCGTCATCCAGCGCGGGCTGGACCAGGGAAAATTTGAAATTGAAAACTGGAGCATCCTTACCTTCCCGCTCCGGCTGATGGCCGGCGCCATGGGCATCCCTTATTTCCCGGTCCGGTCCATCGTCGGCTCCGACATGGCGGTCGAAAACAAGGACTGGTTTGAACCCGAGCCGGACGGGATTCACGGCAAGCTCAAGGCCTTCAGACCAGACCTCACAATAATCCACGCCATCGCCTCTGACTGCGCCGGGAACGCTATCCTCACCCCGCCCTACGGCGAGGACGCCTGGGGGTGTTGGGCCAGCAAGCAGGGCGTGCTCCTCACCTGCGAGCAGATCGTGCCTCCGGAATTCATCCGCCGCTATTCGCACCTGGTCAGGATTCCCGCCAACCTCGTGCAGGCGGTCTGCGAAGTCCCGTTCGGGGCCCACCCCGGCGGGGTCAGCAACCAGGGGGTCAAGGAGCTGGACGCCTACGCCGACGATTACGACTGGCTCGAGGAGTTGCGCGCCGCGAGCAAGACCCAAGAGACCATGGACAAGTGGTGCGAGGACCGCGTATTTTCATGGCAAAGATGGGAAGACTACCTGCACATGCTCGGCAAGTCGCGGCTCTGGGCCTTGAAGGGAAAAGCCGACCGCGATTCCTGGCACAGCGAACTGGTCCAGATCTGGGACCAGATCGATTTCAAGGCCGAACCCGGCCCGATTGAATGGATGATCGCGGCCGCGGCCAGAAAAATCGCGCAAAGGGTCGCCGCGGAAAAATTCGCCACCATCCTGGCCGGAGTGGGAGCTTCCAACCTGGCGGCGTGGCTCGGCTACTACAAGATGCGCGAGCAGGACGTCTCCGCCCAGTTGATCGCGGAGATCGGGTTCTTCGGGTACCAGCCGCGTCCCGCGGACCCGTTCATTTTCAACTACCGCAACATCTCGGCCTGCAAAATGCTGACCGGCGTGGAGCAGGTCATGGGCGTGTTCATGGGGGGCGCGTCCGCCAAATGCCTGGGAGTGATCGGCGCCGGACAGGTGGACAAGAGCGGAAACGTCAACACCACCAGGATCGGAAAAACCTACCTCACCGGCTCCGGAGGGGCCAATGACATCGCCATGGCCGCGGCCGAGGTGATGGTAACCGCGATCCAGGACAAGTTCCGATTCGTGGACAAGGTGGCATACATAACCAGCCCCGGAAAGAGGGTCCGCACCGTGCTCACAACCCTGGGTATGTTTGAAAAACAGGGGGAAGAACTGGTCCTCACCGGGTATTACGACCGGGGAAAACCCGAGCCCGAGGCCGTGGCCGAAATCAAGGACAACTGCGGATGGAGCCTCAAAGCCGCGGACAAACTCGAAAAAATACCCGCGCCCACAAAGGAAGAAACCGAACTCGTCAGAATCTTCGACCCCCGCCGCCAATTCCTCGGCAAGAGGTAATTGGGGTCAAACCTTAACATTTCACTTTTCAATCAAAGGCGTTTGATATTTTCTGCGATCGATTCCGCTTGGGCGGGACCGCGGCCTTTGCAGCCTAAGAATTAATGCTTAGATTTTAAACGTCATCCGGGCAGGCGTTCCAACTAATCCGGGAGGAATTCTCATGGCCGGCGCAGTCAAGGCAAAAGGACATTCCGACCACGACATGCACGTCATGCACTCCGGGCACGGGCCGCATGAAGGACATGGCGCAGGCCCGGAGGCTACTCCGCACGATCATCATGAATCGATGATCGCTGAATTCCGCCGCCGCTTCCGGGTCTGCCTGATCCTCACCATTCCCATCCTGGCCGCGTCCCCCACGTTCTGGCAATTGTTCCAAACCCGAAGCCTGATCAGGTTCCACGGCGACAGCTATTTCCTGGCCGCGCTTTCAACCATTGTCTATCTCTACGGCGGCTGGCCGTTCTTCAAGGGCATCCATCAGGAACTCAAGTCGCGCGCTCCGGGGATGATGACCCTGGTCGCGCTCGCCATCACCACCGCCTACGTTTACAGCACCGCGGTGGTCTTCGGCCTTCCGGGAATGGTCTTCTACTGGGAACTGGCGACGCTGGTGGACATTATGCTGCTCGGCCACTGGATCGAGATGAGGTCGGTCATGGGCGCCTCCAACGCTTTGGAACAGATCGCCAGACTCATCCCGAAAACCGCGCACAAAATGACCGGCGATAATTTGGTGGAGGACGCGCCGGTTGAGGGCCTTATGCCCGGCGACCGCGTGCTGATCAAGCCGGGCGAAAAAATTCCCGCGGACGGGAGCGTGGTGAAGGGCGCGTCTTCGGTGAATGAGAGCATGTTGACCGGGGAATCGCGGCCGTTGCCCAAGGAGCTCGGAGCCAAGGTGTTTGGCGGGTCGATCAACGGCGAGGGATCGCTGGAGGTCAAGGTTCTGAAGACGGGCAATGAGAGTTTTGTCGCCCAGGTGATCGGTCTGGTGCGTGAGGCGCAGGCGAGCAAATCCCGGGCCCAGGACCTTGCAAACAAGGCCGCGCTCTGGCTGACGATCATCGCCCTTGCCGCGGGGCTGGTCACGCTCGTCATCTGGTTTGTGGTGCTCGGCCGGGGTTTTGCCTTTGCCATCGAGCGCACCGTGACCGTGATGGTGATCACCTGCCCTCATGCCCTGGGACTCGCGGTGCCGCTGGTGGTCGCGGTCTCAACCTCCATCGCGGCCCGGAGCGGGCTTTTGATCCGGGACCGCATCGCGTTTGAAAAAATGCGCCGCGTGCAGGCGATCATTTTTGACAAGACCGGCACGCTCACCGAAGGCAGGTTCGGAGTGACGGAGGTAATCAGTTTTGGCGGAATGAGCGAGAGCGAATTGCTCGCCGGCGCCGCCGCGGTGGAATCGCAGAGCGAGCACCTGATCGCCCAGGCCATCGCCGCGGCGGTGAAAGAAATTCCGCGGGCCTCGGATTTCCTGGCGCTGCCCGGAAAAGGCGCGCAGGCCAAGGTAAAGGGCAAGGACGTGAAAGTGGTCAGCCCGGGCTGGCTCAGAGAAAACAACATTGCGATTCCTCCCGGAAAAACCGAAGTACTCAAGGCCCAGGGCAAGACCGTGGTATTCGTGGTGATTGACGGCGCGCTTTCCGGCTCGATTGCGCTTGCCGACGTTATCCGGCCGGAGTCGAAAAAGGCCGTGGCCGCGCTCAGGCAAATGGGCGTCAGCTCCATCATGCTCACGGGCGACAACGCCGCGGTGGCGCAGTCAGTGGCGGCTGAGCTGGGCATTGACCGGTTCTTCGCCGAGCTTTTACCCGGCCAGAAAATCGACAAGATCAAGGAGCTGCAATCCCGGGGCATGACCGTGGCCATGACCGGGGACGGGGTGAACGACGCTCCGGCCCTGGCCCAGGCCGACGTGGGCATCGCCATCGGTGCCGGCACCGACGTCGCGCTCGCCTCCGCGGACATCATCCTGGTGCGCAGCAATCCGATGGACGTCGTTTCCCTGCTCGAGCTTGCCCGGCGGACCTACGCCAAGATGGCGCAGAACCTGGCCTGGGCCACCGGATACAACGCCCTCGCCATCCCGCTGGCCGCGGGCGCGCTCGCAAAATTCGGCGTCCTGCTGGACCCCGCGGTCGGCGCAATACTCATGGCGGCCAGCACCGTGATCGTGGCAATCAACGCCAGGATGCTTAGGATTAGCGTGAGGGCCGCGGGCGGCCGGGGAGTGATTGTCCGCCGCCCGGGATTATTGTAAGATTGGGAGGTGCGTGTGCCCAGGAAAATAATCAGCGGTCATCCGGAGCAGTTGCAGCTTTTTCCGGAGAGCGAGATCGACCACATCAAGAAGGAGCGCATTGTCAAGATTCTCCGCTCGGAGCTTGCGGCTCCGGTGGACGTGGCTTTGACCGAGAACCGGTCCTCAATACTGTCCTCGCGCAAGAAGAGCGGGCAGTTTGAGGTGAGGATGCACCGGGTTTTTCTGCAGGCGGACCGGCGGGTGATCAAGGCGGTCGCGGACCTGATCAAAAGAGGGTCCAAGCCCGCGCGAGTCATCATCAACGATTACATCAAGTCGCACCAGCGGCAGATCCAGAGCGACAGGGCCAGCCGGGTGCTGGTGCTTTACCCCAAGGGCAAGGCCTACGACCTGGAGCAGATCATCAACAACATCGCGCGCAGGTACAAGTTGTCGCGGCGGGGGGTGAGGGTCACCTGGTCAAGCTCGAAAATCCGCCGCGGGCAGCAGACCATACGCCTGGGCAGCTACAACCACGACGAAAAGCTGATCCGCGTGCACTCGTCCCTGGACAGTCTCAAGGTGCCCAGGTATTTCGTGGAATACATCGTTTACCACGAGCTCTTGCACGCGCGCATACCCCCGCAGAGCAAGAGCGGCCGGCGCGACTTTCATCCCGGGGAATACCACCAGCTCGAGCAACGCTTCGAGCGCTTCAAGGACGCCCGCAAGTTCGAAAAATACATCACCTCCCGCTGGCTTCACTAACAGGCTGTTGAAAAAGGCGATTTTGGCGCGGTCGGCCAAGAATCGTTTCCTCTCCCTCGGAGGGGAGAGGAACAAGGAGAGGGTGGTTGGAGCCTTGATTGGCGGAGGTCTGCGGCCCTTGCGACTGCGATTCCAGGAAGCGACCCTCTCCCCGACCCTCCCCCCTCCCAGGGGGAGGGAGATGGTTTTTCAACAACCTGCTAAGGGAATAATTATTGCTTCTTGCCCACCGGGACCAGGAGCATGACCTGGGTGTCCTCGGGTATGCCCAGCGCTTTGGAAACCTTGCTGTCGGTGAAGCCTCCCACCGGGCAGGCGCCCAGCCCGAGCGAGACCGCGGCGAGCATCAAATTCTCCGCGGCCATGCCCCCTTCCATGTCCATGAACCGGTTGCCGCTTTCCGGGGTGACCTTCTGCAGAATTCCGGGCATTCCTCCCACCACGAACACCACGTCGGTGTCCGAAATCCACTTGTTGAAGAACGCATTGGCTTTGATCAACTCCTGGTAGAAGTCGCCTTTCTTCATGACCGAAAGGCGGTGGCCTTTGGGCTGGTAAAGATAAACCCCGGGCTCAAGCCCGGTCACGCCCTTGCTCTTGACCACGGCGTAGAGCTTGAGCGGATACCTGGCCACCGCGCTCGGCGCCGTCCGGTGACCGGTCTTCGCGTCGGTGATGCCCTGGGCCGACCACAAAAGCTGCGAGAACTCCTCAAGGCTCAGCGGCGCGGCCTTGTAATCCCGGACCGAGCGACGGGACTTGAGAACCTCGTTCAGCGGCAGCCCGCCGCTGACCGAAGGCTCGGGAAGCGGGACGCTCTCCGCGGCCCAAACCCTGAAACCCAAACCCAATACCAGCAACGCCATTCCTGAAATAATCCTCTTCATCGTTACCCTCCTCCTTGAATTATCGCCCGAACTTGAACAGAATAGCTCTTGAGAAGTGTTACCATGATACCGCAAAAAGACAAGGTCTTGCAACGCTCCCTGCAAAGGCTGGAATTCCGGCAAATTCTGGCGTTCCTCGCCGACCACGCCAGGAGCGAACCGGGACGGAGCGCGGCGCTCTCGCTCGCGCCTTCGCAAAGCCTGGAAAAGGTCAGGACCGATTTGGGGCTGCTGCGCGAGATGACCGATCTCAACATCTCCGGCCAGAGCCTTCCCCTGGGATTCTTCAGCGAACTGTCGGGCAGGTTTGAAAACGCCAAGCTCGGCTCAACCCTCTCGGCCCAAGACCTCCTGGAAATCCTCAGGATGCTTGAGCAGGCCGAATCGACCAGGCGATTCCTCCATGCGGTCCGGGAAAAGTTCCCCGGCCTGGCCGGAGTCGGCGACCGCGTCCAGAATTTTTCCGCGCTGAAATCGCGCCTGGAGCGGACCGTTGACGAGCACGGCGAGCTCAAGAATTCCGCAAGCGCCCGGCTGGCGGAGCTGCGCTCGGAGTTCGGGGTGCTGCGCGGCCGGATCCAGAAGGCGCTGGAGCGCCTGCTCAGTTCGCGCAGTCTGGAGGACGCGCTTCAGGACAATTTTTACACCGAGCGCGAAGGCCGGTTCGTGATCCCGGTCCGGAGTTCGGCCCAGTCGAGCATCAGCGGGATTGTGCACGACACTTCGGCCAGCGGGGCCACGGTGTTCATCGAGCCGATCGAGATGGTGCCCCAGAACAACCGGCTCCGGGTGATCGAAAAAGAAATCCTGGCCGAGATTATGAGGATCCTGGAAGAACTGACCCGGGAAATCGCCGGGCAATACGACGCGCTCTCGCTCGCTCTCGAGGCCCTGACCGAACTGGACCTGATCCAGGCCAAGGCCGCGCTCGCCCAAAAACTCGGAGCGTCCATACCCGTGACCGAACAAGGCCCGGCGCTCGCGCTTTACAAAATCCGGCACCCGCTGCTTGTGCTCAAAGGCACTGACGCGGTGGCAAACGACATCGTGCTTGACCCGCAGACGCGCGCGCTGGTCATCTCCGGACCCAACACCGGCGGCAAAACCGTGTTCATGAAGACCGTCGGGATACTCGCCTTGATGGTCCGAGCCGGGATGGCCATCCCCGCGCACCCCGATTCCAGGATCGGATTTTTCTCCGAAGTCTACGCCGAGATCGGGGACGACCAGAGTCTCGCCCAGGACCTCTCCAGCTATTCCGCGCACGTCCTCGCACTCATCGCTTTCCTTGCATACGCCGGAAACGGAGCGCTGGTCTTGGTCGATGAGATCCTGGGCTCGACCGATCCCGAGGAAGGCTCGGCTTTGGCGATTTCGATTCTTCGCGAGCTTGCCCGCCGCGGGTGCGTGATCGCGGTGACCACGCACAACTCGCGGCTGAAGGCCTTTGCCGAAAGCGAGCCCATGTTCAAGAACGCGAGTTTTGAATTTGACCCGCAGACCCTCACGCCCACTTACCACCTGCGCGTGGGGGTTCCCGGGCCGAGCTACGGCATAGCCACGGCGCAAAAGCTCGGGCTGAAGCCCGAGTTGGTGGCCGAGGCGCAGGACATGCTTGAGCCGGAGGCCCGGCGGATCATGGAGCTGGTCGAGCAGCTTGACCGAAAGCAGGCCGAGCTCGACCAGGGGCTGCGGGCATTGGCAACGCGCGAACAAGAAACGGAGTCCTTGCAAGAGCAGGTTGAGGAGCGCAGCGCTCAGCTATCCGCCCGGGAGAAAAGTCTGAAGCGCGACGTGCGCCGGGAGCTTGAGAGCGAGTTGCAGTCGATGCGGCTGCGGTTCAGGCAGTTGTTTGAGCGGGCGCAAGAGACTCCCTCGCGGGAGACCAGAGCTGAGGCGGAAAAGGAAATCTCGCAAATGCGGGGCGAGGTTGAGGAAAAATATCCTGAGCCGGAAATGGGCGAGGAGGTGGCGGAGGGGGAATGGGAGGCCGGGGACCTGGCCTGGGTAAGCAAGCTGCGGGTGCGGGCGGAATTGGTCGAAATCGACCGGGCCGAGGGTGAGGCGACACTGGTGGTGGGGTCGATCCGTTTGAAGGAAAAGTTTTCGGGGCTGCGGCTTATAAGGTCGGGGGATATGCCCGTTGCTCCGGAGGAGCGCGGGGAGGAACCGGTTGCGGAGCGGGAAATATCTCCGGTCCAGAGCAAGTCCAACACGCTGGACCTTCGGGGGAAGCGTGCGGAGGACGCGGAGATGGATTTGATCAACTATCTTGACCGCATGGCGCGCGAGGGCGTGCCCGCGGTTTTCATAATTCACGGTCACGGGACCGGGGTTTTGAAAAAACTGGTGCGGGATTACCTGGCCGGCAGTTCTTATGTCACGTCCTTCCGGCCCGGGGAACAGGGCGAAGGCGGTGACGGGGTGACGGTGGCGTTTCTGGAAAGGATGAAGAAATGATGAACCGGAATTTGCCGGCAATCATGGTTTTGATTTTTTCACTGCCGGCGCAGGCGGAGGAACTGGGGAGGATCAAGGTCCTGACTTACAACGTGTTCGGGGTTTTCGTGGCGCCCAACCGGGGCGCGCGCATGGCGAAGATCGGGGCGGAGGTCGCCAAACTGGACCCGGAGGTCATTGGTTTCCAGGAGGCGTTTAACCGCAAGCAGCGGGCGCGGATACTGTCGGACCTGGAAAAGTCGGGCTGGGGCAAGCCTTATGAATTCTACCGCAAGAATTGGTACGGCCCGGGCGCGTGGATCGTGAGCAAATACCCGTTTGAACAAACGGAGGGCTTGACCTATCCGGTCAACGGCACGCCCCTGGACTCGGACTATTACGCGCAAAAGGGAGTGGCCTACGCTCGAATCAAAACCCCGTTCGGCCCGCTCGATTTTTTTGACACGCACATGATCGCGCGCTACAGCAATGTTTACGACCGTCGCGGCCGGCTGGTGGAGGACGACTGGAGCAAGACCGACCGGCTGCTGCAGGCTGAATACATGGCGCGGGCGGCCGCGCTTTCCCGCGGCCTGCGCTCGCTGGTCGCGGTGGGCGATTTCAATTCTCCGCCGGTGCTGCTTGAATACCGGTTGTTCAAGGCGCTTTCAGGCCTGAACAACGTGGCGGACGAACTCCCGATTGACCGCTGTCCCGCCTCGGAGGAAGACTGCATACTTGAGCAAAGGATCGATCACATATTCTACCGGAATTATGCCGCGGGCCAGGGCTTTTTTCTCAAGCCGGTCAGGCTGGAACTGGTGCTAAATGAAAAAGTCAGCACCAGCATGGGCCAGATCAACCTCAGCGACCACAACGGCCTGCTCGCGGAATTCGCGGTCCTGAGCGGAGATGACCCCGGGGCAAAAATCGGCATAGAGGCAAAAATATACCGCCTGCCCGAGGCCGCGAGCGCAGAGTTCACGCCGGCCATGGAGCAGGCCCTGGAAAAGGGAGCCATCAACCCGGCTGATCCGGACTGGACCCGTTTTTCCGCGGCCATGCTGCAAAAGCTCAATGACCTTCGCGCCCGGAGGAACAAAATCCCGACCACCCTGGCCAAGATTTTGACCGCCAAGCCCGGAGAAGAATTAACGCTGGAGAAATCCGACCTGGAAAACCTGGAAAAGGCGAGAAAGCTGAATTCTAAATGACTTGCCCGGGGCGGAGCAGGGCAAGGATCGCCCGGGCGGCTTCATCATTGGCGTTTTTCTCTCCGAGCTGATTCCGGATTTTGGCCAGCTCGGATTTCATGGCCGCGCGGTAGGAGTGGTCAGTGACCAGTTTCCGGAGCTCTTGATAAATCCGGTCGGCGTTGCAATCCGCCATGAGCAACTCCGGCACGATGTCCCTTCCGGCGAGGAAATTGGGCAGCCCGGCCCTGTTCACATAAGCGAAAGGTCTGACCAGCAGATAGTTGAGCCAATTCATTTTGCCGAGGATGACCATGGGCAGTTCCGCGAGCGCGGCCTCCAGGGTGGCGGTTCCGGAGCCGAGCAGGCCGAGGTCGGAGGCGAAGAGCAGGTCATAGGTCCGGCCGGAAATGATTTCGATTTTGGCCGGACAACTTGCCAGGTATGACCTGACCAGCCGCTCCGGCAAATTGGGCGCGAGCGCGAAGAAAACCTTGACCGGAAACTCCCCGGCCAGCTGGTTGAACGCCGTGAAAGCCGGGACCACGTAATGGCCAAGCTCTTCCTTGCGCGAGCCCGGCAAAAACGCAATCATAATTTCGTCCCTGGCCACGCCGAATTCCTCGCGCAACTCCTCCCTGGGCTTGCCCGGCCTGACCACCTGGGTCAGCGGATGTCCCACGAACCTGACCGGCACTCCGGCATCCTGGTAGAACTTGAGCTCAAACGGGAGGATGACGAGCATGAGCTCAACGTATTTCTTGATGGTCTTGACCCTGCCCCTTCTCCAGGCCCAGATTTGCGGGCTGATGTAATAGACGATTTTCAGGTCCGGGTATTTGAGCTTGATTTTTTTGGCCAGGCTCAGGTTGAAATCGGGCAGGTCCAGCAGGACCGCGAGCCCGGGTTTTTCCGAGGCAATGCTCAGAACCAGCCGGTCGCGCGCGTTCAGGAAATACCGGAGCTTGGGGATCGCCTCGAAAATTCCGACCACGCTTGTGCGCGAAAAGTCAAAATCGACTCTCGCTCCCGCTTGTCTCAGTTTTTCCGATCCCACTCCGTAAGCCTGGATTTGCGGGTCCAGCTCCCGGAGCCTTTGGAGCAGGGTGGAGGCGTGGAGGTCGGCGCTGGCCTCTCCGGCAACCATCATGATCTTGGCAGGCATTTGGTCAGAAGGGCGGCCCCGAGAGATACCACTTGCCGTCAATCAATTTCCAGGTCTGGGTTATTTCCTGGGTTTGCTTCGATACCGAGGGCACCTTGAAATAGCTCCGCCTGATCTTCACCACCGCAGTGTAGGTATTATCCCGCATTTCCACGTCCCTGATCTTATAGTCAACCAGGTTGAGCCGGCCTTCATTTTCCCGCCGGAAATTGTCAAAGGCCGGCTGCGCCGAAGGCGCCACCGAGGCCTTGGCCTCGTCGTACTCCTGCCAGCGCAGAGAGTCCAGGTACGCGTTCACGGCTTCTTCCGGCGGGACGTACCCCGGCTTGAGGTGGGGCGCGTTCACGCACGATTGGACCAGGGCCAGGACACCCAGGGTAATAGTCAGCGTGAGAGTGTGCCGCATCTTCAAATGAATCCTCCTCATACGCCCCTATTTTACGCGGCATCGGGCGCAGGTCAACTTTTCGGGGGGATGGGTCTTGCCGGGGAACCAGCCGGTCCGGGCAATAGTCGAAATTTGCCAGAAGGACAAATAGTCTCTATTCTATTAATAATGAAGCGATTAGCCGCGATCTTGGGCCTGTTTTTCATCGGGGCGACCGCCCAGGATTCCATCACCCTGGGCGATGAATTCATGCGGCTGCAGAATTGGCCGGTGGCGGTGACCTATTTTGAACAAGCGCTGAAAGAAGACCCGTCGCTGGGTCATGGCTGGTATGGAAAAGGGCTTTCGCTCTGCCAGATGGGCAAACACGACCAAGGGATCAAGGCCCTGGAAGAGGCGATCAGGCTGGAGCCGAAAAATTATGGATACCTCTACGTGGCGGGAGTCTGCCACGAATGGAAGGGCCGGGAAAACTGGAGCCAGGCCGAGGCCTATTATTTGAAGGCGCTGCAACTGGCGCCGAAGGAGGTCCAACTCCACCACAAGCTGGGGACCCTGCTCCAGCAAGAGGGGCGCTGCCAGGAAGCGATTCCGGAATTCAAGAAAGCCCTGGAGCTAAACCCCGGCTATTTTATATCCTACAACAACCTGGGCAACTGCTGGCTGTCCTTGAACCGGCCCGAGCAGGCGGTGAAGCTTTATCAGCAGGCGATCGCGCACAGCGAGTACCCCGGCGCGTATCATTTTTACAACCATTTGGGCATCGCGCTGCTTTCCGCGGCGCGCATTGAGGAAGCCAAAGCCGCTTTTTTAATCGAGACCGCGCAGAACCCGGACTTTGTCGATCCACACCTCAACCTCGGCAACATTTACCTTTTGGGCAGGAACTATGAGCGGGCGATCGAGGAATACCAGGACGTCTTGGCCATAGATCCTGACCGGCCGGAAGGGCATCTGAACCTGGGCCAGCTCTACCTGTTGATCGGCCAGGCCCAACTCGCGGGAAAACATTTCGAAAAGTACGTGGAACTGAAACCGGACAGCGGCAAAGGGCATTATTTTCTCGGGCAATGCTATTCCAAGCTCGGCGACCAGGCCCGGGCATGGGATGAGATGAACAAGAGCCTGCAACTGGGCTACCACCCCGAGCCGCTGAAAGAGCAGATCAAGCGGGAGAGCAGATGACCCGCGCCCAATTGCTGGCGGCCGCGGCTTGCGCGGCCGCGGTCATGCTCGCGCCCGGATCCGGGAGCCGGGCCCAGGACTATCCGCGCACCATCCGGTGGATCAAGGACTCCGCGGAAATGATCCGCGTCCCGGCCGGCGAGTTCACCATGGGCGCCAGCCGGTTCGAGTTCGCGGCGAAACCCCCTCACAAGGTCTTTGTCCGGGATTTTTACATGGACAAGTACGAGGTCACCAACGACAAGTATTTCCGGTTCTGCCGGGCCGCGGCCAGGAAGCCGCCAATGCATATGCGCGAGGCGCAGGGGGTCCCGGTCGGCCGCGAAAATCATCCGGTGAACCACGTCAGTTTTTACGACGCGGAAGCTTATTGCCAATGGGCGGGGAAGCGCCTGCCTTCGGAGGAAGAGTGGGAGAAGGCCGCGGCCGGGACTGAGGGCCGGGTCTATCCCTGGGGCGACGGCTGGGACCAGAATTTGAGCAACAACCGGACCAGCCCGCGGGAAGACACCCTGCCGGTGGGGAGCATCCCGCGCGGGGCCTCGGCCTACGGCCTTTTGGACATGGCCGGCAACGTCTGGGAATGGACCTCCAACTGGTATAAGTCCTACCCCGGGTCAGAAGCTTTTTTTGACGACACCGGCAAGAACAAGGTCACCAGGGGCGGAGCGTATTTCTATTCCATCGAGCTTTTGCGCGCGAGCTACCGTCATCCGCTTCCCCCCGACGACAAGAGCGAATACGGCGGGTTCAGGTGCGCGGTTGAGACGGAAAAAGTAAAGTTCGCCAAATGAAATTCTCTCCCAAAGCGCCGTCCCGAATCCTGGGCCTGGTTATGCTCTTTGCGGTCTGTTCCGCTTGCAAGCCGCCGGCGGAAATCCGACGGACCCGGCTGCTCATGGGCACCAAGGTTGAGATCATGGTCCAGGGCAGGGATGAGGCGAAACTGGAAAGCGCGGTGGACGCCGGGTTCCAGGAGATCGAGCGGCTGGAGGCCGGGCTGAGCCGCTACCAGGAGCGCTCGGTGATCAGCGAGTTGAACAGGAACGCGGGGGTCAGTCCGGTCCGGGTGGGTCCCGAGGTTTTCGCGCTCCTGGAAAAAGCGGTTGAGATTTGCCGGGCAAGCAACGGCGCTTTTGACATAACCATCCTGCCGGTGCTGGAGCTCTGGAAATTCGATGAGAACAGCCCCGCGGTCCCGAGCGAGGACCAGCTCCAGGAGCGGCTGCGGCTGGTCGGCTGCGACAAGATCGTGCTCAAAAAGGACCAGTACCTGGCTTTTTTGCCGGAGCCGGGCATGGCGGCGGACCTGGGCGGGATCGCCAAAGGTTATGCCGCGGACCGGGCCGCGCAGGTGCTCCGGGAAAAAGGAGTCCGCTCCGGGATCGTCAACGCGGGCGGGGACCTCCGGGTGTTCGGCGCGCAAGGCGCGGGCATGGCAATCGGGATCCAGGACCCGCGGCGGCGCGAGAAAGTTTTCGCCAAGATCTATCTCAAGGACTCCGCGGTCGCCACCAGCGGGGATTACCAAAGGTTTTTTATTTTTGAGGGAGTCCGTTATTCTCATATCATAGACCCTGCGACCGGCCGTCCGGCGCGGGGCGAGGAAAGCGTGAGCGTGATTTCAGAAAACGGCATTGATGCGGACGCCTGGGCAACGGCGTTGTTCGTGCTGGGCAGCGACCCGGGGCTGAAGCTGCTCCGGGACCGCCCCGGAATGGAGGCGCTGTTCATTGCCGAGTCGGGCGAGTTCAAGACCAGCCCCGGGCTTGAGCAAAAGCTGATCCTGATCAGGGGAGACAACTGAGATGTTCGGCATCGGCCCCATGGAGATGGTGGTCATCCTGCTGGTGGCCCTGCTGCTGCTGGGACCCAAGCGGCTGCCCGAGGTGATGAAGATGATCGGCAGGACCCTGGCCGAACTGCGCAAGACCGCGGACGAGGTCAAGAAGGAAATCGTGCAACAGGAGGACCTGCAGGACATCCAGAATTCGCTGCGGGAGATCAGCGAGGTCCCCAAGCTGGTGCAGATGCAACTGGAGAAAGAGGTCGCGGACCTGGAGCGCGAGGAAGAGGAAAAGTTAAAGGGACAAGAGACCGAGGTTGAATCGAAGGATGGCGACGGAAGAACAGAAGGAAGCCCCGGAAACGAAGGATGAATTGCTGGGCGGGGAAATGACATTCCTCGAACACCTGGACGAGCTCCGGAAGAGGATCCTGGTGGTCGCGGTCTCGGTGGGGTTCAGCTTCATCCTGCTTTACGGCCTGGCGCACCGCCGGCTGGTCGAATTTTTCATGCTGCCCATGACCAAGGCGATCGCGGGCAAGGGCAAGTTCCAGTTCACCTCCCCGGCCGAGGGATTTATCTTTGACCTCAAGATTTCCTTCATCTGCGCGCTGTTCGTGGCCCTGCCGATAATTTTTTACGAGCTCTGGAAATTCGTGGCGCCCGCGCTTTACAAGAACGAGCGCCGGCTGATCCTGCCCTTCATTATTTTCTCAACCCTGCTCTTCCTGGGCGGCGCGGCCTTCGGGTACTTTATCGTGTTCCCGTTTGCCTTCCAGTTCTTCGCCCAGTTCGCAAGCTCGGGCGTCGAGATCAACCCCAGGCTGACCGATTACTTCACCTTCGCCACCAGGATGCTGCTCGCGTTCGGCGCCGTCTTCGAGTTCCCGCTGGTCGCGGTCTTCGCCGGTAAAATCGGACTGATCGACGCCCGGTTCCTCAACCGGAACCGCAAATACGCGATCATCGTCATCTTCATCGCCGCCGCGGTGCTCACGCCCGGGCCGGACGTGATCTCCCAACTCCTGCTCGCGATACCTCTCTGGTTCTTGTATGAACTGAGCGTCGGCCTGGTCTGGTTCTTCCAGCGCAAGAAGTCCGAGTCCGAGGAACTGGCGGGATAATTAGCGAGGAACGATAAACGAGGAACGAGGAACGGAACGCGGGAACCTGCTCGAAGTTTATGGTTTATGGTTCTTGATTGGGGCCGGGTTTTCGCGCCATTCATAATTCAGCATCACTACTGTCCGGGGAAAAATTGAGAGATTTCCTGTAGGCGCTGCGCGTAGGCCCATTTGACGGCATTGGGACGAATTGCTATTGCCAAATCCAATCAACCGGACAATGATCCATGTGTCCTAGCCTGCGGTTGAAATTCGATTTCGATAGCCCGGCCATTCATGGCCGGGAATGGCGATGGCCTAAGCTCTTTGCTGCGGCCCGCGCCGCGGCGCGGGCCGCAGCAGAGGGGGGAGAACTCCGGTTCCCCGGCGCTGAAGCGCCGGGCTATCGAAAACCTGGCCTACCGGTCAAATTATTTAGTTGATGACCATAAGCGCCGGGCTATCGAATCCGGCAAAGAGCGGAAGAATTTTCCCCGGACAGTAGTAATTCAGCATTCATAATTCATAATTTCGGGATCAGATCACTCCTTCTTTCTTGAGCGCGTCGAGTTCGGCCGGGGATAGTCCGAGCAGTTTGCCGTAAACTTCCTGGTTGTGCTCTCCGAGCCTGGGGGCCGGGGCTTTGATTTCTCCCGGGCTTTTGCTCATCTTGAAGGGGATGCCGGGCGTGGGCACCTTGCCGTAAACCGGGTCTTCCACCCAGCCGGTCATCCCGCGCGCTTCCAGGTGCTTGTCTTGGTTGACCTGCTCGGTGGTTGCGACCGGTCCGCAGGGGATGCGGTTCTCGACCAGGATTTTCTCGATCTCGGAAACCGTATGCGAACTCATCCAGTCGGTGACGAACTTGCGATAGTCTTCGCGGTTCTTGGTGCGGGCGATGATGTTGGCGTAGCGCGGGTCGTCCGCGAGTTCGGGCCGGCCCATGATCCTGCACACCTTTTTCCACTGGCCGTCGGTGAGGAACACGATGGCGATGTGGCCGTCCTTGGCCTGGTAGATGTTCCAGAACGGGACCGCCTTGGTGCGGTCTCCGGAGAAGAAGTCGTCAAAGGTCCCGCCCACCGCGGCGGTCAGCTTGTCTTCGATGGCTTCGGTGCTGCGCTTGTTGATGGCGCGGTAGTTGTGGAAGTAGCAGACGTCCTGCATGGAGACGTCAATGAACTGTCCCTCGCCGGTCTTGTCCCGGTGGCGGAGCGCCAGCATGATGGCGAGCGCGCCGTAGGCGCCGCTGACCAGGTCGCCGATGAAAACGGGATGCACCCGGTCCGGGATGCCCATGGCGTGGAGGATGCCGGAGGTTGCCTGGGCGATCACGTCAAAGGCCACGCGGCCGGCTTTCGGGCCGGTCTTGCCGAACCCGGTGATCGAGCAGAAGATCAGTCCCTGGTTCAGCTTGGAAAGCGTTTCGTAGCCCACCCCGCATTTGTCCATGGCGCCCGGAGCAAGGTTCTCGACCAGCACGTCAAAATGCGGGACCAGCTTCTTGAGCAGCTCCTGGCCCTTGGGGCTCCGGATTTCAAGGGTGATGTCCCGCTTGGAGCGGTGCCAGTTGGAGAGCGAGCGGTCCAGACCCGGCACCGGCGCCATCAGCCAGCGCATGCCTTCGCCCAGCGGGGGCTCCAGCTTGACCACTTCCGCGCCGAAATCCGCCAGGAGCTGAGTGCACCTCGGCCCGCTCAAAAACTGCGACAAGTCCAAGACCTTGATCCCCTTCAATACCGGATCCATCATTCCTCCAACAGCAATTCGTTATCGATCTTGATACCACCTTTGAGCGCAAAAGGCAAGAAAAATTAAGGCGCCGCGAAACTATTCCTTGGATTCGGCCAGCGCGAACCATTCGTGATTGAAGAGTTCGCCCTGGCTCATGGTCAGGCCCACGAAGGAGAAATGTTTTTGAGTGGCGTGTTCATATTCGGCGAGCTTCTTCAGCTTTTTTTCCCGCCGGATGTTGACCTTGAAGGTGGGATAGACCGGCCGGGCCTTTTCATGGAACTGCGTGAAGGTCGCGGGCAGCCAGTAGAGCGAACGCGGAAGGCTCGTGTAATAAAGCCGGCCGGCGCGGCTTTGCTTGAAAGCGCGGGTGGCCGCGGCTGAACATGCGACATGGTCCGGGTTGCGGGTGATGCCCGCGGGGTCATGGGTGATCACCACTTGCGCGCCCGAGCTTTCAATCACGTTTTTGATTTTTGCAACCAGCTCCGCCTGGTCGGCCTCTTTAAGAAAATGATCACGATAGTCGAACTGGACGACCTCATCCGCGCCGATCACCGCGGCCGCGGACCTTAGTTCGGCCATCCTTATCCGGGCGAGGCTCTCGCCGCTCAGGCGCAGGAAATACCGGGCCTCGGAAGCGTCGCCCAAAGTGAGACAGAGGATATGGAGCCGGACGCGCGGGTCCTTCTTGAGCTTGAGCAGCGCGCCCCCGGAATGAATGGTTTCGTCGTCCTCGTGCGCGAACACCGTGAGCACGTGGATTTCTCCGCCCGGGCCGGGCTTGACAGAGTCAAGCAGGCTGCCCTCGGGCAGCCGGGCAAAGCCGGTCCAGCTGAAAAAAATCAGCAAAAGAATGATTGCAACGCGCCTGATCATAGTTTGGTCGCCGCGAGTTCGGCGAGCTTTGAGCGCTCGCCTTTTTGGAGGAACACGTGTCCGAAGATAGCTTCTCCCTTGAGCTTGTTGACGAGGTAGGAAAGGGCGTTGCTGTACTGGTCGAGGTATGGATTGTCGATCTGATAGGGGTCTCCGGTAAGCACGATCTTGGTTCCGATACCGGCGCGGGTGATGATGGTCTTGGCCTCGTGGGGGGTCAGGTTCTGGGCCTCGTCCACGATGATGTATTGCCCGGGAATGGACCGGCCGCGGATGTAGGTCAGCGGCTCCACCTGGATCATGCCGAACTCCATGAGGTCCTGGTAGGCCGAGGCGCGCGGCTCGCGTCCCTTCCTCTTGCCGGATTCCTCCGGAGACTTCTTGCTCTGGAAAATGAAGTCGAGGTTGTCAAAAATCGGCTGCATCCAGGGCTGCATTTTCTCTTTGACGTCTCCGGGCAGGTATCCGAGTTCCTTGCCCATGGGGAACACCGGCCTTGAGACCAGGAGCTTCTGGTAGATGCTGTCTTCGATGACCTGGTGCAGTCCCGCGGCGATCCCGATCAGGGTCTTGCCGGTGCCGGCTTTTCCGAGCAGCGCGACCAACTGGTACTTGGGATTGAGCAAAAGCTCCTGGCTCAGGTATTGCTCCGGGTTCAGGGGCTTGATGCCGTAAACGCCCTGGGAGTAGTCCGGCAGGCGCATAATTTTTTTCTGCTCGCCGTCGCAGACGCCGTAGTCGGTTTTTTCGGGCGCGGCCGCGGCCGCGAAGATGACCAGGCGGTTGTTCTGGAATCCGTCGGGCGGTTCGATCCATCCTTGGGCTTGGAACCGGGCGAATTCCCGGTCGCTGAGCGTGATTTTGGTGTAGCCGGCGTCCATTTCCTCCAGACCCACCCTGCCCTCGGTTTCGTAGTCCACCGCGTTCATCCCGAGCGCGTCGGCCTTGAGCCTGAGGTTGATGTCCTTGGTCACGAAAATGGTGGGGGTGTCGGGCTGCTCGCGGTGGAGCTTGTAAGCGGTGGCGAGGATCAGGTTGTCACCCCTTTTGCCCATGAACGATTTGGGCAGCAGGCTTTCGTCTCCGGAGATTTCGATGCGCAGGGTCCCGCCCTTGCCGATGGGCACGCCCTTGGAGAGCGATCCCTGCGAGCGCAACTGATCCATGGCCCGGCCGATCAGGCGCGAGGCCCGGCCCAACTCGTCAATGTTCCTTTTGAAATTGTCCAGCTCCTCCAATACCGTGATCGGGATGATCACGTTGTTGTCCTGGAACTTGTAGATCGCCTGCGGGTCATGCAGGAGCACGTTGGTGTCAAACACGAAATTCTTTTTCATTTTTACTCCACCGGCTTTTATTTCACTTCTTCGGTCAAGTCCTTGAACTGCTCCACGAAATAGGGCGTGAACTCTCTTCCATAAAGGGTCATGCACGACTCGTAGCCGCCGATGTCGAACTCCGCGGGCGTGAGCATGTATCCCAGCCAGTCGTTGGCGTGGGAGAAGACCATCTGCTTCTTGTCCGGGTGGAGCGCCTTGAGTTCCTTGCCGACTTCCACCGCCAGCTCGTTGGGCGAGGCGTAGATCAAAGTGTCGTTGATCAGCACGGCCATGAACTCGCCTTGCTCGCGTTTCAGCTCGGCGCCCAGCCGTTTCATGATCCAGGCAATGCCGGTCCAGCAGCCTTTGCGCAGCCTGAGCTCGGGGATGGGGGCCATCTTTTCCATCAGGGTTATGCTGACCTGGTCCGTGGTATCGATGGCGGGAAAGTTTTTCCAGGCCTCGCCGGCCAGGCCGGTCCCGAGGCGGTTGACGCAAACCGGGGGCTCTTCGTTGAGCAGACAGCCGGCGCCCTGGTCGCCCAGCGCCGCGTTGAAGAACATGGCGACTGCGCCGGGCTCTTTTTCTTCAATGACTTTTTCCAGCACGCCGGCCCAGTCGCCCGATATTTTCAGGTTGCCGGCGGGATAGGCGGTCGGGTGCATGGCGTAGTTGATCCAATAGGCGATGGTTTTTCCCGAGGCGTCGGTGATTTTGGCCAGGCCGAGTTCATTGTCAACCGCTCCGCCCTCATGCCGGCGGTTGCGGGCAAAGCCGGAAGTCGTTACCACCGCTGAGCCGAATTGCGCCGGCTTCAGGTTTTGCGCGGCCTCGCGGATGGCCTTGCCGATCCGGCTGACCAGGAACTTGCGGTAGGCATCGTCATACCTGCCCATGACCGCGATCTTCACCACCGGGATGTCGCTGTACCCGCCGGGCCCGGAATGGGTATGAGTCGCGGTGAGCAGGATGCCGTCAAGCTCAAGGTCCGCGACCTCCTTGGCAACCTCCAGCTTCAAGTCTTCAAGCACCTGAAGCATGTCGTCGGAAACAACCGCCATTCTGGTCTTGCCGTCATCGATCACCAGGGCGCGCGAATAGACGCGGTCAAGCACGCCCTCGGACACTTTGCCGTAGCGGGCGCCGTATCCGGCCAGGGGGACGGCATGGTCCGGAGTGATCTCAACCTTGGCCACACCGGCCTGGAACTGCCCGGCCCAAACCGGAATTGCCAAAAGCAAAAGGACCGCCGCGAAAATAATTTTCCTCACTTCTTTCATCGATCACCTCTCATGTACGGGCGAGTTGCACTCGCCTTTTAGTCACGCCCTTTTCAGCACCAAGTCGCCTTCCTGCACTCCAATGTGCTCCGCGACCGGCGCGCACTTGGCCTTGAGTATGAAAAACGCCGCGGGCCGCGTGCCCTCCAGGGTCTCGTAATTTCCCTGGCCCTTGGCGATGACCGCGTCCGCGCTGTCGAGCGCTTTGAGGAACAGCGCAGAGCATTTGGAGCGGATTACTCCCACGTAGTTGCTGCCGGTATCGATCACCTTGCAGAGTTTGTCGAGCCCGACAATTTTGGCGTCTTCCATCACCGCGTCGTTGAGGATTGGTCCTCCCCGCACCGCGGCCAGCACGGTCTTTCCGGTCTTTTTGATCTGTTCGATCAGGAGCAGGTCGAATGCGATCTCCCCGGCGTTGTCCAGGATATAGAGCAGCCTTTTGGATTTGGCCAGCGCGGCCTGGAGCTCGTCGATCTGGAATATTTTGAAGCCCGCGCCCTTGGCCAGCTCGAGCGTGCCTTCGAGATCGACATCGCTCTTGATGCCGAGGTCGATGACGTTTCCGACCACGCTGATCCTGACCGCCATCTCAAACGGGTCCGCGCTCCAGTTGATCTCCTCGCGCAGCCGCGGGATGAGTTCCGCGGCGATCCGGTCGTATTTCAGGCGGGCCTGGCGGAAGGGGTCGTTGGAGCCCATCATCTCGTTCACCCGGTGGAGCACGAGCGAGGAATTGTAAGCCGGGTTGTCATCGATGTCCAGGTTCGGCAGCATGGCCGCAACGTCCTTCATAACCCAGACCAGCTTGTCGTCGTCTTCAGTCAGAAACGAGGCCGCGGAATGGGCCTGTTTCAAAAAGCACTGAAAGCAAAGACTGTAAGTTTTCATGTTTTCCCCCTTGTCGTTCCCGGGAAAGTTACCGGTCGGAAAATTCCTTGCCGGTGTATTGTTTCCACATTTTTCGGGCGAAATCCAGCTCCAGGTAGTTGCCCGCGATCACCGTCGGGTCGGCCTCGGGATCATGGGTGAGCACGTACTCCAGGTTCTTGAGCGCATCGTCTTTCCTCTTCAGGTCCCATTGCAGCCGGGCCAGGTAGGTGAAGTTGTCGAACCGGTCGGGCCATTTTTTGGTGTTTTTGATCAGGTCCGCGATCCCGTCTTCCTTGGCCATGCCCACGGCCTTGCACACGAAGTTGGGCACGCGCGAGGCGATCTCGGCCCAGAACCGGTCAACCGATCCCTGGCCGTAGTCGGGGTCAACCCGGTCGACCTTGTCCATGCCGGACTTGAGGGCGGGGAACATCCAGATGCTTTTGACGATGCTGATCATTTCTCCGGCGCTGGCCAGGTTGGTGGCGTAAAAGAAGATGCCGTCCGGGTTTTTGGGATTCAGCTCCAGGCATTCCTTGCCCGCTTCAATTCCCTTGTTGAACCATTCCAGGCGAACCTTTTTTTCCGGCCCGGTGTTTTTGGGAAGCAGGTCCGCGAGCTCCCAGTAGTAGTCGGAGAGCGTCCCCAGCACAAGGTCGTTCTTCGGGTCGAGCTTGTGCGCCTGTTCCAAAAGCGGGATCGCCTTCAGGTAAGCGGGCACGGTGCAGTCCTCCATGATGATGGCCAGGGCCTGTTCGCGCAGGGCATTGGCCTGGGCGGCGTCCTGGGCAAAAGCTCCGCGGCCCAGGAACAGGGCGGCCAGGAATACAACGGAGAACGCTCGAATTCCTGTTCTCATCCACGCAACTCCCTGTCATCCATTATACTTTTGCCGGGCTTTAGGCTCAATCGGCTACCTGGCCGGAAAATCCCTGCCGGTGATTTGCTTCCAGGTTTTGGCCGCGGCCTTTTGCCGGGCGCGGTTGTCCGCCTGGTATCCCGGGAGCGAGTCCGGGCTGCGGGTGATCACGTATTCAAGGTCTTTGAGGGCCAGGTCCCTGTTCGCCGGGCCGCCGACCTTGAGATAAACGTCCGCGCGCGAAATATAATTGACGAAGCAGTCAGGCTCAAGCTCAATTGACTTGTCCAGGTAGGGAAGGATGATTTGCGGTTCAAACCCCAGGCTCCGGCTCAGCCATCCCGGCACCGCAACCAGCACCGTGGCGTAAGTCCGGAACACCGCGCCGTAATCAAAGAACGGGTCAACCTCCGCGACCTTGTCGGAGAGCTTGAAGATTTCGGGCAGGAGGAAAGCCTGTTGCACGATATTTTTCAAGCCGGCCTCGGTGAGGATGACGTTGCTGAGCCAATAGTTTCCGCCCGGGCTCATGGGGTTGATTTTGAGCGCGGCATCGCAAGCCTGCCGGGCTTGCCGCAAAACCGCCCTGGCCGCCTGCTTGTCCGGTTTGGGCTCTTGGGTCATGAGCGTAGCTTTGGCCCAGAGCGCCATGGCCAGTCCCCACCAGGCCTGGTCGTAGCCCGGCGCGGTTTTGACCGCGTCCCGGTAGAGTTTTATTGCCGGCTCGGTCTGTTCCGGGCTTTCGCATCCGGGGATGATCCGGCCGGCTTGAGCCATTAATTGCTCGGCCTTGAATTCCGAGGGCGTTAATTGGCGCGGGGCTTGTTTCCGGTACTCAAGACTTTTTTGCGCGTATAGTTCGGCCCGGGCTTTGGCCGCGGCCATCTTGTTTTCCGCGGCCCGAGCCGGAAGCGAGATCAAGCCGGCGAGCACCGCGGCGGAAATCATGAGTCTGAGCAGAGCGCGAGCCATTGCGGTTGATTTTATGATCGAGGCCGGCAAAAAGCAAAAATTCAGGAACGAAATGGGGTCAGAGCTTCAGAATTCAGTGAGTTTTGGAATTCAATTAACCGGGCTGGTTTGCGCGTTATGAGGCCGAGAAAATCATTTTTGACACATATCCACTTACTGAATTCTGAAGCTCTGACCCCAGAATTCACTTGAGCTTGACCAGTTCGCCGTTCCTCCGGAATACCAGCTCGCCGTATTGTCCGGCGAATTCCCGGTAGATCGCGTAAGCCCGGGCATACTCTTCCCTGGTCTCGGCCGGGAGCAGTTCATAGCTGTCCCAGGCTGGAAGCCGGGCATTATATATGTAATCAAACCCGTTGGCCTTGAGCCACACGTACAACCTGTCCGGCCGGCCCAGGTCCGTGATTAATTGTTTGGCATAGGACGCCTCGAACGCGCTGTCCGCGGAATACTCGCACTCAAGGTATAGTCCCCGGTTTTCCCAGATCATGAAGACCTTTGCGTCCTTGGGCGCAACCTGGTTGATGGCCATTAACTCGTTGATCCTGACCAGGCCGATGCGGTCCCGGTTTGCGATCAAATACTGCTCCGTGTCCAGCTCCCCGGAAAGGAATTTGAACTCGGTCCGGGAGTCCCAAAAACCGGTCGGCATCCAGGCGGCGCTTATTGCGATCGCGGCCGCAAAAGCCGCGGCCATTCCCCATCCGGGCAAAAGCTTGAGCAGCCGGTCAAACGCGGCCCCGGAAATGAGGGCGAGCACCGCGATGGCCGGGAGCAGGAACCTGCCGTGCTGGGGGCCTGCGGCCCAGGCGGCAAAGGCCACGGCGAACCACAGCCAAATCCACAAGTTTCTCCGGTCGCGCACCAGCAGGAAATATAGCGGTGAGAGCGCGAGCAGGAGGACGTTGAATCTGGCGTCAAACCAGAGGCTGTGCTGGCGGCCGTAAAGGAAGAGTCTGGGGAAAAGCGCGATATAGTCAAACCATTTCCGGCCCATGCCTTCCAGCATCAGGCTGTCAATGTAGCGCTGATGGAGGGTTTCGTTCCAGCCCACGCCTCCCAGGATATTGGTCAAAAAAGGATAGAAAGGATTGAGAGTGAGCACCAGGTTTTTCATCAGCCAGGGGATGAGGAATCCCAGCGCCACCGCAAAATAGAGCGCGGTTTTGGGAGCTTTCCATTTTCGGGACCAGGCTAATACCAGGATTCCCGTGGCAAGCATGGGACCGATTGCGGTGTATTTGGTCGCAATCGCCCCTCCGGAAAAAATGGCGCAGACCAGGAGCCAGCGCAGGCTTTGGGTTTCGCGGAATTTGAGGGCGGCCGTGATTGAGAGCAGTACGAGCAGGGAGAGTCCGAGTTCGATGTAAGAGCTGGATGCTTCGTAGGCGTAAGTCCCGCTGACGGCAAACAGCACCGCGGCCCAGAGCCCGGCCCGGCTGGAGCCGAATATTTTTTTCCCCAAATGCCAGAGCAAAACCAGGCTCAGCAGTCCGCAGGAAAAATGAAAAATGTGCGCGGCCACCGTGTCCGCGACGCCCATGAGCAAGGTATAGATCATCTCCTGGTTCTGGGGGAACGAGGCGTAGATGAGGTCGACTTTGCGGAAGCCGTGATGGGCGAGATAAAGTTTGGGGAGCAGGAGATGATATACCTGCTCGTCCCAGGATTGCGGCGGGGCAAGGGCGCTTACCAACGTGTATCCCAGGAACAGGACGAGGATCAAGACCAAAGGCGCAAGCGAGAGCCGGAAAAGTTTTTCCTTCGGGTCCGGCTTTATTTCCAGGCGGACAATCAGGCGCAAGCCGTAAAAGAACAAGACGCTCAGTACCGGGAAGATCACCCAGTTGTAGAGGACGTGCGCCGCGGCGAAGAGGAATCCCGCAAACGAGAGCGCCACCAGTCCGAGTCCCAGGGCGGTCAGCCGCTCGAGCGCGTCGGAAGGTTTTGATTTCAGGATGCGGCTGAAGATCAGCCCTCCCGCTCCGAAGGCCGCGACCAGCAGGGTGGATACCGCCCCGATTTCGACCGCCATTCTCAAAGCCGGCGGCCAGGGTATGACCAGGTCGCGGCGGTAGAAGAATTGGAACACCAGGGCCAAGCCATAAAGGACCGGCAAGACCGCCATGAAAAATTTTTTCGCCATGGTTTCTCAGAAGCATCTGAAAAGGTAAACATTATTTTCCTGGTAGCCCGCGCTTTCCCAGGTTTTCTCCAGACGGCAGTATTGCTTTAACACCGCGGTGTTTTTCTTGCTCCAGCTCCAGGGGTGCGATGCCACAACCAGTTTGCCATTCACGTCCTCCGGATTAAGCGGCTGCGATTGCGGCCACTCCTGGGCCTCGGGGTCGTATAACAAGTATTGTTTCGCCGCCAGGCCGAAAGATATAACGGGTCGGCGCCAATAGTTTACAGAGGCATAAATGGCCGCCTGCTTGAATTCCTGTTTGCCCAGCTTGTAGTATCTTGCCAGACCGGGAAGAAGAAAGGCGCAAACGACCAAAGCGAGTGAGGCTTGGAGCAGCCCCGGCTTGAGTTTCGGCCAATAGCTATGGGCTTTGTCTTCAAGCAGCTCCAGGGCCGAGGCCAGCGACAGGAAATAGAAGGGGAGCAGGAAAGCCAGAAACCGGGAATAGATGAAGACGTGCTCAAGCCAGGTGAAAAGGATGAGAAAGCCCCCGGCCAGGATGTTCATCCGGCAAAATGCCGGCCAGGTTTTGCCCAGGCGGATCAGGCCGAGGAGAAAGACCACGGCGAAGATAATTGCCGGCGCAAGCCAACGCGTGCCCGCGAACATCCTGAGTGATTCCAGGAGCAAAACCTGGTCCAGCCACTGTCCGGCCGTGTTGTGCGCCACCTCGTCCAAATATTTCTTCATGCCGGCCACGGCCGGGAGATAGAGCGCCGCGGAAATCAGGAGCGCGGTCACCGGGAGAACAAATTGCGAAGCCTTGCGTTTTTCCTTTTTCATCAACCAGTAAAAAAATCCGCAGGCGATCTGGGCGCAGATCACAAAGCAAGTATAGAAGTAGAAGTAGCATCCGGCGACCGAACAAAGGCCGTAAAGGAACGCGTCATTTCTGCGGCCGTGTTCCAGCCAGCGCAGGTATAAATGCTGGCCGAGCACTGCGAACAGGATGTAGGCTGAATAGCCCCGGGCTTCCTGGCTGAACCAGACCATCCAGAAGCTCAGGAGCAGGAAAAGAGCCGCGCTCAACGCGGTCAGCGGCTTCACCCGGCTTCGGAAAATCAAGTAGCAGGCCGGGGGAGTCAGGCCGCCCATGATTAAAGCCGGCAGCCGCAGGCTCCATTCCTTAAGGCCGAAAAGACTGATGGAAAGCTTGGCCAGCAAGGTGTAGAGCACGTGGTTGTTGGGAGTGATTATGTTGGTGGGCACTTTCGACCAATCAAGCATCACGTAAGCAAGAAGGGTGTGAATCTCGTCGTACCAGAAGCTGTTGTTGATCCGGACCAGGCGCAAGCCGAAGGACGCGGCAAGGAGGCCGCAGAAAACCAGAAGCTCTATTTTCTTTTCCCTTTTCATTGGCTCAGGACGTCCAGCGCGGCCTCAGCGCCGTGGAGAAACTGGAGCAGGAGTGAGGGCGACTTGAAACCCGACTTCCATCCCTGGTCCGAGTGTTCGTCGGAAATAGCCGCCATGCCCGCGAGCTCAACCCCCCGGTAGCGGCCGATGGTATAGAGCGCGCTCAGCTCCATCTCCACCGCCAGCGCGCCCCGGGAACGAAAGTCCGCAATCTTGCCCAAGGTCTCCCGGAAAAAGCCGTCGGTGGAAAAGACCTTGCCGGTCTTGAACGGCCGGGACTTGGACTCCAGTTGCAGCTTGAGCGCCGCGGTCAGAGATTCGCTCGCAACCGGTGGGTTGCTCTCCGGGAAATAGTCCTTGCTGGTGCCCTCGTCGCAGAGCGCCTCGCTGACCAGGAGCAGGTCGGATATTTTAAGTCCGGGGTCCAGCGAACCCGCAAACCCCAGCACAATTATCTTTTTGGCCCCGCCCGCGATCAGTTGCTCCAGCACCATCGCGGCCACCGGCGCGCCCATGCACGGACCCGCAAGATCAATTTCCCGTCCTTGCCGTTTGAGCCGGAAAACCCTGGCGGGATATGGCCGGGTGCGCGCCTTTTTGGCAAAAAATCTTGCGGCCAAGAGCCGCGCCATTGGTCCGGCGGGCAGGAAAAGGACCCGCTCACTGGCCTTTACCCTGAACATGCCCTGGCCAGGATCGACTATCGCCTTATCGCGGTCCTCAGTCATCAATATTGCGTCTGGTTAAGCTGGTTGGCAAAAGCCAGCGCCTCTTTCTCCGGACCTTTGAAGACAAACACCCGGTAGAAGATTTCCCTGCCCGGTCCGCCCTTCAGCCGGAAATGGATTTCCTGGTTGTCCGGGTCAAACCCGCAGGCGACCATGCCCGCCTGGTTGTCGCGGATGATCCACAGGTCTTGGTCCAGCGCGGCCAGGCCGTTGGTCAGCCCGACGTAGAAATCGCTGTGCTTGATCCGGTCAAGGGGGATGTGAACCGCCTCCATCTCGATCATGGCCGGCGAATAAACGATCTCCGGACCGGTGAACGGGAAAGACAGCTTGGTGTCCTTGCCGGTCGTGATCTTCGTCTCCACCGCATAAAGGTTGTCGCGGCCCTTGACCTTGAAAAATTTCGTCTCTTCTTTTTTGGCGCCGACCACCCTGGCCGCAACCGGGAAGTCCCCCACGGCAATTGGCGCCAGGTCAAATTGCATGTGCTCGGGCTTGCAGTCCGGGCAGAGCTTTTTGACCGCATCGATCACCGCCTTGCTTTTGGCCGGACTGTACCGGAGTTCAACCGCGAACGGGAACCAGCCGGTGGAGTCGGTCACTTCCGCGTCCAATTGATCTTTCCATACTTCACGCAACTGCTCCCAGTTGAACCCGGCTTTTTCCGCGGCCAGGAGCCAGGAGCGGGCCTGCCAGTTTTCGGTCCGGATCGCCCAGTCCTGCTCTTTGGGCAGCGTCTGCTTCCCCATCCAGGTGAACACGCCGCTGTCATCCTCGGGCCGCCAGGGAGCGTCAAGCATCGGCTTCAAGGGACGGGGCTGGACCTTGTTCCGGTGCAGCGCCTCCAGGTATTCGCCCACGGTTGCAATCTTGTAGCCTTCCGACTGGTAGCGCTTGAAGTCGGCTTCGATTTTTTTGATCCTGGCCCCGCTGGGCCGGAAGAGCCCGGCAAAGTAGGGCGAAATTCCCCCGGTCACCACCAGTTCGCCGTCTCCCAGGAAATACCACTTGGCCTTGACCCCGCTCCCGGCGTCCGCGTATTCAACCGCTTTTTCCGGCTTGATGTCCGGGTCCTCGGCCTTCAATACTTCAAATCCGCGGCAACTGAAATAAGGATACCCGGGGTCGTCCTGGAACCAGTTGTAAGAACCAGGAGTCATCACCGCAACCTTGTAGCCCCATTTTTTGCCCAGACGGCAGACACCCTCCCCGAACTGCGCTTCCTGCGTGAAAATTACCCCGCTCAGAGGGACGTCGTATTGTTCAAAAATCTCCCCGGTCAATTTCAATGAGCGCTCTTCATCCAGGGCCGGAAAGCCCAGGATCAACTGGTCCGAATAATGGAAACTGACCATTTCCGCCTGGCCGTTCTTGGCCAGGGTACGGAGCTTTTCCAGGACCTTGGGGTAGTTCTTGGCCAGGTAGGTGATGAACTCCGACTGCATTTCAAAGTCAGCCTTCCATCCCGGGTGCGCAAGGTAGATGTCCAGCAAAGGCTCCAGGCCTTTTTCCACGCCCGCGCGCTCGGCCTGGTCGCTGCCCGCAACGTACTGCAGGTTGAAGTGATACATGTTCAGAATATAGCCGTCCTCGGCAAAAGCCTTGAAGCCGGCCAAGCCCGCAAGCAAAACCGTCGCCAATACCAATGATTTCTTCATTCATCCTCCCTTTGAGCGGACCGTTTTTAACATTATATGCCATTTCAGTCCCCGGCAAAATCCCTGATGACCCCCCTGGCCCGCGCCCCCAGGCAGGGCATCAACCAATGGGCCCAGGCATTTCCGTGGAGAACATAATGCGTTGATGAGGCCAGACAATTTCAGGCCTGAACCCGCGCGGCCCATCTTGCATTCCCGCGACATGATATTAATTTGATATGGGCGGAAGAAAGTGATAAACAATGCAGTGATGGAAAAGGTGCAAATTATCTGTCCCGGCTGCCAGGCCAAGTACAAGGTTTCGGTGCAGGGAGAAGTCCGCGAAAAAATCAGCTTTGCCTGCAGGAAGTGCGCGCAGTTGATCGAAATCGACCCCTCCCAGATCAAAGCCCAGGAGCAGCCGACAACCGAACTCTGCAAAACCGTGTGCAAAAACTGCAACGCCGAGTTCGTGAAAAATATTGAGGATGACTCCGAGTTGTGTTACCAGTGCCGGATCGACCTTCTCCTTAAAAAGAAAAAGGAAAAAGAACAACAGCCTGCCGCGCCCGAGGAAAAAGAAAAGAAGCCAGCCCCGGAGCCGGATAAGGCATCCAGCAGATACACCTTCCGGAACTCGGACGGGCTGGTCTTGGGTCCGATCAAGCTTCGGACCGTGGCCGTGCTGGTGCGGGAAAAACGGATCACCGGCAATGAGGACGTCTCCAAAGACGGCGAAGATTTCACGCCGCTGCCGCAATTCCCGGAACTGGTGGAGTTCTTCCCCGAACTCGCGCCCAAGCCCGGGGCGGTGATGGCTGAAATGCAGATTCCCCTGGAGGACAAGCCGGAGTCCGGGGTCCAGGCAATGCCGGTGGCCAGAATCCAGCCGGTCAAAGCGGCTGCCGCGGAGCCCAAGAGCTACCACCTCCGGCTCTCAGACAGCCGCGTGATCGGCCCGCTGAGAAAAAGCACCATCATAGACCTTATCGAATGCAAGTTCCTTGCCGGCCCCGAACAGGCCAGCCAGGACCTCCACTCCTGGTTCGCGCTCAGGGAGATTGAGGAGTTCGCAAGCCTGCTTCCGCCTGAAGACGAGGAAGACGTGGTTGAGCTGGTTGAAACTGTGGAATAATCAAATATAGTAGTAGCTAGATGTTAACGCCCCTGAAAACCGTTCCCGCGGAAACCGCCAAGCCCAGGAACACCCGGGAAAAAATCATCTTCGCCGCGCGCCGGGTGTTTGCGGAAAAAGGATACAGCAACACCCGGATCCAGGACCTGCTCAGGGCCGCGGGGGTCAGCCCCGGAGCGTTCTACAATTATTTTTCCAACAAGGAAGAACTGTTCCTGGAGATCGTGCGCGAGGCCGGGGACCAGTTCCGCAGTTCCATCAAGAAAATCCGGCTCACGCGCATCCGGGTCGGAACCTCGGAAGAACTGTATTCGGCCCTGATCGAATCGATCCGGTACTTTTTCGACTTCGTGAGAAGGAACAAGGCCGGGGTGCGCATCCTTTTCCGGGAACAGCAGAACGCCAACCCTCACATCCGGGAAACCCTCAACGAGATCGTGTTTGAAATTCAGCAGGACTTGAAGCGCGACATCCAGCGCGGGATCAACATGGGCCTGATCGCGATTTCCGACCCGGAGATTGCGGCCTGGGGCATTATCAGCGCGGTCAGCGGGGTCGGGCTTAACTACCTCGGCCATCCCAAGATTGAGCAGGAAAGACTGGTCAAAGCCCTGTCCGAACTTTTCCTGCTCGGCCTGCTCAAAAGGACCATCCGCTAGCGGATCGAGAATTAGAGCTTCTAATTCAGCAGCACTACTGTCCGGGGAAAAATCAAGAGATTTTCCGCCGGCGCTTGGCGTAGGCCCATTTGACGGCGCCGGGAGGAGTTGCAATGCCAAATCCTGTCAATTGGACAATGATCCACGCGTCTTAGCCTGCGGTTGAAATTCGATTTCGATAGCCCGGCTATTCATGGCTTGGACTGCGATTGAAATTGCTTTTCGATAGCCCGGCCATTCATGGCCGGGAAGCGGAAGCGCCCCTCCCCTTGCTGCGGCCCGCGCCGCGGCGTGGGCCGCAGCAGTAAGAGGAGAGCCCCGGCTTCCCGGCGCTGAAGCGCCGGGCTATCGAAAACCTGGCCTACCGGTCAAATTATTTAGTTGATGATCATAAGCGCCGGGCTATCGAATCCGGCAATGAGCGGAAGAATTTTCCCCGGACACTACTGATTCAGCAGGCGCAATTTTCCACACTTTATCCTTTATGCCTCGGACTTCTCCGAAAAGGCTTGAACTCATGAATCGTTGACAATTCGCCGTCCTGGTGAATAATAAACGCAACAGTTTGGAAATGAGGGGCGGGGAGTGATGCGGAAGAAGATTTCGATTTTCGGCGCGGGCAACGTGGGCGCGAGCCTGGCGCAGTTGGTTGTTTACAACGGGACCGCGGACCTGGCCTTGGTGGACGTTCTGGCCGGGGTGGCCGAGGGCAAGGCGCTGGACTTATCCCAGGCCCGTCCGCTTTACGGCTCGGACGTGAAAATTCAGGCCGGGGACGACCCTTTGATAATCGCGGGTTCGGACCTGGTGGTGATCACCGCGGGCATCACCCGCAAGCCGGGCATGAGCCGGGACCAGTTGCTCGAGACCAACGCCAAAATCGTCGCCCAGTGCGCGGCCGCGGTAAAAAAGCACACGCCGGCCGCGTTTATCATCGTGGTGTCCAACCCGCTGGACGCCATGACCTGGGTTGCGGCCGAGGTCTCCGGCGCGGACAAGAAAAAGGTCATGGGCATGGCCGGAGTGCTGGACTCGAGCAGGTTGGTGAGCTTGCTGGCCGATGAGTTGAAGGCCTCGGTCAAGGACATCCAGGCCATGGTGCTGGGCGGACACGGAGACCAGATGGTGCCGGTAATAAGCTGCGCAACCTGGCAGGGCCGGCCCATCGAAAAACTTATGCCCCGGGAGCGGCTCGAGGAAATAATCGCCCGCACCCGCAACGCGGGCGCGGAGCTGGTCGCCAAGATGAACACCAGCGCGTTCTTTTCCCCGGCCGCGGGAGCGTTCGAGATGCTCAAGGCCGTTTGCAACGATGAAAAGCGGCTGCTGGCCTGTTCGGCGCGGCTCGATGGCGAGTACGGCTTGAAGGACATTTTTATCGGCGTGCCCGTGGTCCTCGGCGCCGCAGGCGTGGAAAAAATAGTCGAGCTGGCGCTCAATGCCGGCGAGAAGGCGGAGTTGGAGAAATCCGCGGAATCGGTCCGGAACCTTATCCGCGGACTCAAGAAGCTGAACCTGACATGAGCAAGAGAAAAATCACGCGGGCAACAGTCGTGCGCGCGGCCGGGGAGATGGTGCTGCGGGCCGGCTTTGAGCTCGAGCCTAAGGTGTTGCGCCTGCTGCAAGGGGCTGCGCGCAGGGAAAAATCGCCGGACGGAAAAACCGCCTTGAAAATAATCCTGGAAAACCTGAGGATTGCCCGGGAGAAAAAACTGCCCATCTGCCAGGACACGGGCGTCCCGGTATTTTTCGTTGAACTGGGCAGGGAGCTTTGTCCGGATTTTGAGCTTGAGGCCGCAATCAACCAGGGAGTGCGCCAGGCCACGGTCAAGGGATATTTGCGGCGCTCGGTCGCGGACCCGCTCACCCGAGAGAACACCGGCGACAACACCCCGGCCATTGTGCATCTGCGGCTTGCGGCCGGAAACAGGTTGAAGCTCCGGGTGCTGATGAAAGGCGCGGGCGCGGAAAACAAGAGCGTGGTCAAAATGCTATCCCCAGCGGACGGGGTGGAAGGAATCAAGCGCACCGTTATTGACGCCGTGAAAATCGCCGGCGGCCAGGCGTGTCCTCCCATTTTCCTGGGCTTGGGCCTGGGCGGGGACCTGGAGACCTGCGCCATCCTGGCCAAGCGGGCCCTGGCGAGGGCGCCGGGGAGCGCGAGTCCTGACCCGGACCTGGCCCGGCTTGAGCGGGAACTCTTGCATGAGCTCAACAAGCTGGGCATAGGTCCCGCGGGCTTCGGCGGAAAAATCACCTGCCTGGCGGTGGCCGCGGAAAAAACCCCCGGACACATCGCGAGCCTGCCGGTTGCGGTCAACATTCAGTGCTGGGCGCACCGGAGCGCGGGAGCAGTCATCTGATGTTCGAGAAAGCCAGAAAATTGCGCGCGCCGCTCAGCCGCAAAACCATCAAGTCCTTGCGCGCCGGAGAATGGGTCCTGCTCTCGGGCGTGATCTACACCGCGCGCGACCAGGCCCATCGCCGGATGTTCGAACTCATTCAGAGCCGCAAGAAATTGCCGATTGAGCTTAAAGGCGCCATTATCTATTATTCAGGCCCGAGCCCCAAGCGGCCCGGAAGGGTGATCGGGAGCGCCGGCCCCACCACCAGTTCAAGGATGGACAAATACACGCCCAGGCTCCTGCAATTGGGACTCGCGGCTTGCATCGGCAAGGGCGAGCGCTCGCCGGAAGTCAGGGACGCGGTAAAGCGTTACTCCGCGGTCTATCTGGTAACCGTGGGAGGCGCGGGAGCGTTTCTCTCGGAGCGGATCAAGCAGGCGGAGGTGGTTGCCTGGCCCGAACTCGGCGCCGAGGCCATTCACCGGCTGGTGGTCGAGGACTTCCCCTGTCTGGTGGCTTACGATTCCAGAGGCCAGGATTTTTTTGCTGAAGCACGAAAAAAGTTTGAGGAGGAGTAAATGAAACGGGCGCTGGTTACAGGAGGCGCCGGGTTTATCGGCTCGCATTTGTGCGAGAGGCTGATCGCGGAAGGGTTTGAAGTGATCGCCCTGGACAGCCTGATCACGGGCGACCTGGCCAATATTTCGGGGCTGAAGAAGGACGCGCGCTTTGACTTTCTCAGGCAGGACGCCTCGGAGCCGATTCCATTCAAGAAAAAGCTGGACTGGATTTTCCATTTTGCGTCCCCGGCCAGCCCGATTGATTACCTGGAGCTGCCCATTGAAACCATGAAGGCGGGCAGCCTCGCGGTTTACCAGACGCTCGAGCTGGCGCGCAAGCGAGGCGCGAGCTTCTTCTTCGCGTCCACCAGCGAGGCCTACGGCGACCCCCTGATCCACCCGCAGACCGAGGACTACTGGGGCAACGTCAACCCCATCGGACCGCGCGCGGTCTATGACGAGGCCAAACGCTTCGGCGAGGCCATGACCAGCGCGTACCTCCGCTACTTCAAGACCCCGGTGCGGATCATCCGGATTTTCAACACCTACGGGCCCAGGATGAGGCTCCGGGACGGAAGGGTGGTGCCCAACTTCGTGAGCCAGGCGCTCAAAGGCCAACAGCTCACGGTTTACGGGGACGGCTCCCAGACCCGCAGCTTCTGCTTCGTGGACGACCTGGTCGAGGGAGTCATCCGTCTCTCCCGCGCCGATTATTCCAAACCGGTGAACGTGGGCAACCCGGTCGAACTGTCCATCCTGGAATTCGCCCGGAAAATAATCGGCCTGGTCGGCTCCAAAAGCAAAATAGTTTTCGAGCCGCTTCCCCAGGACGACCCCAAGCAGCGCCGTCCGGACATCAGCCTGGCCAAGAGGCTGCTCAACTGGGAGCCGAAAGTTAGCCTGGACCAGGGGCTTGAAATTACCATTGAATTTTTCAAGAAAAAGCTGGGAGTGAAGTAATGACGGACAACTGGAAAGAAATGAAGAATAAGGCGAAAAACGAGCTTGAAGAAGGCCGCATCCTGTTCAAAAAGGCCCGGCGCTCGCTCACCCAGGAGCAGCAGCAACAGGCCAGGGCGCTTTTCAAGGAGCTCGCGGCCGGCATCAAAACCAAGGACCAGAAAAACCTGGGCTCGGTCCTGGAAAAATACGACGCGTTCAAGGAATCGCACTTTTCCCAAATCCGCTTCAACCGCGCCTGGGAGACGATCAAGGAGTTGTTCTGGATCATCCTGGTCGTGTTTTTCATCCGCTGGATTTTGGTGGAGCCGTTCCGCATACCCTCCGGGTCCATGATCCCGACCCTCCTGGTCGGCGACCAGCTTATGGTCAACAAGCTGGTCTATGGCGTGCAGATACCGCTCACCACCAAGAAATTGTTCAACCTGAAAAAGCCCGAGCGGGGAGACGTGATCGTGTTCAAATATCCGCCGAACCCGCGCGAGGACTACGTCAAGCGGGTGGTGGGCGTGGCCGGGGACGAAATCACGATGCGGGACGGACAACTGTTCGTCAACGGCAAAGAGGTCCCGCGCAGTTACGTGGAGCCCTACACCGGCCCAAGCGACACCGGCTTCTGCGAGAATTACGACCTATTCTCGGAGGAACTCGATCATGCCTCCCACTCCATGCTCCTCTGCCACAGGAGCCACCAGGGCGAGGACTTCCCCGCGGTGATAGTGCCCGAGGGAGCAGTGTTCGGAATGGGAGACAACCGCGATAATTCCCAGGACAGCAGATACTGGGGAATGATCCCCACAAATAACATCAAGGGAAAAGCCTTGTTCATCCACCTCCCACTCGACCCAACCAGGCACTACCTCCCCAGATGGAACAGGTTCTTCAAATGGATCAGATGAAGGTGGGGTCAGAGCTTTACTTGTAGCTTAACTGTTTTTCAGGGGAAAGTTTGCGGGTAATTTGGAGACCGACCCCAACAATGCAGGGGCGCAGCGGCTGCGTCCTCCCAAGACCTAAACCCGGCGGTCCAGAATCGAAAAGTCAAAAGTCAAGGTTTGAGTCCGTGATCATTTTAGAGGATAGATAAAGTTCTGCAATACGTTCTTGATCAACCACATAGAATATTATTTTTCGGCCAAATTCTTTAGACAGCTCCTCCGCCTTCTTATCTATTTTCTTTTGATATTCTGCGGAAATTACGCCCATGATAAAAAGATAGGCGATGTTACTCTCAGAATTACGTATGCTTCTTTCCAGATCCTCTATTGGTTTTTCAGCCATCACTTCACCTGTGAAATTTTTGCATTGGACTGGTATGTCATCAGCGATTACCAAGCCCGTTAGCGGGTCAATAATTTGTATTTTTAGGTCCCAACCTTTCTTTTCATCACCCCTGTTCTTAACCTCAATCCCTTCTATGTGTGCTAGCAAATGATGAATGAATTTTTCAAAATCTTTTGCTTTCCATTTTTCCGAGATGGATTTGGCAGTTTTATCAAGAATTTCCTCGCTAGTTTTTGCCAGTTCGAGTTCATCTGACTGTTTTATCCGATATTGATCTGACTTCCATTTTTCATCTTTGATAATCTCTTCCAGTTCATTTCTGCTTCTATCAGAGTAGATTTCGTAATAGTGTCCTCTTTTTGAAAGATCGTGGCGTAGGGCATGGCTAATTATGGATGAATAGATATCAATAGATTCAGGCGCCAGTAGCTTGCAAGGTAAAATATGGTTAAAATCGACCTCTTTTCCCGAATAATCATATGGCCCATTTATTTCCGCAATGAAAAAGTTTCGCAAAGGTTGTTCAAACTGAATGATAACACGACTTTCATTTGAAATGCGATTTATTAAGAACTGACTATATCTCCAAGTTACCGCTTGTTGCTGGCTGATTTGGTCTGACGCGTCAACCTTCTTCTTAATTTCTCTAAGATCAGATTCACGAGGACTCCATCCAAATCTTATTCTGCCTGATCTAAGTTCCTCTTCAAGCCAACTTTGCCTTTCTTTCCATAAACATACAAGCTTAAAATACCTGTGCATTTTTGCCTCCCTTTTATTTATCTGCATCTGTGTCGCCCCCGGTTTCTTGGACACCAGCTTAGCATCGAATTGGAAACCTTGTCAAGTGCTATATTTTCAAATTTGGATAGAGATGTTGATTTGAGGGATTTCATGTTTGGGAATGCTGGGCTCTCGCTGGGACGGGAGCGCCCTCCCGGGGTCAGGCCTCTTCGCGGACGCCCTGACTTCCTCGTGCTATATCTCGTGCTACGTAGCGTAGCTACTACGAAGAGTAGCAGATGCTGAGGCCAGACCAGAATGGCGCTAAGTTAAGCTCATGGACAATCCCGGTCTTGCGTTTCCTTAGCCCGGCCATTTATGGCCGGGAACGGCGACCGCCTAAAACCCTTGCTGCGGCCCGGGCCGCAGCGGCAGGGGGCGCGGCCGGG